>QMCE01001849.1_pt1 | contig 11701 bp, 8 predicted proteins | sample 1821851 | NCBI WGS metagenome assembly QMCE01 (sample SAMN09453174, study PRJNA476694) | Termite gut metagenome, whole genome shotgun sequencing project. | isolation source: worker | host: Odontotermes sp. | place: South Africa:Pretoria | collected 2016-01-28
CTGGCTTGGGTCGTAGGGTTGCTGCCCGTACCGGCTTGGGTCGTAAGGCTGCTGCCCGTACTGGCTTGGGTCGTAAGGCTGTTGCCCGTACTGGCTTGGGTTGTAGGGCTGTTGCCCGTACTGGCTTGGGTCGTAAGGCTGCTGCCCGTATTGGCTTGGGTCGTAAGGCTGCTGCGGGCTCTGGCCGGCGTCGGTGGGCTGCCGGGGGTTTTGGTCGGCGTCAAAGGGCTGTTCGTCCTGCCGGGGGGGATTGTTTTGCTCGTTACTCATGCGTCTTCGCTCCTCTGATATATGGCGTCAGGATATCCTGAAGGTTACCCTGCCCGAGCAGAGCCCGGGTCTCCCGTGACCAAATAAGTCTGCCGTTTGCCAGCAACAGCGTCACATCGCTGAGCGAACCCAGTTCGTCGGCGCTGTGCGTGGTGTAAAGAATGGTTTTGCCGCCCTTGGCGCGCAACTCGAGCAGGCAGCTCGCGAGTTCCTGCTTATATATCATATCCAACCCGGTAAAGGGTTCGTCCAGCAACAACAGGCCGGGGTCGCCCAGCAACGCGGTGCACAGCGCCACGCGACGGCGCATCCCGCCCGAAAGGCGGCTCACCCGCTTTTTCGCAAATTCATCCAGCCCCAGCAAGCCCGCAAAGGGGCTGCGCGCCGCAGCTTTTGCCGTTAGCCCGGCGGCCGCGCCCCAGAACATAAGGTTGTCTGTCACCGAGAGTTCTTCAAAAAGGCAATCTCCCTGCGCCACATAGCCAATTTGGCGGGGCGGCAGCGCACACAAAACGCTGCCCTCGTCGGGGCGCAGCACGCCGGCCAGCATGGCCAGCAGCGTGGATTTTCCGCAGCCGTTGGGGCCTATAACAGCGGCGATCTGCCCGCGCGGCACCGCAAAGCTCACGTCGCGCAGCGCCCATGCTTTTCCGTACCGCTTGGAGACAGCCCGTGCCTGCAGTATGACCGTCTCCCCCTTACATCATATGCCGGCGCGCCGTGTGTTATAGCCGGGCCGATACTACTTTATAGTGTACACCAAATAGCCGGGTCATGCAAGCTTCTTTACTTGCTTGCGGGAATGTGATATAGTTAAAAAACAAATGCCGCAGTGGAACCGGTACTTTTCACGGAGATAAAAAATCCATAACAAAGAAGGCGCAAAGCGTTGGAGCAGGATAATCTCATCCCGTCGCCCGCGGAAGAACCCGCAACAGAGAGAAAGACGTTTTCGCTCAAGGCCGAGATCATTTCGTGGGCCAAAGTGATTGGGTCGGCAATCGTGCTGGCCTATCTTCTCAAGACATTTGCCGTCGTTAACGCCACCGTCGTTTCCGGCTCGATGGAAAACAACATTATGACGAACGACCGCGTTATCTGCAACCGGCTCGCTTATCTCTTTGCCGACCCGGCCCGCTTTGACGTTATCGCGTTCGATTTTACCGAGCCGTCGGGCACGGAGGTCATTTACGTCAAGCGAATCATCGGCCTGCCCGGCGAGACGGTGACGGTGCTGAACGGGCAGGTATATATCGGCGACGCCGCCGAGCCGCTGCCCGACAGCTTTGTGGCCGAGCCGCCCCACGGCGACGCCGGCCCCTTTACGGTGCCCGAGGGCTGCTACTTTGTAATGGGCGACAACCGCAATTCCTCGTACGATTCCCGTTATTGGGCTGAGCCGTACGTGCCGCACGCAGATATTTTAGGCAAGTATTTGTTTACCTATTATCCCCGGCCGGGCACGCTGCCGGCGGTGGAGGGTTGACCGTATTCCCGCCCCGCCGCAGGCGGGGCGGGAATTTACAAAGAAGCAAGGCGCGTAAATCCGCGCTTTGTATATTTTTGCGAAAAGCAAAGAGGTAAAAAATGAAGAAACCGCTCACCCTTATGCTCGCGCCGCTCGTTGCGCTGGGTGCAGTGTCCTGCGGGGCCCCCGCGCCCGCCCCGGCGGCGGAAACCGAACTTGTTGTATTCGCGGCGGCCTCAATGACCGAAACGCTCGGGAAGATCGCCCCCCTGTACAAAGCGGTCACCCCCGGTGTAACGCTCACCTTCAATTTCGATTCTTCGGGCACGCTCAAAACGCAGATACAGGAGGGCGCGCCGTGCGACGTGTTCCTCTCTGCGGGGCAGGTACAGGTCGATCAGCTCGATATTACCGCAGATCCCGCCGCGAATGTGGAGCGGCTCGATCTCATCGCGCAGGGAACACGGCGCAACCTGTTGGAAAACAGGGTGACACTCTGCGTGCCCGAGGGCAATCCCGCCGGCATTGCCGGCATTGCCGACTTGGCCGGGAAGCTTGCGGATAGCGATATCCTCTTTGCCATGGGCAATTCCGACGTGCCTGTCGGGCAGTACACGCAACGGATCCTCGCGTATTTTGCGCTCGACGAGGCGGCGCTCGCGAGTGCCGGCAAGATCACCTACGGCAGCAACGTGAAAGAGGTCACCACGCAGATCAGTGAGGGAAGCGTTTCCTGCGGAGTGGTTTACCAAACCGACGCTTTCAGCGCGGGCCTTACGGTGCTCGATCACGCTACCGCGGAAATGTGCGGGCAAATCATCTACCCCGCCGCCGTTATCAGCACGAGCGAACAGCGGGACGCCGCGAAAGCGTTCCTCGATTACCTCGGCACCGCCGAGGCGATGGCAGTGTTCGAAGCGGTCGGGTTTTCCGGGGTATAGCAAGGCGCCCTATGGTCGCCGACATGAAAACCGCATGGGCGACCGCTCTCGGCCGCCTCCATGGCTACATCGTATCGTCTATTACCGCCACAGGGGGAGACGTTATGGATTGGTATCCGCTGCTCAATTCGGTGAGGATCGCCGCGATAAGCTGTGTGCTTGTGTTTTTCACCGGCATCTTCGCGGCGCGGGCCATCGCGCGGCTGCCGCGCGCGCTCAAGGCGGTGTGCGATGTTGTGCTCACGCTGCCGCTGGTGCTGCCGCCCACGGTGTGCGGCTATTTTCTCATTGTCCTTTTCGGCGCGAGGCGCCCGTTGGGAATGTTTTTGGCGCGGTACGGCGTCAGGTTCGTCATGACATGGTACGGCGGTGTGCTGGCTGCCTCGCTGGTCGCCTTCCCGCTGATGTACCGCACGGCGCGCGGCGCGTTTGAAGCCTTTGACGAAACGCTGGCCTACGCGGGCCAAACGCTGGGGCTCAGCGGGCGCTACATCTTCTGGCGCATCCGCCTGCCCGCCTGCCGGCAGGGCATTCTGGCGGGGGTGGTGCTCAGCTTTGCGCGTGCGTTGGGCGAATACGGCGCCACAAGCATGCTTATCGGCTACACGCCGGGCAAAACGGCCACCGTTGCCACCACGGTCTATCAGCTTTGGCGCACCAATAACGAGGCCGCGGCGCTGCGGTGGGTGCTGGTGAATATCGCTATCAGCGTGCTGGTACTGCTGGCGGTGAATTTGCTCGAGCGCCGCGACAAAAAGGCGGTGGCGTTATGAGCCTTGTTGTGGATATCAAACGGCGGGCGGGCGATTTTGCGCTGGAGGCGGTCTTCGAGACAAACGGCGGTGTGTCGGGCATCCTCGGGGCCTCGGGCAGCGGCAAAAGCATGACGCTGATGTGCATTGCCGGCATCGTACGGCCCGACAGCGGCAGGATCGTCTTAAACGGCAGAACGTTGTTCGATTCGCGGCGGCGCATAGACCTGAAGCCGCAGCGCAGGCGTGTGGGATATCTCTTTCAGTATTACGCGCTGTTCCCCAACATGACGGTGCGGCAGAATATCCTGTGCGGTCTGCACGGCGAAAAAGATAAAGCGAATAAGGAACGCGCGACGCGGGAAATGATAGAACGGATGCGCCTCACCGGGCTGGAAGACCGCCGCCCCAACCAGCTGTCGGGCGGGCAGCGGCAGCGGGTGGCGCTGGCGCGCATCTTAGTGGGCAGCCCCGAGCTGCTGCTGCTCGACGAACCCTTCAGCGCGCTGGATACCCACCTGCGCGGGCAGCTTCAGATCGAGACAAAGGGCCTGCTGGAGCACTTCGGCGGCGATACGCTGCTTGTCACGCACGACCGCGGCGAGGCGTACCGGCTCTGCGACAAGATCGCCTTGCTGGATGCGGGCAGGCTGCTGGCGCACAAGGATACCAAGCGGCTGTTCTCCGACCCCGAAAGCCGCGAGGCAGCGCGGCTCACCGGTTGCAAGAACATTGCGGACGCGGTAAAGGCAGGAGAATACGAGGTCGACGTTCCCGGGTGGGGGGTGCGCTTAACCACGGCGCAGCCTGTGCGCGAGGGGCTGCGCGCCGTTGGTATCCGGGCTCATTATTTCCACCCGAGGGCTGCCGCCAACCGGTTTCCGGTGCGCTTCGCCGGCGAAATAGAGGGCCCGTTCGAGTACATCGCGCAGTTCCGGTATCACGGCCAGCCCGGGGAATCGCAAGCCGTTTGGTGGCGCCTCCCCAAAGAGAAGAGGACAGGCGCTTTTCCCGATGAGCTTGGCGTGGCGCCGGCGAATATCATGCTGCTGTATGAATAGACCCGGCAAGGGGTGTACAACCGGGGCGGTTTTATGGTATATTGTAAAATGAGGATTTTTCGGCGCGACATACAGTAGCATCCACGCGCCAACCGGAGGATAATTGCATGTTCCACAACCTGTTCGACAGCCATGTGCATACCAACAACTCCAAGGATGGCATCCATTCGCCGATGTATCTGGCCGAGCAGGCGCAGATGCTGGGCTTTAGCGGCGTAGCCTTTACCGACCATCTCAACGCCGCGAGCTTAAACACCGCCGAGCCGTTGCGCTCGCCGGTGCTCAAGCGCATGGTACAACTTGTTGTCGATGTGGCAAAAACCAAAAATGCCTTTCGGCGCATGACATTCTCACAGGGGGTCGAAATCGGCATGAGCGGCGGCTTTGAGCCTGTTGAGCAGGTGCTTGCCGCCTATCCCTTCGATTTTGTGATGGGAGCGATCCACCGCCGCGAGGACGGCTGGAGTTATGCCGACGCTATCGCCGGGGCCGCCGGCGAGCGGGAGAGCGGAGAGCTGCTGAGCGAATATTACGCCCGGATGCTTGCCCTTGCGCGCTGGGACGGCTACGACGCGCTGGCCCACTTCACCTACCCGCTGCGCGCCGCCATGCGCGACCACGGCGTGCGCCTCGACCTTACCCCGCACCGCGAGGCTATCGACGAGATTCTCGCCACCGTCGCCCAAAAGGGCAAGGCTATCGAGATCAATACCTCCGGCCTGCGCACGCCGTTGGGCGAAACGATGCCGCCGCTGTGGGTGGTCAGCCGCTTTCGCGAGCTGGGCGGCAAATATGTCACCATCGGCTCCGACGCCCACCGCATGGAGGAAATAGGCGCCGGCATCGTGGAGGCGATGGAGCTGCTGCGCCAGGCCGGGTTCGAGCAGTTCGCGGTTTACCGCAAGCGTGAGCCGGTGCTGCTGCGAATCGTTTGATTCAGGGCAATCAAGTGAACGTATTTTCTACCAGATTGTAATAGCTGCGAGGTTACCCAATGACCGCCAAACGCTCCGAAAAAGCCTACACCAACGAATCGATCTCCGCGCTGAAGGGCCCGGACCGCGTGCGCAAGCGCCCCGGCGTCATCTTCGGCTCGGACGGGCTGGAGGGCTGTCAGCACGCCGTGTTCGAGATCGTTTCCAACTCGGTGGATGAGGCCAGAGCCGGCTACGGCAAGCAAATTATCGTGAGCAAATACCGCGACGGCTCGTTCTCGGTGCGCGATTTTGGTCGCGGTATTCCTGTAGACTGGAATAAAAGTGAAGAAAAATACAACTGGGAGCTTATCTTCTGCGAGCTGTACGCCGGCGGCAAGTTCACCGCCGAGGATTACGGCTTCTCGCTGGGGCTCAACGGTCTCGGGCTGTGCGCCACGCAGTACGCCAGCGAATATATGGACGTTGAGATCCTGCGCGAGGGCCACCGCTACACGCTGCACTTCGAGCGCGGCGAGCTTGTGGGCGAAATGAAAAAGGAGCCGGTGGCCGGCAAAAAAACCGGTACCGTCATCCGCTGGAAGCCGGATCTCGACGTTTTTACCGATATTGCCGTGCCTGAGGCATATTTTGCGGACATGCTCGGCAGGCAGGCGGTGGTCAACGAGGGGCTCAGCTTCCTGCTGCGTATCGAGGGAGACGGCGGCAAATTTGCCGAGCAGACCTTTTTTTACGAAAACGGTATCGTCGATTACGTGCGCGGGGCGGCAGGGGAGGATACCCTCACCCCCGTGGTGCTGTGGAAGGGTGAGCGCACCGGGCGCGACAGAGAGGATAAGCCCGATTACAGGGTAAAGCTCGGCATCGCTTTTTGCTTCAGCAACCGCGTACGGCTGCTGGAATACTACCACAACTCTAGCTTTTTAGAGCACGGCGGCAGCCCCGACCGCGCTGTGAAAACCGCCTTTACCGGCCAGATCGACGCCTTTTTGCGCCAGAGCGGCAAATACCTCAAAAACGAGACACGCATCACCTTTACCGATATCGAGGATTGCCTCGTGCTGCTCTCGTCGTCCTTTTCGACGCAGACCTCCTACGCCAACCAGACGAAGAAAGCCATCTCCAATAAATTCGTCTATGAGGCGATGGCCGAATTTTTGCGCCACTCGCTCGAGGTGTATTTTCTCGAAAAACCCGACGAGGCCGCGCGCATCGCCGAGCAGGTGCTTATCAATAAGCGCAGCCGCGAAAATGCCGAAAAAACGCGCCTTTCCCTCAAAAAGAAGCTGGTCGGCTCACTGGACGTCATGAGCCGCGTGCAAAAATTTGTGGATTGCCGCAGCAAAGATCTTTCCCGCCGCGAGCTCTACATCGTCGAGGGCGATTCGGCCCTGGGCGCCTGCAAGTTGAGCCGCGACAGCGAATTTCAGGCCATCATCCCGGTGCGGGGCAAGATCCTCAATTGCCTCAAGGCCGAATACAGTAAAATTTTCAAAAACGAGATCATCACGGATCTCGTCAAGGTGCTGGGCTGCGGCGTCGAGGTGCAAAGCAAGGCCAGCCGCGAGCTTTCGGCCTTCGACCTCTCCTCCCTGCGCTGGAACAAGGTCATCATCTGTACCGACGCCGACGTCGACGGCTTTCAGATCCGCACGCTGATCCTCACGATGCTCTACCGCCTCACACCCACGCTCATCAGCGAGGGGTATGTCTACATCGCCGAATCGCCGCTGTACGAGATCACAGCGAAGGATACCACATATTTCGCCTACTCTGATACCGAGAAGAAACGCGTTCTCGCCGGGCTGGGCGAGGGCAAATACACGTTGCAGCGCAGCAAGGGCCTTGGCGAAAACGAGCCCGATATGATGTGGATGACAACAATGAACCCCGAGACTCGCCGCCTTATCAAGGTTTCCCCCGCCGGCGCGCAGGCTACCGCCGATATGTTCGACCTGCTGCTGGGCGATAACCTCGCCGGCCGCAAGGATTTTATCGCCACCGTCGGCGCGGATTATTTAGAGATTGCGGATGTGAGCTAGGCGAACATCAATTTCTTTTGGTTTCGCCGCCGAAGGCGGGAAAGCACACCATAACGCTTTTCCGGCACGCTAACGAATGCGGACGGTATCACCGCCGCGCTGCTTGTGCAAAACGGTATTGCTGTTTTGTTGAATCGCGGATCGACAGACTTCCGTAACATCGCACATCAAGAACCTGGGAGGACGCATGGAATCAGGCACCGCCAAAGCCGCCCCCGGCCTCACGCCGATGATGCAGCAGTATTTCCGCATCAAGGAAGAGCACGAAGGGCATGTCGTGTTCTTTCGCCTCGGCGATTTTTACGAGATGTTTTTCGACGACGCCGTGGAGATGTCGCGCGTGCTGGGGCTTACGCTCACAGGGCGCGACTGCGGGCTGAGCGAGCGCGCGCCCATGTGCGGCGTGCCGCACCACGCCAGTGAGCAATATATCGCAAAGCTGGTAAAGGCCGGTTACAAGGTGGCCATCTGCGAGCAAACAGAAGATCCCGCCTTTGCCAAGGGCGTTGTGTCGCGCGATGTGGTGCGGGTGGTAACGCCGGGCACCCTGGTGGAAGATAATTTGCTTGACGAGGGTAGCAACAATTACCTTTGCAGCATCTTCTACGGCGAGGGCGGCAGCGGGCTTGCCTTCGCCGATATTTCAACGGGAGAACTGAGCCTTGTCGCGCTGGCGGACGATGACGCCGCCCTGATGAACGAGCTGGCGCGGCAGAACCCGCGCGAGGTCATCTTCAATTCCGGTTTATTGAAAAAGCCGCACATCGCGCGCTTTATGCGCGAAAAACTCAGCTGTACCGCCGATATGGCCGATGACGCCGATTGCGAGCCGGAAGCCGCTGCCGCCGCCGTGCTTGCCCATTTTGGCAAGCAGGATCTGCATGAGCTGGAGCTGGCGGAGCACCCGCGCTGCGTGCGCGCCGTGGGCGCGCTGCTGGCTTACTTAAAGCAGACGCAAAAGGTGGGCTTGGAGCGGCTTTGCGCCGTTGCCGTCCGGCGGGAAAACCGCGTGATGCGTATGGACGAAAGCTGCCGCGCGGGGCTGGAGCTTGTGTGCACCATGCGCGGCCGCGAACGGCGCGGCAGCCTGCTGTGGGCGCTCGACCGCACCGTGACGCCAATGGGAAAGCGCATGATCAAAGCTTTTATCACACAGCCCCTTGCCGCTCCCGCCGATATCGAAAAGCGGCTCAACGCCGTTGAGGAACTGGTGACCGGCGAGCTGCTGCTGGGGGAGATCACCGCGCAGCTAAGCGGCATCCACGATATCGAGCGGCTTATCACGCGGGTGGTGTACGGCAATGTGACGCCGCGCGAGACGGTAACGCTGGGCCGCGCCCTGGCAAGGCTGACGCCGCTCAGGGCGACACTGACGGAATGCAAATCGAATTTGCTGCATCAGATACATAGCGAGATGGATCCGCTCGACGACCTGACAGCGCTGATCGACGCCGCCATCCGCGATGAGCCGCCGCAATTGCGGGATGGAAACGTCATTCGCGAGGGTTATCATGCCGAGCTGGACGGGTTGCGCGGCCTTGTGGGCGGCGCGCGCGAAAGCCTTGCCGCCATGGAGGCGGAAGAGCGGGCGCAAACAGGCGTAAAAAATCTGAAGATCGGCTTTAATAAAGTGTTTGGCTATTACATAGAGGTATCGAAATCGGGCCTCCCGCTTGTGCCCGAGCGGTACCGCCGCAAGCAGACGGTGGCCACCGGCGAACGCTTTGTCACACCCGAGCTGCGCGAGCTGGAAAACCGGCTCCTCTCGGCCCGGGACGCGGCTTTGGCGCTGGAGGCGCGGCTGTTCGAGGAGGTGCGCGTGGCAATCGCGCGCGAGCTGCACCGGGTACAGCGCTCGGCGGCGGCGGTGGCGCGCCTCGATGTTTTTGCCTCCTTCGCGGCTGTTTCGATCGAGGGCCGCTATGTTCGCCCGCGCGTCGACGCCGGCGAACGCATCGCCATTACCGACGGCCGTCACCCGGTGGTGGAACGGATGCTGGACGGCGCGCCCTTTGTTCCCAACGACACGATGCTCGATTTGAGCGAGAATCAGATCGCCGTCGTGATGGGGCCCAACATGGCAGGCAAATCCACGTATATGCGCCAGACCGCCCTCATTGTGCTCATGGCGCAAATGGGGTGCTTCGTGCCGGCAAAGGCGGCGGAGATCGGCGTAGTCGACGGTATTTTTACGCGTATCGGCGCCAGTGACGACCTTTCGGCGGGGCAATCCACCTTCATGGTGGAAATGGTGGAGCTTTCGGCCATTCTCAAAAACGCGACGGCAAAATCGCTGCTTATCCTCGACGAGATCGGGCGAGGCACCTCCACCTACGACGGTATGAGCATCGCACGCGCCGTGCTGGAATACATCGCGCAGCCCAAAAAGCTGGGCGCGCGCGCCATGTTCGCCACCCACTACCACGAGCTGGCCGAGCTGGAACAGACCCTGCCCTGCGTGAAGAACTACAATGTCGCCGTAAAAAAGCGCGGCGACGATATCACCTTTTTGCGCAAGATCGTGCGCGGCGCCGCCGACGACAGCTTTGGCATCGAGGTGAGCAAGCTGGCCGGCATCCCCGAAGCGATCGTACGGCGCGCCCATGAAATTCTGCGGGATCTTGAAGGCGGCCGCCCGGTGCGAGAGAAGGGCGCGCGTCGCGATAAAGCGCAGCGGGACGGGGAATTTCAGCTATCGTTGGAGCCGGTCGCTTCCCCTGTCGATAAGGCGCTGCGCGCCCTCGATCTCAATACACTCACCCCGTTAGAGGCACTCACCAAGCTGTACGAGCTGCAAAGGCTATTGTAACAATGTTCCGCAACGATACGGTTGCATTGCATATACATCGGAGATGAATCATTCCATAAAGATATAATCGCTATACTTAAGTATGGATTGACGAGCACCTTTGCGCCGGGCCGGCGCAGATAAGCGGGCGGGAGCGGGCATTGGCCCTGCCAATGCCTGAGTAAGCACTGACTAATTGTGTTTTCCCCACCGAAGGCGGGAAAACACGGCATAACACCGTTGCTTGCACGGTTGCGGTAAGATTCAATCAGCGGGTATCTAAAGATCGTGATCACAAACGAGAGGAGGCGGACGATATCGCACAAATAAGACTGCTTGAAAAGGCAGTGGCTGAGCTTATCGCTGCGGGCGAGGTAGTGGAGCGGCCCGCCTCCATTGCCAAGGAGCTTATCGAAAACGCCATCGACGCCGGCGCGACAGCGGTCACGGTGGAGATAGAGGGCGGTGGCGTCGCGCTGCTGCGCGTGACCGATAACGGCTGCGGCATTGCGCGCGAGCAGTTGCCCACCGCTTTTTTGCGCCACGCCACCAGCAAGGTGCACACAAGCGAAGACCTCGCGGGCATTACAACGTTGGGGTTTCGCGGCGAGGCGCTGGCGTCCGTTGCCGCCATGAGCCGTGTCGAGCTGCTGTCGCGGCCGCCGGAGCAGGATGAGGGCGCCATACTGCGTGTCGAAGGGGGCGTGGCGGGTACTGTGGAGCCGGCCGGCTGCCCCGCCGGTACCGTTGTGAGCGTGCGCGACGTTTTCTACAACACCCCCGCCCGCATGAAGTTCCTCAAAAAAGATGTTGGCGAAGGCAATGCCGTGGCGCAGGTGGTTGATAAATGCGCGCTCTCGCACCCCGAGGTGGCCTTTCGCTTTGTACGCGACGGCAAAACAAGGCTGCAAACCTCGGGCAGCGGCGAGCTCCGGCCAATTATCGCCGCCATTTATGGGCGTGATATTACCGAAGCAATGCTCCCGTTAAGTCATGTTCAACCGCAGGACGGTTTGGCGGTGAGCGGCTATGTAACGGCGCCGGAGGGTGCGCGTGCCAGCCGCGCCTACCAAAACTTCTTTCTCAACCGGCGGTATGTGCGTTCGCGAACCGCTGCCGCCGCCCTTGAGGAAGCCTGCAAAACGCACATTGGCCACGGTAAATTTCCCGGCTGCGTGTTGCACATAGAAATTGCGCCAACTCTTGTGGATGTCAATGTTCACCCGGCAAAGATCGAGGTGCGGTTCGCCAATGAGCGGCCGGTGTTCTCGTGTGTTTACTTTGCCGTAAAAAGCGCGATGTCTTTGCGGGGGAATACTATTCTTCCGGCAATGGGAGCGCGCGCCGGCGCACGCGGCGCACGGGACGCGGCCGCCATTTTGAGCGCTTTGGCGCCGCCCGGCGCAAACGGCAAGCTCGCGCCGCCGCGGCTATCCACGGAGGC
>QMCE01001851.1_pt1 | contig 11698 bp, 13 predicted proteins | sample 1821851 | NCBI WGS metagenome assembly QMCE01 (sample SAMN09453174, study PRJNA476694) | Termite gut metagenome, whole genome shotgun sequencing project. | isolation source: worker | host: Odontotermes sp. | place: South Africa:Pretoria | collected 2016-01-28
TTCGAGATGGACGGCGTGACGCTCGAATTCGACGAGGATACGCTTAAAAAGATCGCGCAGATGGCGCTCGAGCGCAAGACGGGCGCGCGCGGGCTTCGGGCGATATGCGAGGACGTAATGTTAGAGATTATGTACGAGATACCGCAGCGCGAGGATATCGAGAAATGCACGATTACGCCCGATACGCTTGTTACAAAGGCGCCGGCGTATATCTTCAACGACGGGAAGAAGAAGCTGCCTTCGCCGAGAAAACAGCGCACGCGCGAGAGCGTTTCGTAAACTGAATAACCACATTCGGCGCTTCGCGGGAAGCGCCTTTTTACTATCCTTCCACACTGCCGTCTTTTCAATAAAACAAAAATAGAGCGATACACTAGCGAAATGTTGACAATATGCCTGCGAATGGTCATACTAATGTTAGAAGATAAACGAGACAATAAGGTGGTGAAACAATTGGCGCAAACAAAATTTTTCTCAATTCGTGAGCTCCAGCAGCAAGGTAGCAGCATTAAAAACATCCTCAAGGACGACGGCAAAATAATAATCACAAACAACGGAAAGCCGATAGGGATCACTATAGGCATAAACGAAGAATCGTTAGAGGATACGCTGGACGATATGAAGCGCTTAAAGCAGCTACGATTTTTGCGCTATATCGATCAGCAGTTAGATGAATCCGAAAAACAAGCTAATGACCCCAACACCGAGTGGATTGACAACGATACGTTTTGGGCGGAAGCTGGGCTGGATTCATGAAATACCGAGTTAAATGGCTTCCGGACGCAAAGCATAATCTCGATGAAGCAAGAAAATATCTCGAGCAATTTACACCACCAGCTTATAAGCGTATCTTTGGCAAGATCAAGAATAATATAGAGCTAGTCAGAGTACATCCTTATATGTACGAAGCGTATAAACGCCGTGGGAAGTATAGGCGAATGGTTGTAGAGGACTATATTGTTTTCTATAGAGTTCTCGAGTTAGAAAGAGAGATTGAAGTTGTACGCATATTACATTGCGCGATGGATATTGATATGCAATTTTTAGAATAACTTCTCCCTCCACACAATCGCCACAATAAATCCACACCCCATGCCTTTTATAAACCCGTCCAAAGGTGTATAATCCTTACAATAGACGCGCCGGCATACGCATAACGCCTCGCAGCGCGCGAAATTGGAGGGATTGAATGAAAACGCCCAGCATCCTTATCTGCGACGACGACAAGAACGTACACGAATCGCTTCGGCTATACCTGGAGGCGGACGGCTTCAAGTATACCTCCGCTTTCAACGGCGAGGATTCGCTGGCCCAGGCGCTCTCCGGAGCGCACGACCTCATGATTCTCGACCAGATGATGCCCAAGCTTACGGGCATGGAGGTTCTTCGCGAGCTGCGCAAGTCCAGCGGCATTCCCGTCATCGTCCTCACGGCCAAGGGCGAGGAGATCGACCGCATCCTCGGGCTCGAGCTCGGCGCGGACGACTATATCGTTAAGCCCTTCTCCCCCCGCGAGATAATCGCGCGCATAAAGGCGATTCTCCGGCGCATAAACGATACCGCGCAGGAGCATTCCAATACGTTGAAGTTCGACAATCTTGAAATAAACCTCGATCATTATCAGATACGCCTGAACGGCGAAAACGTCCCCTGCACGCCCAAGGAGGTCGAGATATTGCACTTGCTCGCCTCGCGGCCGGGGCAGGTTTTCGACCGCGAACAGATACTCTCGCGCGTTTGGGGCTACGATTATTTCGGCGATACGCGCACAGTCGATACCCATATAAAGCGCATCCGCCAGAAGCTGCCCGACGAGGGGCAGAATTGGGCGGTCAAAACCGTCTACGGCGTAGGCTATAAGTTCGAGGTGGATGCATAAGGTGTTCAAAAGCGCTTTCCTTCGCCGGATGCTTTTGGTAATGCTTGCGACGCTGATGCTCAGCGCCGCCTTGACCGCACTCGTCTTCACAGTCGGCGCGCAGACGATATTCGCCCAGCGCAGCGTTGCCGACCTCGAGCCCAAGGCCGAATACCTTTCCTCTATTTTCCAAAACTATCTTTCCGGCTGGCTGCCGCCTATGGTCTTCGCGCAGTTGATCGACGCGACGCGGCAATGGGGCGCTTCGATCCTTTGCCTGCGCATGGAGGGCAACGGCTATGCCGTCGAGGCCGAAACGCAGTTTGACATCCCCAGCGGCATCAATATAACCTCGCTCGCCTCGCTCGACGCCCAGATCGAGAGGGTTATGTCCGGCGAGCGCGTCGCCTTCGCGGGCGTTTTGCCCGATTCCAGCGTAAACTTGCTCATGGTAGGGCAGCCCGTCTACGAGGCCGGCGTCCAAATTGGCGCGGTTTTTCTGTTCAGGCCCATGCTAGAGGTAAACGCCGCGCTGCAAAGCCTGAACGCCGCTCTCTTCTTCTCACTGTTCGCCGTGCTTTGCCTGATGATCCCGGTCGTATGCGTGGCGTCGATGCGCCTGATACGCCCGCTTAAAAACATGCGCGACGTCGCGCTTACGATGGCCTCGGGCGACTTTAGCATCCAGGCCAACGAATTCCTTCGGGGCGAGGTCGGCGAGCTCGCACATTCGCTGAACTATCTCGCTTTTGAGCTTTCGCGCACGATCTCCGAGCTCGTTTTAGAGCGCAACCGCCTGATGCAGCTGCTCGACGGGCTATCCGAGGGCATGGCGGCGGTCGATTCCGAAGGCGAAATAACGCACGCCAACCCGGCGTTGATGCGCTTTTTCGGCTTGCCGGAGGACGCGCAGGCGGACGAACTGATCGAAAAGAGCGAATTCGCCCCCGTTGTGGAGGGGTTTGGCTATGCTATAGCCTCGCGCGTTCCGCATCACGCATTCAATGTCGCGCTAGGCCCGCGCATATTCCTCGTCAGCATCTCCGTGCTGCTGAATGACGAACGGGTGGAGGGCGCCGTGGCGCTCATGCGCGATATAACCGAATCCGAACGCCTCGAACAGACGCGGCGCGACTATGTCGCGAACGTTTCGCACGAGCTGCGCACGCCGCTAACGGCCCTGCGCGGCCTGATCGAGCCATTAAACGACGGGCTTGTGAAAACAGAACAGGATCGCAGCCACTATTATCAGATAATTTATAAAGAAACGCTGCGCCTTTCGCGCCTTATCGACGATTTATTGGAGCTTTCGCGCCTGCAAAGCGGGGGCGTTTTGGTCGAACGCAAGAAATTCGACGTCATAGACTTGATTCAAAGCTTTATATTCACCTATTCCAACAGAGCGGAACAGCGCGGCATCGATTTATTGGCCGAAATGCCCGATACGCCGCTCTTTGCCGATTCCAACGCCGACCGCGTGGAACAGGTGCTCGTCATTTTATTCGACAACGCGCTGAAATTCACGCCGGAGGGCGGCGTAATCACGCTGAAAGTACGGGATTTAGGCGATGAAATCGAGCTAATGGTCAAGGATTCCGGCGTGGGCATCGCAAAAGAGGACCTTCCGAACGTTTTCGACCGCTTCTACAAGGCCGACAAGGCTCACGGTGAGCCAGGAACCGGCCTCGGGCTGTCCATTGCGAAAGAAATAATCCGCCTCATGGGCGGAAAAATAGCGGTTGAAAGCGAACCGGGCGAGGGCGCGGCGTTCAGTTTTACTATCGCAAAGAAGGAAAACGCCGCTGCGCCGGGAAGTGCTTTACAAACCCCTGTCACTTAAAGTACCGCCGGCGCGTCATTCATATGCAACGCCCAGCGTCTTCTTTAGATATCCCTCGTTCAGCAAATGCAGCGTCATGAGCTGGCCTTTATAGAACGCCGCCCAATTGTTGAACACGCAGGGCACGGTCTTAGCCTTTTCCAGCGTGTCAACCTTGACCAGATTCAGCGGAACGGCGTTTGCCGCGCAGAAGGCTTGTACCTCTTCGATACAGTTCGGAATGTACGGGCATTGCGTGCCGTAGTAGATCGTAAGGGCTTGGCTGTCGATGCTCTGTTTTTTTACGTTAGCCGCAAATCTAGGCTTGGAGCCGTCGAAGGACAGCGCTAAAAGCTCGTATTCACCGACCGTATCGACCGTCTCGAATCCGTATTTCTGCATAAACTTCTTTTCCGTAAGAAACGGCTTTTTCTTATTCGCGCTCAAAACGCAGACTCCGGATTTACCCCGCTTTTTTGCGTCGTCGATACAATAGCCGAGCAGCTCGGCCCCGTAACCCTTGCCCTTAAAGCTGCCCGAAACCCAAAGACAGTAGATGAACATGTAGTTATCGCCGGTAACCGGCACCCACGCGTATTCAAGCGGCGAATATTCGATGAATACCTTGCCATTCTGATTCAGCTTCCTGAAGGTATGCCCTTCCGGGAGCCTTTCGGCAAGCCACGCCCGCTTTATATCGACGCCACGCTGATGCTTTTTATCCGATATGGCACAGCATAGATGCTCCGCCGCAAGATTATCCTGCGTTAAATTCACAAAACCGGCGCTCATAATGCTACCCCCGTCACCTGCCGCCTGTACACGCGCATCGCGAAAAACCAAGCCACAGCCATGATTACAACGCACCACGCGAGCGCGAGCCAGATTTCGCTCCCGACAGGTTCCCGATTCAAAAGCGCGCGGATCGTCTCAACAATCGACGTGACGGGCTGGTTCTCCGCGAAAACGCGCAGGACCTTTGGCATGGTCTCCGTCGGCGCGAAGGACGAGCTGAACAGCGGCAAGAAAACCAGCGGGAACGCTAAAAACGATGATCCGTCCGCCGTCTTTGCCAAAAGCCCCGGAATGACGGCGACCCACGTCAAAGCGAGCGTGAATAACGTGAGCACGCCTATTACGGCAAGCCACGCAGAAACGCTCGCGCCGGAACGGAAGCCCATTATCAGCGCGGCTGAAAATACCACCGCGAGCGCGCACAGGCTGGCCGTGATCGAAGAGAGCACATGCGCCCATAGGAATGAGGAGCGGCGTATCGGCATGGAGTTCAGCCTGCTGAATATGCCCTTTTCCTTGTCGCTGAACATGCGTAGGGCCGTGTACGCCGTATTGTAGCCGACAGCCATGATGAGTATGCCCGGCAGCTGGTAATTGACGTAGTTCGCCTCAGCCGGCAGGCTGGCTTTCAGCGCGCCGCCGAATACGTATACGAACAGCAGCATCAGCATGACGGGCTGAAGCATCGCGGAAAATATAGTCTCCGGGCTTCGGACGATATGCGTCATCGACCGCCGGAAAAGCGTAAGCGTATTCTTCACGGCTATGCCCCCTTCTGCTGCGTCCCGATCATCGCGAGGAAAATCTCCTCCAGGGACGGCTGCTTTTCGATATATTCCTTTTTGACGGGCGGGAAGCGCTTTTTAAGTTCTAATAGCGTTCCGTTCGCGATGATTATCCCGCCGTGCAGAATCGCGATTTTGTCGGCAAGCTGTTCCGCTTCCTCTAAGTATTGCGTCGTCAGGAAGATGGTCGTGCCCGTTTCGCTGAGCTCCCGAACGGTCTTCCAGACCTCCAGCCGCGCTTCGGGGTCAAGCCCCGTCGTCGGCTCGTCGAGGAAGATTACCGCAGGATTTCCTGCAAGGCTCATGGCGATGTCCAGCCTGCGCAGCATTCCGCCGGAGTAGGTGGCGGCGCGTTTATCCGCCGCATCGATGAGCCCGAAGCGGTGAAGCAAGGTTTCCGCCGCACCGGCATGATCCTTTACGCCGCGCAGCTTCGCGATCAGCGCGATGTTTTCGCGGCCTGTGAGAATGCCGTCCACGGCGGCGAACTGCCCCGTGAGGCTGATGCGCTCGCGAACCTTTTCCGCCTGCTTATCGACGCTATAGCCAAAAACCCTCGCGCTCCCGCTATCCTTCTTTAAAAGTGTAGCCAGAATATTAACGATGGTCGTCTTTCCCGCGCCGTTCGAGCCGAGCAGCGCGAAGATTTCACCGCGCCTTACTTCAAAATCCACGCATTTTAGAACGTTGTTGGACTTGAAGGACTTCCGCAGGTTACATACCTGGATCGCCGTGTCCGTCATTGAGTTTTTCCTTTCTGTAATTCGTCTTTCGCAGAGCTCACAACCTGTTCCGTCAAACATAATCGATCTTAATTTCGCCGAAGCTGACGCTGCCGGTAAGCCTAAGCGTCGGCGCGCCTTCTTCCGGATTCGCGTAGCGTTCGTTGCGCGCCACGTTCGCTAATGCGGAGGAAATGTTATCCAGCACCCTCCAATGCCTCGGTATCATGAGGCGCATTTCCCCGAAGGAGCATTGTACATTCACCTGTGCGCCGCCGGGGTCGAGCTTTGCGTCGTCGAAGTAGACCGTCAGCTCGCCGAAGGAGACGCTGAAGCTTCCGCGCGTAAGCGCCTCGGCGTGCAGATACAGGCTGGAGCTTCCAAAGCTGACCTGGGCCACGGGCGTATTTGCCGAATCCTCGACCGCTTCGCCCTCCGTGTCCGAACGCGTGTACACGAAGGCGGCCTTGCGGTGCTTTCGTGCGCCGCTGAAAATGATTTCGAAGGCGACGCTGAACAGTATCGCCGCTGCAAACAGCAGCCAGGGGGAAATGGATGGCAGCGCCAAAATCCCCCTATAAATGAGATACAGTCCGGCAAGCGGCAGGAACACCCCGCCGAATTCAAGCTTCACAAGGCTATGGAGGATGATGACTCCCAATAGCGCCGTGAGTATGACGGTCCACGCGTTCATCGAGCCGAAGGCGCCCAGCGACGCGGCGATGATGAATATCCCAACGGCGACAAGCAGCAGCGCCCAAAATACATTTTTAGTCTTCATATCTTTTATCGATCCTTTCATTCAGCCGGTTCTTGAACTCCGGGTAGTACAGCCGCGAAACGTACAGGCGCTTGTGTGTGCGCTCGAACTCGACAAGGCTGGAGGCGGTGAGGTTGCGCGTCACGGCGTACACGCGGGCGGTATTGACGATCGCGGATTTGGACGCGCGGATGAATGTCCGAGGGAGCCGCTCCATCAGCTCCGATAGCCGGAGCTTGCAGCGGTACGTCTCATCGGCCGTATGAGCGTACACATGCTCGTCCTGAGTCTCGAAGAAGAGCACGTCGTTTAACGACAGGAACACCTCGGTTTCCCCGCGGTAGAATGCGAGGCGGGATTGGGACGAGGATAAAAGCTGCTCCACCAGCCTTTGCGTCTCCGAGTCCAGGCTGCGGCAGCGGATGACGATCTCGTCCTCCGAGCTGCCGTCCGTGAGCTCTATGCGAACCTTCATGACCTCACCTCGATTCCATCATAGAGGATTAATATCGATTTGAAAACCCATTTTCGCAACAGGTAGGTTTAAGCGGGTAAGAGGTGCTGTTTTCGGCAATAAATCCAGATTACGCCCTGTCGCATACCATATGGAAGCGGCAGGGCGCATATAAAAGAGTTATTTCGATGGCTCTTCGAGAGAGTACATAATGCCGCCGGCGGACTGCTTGAAAGGGCTCCGTTCTATCGGCGGCTTTGGTATTCGTATGTGCCGCGCGCCGCTTTGTCCAGGCTGAGCTCGATGTTCCGCGTTGTGTTTTGGAGCGGTTTGTTTATGTCATAGCCAGCCCAGCCGTTTTCTTCGCGCCCGCCCCAGCAAAGCTCGACCGTGCCGTCCATAGGGGAGATTACCATGCTCTTGGTCGTGCCGAAGTATTCCTTGAAGTAATGGCAGCACAGGCCGTCGGGGTACTTCGCCAGCAGCATCGATTTCAGCGCATCGCGCGTGACGCCGGTCTCATCCGCCAGCTTTTCGGCGATATACTCGTAGCGCGTTGCGGAGTGAACCATGATCTTCGGCTCATACGGGATAAGCTCCGGCAGCAAGGCGTGGTTTGTGGCGTAGAGCAACTGTTCGGAAGTATCCGGCCCGATTCGCTTGGACGCGCTTTTGCCGTCGAGCGTTTCAAACAGCGCGGCGTTGCCCGCCTTGTCCGCCAACAACAGATTGATATTATAGGCGATGGGCATTCCCCCAAGATACTCTAGGGCTTCGTCCACGTCCTTGCAGTTTTCCAGCAGCGCACGGATGACCGCCCAGAACATAAGCCCCTTTAGCGCGGGAGCCCGCATGTATGGCATAGCGCCCACAGGGAATCCGCAGGAGCTCTGCGTTACGCTAAAGCCGTGCTCGTTGAGCCCGTCGTCCCTGCCGAAGCTGAGTACCGTTGTGCCGATATGCGCGTATTTCCCCTTAACGGCGGTTTTGGCGAAAACGAAATCCTCCGCCTCGTGGCTGAACTCGTAGTTGCGCGCCACAAGCGGCTTGCCTTCGGCGGTGCGGGAGGGCAAAAGCGCGATCTGGCTGCAGCGGGGCAGCAGGTACGTCATGGAATAGAAGAATACCCGCTTCAAGGGGACTTTCAGGGCGTCCGCAAAGCCGTTCAGCTCCTCGGTTAGGCCGGGGCACCAGCGGTCAAAGAGGCTGATAGCTTCCTTTACCTGTGCATCTCCAAACCCCTGCATCCCCTTAGTATGCAATACCTTGAGCGGAGGGATGTTTGCGTACATCTGTCCGAGGCCGCAGCCGACCTCATAGCTTGAACCCGCCAGATTCATCGTGTGAGCCTGCATCGTTTTCATAATGCGTTCCTCCTGATTATTATGATAGCTCGTATATCCGGGCGCCGGGAAGCGCTCATGATGTTGTCTCCAGCATACCCATTTAGAAAACGGTTTTCCTCTCATTCTCAGCACAATTATGAGAGCAATAATTCCCGCAGCTCCATCGTCGCCGAGGAGGCTGCGGGAAAATCTTTCCGCCTGTATTGCATAGGTATCCTGACGCTGTATGTTATATGTTAAGAATCAGCATAGGCGATTGTATACGGGCATTGAACCATGCATTGCAGGCACAGTGCGCAGAGCTTCCGTGTCAGGATTTCGTCGCGGCTAGTTGTAACGCTCCACGTTTTGCCGTGCAATGCGCTGGTCGGGCAAGCGTCCACGCAGATATTGCAATCGCCGCATTGCGGCTCCTGCCGCCCAGTGCTCATCGTGATAAAAGGGGCGCTCGTCAAAACCTTTCCCATCATCAGCGCGCAGCCGTAGGGCTCCGTAACCAAAAGGTTGTTTTTGCCGATGAAGCCAAGCCCCGCCCTCAACGCGACGGTTTTATGCGGCAGTACGCCCGTTTTCAGCTTACCAACGCTTTTATACCCCTCCGCCTCCAGCTGTTCGGCCAGCTTTATCGACAGGGCGTCCATCTTGCGCTCGGTATTGAAAACTTCTTTCGTCTTGGGCTGTGCGCCGGTTCTCATTGCGACGACGTAATCTTTCGACAACGCTTTGCCGAAGAGTATGGCGCTGGAATATTCGCCTGCGGCTTCATTCGGCAGCGCGGCGGCGTCGACGAAATACACAAAATCCACGCCGTAATCTTTTATGCGCCGCTCCCAAGCCGCGTTTAGCTCCATACCGTACCCCGTCTCTCAATCGCAAAGCATAATTGTGCTGTATAATATAGCGCGCGATTATAAGAGCTCGCGTTTGAAAATGCAGATAAAGAAGCCCGTTTTGCCATAATGTTCGCTCCTTGTTTGTACTTGCGTTATAATCATCATGCATAGGATATCTCAATACACGGCGCTTTTCAAGAATGAAGCTGTAAACTGCGTGTAAATTAAAGTTGCATATATGGTTAGTGGCGCATCATAATGATCTATGCTATACTTGTATCGTAAATACATTATTTGGGGAGGACATCATGAAGCTGGTGTTCGCAATCGTACGCAACGAGGACGAAAAGCCCCTGATACGCGTGCTGGTCGAAAAGGAATTCAGCGTTACGCGCATATCCTCCTCGGGCGGATTCCTGCGCAGCGGCAACGCGACGCTGATGATCGGCGTGGAGGATGAACGCTTGCAGGACGCTCTGGAGCTCATCAAGGGCGCGTCGCACCGCAAGACGGAGCTGATAACCACATATATCCCAAACGCGGGCATCGAATCCATGCCGGCGCCGATTTCGGTCAGCGTCGGAGGGGCGACGGTTTTTGTCGTCGATATAGAGAGCTTTCATAAGTTTTAAGTATTTGAGATAGGATCTTGCCTCGGCGATAAAAAGCCGGGGAGCGAAGAATGGCGCAAATGGATATCAAGGCAAACACAAGCAAGCCCTTGTTTAGCAAGCGGGACTTGCTTTGGCTTATACTGCCGCTGGGCGTAGAACAGCTCCTGAATATGACCGTCGGCATCGCGGATACGGTCATGGTCGCGTCGGTTGGGGAAGCGGCCGTATCCGGCATATCGCTCGTCGATAATCTCAACAACCTCATTATTTTTATAATGGCGGCGCTCTCGACGGGCGGCGCGGTCGTAATATCCCAATATATGGGGCGGGGCGATATAAAAAACGCGAGAGAATCCGCGAAGCAATTGCTATACGTAGCCTTCGCGGTTTCTATGGTTATAACAGTCCCGGTCATCATCTTCCGCGAACAGCTTTTACGGATGCTTTTCGGAGCGATTGAAGAAGCCGTCATGCAAAACGCGCTCGTCTATCTTTTGATTACGGCGGCGTCCTTTCCTGCTATTGCGCTCATCAGCGCGTGCGGCGCGATGTTCCGTTCGATGGGCATAAGCAAGATACCTATGTTCGCTTCCCTGATAATGAATATCATAAACATATCGGGCAACGCGGTGTTGATTTACGGCGCGAAGTGGGGCGCGATGGGCGCGGCGGTTGCCTCGCTAGCTTCACGTACTGCGGCGGCGGTATTATTGCTGGTGCTGATACGCGACGTGCGCAACCCAATCTTTGTGCGTGGCCTGCACAAAGTGAAGCTTTTGCCGCAAACGATAAAAAGCATATTGAAAATCGGCATTCCCAGCGGCCTGGAAAACGGTATGTTCCATTTGGGCAGGCTTATGGTGCAGGGCTTAATCACATTATTCGGCACGGCCGCCATCGCTGCAAACGCCATCACGGGCAGTATTCTTAGCGTGGTACAGGTACCGGGCAGCGCCATGTCGCTCGCTATAGTAACGGTTGTCGGCAGATGCGTGGGCGCGAACGACTACGACCAGGCCGTTTCCTACACCAAGCGGCTCCTGAAAATAGAATATATCGCTATGGGGGCGCTTTGCCTTGCGATGTTCGTGTCTGCGAACGCGCTTGCGCAGATTTTCGGGCTAAGCCCGGAGGCCACGGCCATGAGCGTAGAGATACTGGGGTGGGCGGCGCTTTTCGACGCGCTCGTCTGGCCGATATCCTTCTCATTCCCAAGCGTATTGCGCGCGGCGGGCGACGCGAAATATACGATGCTCGTATCCATCGCTTCCATGTGGGCTATGCGCATCGGCTTGAGCTATCTTTTGTACTATGTTTTCGGCATAGAGCTTTTGGGCGTTTGGTTCGCGATGTTCGCGGACTGGTGTGTCCGCTCGGTATTTTTCCTTTTGCGGTACCGCTCCGGGAAATGGAAGCTGAAGAAGGTTATCTAATATAAAATGTAGGGGCGGCGTCCTGCCGCCCGTGGCCCTAAAATCATGACCCAACTTTGTAGGGGCGCGCATTGCGCGTCCGCGATTATAGAAAACATGGGTCTTGTGCTCGCGGGCGGCAAGACGCCGCCCCTACGACATATCTGCTTACGTTCCGTGCATTATTGCGTTTGGAGTATGGCGTTTGCCCGGCAATCTTGCGCAAATATTGCTCAACGGATATAATTATACGCGATGTTAGAACGAAACCCTGTAGGGACGCCATATATGGCGTCCGTG
>QMCE01002501.1_pt1 | contig 11698 bp, 13 predicted proteins | sample 1821851 | NCBI WGS metagenome assembly QMCE01 (sample SAMN09453174, study PRJNA476694) | Termite gut metagenome, whole genome shotgun sequencing project. | isolation source: worker | host: Odontotermes sp. | place: South Africa:Pretoria | collected 2016-01-28
TATTGCTTACTGCCAACTTGTAACCGGATACTGCCGTACGGATTTAGAAAAAATGTTGTATCTTTGTGGGGTAATTAATACGCAATGGTTATGAACAGCATTGTAAAAGATAAACTCCCGCAGTTGGTAGCGCTTTGCAAAAAGTACAGCGTGGTGCGTATGTACCTCTTCGGCTCGGCTGCCCGCAACGACTTCAATGAGGCCACCAGCGATATTGACCTGCTGATTGCATTTAGTAGCCAACTGACGATGGAAGAGTACGCTGACAATTATCTTGACCTTGTCGAAATTTTGGACAACCTGTTCGGTCGCCAAGTCGATTTGGTGACGGAAAAGCAACTTGCAAGTCCTTATTTCATTGAAAATGTAGAACGAGATAAACAGTTAATCTATGTTGCCTAAAATCATACACCAATCACTGTTGGATATCTTGGACTGTATCGCTGCCATTGAGAATTATTTGGCCGAGTTTATGGGCGACCGCCGTGACTTCAACGTTTATATGCAAAAGAGGCACCTGCGCCGCTCGGTGGAACGCGAACTTGAAATCATCGGCGAAGCCACGAACCGTATCCTCAAAGTTGACGGTACATTCGATATAGGCAACGCCCGTAAAATTGTAAACCTGCGCAACCATGTAATTCATGGCTACGACAAGATTGAGGACGGGATTATTTGGGTCATCATTAACAAGTACCTACCCACGCTCCGCGCTGAAGTGGAACGTCTGTTGCCGTAGGCCGAGGGGTTATTTGCTGATGAAAAAAGAGACTAAGGGACTAGGTGACTAAGAGATTAAGGAAATAATGATTAGTGGTTAACGGTTAGTGGTTAATATGTAAATCGCTTTACTCTTTACGCTTCACGCTTTACGCTTCACGTTTAACGCTTCACGAATCTACCCTTTAAAACAATGTGAGATAATTATTGAATATCCTGTTTAAATATATACAACCTCGTAGTATATCATAACAGGCATACCACGAAGTACGAGCATTCCGCCTATATTTATAGACGTACTCCCCAAACATTTTATGTAAGTTATAGGTGGCTTTATGATGAAAATGTAAAAGGTCTATATGGTTAAAAATAGTTCTTAGGTCTTCAAGATAAGCAACTACAGCATCATAAGTTAAGTGGGTCTGACCATTTACGGTTTTCCATTCAAGCAGGCCTATAAAAATAGTGTTGATATCACTAACGGCCGTCTTATTCCAATATACCATATTCCCGACAAAGGTTATCTACATTTTCGCGACATATTTTCCAAAATTCTTCATTAGTAAGATAACCTTCCGGTATTTCATCACTATCTTTCGGTTTCGGAATAATGCGTTGAACCTCTACTTCCTTTTTAGGCTGCCGCCGGCCGGGAATGTTTAAATCTCTGTGAATAGTCGATGTCGTGTTTCTCATAAAATTATACTAAAAGAGTTTTTTATATGGTGGACTTTAAAAGGTTATTCATTGCAAAGGTAATAATATTTTTTGAATGAAACAAAAAAGAGACTAGGTGACTAAGAGACTAAGAGATTAAGGAAATAATGATTAGTGGTTAACGGTTAGTGGTTAATATGTAAATCGCTTAACATTTAAATTTTTAAACCTTAAATCTTTAAACCTTTAAACCCTTTACCCTTATACGGCGCTTCACGCCTTACGTCTTACGCTTAACTTGAAAAGGCCGTGACGGACACAAACTTAGTACTAACAATTTAATAGGGCGCGAAGGTGGTTGGCGCCCAAACCCCGTCCGGAGCGGCTTTTTTTTGAGACTTTGAGACCGTGAGACTTTGAGATTTGGTGATTTGATGATTTGTTTATTTGCTTATTTGATGATTTGATGATTTGATGATTTGATGATTTGGTGATTTGGTGATTTGATTATTTGATGATTTGATGATTTGTTTATTTGGTGATTTGATTATTTGGTGATTTGATTATTTGGTGATTTGGTGATTTGGTGATTTGATTATTTGATGATTTGATGATTTGATGATTTGATTATTTGATGATTTGATGATGAAAATCGCTTAACGCTTTACGCCTAACACTTCACGCTTAACGCCTAACACTTAACGCTTCACGCTTCACGCTTCACGCTTCACGTCTAACGCTTGACTTGTTTATTCAAAAAAAGGTTGTATCTTTGTGGTGAAAATGCCCTCGAAAGTCCACCACACAACGAAGAATGCTTAGAACACATGAACATTATGTCTAAGGAAGAACAGGAACAGTTAAAAACCAAGTATTATAACGAGGCTATTCGTTATATGAACAATGCGAAAGAAGTATTGCAAAAAGCAGGCAAAGAAGACGGCCGTTACAAAGACCCAAAGTATGTGAAAATGGCTTGCGGCACTGCTTATAATGCTGTTTTGTTGGCGCTGGACGCCTGGCTACATCTTAAAGGTGTTGAAAAGAAAAAAGGCCGCAAGTCCATTGAGTATTATCAATCGGAAATAGCCAAACTGAACAGGAAGTTGTTAGGACCGCTGGATGGTGTGTATGAGACCTTGCATTTAAGCGGCTATTATGATGGTACAACAAATGTAAAAGTTGTTCAAGTTGGCTTTGAAGAGGCTTATGTCATTATTAACAAGCTCAAGCCGGCGCAGGCGTAGCCGTCAAAGAGACTTTGACAATGAAGAATTTGTTTATTTGATTATTTGATGATTTGTTTATTTGGTGATTTGGTGATTTGCTTATTTGCTTATTTGATGATGAAAATCGCTTAACGCTTTACGCCTAACACTTCACGCTTAACGCCTAACGAAAAAATAATAAATCTTTAAATCTTTAAATTTTTAAACCCTTAAACCCTTCCACCTTTTACCCTTGTGCGCTGCGGCGTTACTTCCATCCCCGGGAGAAGAAGACCAGGATGAAGCAGAAGATTTCCAAGCGGCCGAGCAACATTTGAAAGGCTAATAACAATTTTGCCGGAAAGGGAAATGCAGCATAATTGGCCATGGCGCCGGCCAGGTCGAAGCCGGGACCTACATTGCTCATGCAGGCGGCAGAGGCTGAGAAGCCGGAAAATCCTTCGATGCCCATGAGGGACAAGAGGAGCGTGCCGGCAAACACAAAGATGAAATACAGGAGTACAAATATAGATACGGCGCTTGCGGTGTCGGGTTCGACCAATGAGTTGCCAATGCGGATAGGAATAATGGCGTTGGGGTGCTGCATTTTTTTCACCTGCGCTTTAATGCTTTTGTAAAGTATCAATACCCGGTCAGCCTTGATACCGCCGGCGGTGGAGCCGGAGCAGGCGCATTGAAAGATGAAGTATACCAACACCAAAATACTAAATGAAGGCCACAGCGAGGTATCGGTGGTGGCAAAACCGGTGGTGCTGGCTATGGATATCACTTGAAACGCGCTTTGCCGCAGGGCTGTCCACCAGCCGGGCGCTTGTTGGCTCATGGTGAGGTTGGCGGCAATCAGCACTATGCCCACCAGCAGCGTGAGGGTGTAGAAGCGTATGACAGGCGACCGGAAAAACGGCTTGGGGCGTCCGCTCACGAGCAGGAACATCAAGCCGAAATGCAGTCCCGACAAGTACATAAAAACAGTAATAATGGTTTCTATGGCTACATTATCGAAGTATTGAATGCTGAGGTTTTTGGTGCTGAAACCGCAGGTGGCCACATTGCTGAAAGCATGGTTTACCGCATCAAACAGTTCCATGCCGGCTATCCACAGCAGGATAATTTCTACCAGTGTCAGGCCTACATACATGCCGCCAATGATGCGCACAGTTTGCTGAATGCGGTATTTGAAGTTATCTTTGGAAAGGTTGGATAGTTCGACATTGGCTAAGCGCAACCTCAGGTTTTTCATGGTAGGCAGGAACAGCAGCAGGAACACTGCCACCCCGACACCACCCATCCAGGCCGTGCAGGAACGGAAAAATATCAAGCCCTTGGGCAGCGCTTCCACATTGGGTAAAATCGTGGCGCCGGTGGTGGTGTAGCCCGACGTGCTTTCAAAGAAAGCATTTACGATACCGAAATTCCAGTCCCAGAAAATATAGGGCAACATGCCGGACAGGCAGCAGGCCAGCCAGGCGAAAATAACGATGAAATAGCCTTCTTTGCCGGTAATGTGCGGACTTGGTTTCACTAAGCGGTAGGGAATAAGTCCCGTAACGGCGGCAATGAGCCCGGAGGCCAGCAGCGGAGCGAATGAATTGTCGGGGCCGTTGAACAGCGCCACCAGCGCCGACAGGAACATGAACATGCCGTTGAGCATCAATGCCAGTCCTATATACCGGAAAGTTACCGTTAGTTTCATACGGTTATTTTTTCGGCCAGGATAACATTTTCAACGTGATGTGTATGGGGGAACATATCTACCGGCTGCACTTTCAGGATTTGGTAGGCCGATGACAGCCAGGCCATATCGCGCGCCTGCGTGGCGGGGTTGCAGCTGACGTACACTATGCGTTTGACGCCGCAGGAGAGTATATTGCCTGCCACGTCGGGGTGTATGCCGGCGCGCGGCGGGTCGAGTACCATCACGTCGGGCTGTCCGTTTTCAGCAAAAAAAGCAGGCAGGAGCAGGTTTTTCATATCGCCGGCATAGAACACGGTGTTGTGAATATCATTGAGCAGCGCATTTTCTTTGGCATCTTCAATAGCTTCGGGAACATATTCAACGCCCACCACTTTTTGGCATAATTTGGCCAAATATAAGGCAATGGTGCCCGTGCCGGTATAAAGGTCGTACACTATATCGGAGGGCTGTAGACCGGCAAAATCGCGCACTACGTTGTACAGTCGCTGCGCTTGCAGGCTATTGGTCTGGAAAAATGATTTCGGACTGATTTTAAATACCAGTCCGTCCATGGTTTCTTCCATGTAGGGACGGCCGGCATAAGATACCACTTCAAGGTCGTTGATGGTATCATTGTGTTTCTTATTCACCACGTAACACAAGGAGGTAATTTGCGGAAACTGCGCCGTCAAAAAATTGAGCAAGGCTTCCCGTTGCGGTTGATCGTCGTAGCCGAATACCACAATCACCATCCATTCGCCGCTCGACACGGAGTTGCGTATAATCATGGTGCGCAGGAAGCCGGTATGTTCGCGGATATCATAAAAAGACAGTCCGTTCTCGATAGCATAATTTTTTACGGCCAAGCGCATTTCATTCGACGGGTTGGGTTGCAGGTAGCAGGTGTCGATATCGAGCACCTTATCAAAGAGTCCGGGAATATGAAAACCCAGCGCTTCGTGCGCTTTGACAGGCTCTTTGAGATGCATTTCTTCGCTGGTTCTCCACCGGCGACTTGAAAAGGTGTATTCAAGTTTGTTGCGGTAGAATTTATCGTTGGAAGCGCCGATAATAGGCGAGATATTGATGTTTTTAAGTTTCCCGATGCGCGACAACTGGTCGTACACCTGTTGTTGTTTGTGTATTAACTGCTTTTGGTAGTCGATATGCTGCCATTTACAGCCGCCGCAAATGCCGAAATGGCTGCAAAAAGGCGTTGTGCGCAGGGGGGAGTAGTGCAGGACACTGTCGATCACTCCTTCCATGTAGTCCGACCGGTTGCCGGTGATTTGCACATTCACTATATCGCCGGGTGCGGCATAAGGCACAAATACCACCTTGTTCCCGTGGCGGGCAACGGCTTTCCCTTCGGCCGCCAGTGCGGTAATTTCCAGGTTTTCGATAAGAGGATAGTTTTTCCGGCCCATTGCTTAGAAAAGTTCAAATGCAGTTTCGTAGTCCGATAATTTCTCGAACTTCACAGGCAGTTGTTTTGCGTTGATTTCATCCAGCGCGGCCTGCAATCCTTTGGCGATATTCGGATGATCGGCGTTAATGCTGATGACGATAATACTTCCCGAAGCGGCATTCAATATATTATTTTTTATTTGTTCGGACGATAAGGAACCGCCGCCGTCGGTCACCGCATCGTAGCCTATCACCTTAAAGCCTTTGGCGTTCACGGCCGCCACTGCCACGTTATCGGTGTAGCCTGTGGCCGACCGGTAGTAAAGGGGTGTTTTTCCCGTTATCGCGGCAATACTTGCGGCGCCGGCGGTTACTTCGTTCAATGCTTCCTGCACGTTTTTCGTGCCGTTAACATTGTATATCACCTGTCCCTGCGAGGCCAGCGAGTGGGAGCGGTGTCCCAAATTCTGAATGTCGAACAGCGGGCTGTATGACCATTGTTTTACCACATCTGCGTGGCGACGGGCAAAATAGCCCGATACAAAAAATGTAGCTTTTACATTGTTCGCCGTCAGGCTTTCCACAATGGCCGGATTGTTATTGATGTAGGCATTCACTGTGAGAAACAGCGTGCGCGTGCCGTCATGTTGCATTTTCACCCTGCGTACCACGCCTTTGGTGCGCTCGCCCCATTGTTGAACGGCATCGGCCGTAGCCTTATTGTCGGCACCGGCGAGCGGTGCCGGTACGGCCTGTGTGGGCGTTGCTGTATTATCGGCACCGGCGAGCGGTGCCGGTACGGCCTGTGTGGGCGTTGCTGTATTATCGGCACCGGCCGTAGCCTTATTATCGGCACCGGCGAGCGGTGCCGGTACGGCCTGTGTAGGCGGTGCTGTATTATCGGCACCGGCCGTAGCCTTATTGTCGGCACCGGCGAGCGGTGCCGGTACGGCCTGTGTAGGCGGTGCCGGTACGGCAACAGGGACGGGGAGCGCCGCACGCTCCAGGGTTATCGTCACCAGCCTGGATATACCGTAGACTAACAACCCGATATTCAATAATGTAACCAGAAAATAACGAATTTTCATGCTTAAAAAAATAGATTTCGAACCTGCTAAGATACGGCTTTTTTTATAAAAAAACAAATTTTTATTTCAGCTTATTTTTATTATATTTGTCGAATGAAGATAAAGCGATGAAAGATATACGGCAATTATTAGAAGTGGTACTCCATGCTGTACGCCACAGTAACCCTAAGGACAGAGGGTTACTGGAGGATGCTTTCGAGCAGGCCAAAACGGCGCTGGACGGGCGCTCGCGTGAAAACGGCGACCCTTTTATTTGCCATGCCCTGGAAGTAGCCCGTATTGTTGTGCAGGAGATAGGATTAGAGGCAGCTGCCGCCACGGCGGTGCTCTTGCACGAATCTTTTGAGCACACGAAAATTACCGAATTGCTGGCCGGAAAAAAGAGTGAGGAAGAGCTGAAACGTCAGGAAAAAGCGCTGGAAACCATTGCGAAACACTATGGCGATGATGTGATGCAAATGGTGCGCGGGATGAATAAAATTTCATCTATTAATTTGAAAGATACAAAATTAGAGCCCGACAACCTGCGGAAATTTTTTGTACTCTATTCCGACGACCCGCGGGTGACCATTATCAAGCTGGCCGACCGGTTGGAAGTGATGCGCTCTCTGGAATTTTTTCCTAAGCTCAAACAGGAGAAGAAAGCTACCGAAACCCTTTTGCTTTATGCTCCGTTGGCGCACCAGCTGGGCTTGTACAATATCAAAACGGAGCTGGAAGACCTTTCTCTGCGCTACACGGAGCCCGAAGCCTACAGGCTCATCAGCAACAAGCTGAAAAGCTCGGTGGCCGAACGCCAGCAGCTGATTGACGAGTTTCTGCAACCGGTGGAGCGGGAGATGAAAAAGCGGGGAATTGTTTACGAAATAAAGAGCCGCACCAAATCCATTTATTCCATCTGGCGCAAAATGCAGGTGCAGAAAGTGGATTTTGAAGGGGTATACGATATTTTTGCCATTCGCATTATTATTGATGCGCCGCCGGACGACCGCCGCCGCGAAGTGGCCTTGTGCTGGGATGTGTTCAGTATTATTGATTCGCTCTATGCCACCGATACCAAGCGTACGCGCGACTGGCTGACACAGCCTAAGTCCAGCGGCTACGAATCGCTGCACACCACGGCTACTACGGCGCAGGGCAAAACGGTGGAAGTGCAAATCCGCACGGTGCGCATGGATATGGTGGCGGAACGGGGAAGCGCCGCCCACTGGAAGTACAAAGGGGTGAAAGGGGAGGGTAATTTGCAGGAGTGGCTCGATAAAGTGCGTGCCCTGCTCGAAACACCCGCGGCCGGTTATAAGCATTATTTTCCGAACTTCAAATCGGACGAAATATTTGTGTTTACGCCCGTAGGCGAATTGCGCCGTCTGCCGGCCGGTGCCTCGGTGCTCGATTTTGCGTTTCAGATACATACCAACCTCGGGCAAAAGTGCTCGGGCGCCACGGTGAATGGCCGTCACGTGTCGATCAAAGAAAAGCTGAGCACCGGCGATGTGGTGGAAATTATCACCTCGAAAAACCAGAAGCCGGTGGCCGCCTGGCTCGACTATGTAGTGTCGCCGAAATCAAAAGCTAAAATCAGGCAGAAACTGCTCGAAGCGGAGCTGAAGCTGACTTTACAGGGCAAGGAAATGTTGGAGCGCCGGTTGAAAAACTGGAAAATGGAGATTAACGACGATGTGCTGGCGCTGCTGTTGAAGCATTATAAGCTGAAAAGCATTCTGGAACTTTACGCCGCCATTGCCGACCAAAAGGTGAATATTGCCGGCATACGTGAGGCGTTAACCGAACAGCCGGCAGAGAAGAAGCACGCCAGAACGCCCCAGCATGTGGAGGGAAACACCGGCAGCGACGTCGATTACCTCATGGTGGAAGACAAAGGGTTGACCCGCTCACCTTTTGTGCCGGCCAAATGCTGTCGCCCCGTCTATGGACAGGATGTGTTCGGTTTCGTTACCAAAGGCGTGATCAAAGTACACTCCTACAGTTGTCCCAATGCCGAACGACTATTGGAAAAAGAAGAAGAAAAACGGGTGAAATTAAAATGGCGACACAGGAAAACCGACTAACGCGCCGGTTATCTTAAACGGTCCATGGCTTTTACCATAGCTTCGTCGCGGGCGATGTAGCGCAGCGCCATAAAGGTGAGAATAGCCGCAATGAGGGGGAAAGCCGCCGTGAGCGAAAACACCCCGCCGCTCGCTGCTGTTTCAGCATTATACGTCGCTATATAATAAATAATATATCCCTGAAAGGCCAGTAAAAGCAGGCTGTTCAGCATGCACAGGCGTATTTGCACCATGCGCCGCCGGTAGAGGAATATGTTGATGCAGGCTATAAACGTAATTACGACCAACAAAATCGTCATGGGCATAATGTCTGTATAGTCAATGCCTGCGCCGTTTCCAAAATCCACGAAAGGGCAGAAAAACAGGCAGGTTATCAATGCCGCTGCAACAAGCAGAAAGAGGGTTTGGATACGTTGTATCATATTAAAGGCCATTTATCGGGGTTTTCGCGCCACTGTTCCAACGTTTTCATGTCGGAAGGCTTGATATAATTGCATTGCAGCGCTTCTTCAATCAGTGTAATGTAATTGGTGAGGGTATAGAGCACGCAGTCGGCATTTTCAAAATTGCGGCGTGCTGCCGTGAAGTTATAAGAAAAAATGGCCACCAATCCTACCACTTCGCCACCGGCCCTGCGCACGGCCTCTACGGCTTGCAGGCTGCTGCCTCCGGTAGAAATTAAATCCTCTACCACCACCACGCGGGCGCCCGGTTCCAGCACGCCTTCAATGGTGTTTTCCAGTCCGTGGCTCTTGGCCGCCGACCGAATGTAGATGAAGGGTTTATTCATGCTTTCAGCCACTAATGCGCCGTGGGCAATGGCTCCGGTGGCCACTCCGGCTACCACATCAACGTCCGGGAAATGTTGTTTTATCAGGCGGACAAGGCTTTCATATACCAATTTGCGGGCTTTCGGGAAGGATAATATTCGCCGGTTATCGCAATAAATAGGAGAGCGCCAGCCCGACGCCCAGGTAAAGGGCTGCTCAACGTTTAATTGAACAGCGTTGATATGTAGTAATTCGCGAGCGATGACTTTTTCTATCTTTTCCATAAAAATGCTTTATCTTTGTGCTAAATTTAAATGTATAATGTACAAAATATTCTTTAATGACCGTGTTTTAGGTATTGACAGTGACTGGGCGGCTTGTTCCGGCAGCAATGCAACAATTCACAAAGTTACGAAAAAATCTGAAATAATACCCATAATAGAACATTTTCGGCAAAATTCCGCCATGCAGGAGTTATGGCTGTATACGGAAAACCCCGAAGAAGCTATGCAGGAAGCAACGCTATTCACTTTGACGGAAGCGGCCGGCGGGTTAGTAAGCAATGGGCGCAACGAGTACCTGCTGATTTACCGGAACGGGCGTTGGGACCTGCCCAAAGGGAAGCATGAGCAAGGGGAAACAATGCCGGAAACAGCCCTTCGCGAAGTAACGGAAGAGTGTGGTATTAAGGAGCTTACATTGCTTGATTTTGTGGCGCATACCTACCATGTTTATGCTATAGGCACAGTCTTTACACTGAAAAGAACCCATTGGTACACCATGCGTTATACCGGCCTGGCAGCGCCCGTGCCGCAGGCGGAAGAGGGGATTGACAAAGCATGCTGGGTGCCTCGTGGTGAGTTGCTTAATTACCTGCCGGAGATGTATCCTTCTATTGCGGAGCTGGTGGCAGGCTACTTCCGGTGAAGCTCAACGCCTTTAGGCAGCAGTGGCGACACATCGCCGCCGTGGGCGAAAATATCACGCACCACCGACGAGCAGACGAAGGCATGTTCGGGGTAGGCCGGGAAATAAACAGTATCAATATTGTGGTCGAGAAAACGGTTGGCCTGTGCAGCTACCGTTTCATAATCATAATCACCGGCCGACCGCACACCGCGGATGATGACGCCAATATTATTTTTTCGGCAATATTCCACCGTCAGCTCATTATAGCTCACCACCGACACGTTGGGCAGATTTTTCACTGCTGTACGGATAAAATCCGTACGTTCCGCTTCGGTGAACATTGTTTTTTTGCCGGCATTCACGCCGGCGCCGATAACTACATGCTCAAATATATTCAGCGCCCGCACCACCACATCGTAGTGTCCGGCGGTGAAAGGATCAAAAGAACCCGGGAAAAATGCTTTCATGTAAACTATTTTTAATTATTTGCAAAAATTTGCTCGTCATTGCGAGGAACTGCGAGGAGGAACGACAAAGCAGGACGAAGCAACCTGTCATCAGCGCTATCCGCGTTCTATTTTTATATTAACTGCCAATTGATAGGTTCGAGTCCTTGCTGTTGCAGCAATTCATTGGTTTTGGAAAAATGCCGGCAGCCGAAAAATGCACCGCGCGACAAGGGTGAGGGATGCGCTGCTTCCAGTACGAAATGTTTAGTTGTGTCGACCAGCGCTTTTTTATTGCGGGCAAAGCCGCCCCACAGCAGGAACACCAGTCCCGTTTTTTGCTCCGATAAAGTGCGGATCACCGTGTCGGTAAAGGTTTCCCAGCCTATTTTGCTGTGCGACATCGGTTCGCCGGAGCGCACGGTGAGTGCCGCGTTGAGCATGAACACGCCTTGCTCCGCCCATTGCTCTAAGCAGCCGTGGGAGGGAGGCGGGAAGCCCAGGTCGGTTTCAATTTCCTTGTAAATATTGACTAATGACGGTGGCGGTTTCACACCGTGCTGTACCGAGAAACAAAGCCCGTGCGCCTGTCCGTGTCCGTGGTAGGGGTCTTGTCCTAAAATCACCACTTTCACCTTGTCGAAAGGTGTTTTATCAAAGGCGTTAAAAATAAGTTTGGGCGGCGGGAAAATCACCTTTCCGGACAGCATTTCGTTGCGCACCGCAGT
>QMCE01001852.1_pt1 | contig 11697 bp, 10 predicted proteins | sample 1821851 | NCBI WGS metagenome assembly QMCE01 (sample SAMN09453174, study PRJNA476694) | Termite gut metagenome, whole genome shotgun sequencing project. | isolation source: worker | host: Odontotermes sp. | place: South Africa:Pretoria | collected 2016-01-28
TGTCCGCCAAAAACGCGATCCATTGCGGAACCAATCGGGCCTGTTCCTGCCACGTTGCATCCGACCACGGCGTCTCCTTGGTCACGGTGGAATCCGGCGAAGAATAATACTCGCCGTAGCACCGGGCCGTGACCACGCTGCCCGGCTCGCCGCGAACCACGCCCTTCGACACCGAAGCGACCTTCTTCTTGGAGCTCTTCCACGTAACGTTGCGGTTCGTTGCGTCCACCGGGCTAATCTTCGCCGTCAGCACGTAGGTCTTGCCCTTCTTGAGCTTGATGTTCTTCTTGTTCAGCTTCACGCTCTTGACCGGCTGCAGCACGGTAACGTGGCAGCTGGCAAACACGTTGCTCACGCCGTCCACGGTGGCGGTAATCGTGGCGGTACCGGCCTTGACTCCCGTAACGGTGCCGTCAATCTCGACGGTTGCGACGTCCGTATTGGAGGACCTCCACGTAATCGTGCGCACGGGGGTCGCCGGCGATACCGCGGGGCTCAACTTAAGGGTCTGTCCCTTGCCAAGCTGCGCCTTGTCCCTCATCGTGATGGTGGTCGGCTCCGTACCCGTCAACGAGAACGTGTACTCCGTCGCTTCGTAGCCGGCCGGCCAACTGTCCACAAGCACGTAGTAGGTTCCCGCCGTGGGGAAGGCCACGTCCCTCTTGCCCGAAACCGCACTCTTCAAATTGATGGTCTCACCCATGCCGCTTCCGCTTGCGTTTACTATCCTGGCTTCCATATTCATCTCAAGGTGGGCGTTCGCCCTGCTAATCTCAAACGTAACCGCATAATTGTTCGCCGGTACGTTGAACTTGTAATAATCCTTGAAGTCTTGGTCGTACTTGTTATTGGCGTTCATATGGCCGCTATAGCCCGTCAATCCCGTATACGTCGTATTCAACTGTATGTCCTTGGACAGAACCATGGTGTCGTTCGACTCCCCGCCCGGGTCGTCGGCAATCGGCGCGGCGTCCACCCTTACCGTGGCAAAGCCATTGATATTGCTTCTCCACTCCCTCCCCTTCACGAAATACGTGCCGGGCATCACCTTGTAACTGGTATTCTTCGTGGCTATTACCGAGTCGGACGACACTTCCATGTCAATCGTGGTGTGGTCCGTGCTCCTCAACGCCGTCTCACCATCCCCCGCATACAGACGAAGCTCCTGCAACCCATTGGGATACCAACCCTCCCCCGTATTGGCGGGCAGCGGTGCGGTAACCGTAACGGTCAGTACGGATGGTTGGGCTACCGAGAACTTCTTCCATTGCTCCGCAAATTGGATGTAGTTCCCTCCCGTCTCAGGCGTGTTCGCACCCGGCTGCGGCATGCCGAACACCGTGTCTTCCCCTACGTGAAACTGCTCCGCCACTGCCGGAGTGCTGCTTTCAAACGGATCCTCCCATCCCGCCGACAACTGAAAAAACGGCAGGGCGATACAGGCACTGAGGATACACGCACCGAGGGACGCTGCCAACATCACGTACTTCTTGCGTGTATTGAATAAATGACGCTTCATAAATAAACTCCTCCTTTTTTGTGTTTGCTTTGTTAATGTTGTCGAGAAGCTCCTTCCCTAATGGAGAGCCTACACAGACATCATTGCAAATTCAGCCTGTTTACACATCCCTCATGTGGGGTATTTTTTGCCTCCCCCGCCCCCGTCCCTTCCTACCCCATATGGGGTACGGCCACGAAGCCTCGCCCATTTACATAATATTTACGGAAACCATCTTGAAACTTCCTTTGATTTTTGCTATGATGGATAAACAGATAGGAGGATTTGGTTGTGGACGTTGTGATTCGTAATGGGGATGAGAAGAAGAGGGTACCCCCATCCCTTGTCTGCGGATTTTTTGTGTTTGTACTGTTTGGCTGTCTCGCCGCCTTGTTCGGCCACGCAATTGCCGAGCGCATATCAAACGGCGTCGCAACTTTTTACGCTTCCGCCACTCTTTGTGGCGGCCTCCTCTATATTATATGTAAGCGCAAGCGCATTATGCCGTTTGGGGGCGCGCCCATACTGATGGCCTTGACCGTCATAGGTTTTGCGTTGGTCGTTGCGGCACGACTCATTGCCAACGACGTTGGCAACGACGCCGTGGACGACGCCACATTGCTTGCCTGCGTCCCCCTTGGGGCGGGGTTGGTGATTTGTTGCCTGAACCCCTTCTTGGGACTGTCGGTCGCCAGACGCCACTCGTCTCGCCTCATCGTCCCCGCCATCGTCGCCATTGCGCTTTTGGCGGTATGGATACACCTACTGTTGTTGGGACAATTCGCGAACCGTCCCTCCACGCTTTACGCCATCTACCTATTTATCATCGTCGCCATGGGAATGTCCCATTTCCTTATGTGGCCTTATTGGGTGGAATCGCTGAATCCATCCGCGTCGCCAGATACGTCCGCCACGGCGTCGGACTTACCCGCCACGGCGTCAGACTTACCCGCCTTGGCGTCGGATTTACCCGCCTTGGCGTCGTCCTCCCCCACCTCGGCGGAGGCGGAGGACGCAACGTTGCATACGACCACTTCCCCACCCGCTGGGAATTTGACGAGTCGGGAGCTTCAAGTAGCCCGAGAATTGATGCGCGGTTACAATTACAAGCAAATTGCGGCGAGGCTCTACATCTCTCCCAGTACCGTGGCCACGCATAGAAAGAAGATATACAGCAAACTGAACGTCCACAACGTTCCCGAATTAATGGCGAGGATGGAGTCGTCTTTGGCGGAAGAGGATGGACGGGACAATGGAGGAAGACAGGAGGAAGAAACCACATGAAGACATTTATTGCATTCCTACAAATCGTCTATAGGCGCGGAAGGCGCCGCCTCATGGGCTGTGCGTTCTGCCTACTAATGGTCGTGGGCCTTTTGCTCTCGTCGTCCGGTTGCTCCGACGACGCCAAGCCCAGCAAGCACAACCCCGTCAAGTTGACGATATGGCATACCTACGTGGAGGGGATGCGGGACAGCTTTGACAAACTGGTGGACGAATTCAACGCCACCATTGGCGAGGAGAACGGAATAACCGTCAAGGTGACGGCCATAGCCAACGCCCCCGTCATCAACGAGCAGCTCCTCGCCGCCGCCAACCGCGACCCGGGAGCCCCTGAAATGCCCGACATGGCGGTCGTGTATCCCAAGGTGGCGGTCACTCTGGCCACACAGGGCGCATTGGTGGATTTGGACGAGCAATTCTCCGAGAAGGAGCTTGACGAATTTGTTCCACAATTTGTGGAGGAGGGCCGCTTGGAAAGCGACGCCCTATATCTGCTGCCGATTGCAAAATCCACCGAAGTGTTGTACCTCAACCGCACGTTGTTCGAACGCTTCTCCGAAGCGACCGGAGTGGGCGAGGCGTCGCTTGCCACGTTTGAGGGTCTCGCAGAAGCCTCGATGCGGTATTACGACTGGACGGACGCCCAGACGCCCGAGGTTCCCAACGACGGCAAGGCGTTCTACTATCCGGACGGGTTGTTCAACGCCGCCATGATTGGTTACAGGCAATTGGACGGCGACATCGTGGATGGGAACCGCCTCGCCCTCGCGGCACCACAATTTGAGCAGATTTGGAACAGTTATTTCACTCCCGCCGTCAAGGGAGGCGTGGCCATTTACAACGACTACGGCAACTACCTTGCCGCCACGGGCGACATCGTTTGTTGCTCCTCCACCTCGGCGGGCGCGTCCTTCTATCCCACCAGCGTTACCTATGCCGACAACACCAAGGAGGACGTCGTTTTCGACATACTGCCTTATCCCGTATTCGAAGGCGGCCAAAAGGTGGCGTTCCAACGGGGCGGCGGCGTATGCGTGGCCAAGAGCACCCCGACCAAGGAGCGCGCCGCCGCCATGTTCCTCAAATGGTTTACGGCACCCGACTGCAACCTGCACTTTACGGCGGAGACCGGGTACATGCCCGTACAGACGGCGGCTTTCAAGGACGTCCTTGACGGCAAGCTGCCGCCAATCGAGACGCCCATCGTGAAAAAGGCCCTGGTTGCCACGGCCAACATGAGCAAGGATTATCAATTCTATTTTCCTCCCGTATTTGACGGCTTTGACGAGCTTCAAACTGGATTTGTGGAGCAAATCCAACAATGGGTGCGCACAAAACGAGACGAGTATCTGTCACAACTGGAATCAACGAACCCGCAGACGGCTTATGAAAACGTGTCGGAAGACGCCTTGTCGGAGTTTATAGACCAGTACCAACCATAAGGGGGCAAATGCGCCATGGGCCACATAACGTCGTGGATTCACAATATTCGGGCGGGCGCGCAGGGTACCGTCGTCAATATGCGACGGCGACTCCTCGTCTTTCTACTCCTTCTGTCGATGACCATGCTGTTGGGCGTCTTCTTTTTATTGACCCTGTTCGACGTCTTCACCTTCCGAACCAGCGGTGCGGAGAAATTATTCGAAAAGGAACTCCTCCACCTCTCCGATACCACCGCAAAACAATACGGCGAGGCTTCGGCAAGGGCGGTTCGCATGACGGAGGAATTGTCCGCCCACATCACCTCATCCATGCAACAGGAAGACTATACGCGGGCGGATTTGAAGAACCAACCCGAATTATTGGAATCCCTACTGAGCGAACAAGTCCCCCTTCTGTTGTCCCACTTGGACATGACGGATTGCAGTGGCGTTTTTGTCGCGCTGGACGAGACGGTCAACCCGAACATTCCCGGTTCTGAACACTCAAAGGCGGGGCTGTACATCCGCAACACGGAGCCAAGCATTGGCGGCATGGGTGCCGATACGCGGTTGCTTCTACGGGGTCCCTCCTCTCTGTCCACCAACGGAACGTTGAACATGCAGGCGGAATGGGATTTGGAATTCAACGTGGACGGCCAACCTTTCTGGCAAGAACCCATTGCCGCATACGGGGACGAGCGAACCCTGCCCCTCTCTCGCCTGGTCTATTGGTGCTCCACAAGCCCCATCAACGAATCGTCTGGAGACGTCATGGTCTGCTCGCTGCCCTTACTGGACGACGATGGCGATGCATGGGGCGTATGCGGTTTTGAAATTAGCGAGATGAACTTCACCCTTCGCCATCTGCCCGACGACAGTGAATTCTTTCACACGGTGTTCCTTTTCTCCTCCGCGAGCAATGGTGGCATTCACTTGGACGAGGCGCTGTTTGCAGGCAACGCAACCGTCTACGAATCGTTTCCCAAACAAGGAGCCATGCGGGGCGTCGGCTCGGAAAACGGCTTTATTTTCTATAACGTTCCGAACGGCGTGCCTCTGGTTGGAATGGAGAGGGCTATTCGCCTGTACTCAGACGACTCCCCCTTTGCGGACGACGCCTTTCTGGCCGCAGTCGTCATCCCCAGGACGGATTTTGAGGAAGCCCAGAGCGCGTCAAGGTTGCGTTTCGTCGTGGCGTTGTTCATATTGCTGGCGTTGGGGGTCGTTGCGTCCCTATTCCTTGCGAGGGGCTATATGAGGCCCATTATGGACCGCCTTGCGGAAGCCACGGACGGGGGCGATTTGCCTGAAAAAACAAACATCACGGAGATTGACTTACTATTGGAACGGTTTCGCACCCAAGGCTCGCCCCTCCCGGAGAATCTGTTTGACGACTTCATAGACAGCGTCCAGACCCTTACCCCCGCCCAGTTGGTGGTGTTTCAAGCACACGCCGAGGGCAAGAGCTTTGAGGAGATGACAAAAAGCCTGCACATTACCCTTAGCACCCTCAAAAAGCACAACACCCAAATATACGAGAAATTAGGGGTGAACTCGCAGGAAGGGTTGCGCCTGTACATAAGCTTGCTGGAAAAATGCGGGATGATGGGCCGCGTGTTCGCGGAAGGCGACAAAAACGGGAATGACTCTTGAAACTCCCCATATTGCGTGGTTCACACGGGTACATAGTCCTCAGTACCATGTCGTAAATCTATCCTTATTCTAAAAGATGGTTCTCAGTGCTAGGTAAAAAACAACCCATTTCAACCAAAGATGGTACCCCAGACAATATACAAGACAAGGCATACCATTCTAAAATATCCATGTAACGTACGCAAGGTTTACGTGAAAGGGGAATCATTCATGGATGTTTACTTGTTGCCATTGCTCAATTGCTTGTGCGCCTTGTTCGGCATGGCCATTGCGGAGGACGTGCCTTACGGAGTCCCCATCCTTTTCCTGACTTCAATCGCTTATTGCCTGGCCGTTACCCTTTTGGAGGCCACCCGGCGCATTGTGCCGTCGGAAAGCGTCGCCGTGCTGACGGCCCTATCCCTATTGGGGTTCGTCCTCGCCACCTCATTACGGCCTGGCTCACCCCTACTGGGTTATGTCACCTGTGCGTTATTGGGTACGGGATTGGCGGCATTCTTCCTGAATCCTTTTCTGGCGTCATCGACGTCCGACCGACGCCCAATACAACTCGTTTCTTCCTTCCTCATCCTACCCGCCTTCGTGGCGATACTGGCACATTTTCTACTCTTAGGTGCGTTTGGGGGCCATTCCTCCACCTTATTCGCCATTTACCTCATCATTACCGTCACCTTGGGAATGGCGTACTTCATAGCGAGGCCGTCCTCGCCATCCCGCATTCCCGCCCAACCTCCCACACAAAAAGACGAGGAAGTCAAGCCAATCGCCGCATCCCATGAAATGAGGGTTGCACCCCTACACCCACGGCCACTCTCCTCCGCCATCGACGGCATTGTGGCAATCAACCCTTATTTCGTTGAAAGCTTGACGAACCGCGAACTTCAAGTCGCACAAGAACTGATGTGTGGATACGACTATAAACAGATTGCGGGCAGACTCTCCATCTCCCCCCATACCGTAGTCACACACCGTAAGAGAATTTACAGTAAGTTAGACGTCCACAGCGTTCCCGAGCTAATCACCAAACTGGAACGATTAATGAGGGAGCGGACAAAAGAAAAGCGCATTAGCTGATGCAGGCGGGGAATCGCCGTCTGCAAGTCGTACTCCAGCGCCTTCCCCTCTTGCCCTATATCACATGTCCCTTGCCTTCTTGGCACAAGCCCTCACGGCCTCTATCACGGCCCCGCGGAATCCTTTGCTTTCCAAGACTCCGACGGCCTCCGCCGTCGTTCCGCCCGGCGAACACACCATGTCCTTAAGCTCGCCCGGATGCTTCCCACTCTCTAAGACCATCTTGGCGCTGCCAAGCACGGTCTGCGACGCAAAACGGTACGCCGCGTCCCGCGGCATCCCTTCTGCGACGGCCGCATCCGCCATCGCCTCAATGAACAGGAACACATAGGCGGGCGCGCTTCCGCCTATGGCGACGACCGCGTCCATGTTGCGCTCCTGTACCACTTCCGCCTTGCCCAGGCACTCCATTATCTTGCATATGTATTCCAACTCCTCGCCAATGACGAAACGGTTGCGGCACACCCCCGACATCGCTTCCCCAACCATGGCCGGAGTATTGGGCATCGCCCGAACCACCTTTATCCTCTTTCCGAACGCTTCCTCTATACTCGCAATCGACCAGCCCGCCGCAACGGAAAGGATGATCTTCGTCTCGCCCACGACGTCCGTTATCTCCTCTATCACGCCCTTCATTGCGTTTGGCTTCACAATCAAGACGATGACCTCCGCCAAGAGGGCCAGTTCCTTGTTGTTCTCCGTCGTCTCTATTCCAAATTCTTCCCTTGCCTGCTGCAAGGCTTTTCCGGACACGTCGGAGGCGACAATCTCCGCCGGTTCAAAGAACCCGTTGCGTATGATTCCGCCAATCATTGCCTTGGCCATGTTGCCACAACCTATGAACCCAATCTTCTTCATCACCATTTCCATTACCCTATCCCCCTAATCATGTCCCTTACTTCGCACTCCTTGGAGCAAAGGCACCCCGCGCGGCACGCTTCACCCGTCGTCCTCCTCTATCAATCGTATGCGGTTGATATGCCTCTCCACATTGGAGAACTCCGTATTCAAAAAAGTGTCCACAATCTTGACGGCATGTCCCGCGCCAATCACCCTCGCGCCCAAAGCCAACACATTGGCGTCGTTGTGCTCCCTCGTCGCCTGTGCGCTGAAGCAATCGTGGCAAAGTGCCGCCCGAATGCCCTTGAATTTGTTGGCCGTGATGGATATGCCAATCCCCGTCCCACAGATTACAATGCCCTTGTCGCATTCCCCGGCAAGAATCGCCCTCGCCACCTTCTTGGCAAAGACGGGATAGTCGCTGGGTTCGGTCGAATATGCACCGTAGTCCTTATAGGCTATCCCCGCCCCCTCCAAATATTGAATGATTTCTCGTTTTAGTTCGTATCCCGCCGCATCGTTTCCCAAAGCCACCGTCATGGCCGTTCCTCCTTCTCATTCCATCCCTCGTCTTCCAGATGGTCGCTCTCCTTGGCCATCTCCCTCAATTGCCCCACCACGCGTTCCATACATCCATGCATTTCCTCGTAACAAGCCTCGTATACGTCCACGTCTTCCCCATATGGATTGGTAATCTCACCATCCTCGTTCAAAAACTCCTTAATCGTATATACGTCTTCCTGATAGTCAAAAGCCTCCATCAACTTGACCTTGTCCATCAAGCTAACCGTCAACACCAACGTTCCCTCCCGTAGTTCCTCCGGTTCAAGGGGAACGGAATTCTTCGACAACGTATGTAGTCCGCGGCTGTACAAGACCATTTCCAATTTCTTGTTGAAAGGTTCTGGAAATAACACCACGATGCCCCTCGAGGCCGTTTCCCATTCGCCTTCCTCCATCAAACTGCGGAAAATCGTCTCCGCCATCACGCTTCTGCAGGTATTGTCCATCCCTACGAAGACGATTCTTTCATATTTTGTCATCCTACCCTTTCTCCTTATTACCGTTCATCCTAATAATTCTGCCGTCCGCCGCCTTGGCAAGCCGATTCATGACAGCCCCCCCCAAACCTTCCGAATCAAAGCTCTCCGAATAAATGTACTGAATCCCCTTCTCGTCAAACTCCCGCAAAACCCTATATAGCGACCGAGCCATCGCCTCTTCGTCGCTTCGGGCGCCTAAGCTGCAAACCACGCCGCACCGATACTCGCCCTTCGTCTCCTCCGAGGCCAGAACGCCAACCGAGCCATTGGGCTTCCCCTCCACAGCCCGGTTAATCTCGCGGACGACCGCGGCCGCATCTCCTTCCCATATGGTCAACTCGCCCCGCGGCGCATAATGCCTGTATTTCATGCCCGGCGCCTTCGGCTCGCCCGTCTCGTCCCGCCTGGTCCTCCCTACAACCCCTTCCAACGCACTTCTCGTTATATAACCGGGTCGAAGGATAGTCGGCTCGTCTTCCGACATGTCGATAATGGTGGATTCAATGCCTATCCCCACGGCGCCCCCATCCACAATCACGTCAATCCTGCCGTCAAGGTCTTCCTTGACGTGGCCCGCCGTAGTCGGACTGGGCCTGCCCGATGTATTTGCACTGGGTGCGGCGACGGGAACCCCCGCCAACCGTATTAAGTCAAGGGCGACCGGATGGTTCGGCACCCTCACCGCCACGGTGTCCCTTCCCCCCGTCACCTTCTTGGGAACGGCGTCACCCTTGCGCAACACGATGGTCAACGGGCCGGGCCAAAACGCCTCGGCGAGCCTCCTCGCCCCCTCCGGCATAACGGATACCAAGGGAACGACGTCCTCCCAACGGGCGACGTGCAAAATAAGAGGGTTGTCCGAGGGACGCCCCTTTGCCTCGTATATCTTATCTACAACGGTAGAATCAAGCGCATTCCCACCCAACCCATACACGGTCTCCGTCGGGAACGCAACCAAGCCGCCCCGTCGCACCGCGTCCGCCGCAAACCTTACGTCCTCCTCCACATACCGCCCCATTTGTAAGCGAATCAATTTTGTAGTCATGCCTTAATAATACCATAACCCTGCCTTATTCTCAACACAAACTTTGTGCGTGCGTTCATCCCCCCAAGGTAACGTCACAATCCTGATACCACTTTAGCGCCTCCAAAAAATCCCCTTTGTCAAAGTCGGGCCAATTCCCATCCACGACGAATATGTCGGAATATACGGATTGCACGGGCAGGAAGCCACTCAACCTCCTTCTGCCGCCCCATCGCACAATCAGGTCAATGCGGGAAATGTCCGACGAGACAATCGCCCCCTCGCCGGCCAAACCCTTGATGTCCCATTCCCAATCATAGTTCACCAAGAAATTGATGTTGATGCTGCCTTTTCCATACCGCACCCGCTTATTCGCATACGGCAGCAGTTCCTCGGGGAAGGCGGTTGACTCGGTATTGCCGATGACCAGCAGGTTGGCGTCCCGTCCCGCCAACATCTCCACCGCCTGCACGCAAGCCTTGGTAAACGCCTCCCTCTGTTCCTTTTCCCGTTTGTTGTTGTCCCGCGTAAATCCATAGAACGTGGCTTCCTCGACCCCCAGTTCCAACATCAACTCGTACAGGAGGAATCCAGGGGATACGCCGTAGGAATAGCCGTCCTTTTTTTCGAATCCATGTTCCACCGCCCATCGACGGTTGCCGTCCGGAATGATCCCGACGTGTCGAGGTATCCTTTTGAACATCCTGCGTCCTCCTTCTCTTTTTTGTAAGGATACCCGTTATTTTCTCTCGTTATCCCCTTAACCTCACTGCGCCCCGTCGGTACTGGCCGGCGTTTCTTCCGCAATGGGTTGGATGACGTCCGCCGCCCCACTCGCTTGCGGTTCGGTCGAAGGCGCCACTGCTTTTTGCCTTAGGTACTGGGCGACTCCCAACCGAATCGCATCCGCCATCTTTTCCTGATACGCCTGGTCGCTCAAAAGAGCCGCCTCCCCATTGTTAGATAAAAATCCGCATTCCACAATGACGAGGGGGCACTCCGTATTCTTAAGCATATAGTAGCTCTCGTTTGACTTGGCAAGTCTGGTGTTGCCATCCCCTATGCTCTGCTTGATTTGCTCCTGTATAGTTTCCGCCAGAGCCTTCCCTTCTACCGAACTGCCATGGTAGAACGCTTGCGCCCCCTTGGAACTTTCCTGCCCAAAACTGTTCTGGTGGACGCTCACCGCCACAACCGGTTGGGCCGTATTAATCAACTGCACCCTGTTTTTTAGGTCGGTGGTCTTCTTGTTGGAATCCGTCTGCGCATACAACCCCGTATCCTCCGTACGCGTCATGACGACCTCATACCCGCTCTGCTCCAAAAACGCCTTAAGGTAAAAGGATACGGACAGGTTGATGTCCTTCTCCAGCGCACCATTCACCCCCACCTTGCCGGGGTCCACTCCCCCATGGCCGGGGTCTATCACGATGACGTCCTTTGACTGCTCCACGTTCGTGTCCACCGACATCCGCCGCCCCAACTGAAACACGACGGCCATAAGCGCCACGGCTATGACTCCCATCGCCACCTTCTTGATTACTCCAACCTTGAATTCTCTCTCATTGTCAACGTCCTTACCCATAATTCCAACCCTCGAAGCCATATCTTTATTAACTATATGCTTCTAGGTCAGCCTTCCATTCCTTCGGTTTTTTACCCTTTCGATATGTGCGGGGTCATACGAAATCCGACTCGTCCTCTTCGTCCCCGTCTCCAAAAAACTCCCTGCTGGTGACCCTTTTTGCCTCCCTTTGTTTCTCCACTTCCTGAGACAGTATTTCCTTTACGTCCCGCGGCTTTGCCACGTTCTTTATCTCAAAATTCTTATGTGTCTTGTCCGAAGAGCTTACGTTGATC
>QMCE01004917.1_pt1 | contig 11697 bp, 13 predicted proteins | sample 1821851 | NCBI WGS metagenome assembly QMCE01 (sample SAMN09453174, study PRJNA476694) | Termite gut metagenome, whole genome shotgun sequencing project. | isolation source: worker | host: Odontotermes sp. | place: South Africa:Pretoria | collected 2016-01-28
GCCGATGGCGATGAGGGCCGCGATTTCGGGTGGCAGGCCGAGAGCGGTGGCCATGTCCATGGTGAGGGTGGTGGTGGTGTCGGCGAGCGCGTTGATGAGAACGGCGCGGGCGATGGCGCGGGCTGCGGCTTTCAGGCTTTGTCCGCCTGCCATGGATAGGCCGCCGGTGGGGATGGCCGCGATCAGGCTGACGAGGTTGACCAGGCCCATACCGACGCCGAGGGCCGCTTCGACTTGGCCGATGTCCTCGCCGGTGATGAAGTCTTGCCCGGCGGCCGCTTTGATGATCGGCCATATGCCGGTAAAGTCCAGTACTCCTGAGACGAAGTCTTGTATGGGATGGTATTGCTCGTGGTCGAACTCACCATTGGTGAGGAGCTGCTCGAGGTAGTCGTCCAGTGATATGTTTTCGCTTTTGTTGGCGGTCTTCCATGCGTCGTATTGGGCTCGGAACAACTCGTCGAAGCCTGGCACCCAGCCTTCTTGCTCGTCGGTGCCGGCGAAATCGTCGAACGATATGGTGTCTTTCGTGATGAAATAGTCGGGCATGTTGCCCGCTGCTGGGATGTGTGCTCTCACGCCGGGAAGGTTCGCGGTTTCTATCCGATCAGTGCGTATCTTCGACAGCGCTTCGGTCGGGCCATCGCTGAAGCTGTCGAAGAGCATGTCATCCAGGCTGGCTGCGAGATCGCCTGGCAGCCTGTTCACATAGTCACATAAAACACCGATACCCGCTTGGATCTCGTCACAGGCATCAGACTGATCTGTGTACGCGATGCCGTCCATGTGCCACAGGTTGTTGACGGTCTCGTTGGCCTGTTTGATCGTGTCGTTGATGCCAGTCAACGTCGACTGCCAGAAGCTTGGTCCCCATGTCGAACTGGTGCCACGGTCCGACCAGTTGTTCACTTCCAGCCGCATCGACACCATTAGCGCTCACCCGCCAAGAAATCGGTGATGATGGCGGCCAGTTCTTTGTCGCTGAACGCGAACGTGTCGAACACCACGCCAAGATACTGGGACGCGATGTAGTAGAAGAACGCCAGCTTGCTGATCTGAGCGACATACCCGTTGAAGAACTGCTGAAGCTCAGACCTCGCCCGTCCCTGATAGAACTCAGCCCTGTTCACCAAATCGGCGGCAGCCTGAGCATCAGTCTGAGCGTCAGCCAAACGCGTCATCACACCGGACAGCTCTTTGCTGTACTCAAGGAGGGTCTCGCCAATCTGAAGATCGCCGGGGTCAGCCATCGTTCACCTCCAAAGAGGTATCTAGGCCAATGCGGTCCGCTAAGCACAGCCTCATTACTCGTATGGGACATGACCGCACCCGGCCTTGGCTTAGATCGAACACGTAACCCTCGTCAGCACGCGAGCCTGCCATCAGTGGCCCCGGTCCACTCTCCGTTGGCGCTCCCCGCACCATGATGATTCCTTCCGATGGCCGCGTTGCCTCTGTCGTAGCCCACCGGTGTAACGTCATCGGTCGCCACGGGCCGGGCTCGTCCTCAGCACTGGCCGAGCACAAAAATGGATACGCCTTCAGCAAAGCTACTAACAGCTCCGCGGGGCTCAACCGCGCGATGTACCAACCGTCGCCCGAGGGATGAATCACGGTCAGGTGGCCGTCCGGGTTCAGGCTGGCTCTCAACCGGTTGATAAACACATGGCGAGAAGCTGTCCGGTACTGTTCCACGGCAGCGAGCGGAACCATGCCAAATGGTGTCAGGCGGCGGTCGGCATCAAGAACCCCTTTGGCACGCAAACCATCCATCACGTGGCCGGCCTCAGCGGCTTCTACCTTCGGGAGACTGATGCCCGGCAGATAGCCCCCACCTGACACTCTGTTCAGGCCGGCCAGCTCTGCGTCCGTGACAATCACTTGATACTCCTCAAAGTGGCATGAAGCTCGGAGGTGTCGTAGTAGTCGTCCAGCGCCGCAGAAAACTTCTTAAGCCCCGCCAGGGCCGCTTCCCCTATGTCCCCCGAAGCGAGCAACTGGTGATATTGCTTCACCAGATCCATCCACGCCATAAACGTGGCCTTATGTTGATCGCTCTGCCAACGAACGTCTCCATCCATGGTGGACACCAACGCTGTGACCGTCGTCAACGTCTTCGTCAAGACATCGCTCACCGAATCGGTGTACCTCTGAAGCTGCTGCATGTCTGAGGAATTCCACTGGTACAGATCTGTCATCGAACCTAGCCCTCCCCTCAGAACGGAATGTCTGACAAGGACAGCTCCTGGAATCTGGCGTCCTCTTGGTCGCACAGCTTGTTCAACGTCTCCAGACGGTTGCGCATCGTCTCCAACTGTCGATCCAGCTCGTCAAGCGCCTGAGCGAACGACCCGCCTGCATCAATCAAGCCACGCACATTCAACTCCCACCTGGTCAGCGCATTCTCAAAGTCCGTCACGGTCCGCCCCGAACTGGAATCGCCTACCTGCCAACCCCGATATGCGTTATAGATGCCAGGCTCTGAACGCGTCAAAGAGTCCAAATCTTGCCGGAGGCTCTTCAGCATCCACTCCAAAGACTCGACCGCGTTCCGATACTCGTTCCGCTTCGCCTCGACCGCAGAATTCCCAAACGCATCCCGAAGGCGATACCGCCACTCATCCTCAGCCAAAACTCACCCCTGGTCACATCGGATACCAACACTCACCCGGAGCCAACTACAAGCCCACAAGCAACCCTCAACTAGTGTCGCATCAGCCGCAGCCCCGTCCCCTCGCGCGACGTATTTACATCAACAGCCATCACCAAATCAACACCGACAAGGACAAAGCTCCAACATCATCAACCAAAAATTAACGCTAATCATCCGTTCGCCTCGCGTCAACTCGCGTATACAACCCAAACCACGTCACCACGACAAACACGGATTGAATTCACAGTCATAGGCAATAAAACGCCTTGTCGGCACGCAAATAAAACCAGGTGCTGTCGGCGGTCTCGAGTGTGGTTGTTGGAGCTGGCCGGCCAGTGACGCAGAGGGCCTGGCTAGACGGATAGCGCGTGCGTGGTCTGATAGATGTGGACGACGACCTCGACGCGGTCGGCGATGGCGGCCACACGCTCGGGCGGCCGGTGGAACGCGTTGGGGCCCATCGCGATCAGGTCGTGCGCGAGCACGGCGTCCGCCTCGAACGGGTAGCTGACCGGCGTCGAGCCGACGGGCTCGAAGAAGACGCCGAGCGTGGCGTCGAGGCGTTCGGACTTGTCGGGTTGGATGCCGAGCAGGTCGTACGTCGTCCGCAAGGCGGCCAGGTGGCCCGCCCCGGGCGTCGCGACGATGAGGCGTCCCTCCGGGGCGAGCACCCGGGCGAACTCGGCCGCGTGGCGCGGGGCGAACACCGCGAGCAGCGTGTCGACCGCGTCGTCGAGCACGGGCAGGCGGCGCCAGACGTCCGCCACCACGGAAGCGATGCGCGGATCGGCGTGGGCGGCGGCTCTGGCGGCGGCGCGCGAGACATCGAGGGCGATGCCCCGTGCTCGTGGGTCGTCGGCGAGGCAGCGGCGGAGATAGGACGCGGTCCCGGCGCCGACTTCGAGCATCGTGGGCGCGTCCCGGTTCGCTTCGGTCGCCCTGTCGTCGCGGGCCGCGGCGGCGATCGCGTCGGCGAGCTGGTCGAACACGCCGGCGGCGTGGACGCGTTGGCGGGCCGCGACCATGGCGGCGGTGTCGGCGTTGGCCGGTTCTGGCGCGCCGAGCAGGTTGACGTAGCCCTGGCGGGCGATGTCGAAGCTGTGGCCGTGGGCGCAGCGTGCCGTGCGTTCGTCGATGTGCAGTGCCTCCCGGCAGACCGGGCAGGCGAGCAGGCCGCGCGCGGCGTCAAGCGTCATGTCGCGCCCCTGAGGCACCTGTGGTGCGAGACATCGGCCCTCCTCGGGGAAACCGTCAGACGCTGCTGATGAAACGACGATCGGAGCCGCTGGCGCAGCCCGTCTGGTCGGTGGACGACTGATCCGCCGACAAGACGCGGTTCTCGATTCGCGTCCCAATCGGCCTCCCGGCAACGGCCCAGCGTCAATCGGTCGTGTCGTGGACGTCCCACGATCGTATGACGCTTCTGGTGATCGTCATAACGGGTGGAACGTCCCCAGACCGTCGCAGACTGGGCCGTGCCAGCGAGGACGCGCCCGCCTGTTCTCCAAGGACGGCAGTTCGGATCGTGGGCTCTGGGTCGTGTCAGCGAAGACATGTCACGTCGTCGGCCGTCGCTTGGTTCGGCTGGTGGCGGTGTGGGCCGGTGGTGGCGGGGAACACACAATCTTCGGGCCGAGAAGTTGTGCGGATTATGCGCCACCTTGTCAGCCCCGCCCGTTATCGTGTGGGTGTGAGCGAATCAAGATCAGTTGTCGTGACCGGTGGCAACCGGGGCATCGGTCGCATGGAGTGCGAGCGCTTCCGCGACATGGGCCACAGGGTCACGAGTTTCGACATGGGGGGCGAAGCCAGCGAAGGTGTGCTCGGCATCGCCTGTGACGTGACGGACGCCGACCAGGTCGCGGCCGCGTTCAAGCAGGCGGAGGAGGCCAACGGCCCCACCCAGATCCTGGTGGCCAACGCCGGCATCACGCGGGACACGCTGCTGTTGCGCATGAGCGAGGCCGATTGGCAGGCCGTCCTCAACGTCAACCTGACCGGCGCGTTCCACGTCGTCAAGCGGGCTGTCCGTTCGATGTTGCGGGGCAAGTGGGGCCGCATCTCGGTCGTCGGCCTGTATGGCGGCCCTGGCCAGGTCAACTACTCGTCGACGAAGGCGGCCCTGGTCGGCATGGCGCGTTCCCTGACCCGCGAGGTGGGCAGCCGGGGCATCACGGCCAACGTGGTGGCGCCCGGTTTCATCGACACAGACATGACCGCGGTGCTGCCACCGGACACCGTCGCGAAATATTTGGAGGCCATCCCGGTCGCGCGGCTCGGCCAGCCACAGGAAGTGGCGGCAGCGGTCGCCTTCCTCGCCAGCGATGAGGCGGCGTTCATCTCCGGCGCGGTGTTGCCGGTCGACGGCGGCCTCGGCATGGGCCACTGAGTGAGTCACAAAGGAGCAACCATGGGTTTACTGGACGGTAAGAACATCCTCGTCACCGGCGTGGTGACCAGGCAGTCGATCGCCTATCGCGTGGTCCAGGTCGCGCTGGAGCAGGGCGCGAACGTCGTGGTGTCGAGCCTGCCGCGCGCGATGAGCCTGACGGGCCGCGTCCTGCGCGGCATCCAACCGACGCCGCCGCTCATCGAACTGGACGTGACCGACGACGAGCAACTCGGCACGCTCGCCGAGCGTCTGGGCGAGCACGTCGACCATCTGGATGGCATCGTCCATTCGATCGCGTTCGCGAACCCAGAGCGTGCCCTCGGCGGCGCTTTCCTGTCGACCACGTGGGACGACGTGGCGGTCGCCGTCCACACGTCGTCGTATTCGTTGGTGAGCCTCACCATGGCGTGCAAGCCGCTGCTCGCCAACCCCGCGTCCGTCGTCGGCCTGACGTTCGACGCGCGCGTGATGTGGCCGGGCTACGACTGGATGGGGGTCGCGAAGGCTGCGCTCGAGAGCGCGTCGCGCTACCTCGCGTCCTACCTCGGCCCTGAGGGCGTCCGCAGCAACCTCATTTCGGCAGGCCCGCTCGACACGATGGCCAAGAAGGCGATCCCCGGCTCGGAGAAGTTCAACGACGTGTGGGCCGACCGGGCGCCGCTCGGTTGGGACGCCATGGACGCGACCGCCGCCGCGAAGGGGGTCGTCGCCTTGCTGTCGGATTGGTTCCCGGCGACGACGGGCGAGATGATCCACGTGGACGGCGGGCTGCATTCCACGGGGGCGTGACGCGGCGGACCACACCGGCGGCGCGATAGATTAAGCCCCATGGCCGTCGTATCGCTCACCGATGTCTCGATCGTCCGTTCTGGGGCGACGCTCCTCGACCACGTCACGTGGACGGTCGAAGAGTCGCAGCGTTGGGTGGTCATCGGCCTCAACGGCGCCGGCAAAACCACGCTCATGCAGGTCGTCGGGGCGCAATGGCACCCGTCATCTGGCACCGCCCAGCTGCTGGGCGAGACCATGGGCCGGGTCGACGTGTTCGAGTTGCGTCCGCGCATCGGCATGGCGTCGGCGGCGCTGGCCGAACGTCTTCCGAAAGCGGAGTCGGTCTTCAACGTGGTGTTGTCGGCGGCTTACGCGATGATGGGCCGCTGGCACGAGCAATACGACGAGGAAGACTACGAACGGGCCCACGACCTCATGGCGCAATTCGACGTCGACCAGCTCGCCGACCGCACGTTCGGCACCCTGAGCGAAGGCGAGCGCAAGCGGGTCCAGATCGCGCGGGCGCTGATGACCGATCCCGAGCTGTTGTTGCTCGACGAACCGGCCGCCGGTCTCGACATCGCCGGGCGCGAGCGTCTCGTCAGCGCGCTCAGCGGCCTGTGCCGTGACCCGCAGGCGCCCGCGATCGTCCTCGTCACCCACCACGTGGAGGAGATCCCCGATGGCATCACCCACGCCCTGTTGCTCAAGGCGGGGCATGTCGTCGCCGCCGGCCCCATCGCCGAGACGCTGACCAGCGCGCTGCTGAGCGAAACGTTCGACTTTCCGCTGGCGGTCACCCGAGCGGACGGCCGCTGGGCGGCTCGGGCCGCGGGCCGCTACTGGTGAGCGGGCCTCGCCCGTCTGCCGCGGCCGGTCGATCCGAATAAGGAGACTGCTGTGAGACGTCTCGCACGTCCGCAGCGGCCCGCAGGTTTCGTGTGATGGTCAGCCAGCACGCGTTCGCACGGGCCTGACGGACGCGTCTGCGGGGCCGACGCCTGGCAGATCGGCGTCAAGCACGAACGACAGGGCCCGCCTTGCAGGGGCCGCTCAACACCCGTGGCCGTCGCGGCCGGGGCAATCAGTGCAAGGAGGCGTCTTGGCCGCCGACCTCCCAGGAGAGGAAGCGGACGGTCAACCCGGCGCGGGACGGCGCGCAAAGGAACGGGCCGGCTTCGACGTCAAACGACGGCTCCAGCGGAATGACGCGGACGAGGCGGAAGGGCTCGTCGTCCACCCGGGCCCGCACGGTGATCGCGTCGCCTTCGCGGCTCGCCCGGATGGTGACGTCGCGGCCGGCCCACTCGCCGACGGGCGCCACCGACCAGTCCGACCGGCCGTTGGTGACGACCGCGCCCAGCTGCAAGGTGCCCTCTGACTGCTCAATTCCCGTCTTGATCCAGCAGGTGTCGGAGGCCTTGATGAAGATGCCGGCCTGGTCGAATTGTTCGGGCAGGTCGGCGACGAAGCTCACTTCGACGGCGCCGGGTGTGGCCAGCGGTGCGACGAGGGCGTGCTCGCTCGCGTGGGTGAAGCCGTACGACGTGATGCGCCAGGCGTCGGAGCCTTCGACGGCGGTGACGAGCAGGTCGTCACCGACTATGCGGCTTTCGACGGGGTCGTGCGTCCAGTGACCATCGTTCCAAGAGACGCGACGAAGCTCGCGCGCTGGTGTGTTTCCCATGGGCGAAAGCTTAATCAGGCCACGCCTGATGGGAGCGGTGTCACGGGCGGCGCCGCGAGGTGAAGAGTTTCCATGGCGGCGGTCCTCGTCGCCCGGCGGGTGGCCTTGTCGTCGCGCGCTCTCGTCGTGCGGCGTTAAGTTGGGGGAGTGGCTGATCTCATCGCGATAGCGGACGCCGACGATCCGCGTCTGCACGACTACGTGGCGCTGCGGGAGGCGTCGTTGCGCCGGTCGCTGGAGGCCGAGCACGGGCTGTTCATCGCCGAGGGCACGAAAGTGATCCGGCGCGCTGTCCAGGCGGGCTATCCGGTGCGGTCGTTCCTGCTCGCCGAGCGCTGGTTGCCGGTGTTGCGCGACCTGCTCGACGCGTTCGACGGACCCGCCTACGTCGTCAGCGAGGCGCTCGCCGAGCAGGTGACGGGCTTCCACGTGCATCGCGGGGCGCTCGCCTCGCTGAAGCGCGAGCGGCGGCACAGCGTCGCGGATGTGCTCACCGGCCGGCGGATCGTCGTGCTGGAGGATGTGGTGGACCACACGAACGTGGGCGCCATCATCCGCAACGCGGCCGCCCTCGGCTGGGACGGCCTGCTGGTCAGCCCGCGCTGCGCCGACCCTCTCTACCGGCGGTCGATCAAGGTGTCGATGGGGGCGGTGTTCTCGCTGCCGTGGGCGCGCCTGGACGAGTGGGCGGAGGCGATACCGCTGATGCAGTCAGCCGGTTTCACCGTGGCGGCGATGGCGTTGCGCGACGACGCCTGCTCGTTGCCCGACTTCGTCGCCGAGCTGGCCGCTCGGCCGCGCAAAGTCGCGCTGCTCATGGGCACCGAGGGAGCCGGCTTGTCGCACCGCTGGATCCGGCAGGCCGACGTGTGCGTGCGCATTCCGATGAGCGACGCGCGCGTGTCGTCGGGCGGCGTCGACTCGCTGAACGTGGCGTCCGCCGCCGCGATCGCGTGCTATTCGCTGGCCGAAGACCGCTTCGGCGTGACGGGCCAGTCGTCGGGGTAGAGGTGGGCCAAGCCGTCCGCCTGCTCATAGAGCTTGCGCCGCACGCGCTTCGACAGCCGGTCGCCGAAGACGGTGCCGTTCAGGTGGTCGGTCTCGTGTTGCAGGCAGCGGGCGAGCAGGCCGGTGCCGTGCACGGTGATCGGCTGACCCCAAGGGTCGACGCCGGTGCAGGTGGAAAGCGTCGGACGGGAGAGCGGCGCGAACGCGCCGGGAAGCGACAGGCAGCCCTCCTCGGCCGATTCGAAGTCGCGGTCGGCCCCGTCGGGCGTCGTCACCACGGGGTTGCAGACGACGCCATGCTGGTAGTGGTCGTCGGCGTCGGGGCAGTTGAACACGAACATCGACAGGCCGATCCCCACCTGGGTGGCCGCGAGACCGACTCCCTGGGCGGCGTCCAGCGTCGCGAACATGTCGCGGGCCAACTGGCGCAAGTCGTCGTCGAAGACGGTGACAGGGGCCGTCGGTTCGTGCATCACGGGCGTTCCCCAGCGGGTGATCGGACGGATGGCGCCGCCCTCCATGAGATTCTCAGTCACGGGGCTCACTTTACTGGGATCACCCGTTGTCTTTCTGAGCGAGCGTTTGTCGCGGCAGGGCCTTGTCTTGGCCAGAGCCTTGCCAGACGCCCTCGTCGCCATCCGGGGAAACGTGGGCGACGGCGGTCGGGCGCACGGCCTTCGTGACAGTTCGAACGTCCCGCCACTCCCGTGGGCATGGGGCAGGGCCTTCTGACCAGCGGCGTGGGGCTCGTTCCGCTCGCTCGGGGAGGGGATCAAGAAGGCTGTCGGAAGAATTGGGCCGGCGCGGTGGTGCGCGAAGCTTGCACGAACGCGCGTCGGCGGCGAGGGTGGAGGGGTGAAGGAGACAGGCTCGTCGGACGACGCGGCGCTGCCGGAGGCGTACGCCCGGCTCGTGGACGAGTTCGTCACGTATCTGGGCCCGCAGCGCGGCCTCTCCAGCCACACGGTGACGGCCTATCGGTCCGATGTCGTGGCCCTTCTGCGCCACCTGGCGGCGGACGGCGTGGACGACCTGGCGCGCGTGGGCGTCCACGATCTGCGCGCCTGGCTCGCCGAGCAACACGCCGAGGGCGCCGAACGGTCGTCCACCAGCCGCCGGGTGTCGTCGGTGCACTCGTTCTTCACCTGGGCCGCGCGGACGGGACGCATCCCGACCGACCCCGCCGCCGGGTTGAAGTCGCCGAAGGTGGACCGGCGGCTGCCGCCGACCGTGCGCGTCGACCAGGTGCGGGAGTTCCTCGATGCGATGGCGACCGTGCTCGGCGAGGCGAGCACGCCGCAGGCCCAGGCGTCGGCGGCGCGTGACCTGGCCATCGTCGAGGTGTTGTACGCCAGCGGCGTGCGGGTGTCGGAGCTGTGCGGCCTCGATTGGGGCGACCTCGACCGCGACCGCGGGACCATGCGGGTGCTCGGCAAGGGCGACAAGCAGCGCACTGTGCTGCTCGGTTTGCCGGCGGAACGGGCGTTGGCCGACTGGGCGGACAGACGCCCGGTGCTGGCCAAGCCGGCGGCCGGGGACGCGGTGTTCGTCGGCGACCGCGGGGGGCGCATCGACCCGCGCGTCGTGCGTCGCATCGTCCACCGGGCGCTGGAGACGGTGCCGGACGCGCCGGATCTCGGTCCGCACGGCCTGCGGCACGCCATGGCGACGCACCTGCTTGAAGGTGGCGCCGACCTGCGCAGCGTCCAGGAACTGCTCGGGCACTCGTCGCTGGCCACGACGCAGATCTACACGCACGTCACGAATGAACGACTGCGCCAAGCGTTCCAGCAGGCGCACCCGCGCGCGTGAAGAACGTGACGAAGGCGGCCTCTAGGCCTTTCGTCCTCCGAGGGCGCCGTCCGTCTGGAACTTCTGGTGGACCATCCCGGCGTGCTGTAATGGGGGCATCGGTCCTCTAGGGGGCGATCAGGGCTATCGAGTGGACGCACATGCCGCGACGAGGAAGCATCACCGAGACGGGTGACCTGTCGGCGGGCTCGTCTGTTCCCCTCCCGCAAAAAGAGCCTTTTCGCCGGTTGCGCCGGGGCTTGCACGCCCACGCCACCGCGTTGGGCCTGCTGGCCGGGGCGGTGGGCCTCGGCCTGGTCGTCTATGCCAGTTCGCAGTCCGCGACGTGGCTGTGGACCCTTCCAGCCTGGGACGCGGGGCGATTGACCATGCCCGACATGCCGGGGCCAGCCGCGCCGCCGCCCGAGGCGGGTGGGCCGCCTCAGTCGGAGACGTCCTTCGCGCTGTTCCGGTGGATCGTCACGGCGGTGGTGATCGTCGTCCTTGTCGTCGTCGTGATCGTGGTGGCGCGGCTGGTCGTTCGGGTGATCCGGGCGTTGCGAGACGTCAGGATCGTCGAGAGCCCCTCCACCGATCGCTTGGGCCGTGGGCCTGAAGGCGTCGGGGTCGCCCTCACGACGACGGAACTGACCGACGCCGTCGCCGAGGCTCTCCGCCGGCTGGACGAGGCTCCCACGGCGACGGACGCCGTGATCGCGGCTTGGCTCGCTTTCGAGGAAGCGGCCGCGCGGAAAGGCATGGGCCGGAATCCCGCCCAGACGCCGACGGAATTCACCGCCGATGTGCTTGCTCGGTCGAGCGCCCCCGCCGATGATCTCGGGCTCTTGCGGCGACTGTACTGGCGTGCACGATTCTCCGACCTGCCCACGGCGCGAACCGACGTGTCGCAGGCACGCGAGGCGCTTGAGCACGTGGCGCGGGCCTTGGAGCCGAAGAAGGCCGAGTGCGGACGCGTCGACGCAGGACCGGCCAGCGAGGGAAGGGGACGCTCGTGAAGCTTCGCGTCGCCGGCTGCCTCGGCGCGTGGTGCGTGGGCGTGGCGTTGGGGGTGAGCCACATTCTTGACGGGCCCCACGCCTGCCTTCTGGCCGCTGTGGCGACCACGGTGATTCTGGTGTGGCCACGGCATCTGTCGATCGCGCCGCGGCTGCCCCCTGTCCCCGTGCGCCCTCGTGCCGGGGCGCGGCGGGACTTGTCTCATCTGTCGTGGCAGGTCTTGGGGATGGACGGCGATGTCTCGCCGAGAGTGGTCGCTCGTCTTCGCGAATTGGTTGCCGCTGACGCCCGGGGGAACGCGCTCCGCGCGCGCATCGACGCACAGCCTCACGCCAGGCCGGCCCGAATACAGCGGAGGGACGCCGGTGAAGGATGCGG
>QMCE01001854.1_pt1 | contig 11692 bp, 6 predicted proteins | sample 1821851 | NCBI WGS metagenome assembly QMCE01 (sample SAMN09453174, study PRJNA476694) | Termite gut metagenome, whole genome shotgun sequencing project. | isolation source: worker | host: Odontotermes sp. | place: South Africa:Pretoria | collected 2016-01-28
ATCGAGGAGCGCGAAGGTGATTTTTCGTTTTTCGTGCCGTTTTTGCCGCCACCACTCGAAAATGGCGACGTCGAGCCCGATCCGGTTGCGAAGCCCGTTCGTTTCGTCGACGAACAACTGCTGGGAAATCGAATCGATCCGCTGCTCATACCGCGTAATCGTCAAAAACGCCCTGTCCTGCATATCCCGCAGCCTGTGCCGCGCCAAACGGAGATTGGACAGCTCCTTGAGCATCCGTTCGACGCCTTCCTCGGCGGTTCCCCGCAATACCAGTTGATCGAGGTTGCTGAGCGTCGTTTCGATTTGCGACGCCTGCTCCATGTTCGCGTACTCGATGTCTTCGGCCAGGTATTTCAGTTCCCCGAACTCGGAAACCCGGTTTCGAATCTGCCCGCTGACAATCGCCTGGTTTTCCAGGTAATTCGTGCAGTCGTCCTTGAGTTCCTGGAGATAAAGACGCAAACCGGGCATGTCGGCCGTTCCCCGGAGGGCGCGAAGCCGGTTGTCGAGATCGGCGGCAAAGCGGCCGCTTTTCATCATGACGACGTTCAGTTTCAGGATCGAACTTTCCACATGTTTTTCCGCCATGAGCCAGGCTTCCGTCCCCTGGTCCATCAGGATCGAGACCAGGTCGTCGTCGAACAATTCGTGTATCGGCGCAACCTGCATCAAATCCTCGGAATCGTCGGTGAGCAAATCGCTGATATCGGCGCCCGCGACCTGGGCCAACACCTCTTCGAGCGCCGTCCTGGCTTCTTCGGGTTCCGCGGCGGCTTCGACTTCTTCCGGATCGGGCATACGGCGTTTCAGGCGTTCAAGCAACATCCCGGGAAAATGTTGGAACAGGGCCGACCGGTTGCGCAGCAAGGCGGTCAATTCTTCCTGGTCCTTACGATTCCAGAGGACCCGGAACGCTTCCCTGACGCTCGGAGGTCCGTACCCGAGCTGTATCGCCGCATAAACGCCGAATAAGACGTCCAGCAACGTGATCGACACCAGGAAAAAAACGAACAGGAATGACATGGAACAACCGTTATACTGAAAGCCCTTGCAATTTCCCGAAGCCGGTCGCGAGCCGCGACGGGCGGTAGGCTCCCGGCTGTGAGTACACGGCGGTCGCCCGTGATTCGACGCCGTACCGGAACGCCTGCCCGCCGGAAACAACACTGCCCGAAGGGTAAACGAGCGGTTGAGCGGACGGCGTTTATACTGGAAACACGATGAAAACGAACATTTTGGTCAAGTCCGCCTAGTCAAGTCAGCTTGCCGCACCTGATCGTCCCAACTACCTGTCATACAATCACTTAAACGGATCGTTCGGACGGCAGGCGATGGCGCGAGGGAGGATTGTCCCGCCGTTTACGGTATATAATACGTTACAAACCGGGCCAAGAGAGATTTTTTCGACGGAATGAACACGATTGTCAGGATGGGGGTATCCCGTCCATTCCGTCCCGTTGAGACGGGCGCAAAACGTCGCGCCTTATCCAAAATGCCACGAAATCTCTTCTGTTCAACCAGACTGCCAACTCGTCTCTTACAACCGGTCGATCAGCATTTTGGCCGTATAGTTGCCGCGAACGATCAACGGCTCATTCGGTTTGTCGGGCGTGAAAATCGCCAACGCGGGAACCGATTCGGGCCCGAGCGTATTCAGCAGGGCTTTCGCTTCTTCCGACCGGGTGATGTTCGCTTGCAGGGAAACAAGACCGCGACGGTCGATTTCCGAAAGAACCGTTTGCGATTCGAGCACGGTCGCTTCGAGCACCTTGCAATTGACGCACCAATCGGCGGTGAAATCGACCAGGACGGTTTTTTTCCGGTCAAGCAGGTTTTCGACAAGCCGTCCATGCGTGTAAAACGCCCAGTGTTCCCGGTTGCCGACACCGGCCCAATCGTTAAGCCGATTTCGCATGGCACGTTCGAGCGTGCAGGGATTCGACACACCCGGAATTTCGAACGAAAAAAAGGCGGCCGTCGCCAGGACCGCGATTGCCCGGACCCAGGCGAAAAAACGTTTTGAGACCGGAATTGTTCCATACCGCAGGCGGCCGATCGTCCAGCAGGCGAACCAAACGGCGAAAAGGACGGCGATCATCGGGACGATGCGTGCCAATTCGATGAAGTACAGGATCCAAACGACCGCGATCAAAAGGCAGAATCCCATGGTCTTTTTGAAGGAGTCCATCCATTCGCCCGGTTTCGGAAGGAAACGCAGCAGTTCGGGTACGGCGCCGATCAGCAGGTAGGGAAAGGCCATTCCGAGGCCGATGGTCGCATAAAGCAGAAAAACCTGCGGCGTTTGACCGGCCCGGATTTGTGCATCGGCCCAACCGATCGCGGGAGAAAGCATGGGCGCCCCGCAGGGAATCGCGAGCAACGTCGTGATGATTCCCTTGAAATAGGCCCCGGTAAATCCTTCACGCTGCATCAGTTCGACGCTTTTGCCGCGTCCGAGGAAGGCCGGCGCGGAAAGTTCCCAGATATCCATCAGCGAAAGGGCCATTGCGAAAACGACGACGCACATGAGTATGTTGAACAACGAGAACGTAAAAAGTTTGCTCAAACCGACGCTCATTGCCGCGAGTGCCAGGAAGACCGAAAGGAGACCGAGCGAATAGACAAGATTGAGTGCAAACGCACGGCGGCGACTTTGCCCGGCCTGTTCGAAAAACGAGAGGATTTTGAGCCCGATGACCGGGAGGACACAAGGCATGACATTGAGAATCAAACCGCCGAGCAGGGCGCACAACAAGGCCGTGCTCAGGCCGCCGATTTTTTCCGATTCGCTGGGTTCCAAGCCGTCAAGGAATCGGCTGTAATCACCGGTATTCTTTTGTTTTACGGCAAGTTGCCCGGAGTCCGGGACGGCCGGAGCCGCCGAATCGGTCACGGTCGAATCGGTCACGGTCGAATCGGTTGCGGCCAAGGCGGCTGCGTTTGAGGGGGACGCCGGTGGCGCCACGGGATCGAACCAGAATTCCCGGGGCACTTTTTCCGCCGCGGCAAGGAGCAGAGCCGGATCGTCATCCTCTTCTTGCGCGGTCCACGGGATGGTAAACGGCGGCAAACAAACGCCGCCGGGGCCGCTTTTGCAAATTTGTCCCGTCAACGAGCCGGTGATCGGTACGGTGACCGGAGCGGACGGGTTTTCCGCCGATTTAATCGGAATCAGCCAAACAACGTCGCCCGAAAACGATTCGAGAGGAACGTCGTAGTATTCATACTCTTCAACCGTCGGCGTCGACGTCGGCCGGATCGGGCCGTCGAAAACGGTTTCCTCGCCGTCCAACGTCAAGCGAGCCGGAATGGTCGCCCCCGCTTGTTGCGAAAACGCGTAAAGATGCCACTCCGGATCGATCGTCGCCCGCAACACAAGATAGGGGGCCTGATAGGAAACCGCAATATCGATCCGGCTCTGTGTCGCCGCCCCCACACCGGAGTTCCCGAACAGGCCGATATCGCCGTAAAGTTCGTCCAACGATTGCGCAGGGGAAGATGTCGCACAAAGAAACAGGAAAACAATAAATAAAATGCGTCGCGTCATCGTTGTCTCACATGTCCAATCCGTTACCTGACCTTGCCCCGCGGGCGGGGAATCCCAACCGCCCCCCGTATCTTTCAATATAATAGGCGTTTTTCTTTTTTAACAGTCTCCCCTCCATCACCCTCGTGATCCGGTTACTGCGATCCGTTCCCTGCTTTCCGGTGCGACGTTCCGGGCTTGTGCGACGGCGACGGTCCGACTAGAATGACGGGCATGGACATTCTTTTTTTCGACAGGCGTATCCTGCTGCTGCTCCCGGTCCTGCTGATCCCGTTTCTCACGGCGGCACTGGGTTTTCGCGCCTTTCCGACCCGCCGGCTGGTCCTGTTCCTGCTCATCCCGGCGGTCATGTCGTCGTTGCTGTTCCTGAGCGGTCGTTCCTGGATCGCCGTCGCCGCCGCCGATCTCGTCATTGTCATTTTTTTCGTCCATGATTTATTGACGCTCCCGCTGCACCGTTCGGCCGTCGCCGTCGAGCGGCGGACGGCACGGATCGTCTCGATTGCGAAACGCCACCCGATCACGCTGCGTGTCGAAAACCGTTCGAACCGCCCGGTCACGCTCACGATTCGCGACGATCTCGACGAAGGATTCGAAGCGGAACCGGAGGAATTCGCGGAACGGACGATTCCCCCGCGCCACGCCGAATTGCTCGAATACCAGGTCCGCCCGTTGCGACGGGGCAATATCCGGCTCCACTGCGTCTTCCTTCGTTTCGAGAGCGTGTTCGGACTCTGGCGGCGCTACGTGCGCGTTCCCTGTGAAAGCGACCTGCATGTTTATCCCGACATGCAACAGCTCGACCAGTACGAAATCCTCGCCCGGAGCGACCGGCTCGCGCAGCTCGGGGTCCGTTCGGTTCGCCGGATCGGTCAGGACAACGATTTCGAACGGCTTCGCGATTACATGATCGACGACAACTTCAAACAGATCGACTGGCGGGCGACGGCGAAACGAAACAAGTTGACGGTCAAGGATTTCCAGGCGACACGGAACCAGCGGCTCATTTTCATGATTGATTGCGGCCGGATGATGATGAACCGGACCGGTGAGGGAATGTCGCTGCTCGATCATTCCTTCAACGCGATGCTGATGTTGGCGTATGTCGCGCTTCGACAAGGGGATGCCGTCGGGATGATCTGTTTTTCGAACCGGCTGATCCGGTATGTCGCCCCGCAATCGGGCCGATTCCAGATGAACCGGCTCCTGCACGGGGTGCACGACATCTTTCCCGAGTCGGTCGAAACCCGGTTCGACGACGCCTTTTATTACCTGGGCGCCCATTGCCGCAAACGCAGTCTGGTCGCGTTGATCAGCAACGTCAACGATCCGGTGAACACGGAACGCATCCGGCGGCACCTGACCCGGTTGGTCGGCAAACACCTGCCGATGGGGGTGTTCCTGCGGGATTCGGCGCTGTTCCGGCCGATGCGTCCTTTCGAAGAATCGCTCCGGGAACTGCGGGAGGACACGCGGATCGAGGACCGTTCGATCAAGATGGCCCTCGTGACCGGCAAGGCGGACCGGGCGGTCGCGGACCGGGAAATGTGGAAGGCCGCCGCCGCGGCCGAGATCATCAATACGCGGCACAAGACGCTGGCCGACCTGGGCGCCGCGGGGACGATCACCCTCGATCTTTTTCCCGAAGAACTGACCGCCCCGATGATAAACAAATATCTCGAAATCAAGGCGAGGCATTTATTGTAGCGGACAGCCCGGTCGTCAGCCGATCGTGGGCAACCATTTCCGAATGACGGAGATCAGCTTTTCGGCATGGATCGGTTTGCTGCAATAATCGTCCATACCCGACAGGAAGCACCGGGACTCGTCGCCATCCGTCGCATTGGCCGTCAGCGCGATGATCGGAATGCGCCCCCGGTGTGCCGGGGACCTGGTTTCCTGCCCCCGCTCCATCCGGCGTATCATGTCCGTCGCCTGGAATCCGTCCATGATCGGCATCTGGCAGTCCATCAGGACCAGGGAAAACACCCTGGCCGCAACCGCTTCACAAACCTTCTCCCCGTGTCCCGCGATTTCGTAGCGGAAACCGGCCTGGGCCAGGATTTCCGAAACGACGATTTGGTTCACGCGATTGTCCTCGGCGATCAAAATGACCGGCGTCCCGTCGTCGCAGGTTTCCGCCGCCATGTCGTCGACATCCCTTTCCACGGAAAAATCGTCGAGTATCTTCTGGAACGTGCGCTCTTTGACCCACGTTTGCTTCATGGTCTGCAAAAGATCTGTCCGATCCGCCCCGACGATCACCTTGTCGGTCAGGACGCTCAGGACGCTGTTGAACAGGGTGGAACCGGTCAACGGCTTACCGATGATCTTGTCGACGTACCGGAGGGGTATGGACGGTCCCTCGAATTCGTTCGACAGCGGAGTCAGCAGGATCATGCCGATTGCCAGGAAATCGTCGCAGGAGGCGATTTCTTCGGCCAATTCGATCCCGGGCGAACCCTCCAGGTCGTTGTCGATAATCACGAGCCGGAAAGGCCGGGCGTCGGCATGGGCGCATTTCAGCATCGCCAACGCCTCCGCTTTGTTTCGGGCGATAGCGACCAGCATCCCCCATTCGTTCAGTTGGTGCCGCAGGACGTCGTTGAGGACGATATTGTCGTCGACCACCAGTACCGGTATATCCTTGAACTCCAACGAACCGTGCCGCAAGACGTTTTCCACGGTTTCGGCGTCTTGTTCCGCCTGCAACGGGACGGTGAACCAGAACGTGGAACCGCCGTGTTCGTTCGTCCTGTGGCCGATATCGCCGCCCATGAGTTGAACCAGTTCCTTGGAGATCGCCAACCCGAGGCCCGTACCGCCGTATTTCTTCATGTGCGAGGCGTCGACCTGGGAAAAGGAATGGAACAGGCGGTGGGCGCTTTCCTCCGGGACGCCGATTCCCGTATCGGAAACCTCGAAACGCACCATGCAGTACGATTTTTTGTCCACGTCAAACCACGTTTCCACGGCGACGACCAGCTTGACGCCGCCTTTCGACGTGAATTTGACGGCGTTGCCGATGAAGTTCACCAGGATCTGCCGTATCCGGTCGCCGTCTCCGACGACGTGGCGCGGCAAGCCCGAGAGGAACAGGCCGCACAATTCCAGGTGGCTGTCCTGCGCCTTGGCGGCAAGGATCCCCAACACCGACTCGACCATTTCAATCAGGTCGAAAGGAGCGTCGATGATTTCCAGTTTGCCCGCTTCGATCTTCGAAAAGTCGAGGATATCGTTGATGAGCGTCAACAGATACGTTCCCGAAGCCTGCGCCAACTGCGCATAGTTCCGCTGCCGGTCGTCCAAATCGCTGTGGAGCAGCAGGTCCGTGAGGCCGATGACGCCGTTGAGCGGCGTCCTGATCTCGTGGCTCATCGTGGCCAGGAACTGACTCTTGGCGATGCTGGCTTCTTCCGCCTGCTGGCGGGCCATTTTCAAGGCTTCCAGCGTTTGCAGGGTTTTCGTGATGTCCAGGACCGCCATGACCAGCGCCATCACGTTTCCGTGTTCGTCGAAAACGGAAGCGATATTCAAGTCGACGTCGATCAATCCGCCGTCCTTCCGGAGAAGCTGTGTAATCGTACGATACTTTTCCAGCCGCCCGGAAACGATTCGCTTCCTCAGTATCTCGAAATTCCGATATCGCTTGATCTTGTTCGGATACAGCATCACGACGTCGTTTCCGAGCAGGTCTTTTTCCTCGTAACCCATGATTTCCAGCAGGGCGCTGTTGACGAAAACGATGCGCTGGGCCGGATCGGTGAAAAGGATCGGGACATTGCTGTTCAGGAGAATCGCCTGCATGGTCGATTCGCTCTTCTTGAGTTCCCGGGTCCGCTCCCTGACCTTCATTTCCAGTTCGTTCCGGTGCCGTTCCTGGGCTTCTTCGTCGGCCTTGCGGTCGGTAATGTCGCGGATGATGCAGACGGCGGCGGTCACGTCACCGTCTTCGGAAACGACCGGATGGCAGGAATGTTCCTGCCACTGTCCGGGCAGGAAAGCATCGTCTTCGGGTTGTTGGTGGACAAAGACCACCGCCTCCCTGTTCGTGAAAACCTTGTACACTTCGCAGTACGGGCAGGGACCGTCCAGGCCCGTGATTTCATAACACTTCCTTCCCGCGAGGGGGAGACCGCACCCCCGGAGTGCTTCGAAGGCGGGATTGGCGCGGAGGATCGTAAAGTCGGAATTGATGATGAAGACGCTGTCGCGGATGCTGGAAAAAATGTCGTTGACCAGCAATTCCTGCGATTTGATCTGATGGGCGTATTCGATCACCTGCGTGACGTCCCGGAGCGTTTCAAGAGCCCCGATCACTTCTTCGCCCCGATCATCGAACAAGGGAGCGGCATGAACGGCGATGTATCGTTTCAACCCTTCATCGAAGAATTGCGCCGTGACGGCGGTTTTCGTCCGGAAGACTTCCGCGACGGGGCATTGCTTGCAGATTTTGGATCGGCCGCGAATCCGCTGATAACAAATGTGGCCGGCCAGCGGTCGTCCGTCGTTGTACATTTTTTCGACGACGGCGTTCGAACGTTTGATCACATACCGGCAATCAAGGAGCAAAACGCCGTCGATCGAATTGTCGAGCAGTTCCGCCAGTTGCCGCTCCCGCTCCTGTTGCGCCTGGAGCAGCCGCTCCCGGTCGGCCAGGACGAGATCGTATCCCAGCGCCCCGACGAGATGCCCTTCGTCGTTTCGAATCGGTTCGAAATGGATTTCGACCTGGTTCCTCTCGTTGATGACGATCAGCTTGTCCGCGACGCCCTGCAAGGCACGGCGATAATAGACGGCGATGCCGGGATCGAAGGAAAACAGTTCGTCGACGGTTTTTCCAAGGCAGTCGGCGCTGGAATAATCGACGAGCTCCAGCAGCTTGCCGCCGATGAGCGTGACCCTGGCCTCGACATCGATGACCAAGATGGACATTCGATGATTGCAGAGGAGTCTTTCCAGAATATCACTGCCGGACAACAGCGTGTGTGTCGAGTGGAAAAGCATGTTACAACCCCGTTTTCACCACCACCATCATACCAACTGATGTTACTCGTTTTCATCAAAGGAGTCAAACCGAGTCGTCGATTTTCAAGCGTGATTCGACCACTTCTTTATTCTTTACGTAGGATTCTTTTATACCGAAGCCGGCCCGAAGTAACGCGACAAGTCCAATACATTACACGCTAATATATCACACAAAATGAGTTGCGTCATTTGGCGGAATCGTCGCCGAGCCGAAATCGCAGTATAAAAACAGACACGATGACGTTCAACTATAGAGTTTTTCCTCAAAAAAAGCAACTAAAGAAGGTAGGAAACGGTATTCCGGTTTCTTTTTATGAAATACAACCCCTACAAGAGTCATAAACGGTAATGAAGGAACGCGCGCATTACCGTTCCGTGAAAAAAACTTTGAACGTAGCGGCGACGGAGGAGGCTGCGCCGCATTTCAACCATACGGTGCGCAGGGACGGCTTCCCTTGAAAAAACCTTCCGGGTAACCTGCCGTGACGAAAACCCGGCGGCCACTCTTTCCCGGCGGGTCCGGGACTGGTGTGTCCGATGTTTCGTGGTACAATGACGTGGCGTGATGACACCGTACGATGACACCTCGCGATGACTCCGCACGGGGGGCGGCGGTTTTGATCGTCGTTTTGGGGTCGGTTTTGATCGTCTTCGTTTTTCCCCGGCAAGTCCCGAAGCACAACGCGACCTTATTGGAAAACCTTCTTGCAAAAACATGATCGCCATGAACCAGGATCGGCCCCGCCGCGTGATTTTGAAAATTTCCGGTGAATGTTTCTGCCCTCCTTCGGAACGAGGGATTTCCATGCAATCGGTGATGCACCTTGCCGGGCAGGTGGCCCGGGTGGCTCAAAAGGGAGTTCAAATCGCGATCGTCATGGGCGGCGGAAACATCCTTCGCGGCGCCCAGTTCAAGGCGAGCAATGCCGCGATCCAGGCTTCGACCGCCCATTACATGGGAATGCTCGCGACCGTCATCAACGGTCTGGCCCTCCAGGATGCGATCGAATTGGTCGGGCAGGAAACCCGGTTGATGACGGCGCTGCCGATGGAGGTGGTCGCCGAACCGTACATCAGGAGACGCGCCCTCCGGCACTTGGAGCGGGGCCGGATTATCCTGCTGGCCGGGGGAACCGGGAGCCCGTTCGTGACGACCGATACCGCGGCCGCCCAGCGGGCTCTTGAATTGAACGCCGATTGCCTGCTCAAGGCGACCAAAGTCGACGGCGTTTACAGCGACGATCCGGAAAAGAACAAAGCCGCGACTTTTTACGACACGATCACCTACGAGGCGGTACGGCGGCAAAACCTGCGGGTGATGGACCCCGAATCAATCGCCAAATGCGCCGAACACGGGATGTCGATCATGGTTTTCAATTACCGCACCGAAGGAAATCTCGAACGCGCCCTGCTCGGAGAACGGATCGGAACGTTGATCGGGAAGTAGGCCGTGCGCAGTCCACGCGCCGCTCGACACGGTGTTGACGCGCCGGCGGCTGCGACGCTCGACTCAACTATTTCTGCTGATGCCGCGACGCGAGCAAAATGAATATAAAGACGGCGATAAGCGGCGATAATGAAATGAGAATCGTCATGTCAATCATCCAAGACCCCGGGACCTTGTTTCGACACGTCCGGTTTCGACACGTCCGGTTTCGGCGTGCCACGTTTCAGCGTGTCAAGTCGGCGATATAAAAGCTGCCGTAGGTGTGGACGCGGTCTTTTTGGTGCAATTCGGCCGCCTTCTCGGGGTGCATGGTCAGCAGTTCGCCCAGCATGCGATTTTTACCGTCGCGCACGACCGGCACGGAATCGATATACTCCGTCCGCAGGCCGCCGCTTCGCCAAAGGATTCGCGTTTTCTCCGCAGCCCGTTCGAGAATGGCGTCCCATTCGGCCACCAGGGCGTCGTACAAGTGATGCGAGAGCCAGTCCATGTGATCGAGCAGGACGAAACGCGATATTTTGACATCATGCGTTCGCAGGAACCCTTCGACGGTCGCCGTGTGTACGCTGATCCGATCGACCAGGCCCGCCTTGAGTTTGTCGAAATTCTCCCGTTCCAGGTATTCCGGACAACAGGTCGGCGTGTAGGAACCGGTCGCGTAAACCCTCCAGAAATAGTTGTCCCGGATCGACAGGGTCCCCAAGACGGCGTCCAGGCAATCTTCGATGAATTTGACGATTCCGCCCGGGTATTGCTTGTCGATCTGCATCCGCTGGGCCTTGGGAACGCCGAGCATGGACAGGGTCGTATCGCGGTTGAAGATGAAACGGATGAGGCGCGACCAGAGGCGGACCTTGATTTTGTTGAACCAGATTTCCTGTTGCTCCTCGACGGTCTCGGCAGCGAGCAATTCGTTGATGAGCGGACGCAGACGCTTGATCCGGTCGGCATACATGTTGACGTAACGGGCAACCGTACCGGAAGTTCCGCGAAAATAAAACGATCGCCGGCGGTTGCCGAAAAATTTCTTGATCCTCCGATCCCAATACTTTCGGGCCGCATCGGAAAGCGAATCGCGCAACTTTTCGTTGTAAATCTCGCGAACATGGGGAAGCCGGCCTTGCCCGAACATTCGGAAAAACGTCTCATAATCGAGATTTCTGATTCCGGCGATTTTCAGTTCGAGAAGCGCATTCTGGCGATAGTTCATATCGACCGCGTAGACATGGTTCAATCCGGTCAACACGTAGGAAAGGGCGTTGCATCCGGCCGAGGTGATGACGAGCAGGTTGTCTTCCGGTGCGAGCTCAAGCACTTCCTTGTCAAGTCGCGGGTCTTCCCAGCAGGTGTTGTATACGAGATTCCGTCCATGCACCATCTTGAAAATCCTGCCGCTCACCCAGTCGCTCAACCGTTTCATCAGAAAACTCCTAATAAGGTATCTTTCCCGGCCCGCCGCCGGCCCGAGGGAACAAAAAAGCCGCCGCAAAGCCGTCGTCATTGTACCAAATTCCGTTTGCGGGAAACAGCCCCCCGTCGCGGGACTTTGGGGCAAAGGGCCTTGGGTAAACGACTGTGCTCCGCATAAAAAACAAGCCAAGGGGCTTCCGGAGCGAGGCGATGAAGCCCCGAAACCGCGAATGTTGACTTGGCACCGAGGTTCAATTTTT
>QMCE01001855.1_pt1 | contig 11692 bp, 8 predicted proteins | sample 1821851 | NCBI WGS metagenome assembly QMCE01 (sample SAMN09453174, study PRJNA476694) | Termite gut metagenome, whole genome shotgun sequencing project. | isolation source: worker | host: Odontotermes sp. | place: South Africa:Pretoria | collected 2016-01-28
AGAAGCCATCCCCTATTACGAAAAAGTGTTAGGGCTCGAATGCTACAACATCGAAGAGGTCGCAGACCAGAAGGTGCGTACCGCCTTTTTCAAGGTCGGCGGCACCAAGATCGAACTCCTTGAGCCCACGAGCGAAGAGAGCACAATCGCCAAATTCATCGAGAACCGCGGCGAAGGGGTGCATCACATCGCTTTTGCCGTGAAGGGCATCGAGGGCGCTTTGGCCGAAGCCGAAGCCGCCGGTGTACGCCTCATCGACAAAACCCCGAGAGCAGGTGCCGAAGGTCTGACAATCGCCTTCCTGCACCCCAAATCGACACAGGGGGTACTCACGGAACTTTGTGAAGACAAAAAATAATTATGAATTATGAATTATGAATTATGAATCGAGGTGTGCTCCGCACGTTTATGATACGGCCTCGATTTTTTAATTCATAATCTTATAATCCATAATCTATAATCCATAATTCATAATTTAAAAAAATGAGCAACATTCAGGAAAAGGTCGGTCAGTTGATCGAACGACGCGACAAGGCGCAACTCGGCGGCGGGCAAAAACGAATCGACGGCCAGCACGCCAAGGGTAAATTTACAGCTCGCGAAAGGATTCACATGATGCTGGACGAGGGCAGTTTCGAGGAGTTCGATATGTTCGTCGAACACCGTTGCGTGAACTTCGGCATGGAGAAGGAGCACTTCTTCGGCGACGGCGTGATAACGGGCTATGGCACCATCGACGGTCGTCTCGTGTATGTCTTCGCGCAGGATTTCACCGTCTACGGCGGCTCGCTCTCCAAGACCATGTCGGAGAAGATTTGCAAGGTGATGGATATGGCGATGCGCAACGGCGCACCCGTTATCGGCATCAATGACTCGGGCGGTGCGCGCATTCAGGAGGGTATCGACGCTTTGGCCGGCTATGCCGAAATTTTCCAGCGCAACGTGATGGCTTCGGGGGTCATTCCCCAGATCTCGGCCATCTTCGGCCCGTCGGCCGGTGGAGCGGTCTACTCGCCCGCGCTCACCGACTTCGTCATAATGAAAAGCAACACCAGCTATATGTTCCTCACGGGGCCGAAGGTCGTGAAAACCGTAACCGGTGAAGACGTGACCCAGGAACAACTCGGCGGAGCTTCGATGCACACCACCAAGAGCGGTGTGGCTCAGTTTGCCGTCGAAACCGAGGAGGATGGCTTCGAATTGATACACAAACTGCTCGGCTTCATGCCGCAGAACAACATGGAGGATGCTCCCCTGGCAGTCTGCAACGACCCCATCAGCCGTCTGGAAGATTCGCTCAACGAGATCATTCCCGACAGCCCCTCCAAGCCTTACGACATGATGGAGGTTATCCGCGCGGTGGTCGACAACGGCGAAATTCTGGAGGCACACGAGGCTTATGCCAAAAACATTATAACCTGTTTCGCGAGGTTCAACGGCCAGAGCGTGGGCATCATCGCCAACCAACCCAAATACATGGCGGGCGTGCTCGACATCAACGCTTCGAGAAAAGCGGCGAGGTTCGTGAGGTTCTGCGACGCATTCAACATTCCCATCGTTACGTTCGTCGACGTTCCGGGATTCCTTCCGGGAACGGGTCAGGAGTACGGCGGTGTCATCACCCACGGGGCGAAACTGCTCTTCGCGTACTGCGAGGCCACGGTTCCCAAGGTTACAGTCACCCTGCGCAAGTCTTACGGCGGGGCATACATCGTGATGTCTTCGAAACACATCCGCGGCGACATCAACTACGCATGGCCGACCGCCGAGATCGCAGTAATGGGTGCGAGCGGTGCCGTCGAGGTGCTCTACGCCAAGGAGATCGCCAAACTCGAAGAGCAGCCCGAACAGCGTGCCAAATTCATCGCCGAAAAAGAGGCCGAGTATCAGGACAAATTCTCTAACCCCTACCAGGCTGCCAAATACGGCTATATCGACGACGTTATAGAGCCGCGCAACACCCGTTTCCGCGTGATCCGCGCCTTGCAGTCGCTCGCCACGAAACGCCTGGTCAACCCCGCCAAAAAACACTCCAACATTCCTTTGTAATGAAGAGGGCGATATTATTATTGTTGACAGGAGCGGCGTTGTTTGCAGGAAGCGCGGTTAAAGCGCAGGGGATCAACAACGTGCGGATAAACGAGGTCCTTGTGGTGAACGAAAACAACTACATGGACGACTACGGCCACCGCTCGTCGTGGATCGAGCTCTTCAACTCGGGCTACGAGGCGGTCAATGTGTCCCAGTGCTACCTTGCGGTCACACACATCGACGGAAGCGAAACCCGCTACATAATCCCCAAAGATCCCGCCGCCGCGATGCACTCGCAGGCCTATCTCGTGTTTTTCTGCGAAGGGACCGATACGAAGGGGACTTTCTACACCAACTTCACCCTCGACGGAGTGAAGAAGATAACCCTCTACAATGCCAACGGTAAGGACGTGCTCGACGAGTTCCCGATAGACCCGGCCGCGCAGGTACCCAACGTTTCGGTGGGATGGATGAGCCCCGACGGGATAGCCGATCCTCAAGTCATGACACTGCCGAAAACCACTCCCAACGCCACCAACGAAACCACCTCGACGGTCTCGAAAGGCGAACTGTTCCGCCAAAGGGACTCTTCGGGCGGCGTGATGGCTATCATCGCCATGTTGGTGGTGTTCAGTGCGCTGGTGTTGATATTCTTCGTGTTGAAGGTATTCGGTATGGCGATGATGCGCTTCCAGAACCGCAAGGAGGCCAAGCCGACTGAAGTCGCCCCGACTCCCAAGCGCAAACCCGCGGGCGAACAGGTGCAGGAGGAGCTTGCCGCCGCCGCGCTCGCCCTGAAACTCTTCCAGGAAGAGCAGCACATTCGCGAGTCCACCGTTATCACCATCAACCGCGCCAGCCGCGTCTACTCGCCCTGGAGTTCGAAAATCCACGGTATTCCTGCTATACCCAAACGGTAATTCAGGTTGTCATCCCGACAGAGCCTGAAAGGCGATGAGGGATCTACCTTATAGGATAGAAAACAAAGAAAGTTCGGAACAGATCCTTCAGCGCCCTAAAGGGACGCTTCAGGATGACAAACAAGGAATAAAAATTAATTAAAATTATGGCAAAAGAATATAAATTCAAGATCAACGGACACGAATACGAGGTTGCCGTCGGCAGTGTCGAAAACGGTGTCGCAAAAGTTACCGTCAACGGCACCCGGTATGAGGTAGAGGTGCAAAGCAACACCCTGATAAAACCCCGCCCGGCCAAAACCGCACACGTCGCTCCGGCAACCTATTCGACCACGGCACCGGTCACTCCCGCAAAGATCGACCAGAGTGCCCCGGCCGGAAGCGCCTCGCCGCTCAAAAGCCCGCTGCCCGGAGTTATCCTCGAAGTCAAGGCTCGCGAGGGTGACACCGTCAAGGCCGGACAACTGCTGATGGTGCTCGAAGCCATGAAAATGGAGAACAATATCGACGCGCACAAAGCCGGTGTTATAAAAAGTATCAACAAACGCCAGGGCGACTCGGTACTCGAAGGCGACGTGCTCTTAACGATAGAATAAACAGCCATGCTTACATTTTTGGAAAGCAGCGGTTTCGGTGCGTTTATCGCCGAAAACCTGCAAACATTTTGGACATTCACCGGCTTTGCCAACGCGACGTGGCAACACATGGTGATGATCCTCGTCGGACTGGTATTCATCTATCTGGGCATCGCCAAGAAGTGGGAACCGATGCTGCTGGTACCCATTGGATTCGGAGTGCTGGTCGGCAATATTCCCTTTTTTCCCGGTCTCGGAATAGGTATATATGAAGAGGGCTCGGTGCTTAACTACCTCTACTTCGGGGTGATAAAAGGGGTCTATCCGCCGCTCATATTTCTGGGTATCGGCGCGATGACCGACTTCTCGGCCCTGCTGTCGAACCCCAAACTCATCACCATCGGGGCGGCGGCGCAGTTGGGTATCTTCGGAGCTTACATTTTGGCACTCACGGTGGGAGGATTCTCCGCCGCCGAAGCGGGTGCGATAGGCATTATAGGCGGCGCGGACGGCCCCACGGCCATCTTCCTGTCGTCTAAACTCGCTCCCGACCTTATGGGTGCGATCGCCATTGCCGCTTATTCGTACATGGCTCTGGTGCCGCTCATCCAGCCGCCCATCATGAAGATGCTGACGACTAAAAAAGAGCGCCTTATCAAGATGAAACCGCCGCGTGCCGTTTCTCCCACCGAAAAGATGCTTTTCCCCATCATAGGCTTTTTGCTCACATGTTTCCTTGTGCCGTCGGGTCTGCCCCTGTTGGGTATGTTGTTCTTCGGCAACCTGTTGAAAGAGAGTGGAGTGACCAAGCGCCTTGCAACTACTGCAGGCGGGCCGCTCATCGACATCGTGACCATTCTGATCGGTCTCACAGTCGGTGCCTCGACCCAGGCTACGACCTTCCTCACGTGGAAATCGCTCACCATTTTCGGACTCGGCGCCATCTCGTTCATGATCGCAACGTGCGGAGGTGTACTGTATGTCAAATTGCTTAACCTGTTCCTCAAAGAGGGTAACAAGATCAATCCTCTTATAGGCAACGCGGGTGTGTCGGCGGTGCCCGACTCGGCGCGCGTGTCGCAGGAGGTGGGTCTGCACTACGACAAGACCAACCACCTGCTGATGCACGCCATGGGGCCTAATGTCGCGGGAGTGATCGGTTCGGCCGTTGCCGCGGGTATCCTGCTCGGCTTCCTCGGAGGTTAAAAAACATATCTGAATATGTCGAAAGGCCGTCCACAAAAAGACGGCCTTTTGTTTTTTTATTTATATTTGCCTGTGAATTAATTACAAACAACCAACTATTATGAAAAGATCATTTTTGTTACTCTCTGTGCTTGCGACCGCCGCTCTTTCCGGATTTTCGGGATGCAGTGCGCTGCAAAACGTGGACAAGGCGAGAGCCGTACAGGCGGGAGTGACCGCCCTTTCGGCCGCAACCATCACCGATGCCCAGGTCTTCGACATGTGCCGCCAGTCGATGGTGCAGACCGACGCCCAAAACACCATCGCGCCTGCCTCGTCGCCTTACACCCAGCGGCTTACGCGCCTTGCGGGCGGCCTCACCAATTATGATGGCCTGGACCTCAACTTCAAGGTCTACATGACCCCGGAAGTGAACGCCTTTGCCTCCGGCGACGGAAGCGTGCGCGTGTATTCGGGATTGATGGACGCAATGGACGATGACCAGTTGATGGCGATCCTCGGCCACGAAATAGGCCATGTCAAGAAGCAGGACACCAAAGACGCGGTGAAGAACGCCTATATCAACGCGGCGGCACGCGAGGCGATCGGCGCGGTGGGCGGAACCATCGGCAGTCTGAGCGACTCGATGCTGGGTGATATTGCCCAAACCTATCTCGAAGCGCGTTATTCGCAGAAACAGGAGAACGAAGCCGACGACTACGGTTTCCAGTTCACGGTCGACAACAACCGCGATCCCTATGCCATGGCCCGCTCGATGGAGAAACTGTTGGAACTGTCCGGCGGATCCGGAGCATCGTCATCGGGGCTTATGCAGGCTTTCTCGTCGCACCCCGACACCGCCGCACGCCAAAAACGGATGAGCGAAAAGGCCGCGGCGTACATAGCCAACAAAAAATGAACGGGAATGACATCACGTCTGTCCCGTTCTCCAAACCAACCCCGACGTGCCTGAATGCAAAAGGGGGTAATCCTTTTTAAGAAAAGAGAATTATAATTAACTCTCTTTTACGCACAGGTCACGTCGGTTCCCGTTTGTGAGGACAAAAGTATACGGGAACAATAAAAAAACTCTTGACTTAAATCAAGAGTTTTTGTTTGTCGATATTTTTGTTCGTATCCGGCTCAGGGTTTCGGGTGTTATCCCGATAAATGACGCTATCTCCTTAAGTGATACTTCATTCAAAATGGGCGGATAGCGCAACAGCAGTCTACGGTATCTCTCCTCGGGTGTGTCGCGATACCACGACAGCAGTCGGTCGTAGGTGTCGCCGAGTACGACTTCGGCCACTTGCAGGCGGAATTCGAGGCTCTGATGGCTTTGCATTTCCTCTCGCCCCAGCATGAAGACCGTGCTGTCCCTGATCGCCTGTATGGAGACCGGCGAAGGAAGGCCCGTCTGCAATGAGTATAAACTGGCCGCAAAGTCGCCGGTAAAACTGTAACCGACTATCCGCTCCGTACCGTCCTCCCGTCGCACCGTCTGACGAAACCCGCCGTCCTTGACGAATCCTATCCTATCGCTTGTTTGCCCCTCCCTGAGAAGGTACTCTTCTTTGGCGTAACGCCTCTCTTCTCCGGTATTCAAAAACATATCTATCATCCGGGGAACTTCCGGAAGTTCGAGGTATCTGTTGAATTTTCTGTCGTTCATTTAACTGTCAAGTGCGAGGGAGAGCACTTCGTCGTTGGTACGAACATAGATAAAGTTCATACCCTCGACGTATCCTTCTCTGATTTCTGAAATATCTTTGCGATTGTCGTCGCTCATTATTATGTCGGTGATCCCGGCGCGTTTTGCGGCGAGAATTTTTTCGCGTATGCCGCCCACGGGCATCACACGACCCCGCAGGGTGGTTTCGCCCGTCATGGCGATGCGTTCGCGCACCTTGCGTCCGGTGTAGCTCGACACTATCGAGGTCACCATGGTGATCCCTGCGCTGGGCCCGTCTTTGGGTATCGCGCCTTCGGGAACGTGGATATTCAAATCCATGGTCTTGAACTTCTCGGAATCGATGCCGAGCTCTTCGTGGTGGGCTTTGACCCATTCGAGGGCTATGGTGGCCGACTCCTTCATCACGTCGCCGAGGTTTCCCGTGAGGTGCAGTTCGCCTTTGCCGGGGGTCAGTATGCTTTCGACGTAGAGGATGTCGCCGCCGACCTGCGTCCACGCAAGGCCCGTCACGACGCCCACCATGCCGCCCACCTCGTACTGGTCGCGCAGATATTTCGGAACGCCGAGTATCTTTTCGATATCCGCGGGCGAGATGTCGGGAGTGTACTGCTCGCCGAAACCTATCTGCTTGGCGCGGTAACGTGCGATCTTCGCTATGTGTTTGTCCAACAGGCGCACCCCCGACTCGCGGGTGTACTCAGAGACGATCTTTGAGAACACCTCGCCGGAGATAGACAGCGCATCCTCGGGAATCCCGTGCGCGCCCTTCTGTTTGGCCAGCAGATGCTCCTGAGCGATGTGTACCTTATCCTCCAACAGGTATCCCGGTATGTCGATCATCTCCATGCGGTCTCTCAGGGCCGGATTCACAGCCGAAGTGTCGTTGGCAGTGGCTATGAAGAGCACTTTGGAGAGGTCGTACTCCACGTCGAGATAGTTGTCGTGGAAAGTGGTGTTCTGTTCGGGGTCGAGCACCTCCAGAAGCGCCGACGAGGGGTCGCCGTGGTTTCCGCGTCCCACCTTGTCGACCTCGTCGAGGATAATGACGGGGTTCGACGAGCCGGCGCGGCGGATGGTTTGGATTATCCGTCCCGGCATGGCGCCTATGTATGTGCGGCGGTGTCCGCGAATTTCGGCCTCGTCGTGCAGGCCGCCCAGAGCTATGCGCCCGAACTTGCGTCCGAGAGCTTCGGCCACGCTTTTACCCAGAGAGGTCTTGCCCACTCCCGGAGGGCCGTAGAGGCAAAGTATGGGCGATTTGAGGTCGCCTTTGAGCTTGATCACGGCGAGATGTTCCAATATCCTGTCCTTCACCTCGTCGAGCCCGAAGTGGTCTTTGTCCAACTGCTGACGGGCGCGCACCAGATCGAGATTGTCCTCGGTGGTCTCGTTCCACGGAAGTTCCAGCAACAGTTGCAAATATGTCGTCTGGACGGAGTGCTCGGCTACCGCGGGGTTGAGGCGTTCGAGTTTCGCGAGCTCTTTTTCGAACAGTTCGGCCATAGCGTCGCTCCACTTTTTGGCTTTGGCCTTTTCGCGCATCGCGTCGATCTCGTCGCCCGAGCCCTCGCCGAGTTCCTCCTGAATGGTCGATATCTGCTGACGCAGGTAATAATCGCGCTGCTGCTTGTCGATCTCGGCCTTGACCTTACCCTGAATATTGTTCTTGAGTTCGACGAGTTGCTGCTCGTTGAGCAATATTTCGAGCAGTTTTTTGGCACGGGCAAGCAACCCCGGAGCCTCCAGAAGCTTCTGGCGGTCGGAGTCCTTGAGGTCGAAATTGGTGCAGATGAAGTTGATTATCCCGCGCCGCGAGTCGATGTTCTTGATGGCGAAGGCCGCCTCCTTGGGCATCCCCGGCGAGATGTTGATGATTTCGAGGGCTATGTCGCGGATAGAGTCGACCAAAGCCCCGAATTCGGCGTTGTCTTTGGGCGGGGCCACATCGCGAACGGGTATCACCGAGGCGCGCAGATAGGGCTCCGAGGTGATGTATTCCATAACCTCGATCTTCTCTATCCCATGCAGTATGACTGTGAGGTTGCCGTTGGGCATTTCGAGTATTTTGAGTATCCGTGCCGCCGTGCCCACACTGTAAAGGTCTTTGGGCGAGGGATCGTCGAGATTGTGCTCGTGTTGCAGTACGGCGCCCAGAAGGCCCCCCGATTGCTCTACGTCGTGCACGAGGCGCATCGACTTCTCGCGCCCGACGGTTATGGGAGTGATGGCCCCGGGAAAAAGCACCGAGGAACGCAGCGTGAGAATGGGGATCACGCTGGGTATCTTGATATCCACGGGCATATCGTCGTCGTCGGCAGAGACTATCGGGATCACCTGATGCGTGCCTTCGAACACGTCGCCTATGCCCAATATCTCGTCCTGTTTTGTTTTATGTCTTTTGCTCATTTATTTCAAACCTAATATTTAGCGAAAGCACAAAGATAGGAATTTTAATACTAAATTTGCACTTTCAACTTAAAACGCATGAAGTCACAGGAAAAGTATCTGCCCTCCGAGATCGAGGGCAAATGGTATGAATATTGGGTCGAAAAAGGTTTTTTTCACTCCGAACCCGATGATCGCGAACCCTACACGATAGTTATTCCCCCGCCCAACGTGACGGGTATCCTTCACATGGGACATATCCTCAACAACACGCTTCAGGATGTGCTCGTGCGCCGTGCGCGAATGATGGGCAAAAACGCCTGCTGGGTACCGGGCACCGACCACGCCTCCATTTCGACGGAGGCCAAGGTGGTGGCTATGCTGCGCGAGAAGGGCATATCAAAGAGCGACCTGTCGCGGGAGCAATTCTTGGAGTACGCGTGGGAGTGGCGCGAGAGGTACGGCGGCATAATTCTCAAGCAACTGCGCACCCTTGGTGCCTCGTGCGACTGGGAGCGCACCAAGTTCACGATGGATCCGGAGATGAGCGAAAGCGTGATCAAGGTCTTCGTCGATCTTTACAAAAAAGGTCTGATCTATCGCGGCGTCCGCATGGTCAACTGGGATCCGGCGGCGCGAACCGCCCTTTCCGACGAGGAGGTGATCCACCGCGAAACGCAGGGTAAGCTCTACTATCTGCGATACATGATAGAAGGCTCTTCCCGTCATTGCGAGGAGCGCAGTTCCGAAGCAATCCATAATTCCGAAGCTGGATTGCTTCGCGATGCTCGTAATGACGTACCTGTCTCAACATCTTATATTGTCGTTGCGACCACGCGTCCCGAAACCATACTCGGCGACGTGGCCGTGTGTGTGAATCCCGGCGACGAACGCTACACGGCATTGAAAGGCAAGCGGGTCGTCGTTCCGTTGGTGGGTCGCAGCGTGCCCCTTATCGAGGACGATTACGTCGCGATGGATTTCGGAACGGGGGCGCTGAAGATCACTCCCGCCCACGACGTGAACGACTATGTGTTGGGCGAAAAGTACGGCCTCGAGACCATCGACATATTCAACGACGACGGCACGGTAAACGATAAGGTCGGACTTTACGTCGGCGAGGATCGTTTTGCCGTGCGCGAAAAGATCGTAAAAGATTTGCAGGCGGCGGGCCTCGTGGAGAAGATCGAGGATTACACCAACAATGTGGGCTACTCCGAGCGTACGGGAGCCGCCATCGAACCGAAACTGTCGATGCAGTGGTTCGTTAAGATGGAGGGGCTCGCCAAACCCGCACTCGATGTCGTGATGAACGACACGGTTCGCTTCGTACCCGCCAAATACAAGAACACATACAACCACTGGATGTCGGGCATCAAAGACTGGTGCATCTCGCGCCAACTGTGGTGGGGGCAGCGCATACCGGCCTATTTTCTACCGGGCGGAGGTTATGTCGTGGCCGAAACAGTCCACGAAGCGTTGGAGCTCGCACGCGCAAAGAGCGGCGACGAAGCGCTGGAGATGAAAGACCTCCGTCAGGACGAAGACGTTCTCGACACGTGGTTCTCGTCGTGGCTGTGGCCGATCTCGGTCTTCGACGGCATCCGCCGTCCCGAGGGTGCAGACATACGATATTATTATCCGACCCAAGACCTCGTCACCGCGCCCGACATTATCTTTTTCTGGGTTGCGCGCATGATCATGTCGGGTCTTGAGTATCGCGGCGAAAAACCCTTCGGCGCAGTCTATTTCACGGGGCTCGTGCGCGACAAGTTGGGGCGCAAGATGTCGAAACAGTTGGGCAACTCGCCCGATCCGTTGGACCTGATCGCCACCTACGGCGCCGACGGCGTGCGCATGGGTATGATGCTGTCGACATCGGCAGGCAACGACATCATGTTCGACGAGGCGATGTGCGAACAGGGACGCAACTTCGGCAACAAGATATGGAACGCGTGGAGGCTCGTGGAGATGTGGAAGGAGGCGGCGACGGATTCCCCACAGCCCGAAATCAACAGGTTGGCAAGCGAATGGTTCGACATTGCGCTTTCTCGTGTTTTAATGGAAATCGAAAAAGATTTTGTCGACTATCGCATTTCCGATGCGTTGATGAAAGCCTACAAATTCTTCCGGGACGATTTCTCGGGCAAATATCTCGAAATAATTAAACCCGCCTACGGCACATTCATCGACATTGCCACGACCGAACAGGCGATCGTTTTCTTCGAGAAATTATTGCAGATGCTCCATCCATTCATCCCGTTCGTGACGGAGGAGTTGTGGCACTGTACCCGCGAGCGTGATCCCGAAGATTGTATTATCGTAAGTTCCATGCCAAAGTTCGACCGGATTCGTTGGGGTGGCGATGATGATTCTTTACGCCATTTCGATTTAATGTGGGAGGCCGTGACCGCAATACGGGCAATCCGCAAACAGCGTAACATTCCAATGAGGGATGCACTGGAGCTCAAAGTCGTGGTGGATCAAAATTTCCCTTCGGAATTCTCTCCCATATTCGAAAAAATGGCGAATCTGTCGTCCATCGAACCGGTTGCGGAGAAAAACCCCGCATGGGATGCGTTCATAGTCAAGACGACGCAATATTTCCTGCCCGTGGGCGACAAACTCGACCGTGACGCCGAACTCGCAAAACTGCGGGACGAGTTGGCCTATCAGGAGGGATTTCTGGCCACTGTGATGAAGAAACTGTCCAATGAACGGTTCGTAGCGTCGGCCCCGGAAGCCGTCGTCGCGGGAGAACAGGCCAAGCGCACCGACGCCGAAGCCCGTATCGCCGCACTCAGGGAACGCATGGAATCTTTGTAGGTACCGCCGGACAAGCGCGAAGAGTGTCTCGGAAAAATAGAAAAAAATGAAGCCGCCCTTGTTTTTTGGGCGGTTTT
>QMCE01004742.1_pt1 | contig 11689 bp, 8 predicted proteins | sample 1821851 | NCBI WGS metagenome assembly QMCE01 (sample SAMN09453174, study PRJNA476694) | Termite gut metagenome, whole genome shotgun sequencing project. | isolation source: worker | host: Odontotermes sp. | place: South Africa:Pretoria | collected 2016-01-28
GACCGCATGCGCCGTGATCTGTCGGCCACGACCACGATTGAGTCGATCCTGCGAAAACCGGTGGACTTGACGGATGAGTCATTGGTCGTTTTTGAGGGCAGTCCCGGCGTGACGATCACGAGAGCGCCACGCCAAACCGGCGGCATGATGATTGTGTGCAACATTAACCAGCCGGGAATGGTTTCGGAAACGCAGCATGGCTTTGTGGAAATTGAGGCTCCACTCGGAAATTTTTGGGACCTCAGCCAACGGAAAAATCTCAATTTTTCGCTCTTTGAGGGCCTCGCGGACGGCGTTGTCCCCATTTCCGCCGCCGGCAGCATGGTCAGCACACGCAAGCCACGTGAACAATCGGGTTTCGTCCTGTTGACCAACCTCCCGGCATCGGACCACGATGCCACGTTGTCTCGCCTGTTTGTTCGGCTTGGTCGCGGCTCTTCGTATTACGAATACCGCCCCACGGAAGAGTTTTGGAATCGTCGCAAACGCAGCAATTGGTTCCCCTTTTCCGTGCCGCTGGGCCAGTCGACACCGCACTGGACAAGGACGGAAACAGACGCCTCGCCGGCCCTGATGAGCCGAATCGAATGGATTGAATTTCATTTTGAAGTCACGAAACCGATGACGATCCAACTGGATCACGTCTTTTTTGAGCAGTGAGATCAGATCAGTAAGCTGCTGGAGCTTCTATATGCGGGCCAAAATTCGGACGCTCATAACGTGGGGCTTGCTGATTTTTATCGGCTCCACACTGATCACGCGAGCGGTTTTGTCTCGACGGGCGGGAGACGCGACGGCCATTCCCGACGGCGTGAGCGTGCTTTTGTTTCATGCCCAAACACGCTGTTCCACCTGCTTAAATTTGGAAAAAACAGTCCGCTCCACGCTGGATATCTTGCGTCAGCAATCAAAAAAACAGCGTGGCATTCCGCTCTTCCTGCTCGCCTATGATGCGCCGCAGCAACGCCGTTGGGCGGAGCAATTTCACGTCGGAACCGTCACGGTCATTCTCGTGGAACAACGGAACGGCGACATCATTCGACACCGAGATTTGTCGCACCAAGTTTGGCAAAACATCCATGACGATTCCGCCATGCGTAAGGTGTTTTTGAGCGAGTGTTTGCAATTTTCCCAATAGACTCGCACTCATCAGAGCGTGCGTTGCAGGACTCTGTGGTTTGGGCTTGAAAGCACTGTGGGGCATGGTATACTGTATGTGTTTTGCTGCTTGAGACGTCGCCTGCGGCCGGTGTCCATTTTTAATGCGGAGGGCAGTATTTGAAAATTTTTGCATGTTGAAGATCATGACCGCCACTGTGAATTCCCCGACGCCGAGTGCTCCGCTCCCAAGTGCTCCAACGCAGGCGAATACTGACGCGAACACGAATGTTTTGCCCCACATGCCGCTCTATCCGCTGCGTTTTGCGCCCGTGTACAAATCGGCACTCTGGGGCGGCGGTCGGTTTCGGTCACTGCTCAACCGTGTTTTGCCGGCTGAGCTGTGTACCGTGGCGGAATCTTGGGAAGTCTGTGACCGCGACCAAAGCCAGAGCATTATCCAAAATGGGCCGTTTCGAGGATACGCACTGAATGATGTCGTGCGACAGCGTCCCTTGGAACTTTTTGGCGAATCCTGTCTTTGCCGTAGCCCCAAGCGGCCAAGCCGCTTTCCTCTCATGCTCAAATTTCTTGACGCCGCCCAGTCCTTGTCGATTCAGGTTCACCCCGATGACCACTTGGCCGAGGAAATGAATTTGTTGGACGGCGGCAAATCCGAAGCCTGGGTGGTCATGGACGCGCGGCCCGGCAGCTCCCTTCTCCTGGGGACGGCTCAGACCTGTTCTCGCCGGGAACTGGCCGAGGCCATCCAGCAGGGCGTTCCGCTGGAATCGCTTTTGAATCGCGTGGCCGTACAGCCGGGCGACTGTTTTTATCTCAGTCCGGGCACGATTCATGCGTTGGGCGAGGGCGTGATGGTGGCCGAGGTGCAGACCAACAGCGATGTGTCGTTTCGGCTTTATGACTGGGATCGTCTTGATCCCGATGGACGGCCGCGAAAATTGATGCTGGAAGAAGCTCTTCGGGCTGCCGCAGACCCCTGCGAGCCGGTCACCGCTCTGGTGCCCCGGACGGCGGAAGCATCGCGGCGATTTTGCGAACAATTGGTCTGTGAAAAGAATTTTACGCTCAATCGTTGGACCATTTTCGACCCTATTTCGTGGGTTGCCGACAGTCGTTGCCATCTCTGGACGGTACTGGAAGGTTCCGTGGACGCCTTGTTCACCGCAGGACGGCGCACCACGAAAACGTATCGGTCAGGCCGAGAATGTGACCCCGACGCCATTGAAACGCTCCAGCAGGGCGACACGCTCCTCGTGCCGGCGTCGTGCCGGAGCATTACTTGGATTCCTGAAGGCCACACGCAGACCGTGCTGCTTGACGTGATCGTAGAGAACGCGACACTCCGTCAGCCTCTTGACGCTTAGGTAGGAATCGGGGAACAGCGAGCAGGCCGATTTCACGGTAAACCGTGGCTCAATATCTGTTCACTGCTTCCCTTTGTCCTTATTTGACCGTCTGACTGAGCACCGACGCCATTTTTTTGTAGCGGTTGGCCTTTTCCGCCTGTCCCATGTCACGGTACATGCTTTCGAGATTGGAATACGGAATCGCCAGGGCGGAAGCGTCAATCATTTTGTTACGCACGCCGCGTTCGATCTGTTTCAGGCCGCGCTCCGTCAGACGAACCGCTTCTTCTCGCTGCTGAATCATCCAGTATGACACGCCCATGCTGACCAGCGTTTCGCCCAGTCGGCCCAGGGCTTCGGGATTGATTTTCGGCAAAAGCGCTTCAAAAACGGGTTTGGCCAAATCGTACCACTCAATGGCCGCCCGGTGATTTCTGTTGCCGATGGCATGAATCGCTCCGAGCCGGAAATAAAGCCGGCCCAGAAGATATTGATCCGTGTCGCTTTTGCGGTTTTGAATGCCCGCCTCCATGTAATCGGCGGCCAATTCGCCGTATTTCAAGGCCGTGGAGTATTGCTTTCGCAGTTGATAAATTTGGACGGCGTCGTAAAGCGAAAGGCTCGTTTCCCATTGATATTTTTGAATCAGAATCGGGTCGCGTGCCGCTTCGATCAGGGCATCACCGGCGTCAAGCACGTCTTGGATATAGGGTTCCAGCTCCGTTTGATCGGGAATGCCGACCTGGGCCGCCAGCGCGCAGGCCGCGATTTTCAGCGGCGCGTCCTTCGAGTCCCGTGTTGTTTCCAGAAATTCGGGGTCGCGGGTGATTTCCTTTGCCCGGGCAATCCATTTGCGGATTGATTCCTCTTTGTTGTCCCAGCGTCCCCAGGCGACATCGCGTGCCGCACCGAGATGGGCGTCCAAAAGCACGCCGCGGGCCGCCATGCGAATCGTGTGGTTGGCGTGGTCGATCAACGTCATCGCCAGTCGGATCGCATTGGAATGGCACTCGATGGCAATTTCATAGTTTGGCTCTTGGCTCATGCGGTACAAATCGCCCAGCATGGACAACGCCTTGGCTTTTTCGTGCGGATAACGGTCACAAATGCCCAGGGTCTCTTCGAGATAGAGTTTGCCCTCCTCAATCCGGTTCATGTTGATGAGCGCCTGAACATAAGTCAAGTGATACGAAGGCCTTTCCCGGTCGCTGCGGATGGCCTTTTCGCAGTTCAACAACGCCGCCTCGACGTGGCCTTCCAGCAGATCGATTTGGGCGAGCAGTCCGTGGATTTTGGCGTCGTCCGGCGAAAGCCGAAGCGCATCTAAAAGGTCGCGCCGTGATTCCGAAGGCCGTGAGTTCAAGGTCGCTTCGGCACGGAGCACAAAGGGTTCCGCCGAAACGGGTTCAATACCGATTTGCCGGACCAACAACAGGTCTTTCGCCTCCGTGGCAAAAAGAAACACGACTCCTTTTTCGGGAAACACCTCGCCGATCATGGCCCCGTTTTCGTCGGGAATCAGCACGGGTTTCGCTTTCAGCAACTCCGCCTTGAGCACGTCTCGCACCTGCTCTTCGGGAAAAGGCTCGTCCAGTTGGACGACAATGGATCGCACTAGGCCGCCTTTGAGCGTCACTTCGATGTGATTGAGGACGCCATGAGAATAAAGTTGGACAATCTGGTCATCCAACATGGCCGTCTTCAGGGATTTGCCCCAGAGTTTTTCCAGGCCGTCCGCCGTCGTGACGCCGGGAATCACACCTTGAAACGCGGCTGTCCTGACCGGCGGGTGCTGGGGATCCATGCCGGTTTGCCCCGCCCCGTTCAGATCGTCAACGACCGGTTCTGAAATCAGTTCCGAAGCCGGCCCCGGCGACTGTTGCGGTGACCGTGGAGCCATACGCGCCGCAGTCAGTTCGTCTTCCGCCAATTCGATAAACGCCGGTTCCGTGGGCACTTCGGCGGTCACCGGCGTAATGTATCCTATGCGTTTTGTTTTTTCCGAAGACCGCCCCTCAACCCTACGGGATTCGGGGCTACTCCGCATGACGTTTCGAGGATTTTCAAACGGCTCACGCCTAGAGGTCGTTTTCCCGATGTTATCGGGCGTGGGCGTGTCCGGGTATCGTGGGTTTTCCGTCGTATCAGACACTGCCGTGGCGAACGTGATCGGATCGTCCTCCGGGTACTGGAGCGCGTTGTCCGCCGCTTGCAGTGTGACGCCCCCTGTGGCGCCCACACAGATTGTGACGGCGAAGACAAATATCCAGCTCCTCGATTTCAAGAAAAACATCCTTGATTCTCCCAATTCCATCAAAAACACGTCGTAATATAGAGAACTCTGGCAGGATTCTAACAATTGAGAAAAACCGTGTCCAGAGCATTTTTGGCGGCATTGTTGCCAACATTTCTGGCTCCGTCACTGCCGCGCGTCAGCCATGCTCCCGTGCTTGCGTCCCTGTCAGAAAAGCGTATAATAAATAGGCTCTGTGTTTCTGTCTTCTTGTTTGCTCCCCCATGACCATGATCGTTGATAACAAGCCTAGCTCGGTGATCGATGTTCTGGTCGAACGCTGCGTTCACTGCAACACCTGCATTTCCGCCTGCCCCACGGAACTCTGCAACTCCAACGACCACGGCAGATTGCATTTCGACCATGCGCTGTGCCGGGGCTGCGGACTCTGCGTTTCGGCCTGCCCGCATGGAGCGCGGCGGCTCGTGGCCCGGCCAACTCGTCCCAACAGCATTCTCGTCGAGAGCGGAGCGGCAGAGCAAGCGGAGTTGATGTTCGGCATTCTAGACACGGCCTCGGAAGGATACATCGCCTTTCGGAACCGTGACCACAAAATGGTGTATGTCAATCGTCGTTTCATCGAGCTTTGGGGAGCCGCAGACGAGGATTTTATGAACTTCACCGCGAAAGACGGCCACCAAATGGCGTGCGAACGCATGGTGGACGCGACGTCGTTTCGCGCGGCGTGCAAGAATTTCAATGACACGCTTCAGCCGCAAAGCGGGTTGAGCCAATTGCGTCACGGCGAAATTATTCACTGGCGTGCCTTGGCGTCGCCGCTTGCCGGTGGTGAAGTGCTTCGGATTTGGAGCGTTCAAGATGTCACCGAGCAGGAATCGGCGATCAACGCCTTTCGAGACAGCGAACAAGTGATTCGCGATGTTTTTGCCAATCTTCAGGCCGGCATTCTTGTCGTGGACCGAGAATTCAATATGATTCGCCACAACAATGCGATGGAAAAGCTGTTCGGCCAAGGGCTAAGTCCATCCGGGCAAAAATGCTATCATGCCGAAGGTCGCAGTACGCCGTGTGACAATTGTCCGGCGAGCGAAGTGTTCCAAACAGGCCAAGTGGTGCAAAACGCGTTTGTCTGGACGCCACCTCACGCCGTGGAGGCCCGCTTTGTGGAGCGAACCCACTATCCGATGTTCGAGGAAGATTCCGGCAAAATACGTTATGTCCTGTGCATCGTGCGAGATGTGACGGAGCAGCACGAACGTGAAAAGCAGCTCAAAAAATATCGTGAACATCTCGAAAAACTCGTGGCCCAGCGAACTCGCGATCTGTTGCAGGCCAAAGAAGCCGCCGAGTCGGCCAGCCGCGCTAAAAGCGATTTTCTCGCCAACGTGAGCCATGAAATCCGCACGCCGCTCAACGGCGTCATCGGGCTGTCCGATCTGCTGCTGCGTACCCGGTTGGACCCCGAACAGCAGCATTTTGTCAATCTCGTGCGCTCCTCCGGAGAATCGTTGCTGTTTCTCATCAACGACATTTTGGATTTTTCCAAAATCGAGGCGGGAAAACTGGAATTGGCCCACCAGCCTTTCAATCTGCACACGACCATTGATTCCACGCTGGGAATTCTCGCTTCCCGCGCCGCCGCCAAAAATTTGGAAATCTGCTACACCTGCGAAGAGCCTGTGCCGCGACGGGTGTTCGGCGACGAAAACCGCTTGCGACAGATTATTCTCAACATTTTGGGCAATGCGATCAAATTTACAGACAAGGGCGGTGTCCGAATTCATGTCCGCACGCTGGGACTCGAACAGGGCCGGGCTCATATTCGTTTCGACCTGATCGACACCGGAGTGGGGATCGCCCCGGAAAGTATGCCGCGTCTGTTTCAAGATTTTTCGCAAGCGGACTCGTCCACGTCACGCAAATACGGCGGAACCGGATTGGGGCTGGTCATTTCCCGCAAACTGATTCGCATGATGGGCGGCGATATTGCCGTTGAAAGCAAACCGGGCCGGGGCACGCGGTTCTGGTTCGACGTGCGTTTGGACTGCGATTCGGACATCCTTCTGTGTAAAACCCAGCCTCAGCAGGACTGCGCGGTGCATCTGGCCAACGGCTGCTCCGGGGCGGGCTGTCGCATTCCCAAGTATCGGCAATGCTTCGGCGAGCGGCATGTTGTCATCGTGGACGACAATGACGTGCAGCGGGAATCGTTCCGGGAACAGTTCGAGAATTGGGAAATGCGGACCCACGCTTTTTCCTCGGCGGAGGAAACGCTCGAATTTTTCCAACAGTATCAAACCGACGCCAATCAAACCGACGCCAATCAAACCGGCCCTCATCAAAATGGGCCAACCCAAAACCCGTCCGTCGATCTGCTGTTGGTGGACCATTCCATTTTCGACCGCCCTGGGCCGGGCCAAAAATTGGTCGTCGGCAAGGACTTGCTTCGGAGCATCGAACAGTTGGGCGATTTTTCCAACATGACCTCGGTGCTGTTGACCCCGGACGGGCGCACCGCTCGCTTTTCGACATGGCGATCACGGCTTTTTTCCGCGACACGCCGGAAGATGAGCTGCCCGACGCGATCAAAAGCGGCATCATGCGTGAGTCGGCGGCGATTCCCACATTGCACCGTTTCAACCGAAAAATCCGGGTTCTCGTGGCGGAAGACAATCGCGTCAATCAGATTGTCGTTTCCGGCATTTTGTGCGAGGCCGGCATGGAGTGCGAGGTTGTGCAAGATGGAGCCGAAGCGGTGCAAGCCTTCATGGAAAACGACTATGATCTCGTGCTCATGGACTGCCAGATGCCCAAAGTCGACGGTTACGAAGCGACGCGGATGATTCGCCGTCACGAGCATTCCATGCACTTGGCCCGCATTCCGATTATCGCGCTGACGGCCAACGCCGTGTCGGGCGATGAACAACGCTGTCTTGAGGCGGGCATGGACAGCTACTGCAGCAAGCCCATCACCCCGACGAAATTACTGGAGCTGATCGCTTGCTGGGTTTGACGGCTGGGTTACCGGCTTGGGCAAAAAAACTTCGTGGCAGGTATCGCAGGCTTCGGTCATCTGCTGATGAGTCTGCCGGTAGGCGGCGTAGTCGATTTTTCCGTCGGCAACGTCATGCAAGGCGGCATTGGCGGCAATGGCGGCGTCCCGGAATCGCTCGCATTCTTGTTTCCACCGCGTCACTTCGTCGGGAAAGGCGGTATCGGCAGCATTGGCAATGCTTCCCTGCGAAATGGCGGCCATCGCCGCCGTGGCCGCATAGAGCGACTCAAGCGATTCGGGCTTGTTGATCGCTCGTTTTAGCTTGGTTTCCGTATTCGTCTGGCGTTTGACAAAAGCGGACAGGTTGGGAAGTGCTTTCATCACGGGCCGCAGCTCTGCCACTTTTGTGCCGTCTTGGGGTAGTGTCAACGAATCCGCCTCGACGATTAAAGCCGACTTCAAAGTTTCAACGCCTTTTTTGGCGGCGTCATAGTTTTCGATCCGGGCCAAATCGAGGGTCGATTGGATGATGGCCGGTGCCGCAATTTTATATTTCGAGTTGTCAGAATGCCGTCCCACGGCCAGGGCCACCAGAGCGAGGCCGTGGCAATCGCGCACCACCGAATCGGCATCGCTTTTGTAATTCACCGTTCCTTCGATTTCGGACAGCGTTGTGTCGATTTTCGCCACGTATTCCTCGATTTGCAGCACCAGATCGGCCACGGGCGGCATGGACTCGCCTGCGAACGCCGGCAACGCAAACAAAGCGGCACAAAACGTGTTGAGAAACACAGGATACAGGATTCTTCGCATAAAGTGTACTTTGCAGCGTCACTAAACGGACAACGTACTCGGCTCTAATAACCAAACACGCCTTCCGTGTTGCCGAGAAAAAAACCACAGCAACCTTTGGGACTCGTCGGATAGGTTCCGAACGCCGTCCCGTTAATTTGGACGGCAATCATGTTTCCCTGCCGTCGTAACTGAAACCGAAACGCAGGCCCGATGCCGTAAGGATGATCGCGCTCCATGACCGGCCTCACTTTGCCCAGTGTTTTCGTGGGGCGACTGTTCCACTTGCCGTTGGTCTTGCCTTTGACGAACACGTCTCCGTCCGCGTCCACGGCCAAGACGCCGAAATTTTTTTCGTCGATGTAATTGAGCACCACGCCCACCTGAAAATCCGGCGTCACCTTGGGATAAACCGTAAAACTGGGCACGGCCTTCGGATTACTCAGAGCCAGCAGACACATCGTACCCGGTTTTGCTTTGCCCGCAATGGATTCGCCCTGATCCAGCCAGTCGCCGAAGGTCCACTGAAACGGCAACTGATTTTTCTGGAGCCAGCGTCCCACTTCTTCCACGGTCACCGGGTTGTCGCCGGCGGCCATTTTCCACGCCTCGTTAAACCGTTTCCGCCGTGGAACTTTTTTGTCGTTCGCATGTTCCCAAAGGGCCATCTGCCGCAAAATGTCGCCCAAAAGTTCAGGTCGCTCGACCAAGAGAAACCGGCCCAAAACTTGGTACATGCCGTAACGGTGCATGATGGCTTCTTCCTCATTTTTCACCGGAATATTTTCGGATGCGAGAATTTCCGGGGTGAATTGGGTATCCAGAAAAGTTTGGATCAAGGCCGGTTCAATCGGCGTTTCCGGCTCTTTGGTCTTCGATTTGCGGGCTTTTTTAGGAGGAGGCGTTGTTTCCGTCGGACTGGGCTGCGGAGCGTCCTCCGATTGTTGTGCCGACTGCAAATACCGGCGAAAACGCACAAGATGCTTTAATCCCTGGGCCTGACTGTCAAATTTTTCGATGCGCGGCTGGACGGCAATGGTGAGTTTATTGTCGTTCCAATAATGCTTTTCGTAAGTTTTGGACAAGCCTTCACGAAACCATTGCGGAAAAATTCTGCCACCGCCGGGCAAAAAATTCGACGTGTAATAATGCGTTGCTTCGTGCAAAATCACTTCCCGCATTCCTTGCAGCGACCACGAACGGATCGCGTAAATCGAATCGTTTTTCGCCGTAAAAAACCCGCTGTAGCCCGCTCCAAACGCCTCAATGCCGTCGAACCGGCACTTGGCTTCGTACTGCGTGCGGTCATTGAAGATGAAAATTTTGCACTTGGGAATCACGCGGTTGGGATCAGGTTCCGCATCGTCGTCCGGCTTGGCTTTTCGCGCCGGACGTTTTGGTTTTTTGTCCGTTTCCGGGAACGACATATTTTTTTCCGCTTCTTTTTCTAGTCGCTCTGTTTCGTCGGCGACGCGCTTGGGTGCGTATTTGACGAAAATTTTGTCCAACTGGGCACAAAGTTTTTCGACCATTTCGCCCACCTCCTTCGCCGTGGGGCGGGGATACTGGGCTGAGCGTTCCATGACGATCTCAAAATTTCGCGTGGTGGCTTTATCCACGTCCAGCAGCGCAAGCGGATCACCCTGCGCAAACGCACTGCTTGCGAGTATACCCAAGCCCAAGCCACTTAAAAAACCCCGCAACGTCATGCAGACAAGCCCTCCAGCGTTGGATTTTGCTGGGCGAAGCGTTGAAGGGCGGTGCTTCAGAAACACCACACGCATACAATACAACACAAACGCCGGAAAAAGAAGAAAAAGCGTTTTCATGGAATCAGGCTTCCTCCCAGCATTGTCGCAGGTATTCAACCGATTTCGGCACTTCGATAGCCTTGTCGCCGTCCACGCCGCATTCGTAGCCGCAAAATTCAGCGTACCCGATGTATTTGAGACCGCGCATGGCTTTGACGTGATTGTGCGCGTCTTGGCCGGGCAAGCGGCGTTTCGTGCCGTTTCCCAGATGAACATGTTTTACCCAGTCACCGCCCGCGATGAAAGCCGCCATGTCGTCCGGCTCTTCGGTGTACATGTGGTACGTGTCGCCCAAACACGCCAACCCCGGCACGCCGGCGTCTTGGCAAATCAGGGCTGCGTCACTAATCTGCCGCAAAAACCACGCCTCTTTCCGCCGAAGCGGTTCGAGAATGATGTGCGTTTTGTGCTCCGCCGCAAAAGGTCCGAGCGTTTTCAGGGCCTGAATGGTCAATTCTCGAATACGCCAATTCGGTCTGTCCGGCTTGCCCGTCGCAGGAACGTAGACAATACCATTCGCTCCGACGGCCCCGGCCCTCTCCAACTGCACCCGGACTTCGTCGTAGCCCGCTTGCCGTTCTTCCTCGTTTTCCGAAACCAGTTTATTGCCGAAAGAGCCGATACAAATGGCGGCGATTTTCAGTCCGGCGTCGTCAGCCCGCTTCTGCCAATCCATAAAATCTTCGCCGAGCCGCCCAATTTCCACGCCCTCGAAACCGTTATTTTTCATCCATTTCAATTTTTCTTCCGGGGAGCCGCCGGGAATAATTCCGAGCTGACTACACATTCTCAGCTTGGCCTTGGCCCGCTGATCGCCGGGCACGGTCATTGCCTTTGTCGTTGTCTCAGCAGCTTGGATGGCGTGCGACGATGGTGTTGCAGAAAAGGCGAAAGCTGCCGCAGTGCCGACGGTCAAAAAATCACGTCGTTTCATGGGGTTCTCCTTGGGTGTTGTAATGACAATGGGTAATAATACTCAGAATCTATTTGGAAACAGCCATTCTCCGGTTCGACATAATCATAATGGTAGCGATAATTGTCCCACCATGTAAGTCCCTCATAATGGTCAGCAGAACGCCCATGCAAACTGCAATCGGCCACGTGCACCTCGTCAATTTTTGTTTCGGACGCGATACGGTGTCTCCCAATCACGTGATTGATCTCTATGAATGTAAGCTCATTATATCCGGTATGCCGATAAGAGCCGATGTCAGCGTTCCATGCCCAGCCATTTTTGTAACTTTACTGCCCGCGAGCGATAATTACCATTACGATAAGTGGCTCTGGTTGTAAAACCAACAATTGCAACACGTTAAAACGAGCGTTGCCGCAATTTACCCTCCGCAACACCAAGCCCAGGCGTTGTATT
>QMCE01006092.1_pt1 | contig 11689 bp, 8 predicted proteins | sample 1821851 | NCBI WGS metagenome assembly QMCE01 (sample SAMN09453174, study PRJNA476694) | Termite gut metagenome, whole genome shotgun sequencing project. | isolation source: worker | host: Odontotermes sp. | place: South Africa:Pretoria | collected 2016-01-28
AAAATTACACGATTGATGACATCAAAAGAAAACTCTAACAGACAAATCATTCATTTTTCAGCCAATTCGATAAATTCTTTTGATGATTTGGGGTTCTGTGCCGGAGAATATTCAAAATTTAAACACGGAGCGGTAAATATTGCTCGAAAATTTGGTTACGAACTGGTTGATAAATTTATTGAGAATTGCTTTGCGAAAAATTACAACGGAAAACAAATTCTGATTCTGCCGAGTGCTTATTCGTATATTCCGACAGCTTCGTATTATCTAACAAGATTTTTCAGAGAAAAACTGAACGATTATTTGCGTAGCATTGATGCACCGGTTACAGAGGAAGCAAAAATCTACCGGAGCGTTTCGTATCGCGAAGACTACGGCGAAATGTCGGCAGAGCAACGGTTTAATCTCATCAAAAACGATCGTTTTTATATCGACAGTCATTTAGTAAAAGATAAAATTGTTTTACATTTAGATGATGTAAAAATTACAGGCACACACGAACGGATAATCCTTAATATTTTGGAGCAAAACGACTTGAAGAATGATTGTTATATGCTTTATTTTGCAGAATTATGCAATACGGAGCTTCCGCCAAGCATCGAAAATTATCTAAATCATAAGTTTGTAAAAAACTTAAATGACATTGATTTCATCATCAAAAACGAAGATTTTTGCTTTAATACTCGTGTCGTGAAATACATTATCGGCAGCGAAAATGCCGAATTTGATGATTTTATTCAAAAACAAACAGAAAATTTCATCAAAGACCTGTATTACAATGCGATAGGAAACGAATACTTCAAATTTACCGAATACCAACAGAACTTAAAAACCTTACGGCAGATTATATGAGCAAAAAATCACAGATATGTAATATTGTTGGCACAAAGGATTTTTCTGATGGCAAGTATAAAGCCATACAGGGAAAACTCTATTACTATGGTTATGATATAGAGGATATTGTCAGGGAATTAATAGCTGAAAATCGAATGGGTTTTGAAGAAATAATCTATTTGTTGCAGTACGGAGAATTACCTGATTTGAATGAGCTTGCAAATTTTAAAATATTGATTGCCGGGAATATGATGCTTGATGAGAAGCTCAAACAACATATTCTTCGATTAGAAGGCAGTGATATGATGAATTTATTGGAACGCAGCATTTTAGAAATGTACAACTTTGACGAAAACCCCAACGATTTCTCAAAAGAAAATCTAATGCGGCAATCGTTAGAAATAATATCAAAGATGCCTGCAATAATCGCCTGTCTTTGCAATAATTACACTTATTGCACCTCCGGGCAGCCTTTGCGTATTCGTCAGCCAAGTAATACATTGTCCTTTGCCGGAAACTTTTTGTATATGCTCAATGGAGAGTATTCTTTACAGGATGCTCATCTATTGGATATTATGCTTGTTTTGCACGCAGAACATTCGGGGGAAAATAACTCCACTTATTCTGTTCGTACCGTTGCTTCTACCGGAACCGATATATATCACTCATTGTCAGCCGGAATTGCTTCTTTAAAGGGAAAACTTCACGGAGGCGCCTGTTTGAAAGTACTTGAGATGTTCAACTGGTTAAAAAGTGCGGTTAGCGACTGGAAAAACAGTGATGAAATTAACACGTATTTAGCCGGTATACTTAACAGGCAAGCGTTTGACAAATCAGGACTTATTTATGGCATCGGTCATTCCGTTTACACTGTTCGCGACCCAAGGGCTGTGATATTGAGAAAATTAGCATCTCATCTGGCAAAGGAAAAAGGCAGAAGTGAAGAGTTTGATTTTTTGGAATTAATTGCAACCAGGGCTATTGAACAAATCAAAAATAAATATGGGGGTAAAATTGTTTCACAAAATATTGACTTCTATTCCGGTTTTATATATGAAATGATTGGATTTCCGAAAGAACTTTACATAACATTGTTTGCCATGTCGCGCATAGTGGGGTGGTGTACCCACTATATTGATGAGCTGACAAACCGTAAGACCCTTATTCGTCCCGTATCAAGCGGCAAACTAATTGAAAAGCAATATACGCCGGTTAACAAGCGGGAAAAACATACACTAATTTAATTTTATGCTTATCAAGAACATTACCCCTATACGGGAAATAGTAAACACAAAGCCGCGAAGCTCACAAAGAATATAGGACATAAATACAACTTCGTGTTCTTGGTATCTTTGCGGGAGATAAAATTCATTGCCTTTGATATTAGGGGCAATATGTTGATAGAAACTCAGGTTAGTAAGAATTTTATTCCAAATGTCCCAAATGGAACGAATTTATTCACTATCTTTGTCATATCATATAATCAAAATGAAACAATATTTAGACTTACTACGGCGTGTATTAGACGAGGGAACCTTCAAAGAAGATCGAACCGGCACCGGTACAATAAGCGTGTTCGGACACCAAATGCGATTTAATTTGGAAGAGGGATTTCCGATGGTTACTACTAAAAAACTGCACTTGAAATCCATTATTTATGAGTTACTGTGGTTTTTGAAAGGGGATACTAATGTCCGGTATTTACAGGATAACAACGTGCGCATTTGGAACGAATGGGCTGATGCCGACGGGAGTCTGGGTCATATATACGGTTATCAATGGCGTTCGTGGCCCGACTATAACGGCGGACATATCGACCAGATTTCGGAAGTGGTGCAAACGTTGAAAAGTAATCCCGATTCGAGACGTATCATTGTAAGCTCGTGGAATGTAGCCGATTTGCCCAATATGAATTTGCCGCCTTGCCATGCTTTTTTTCAGTTTTATGTGGCTGACGGACGGTTGAGCCTTCAACTTTACCAGCGGAGCGCCGATATATTTTTGGGTGTCCCATTCAATATTGCTTCTTATGCACTGTTGCTGCTGATGATGGCGCAGGTGACCGGATTGAAAGTGGGCGATTTTGTTCATACTTTCGGCGATGCGCATATTTACTCCAACCATATCGAACAGGTAAAGCTGCAACTCACACGTGCCCCTAAAGCATTACCCAAAATGACAATTAATCCGGTGAAAACGGATATTTTTTCTTTTCAATTTGAAGATTTCAAACTGGAAAATTACGACCCGCATCCCCATATTAAGGGAGAAGTGGCGGTTTAATATGCAAGCGGTTTAAATACCCTCAAGGTATTGCCGTTGCGCTGGGTTATGTTGCGCCGTTGGTGTTATTTTCAGAATTTGTATAAAATCTGCCGGGGGAAAAAGGCTAAAAGCCTTGTATATCCCAGCCCAACGGCAGCACCTTGGGATTTAGGTAACATTACAGACAATCATAAAAAAATAATAGAATTCTTCAGAAAATAATTAATGCTAAAAAACTTTGCGCCTTTGCGTTTAACCCCAAAAGCGCAAGCGCATTCATTTATTTTAACGCGAAGCCGCAAAGAAATTTTCCGATTTTCCGAAGAGGTCTATTAAGGATTAAGTTCCGGATCAAGAGATTTAAAAAAAGCCAGCAGCTTTTCGACTGCCCGTCCGCGGTGACTGATGGCATTTTTTTCCGTCATGGAAAGTTGGGCAAACGATTTCCCGTAGCCGGCAGGTAAAAAGATCGGGTCGTAGCCAAATCCTTCAGTCCCTTGTTTTTCTTCCAGGATTTGTCCTTCAACGATTCCTTCAAACAGGTACTCTTTACCGTCCAATATTAAGGCGATTACCGTCCGGAAGCGAGCTTTTCTATTTTTCTTGCCGGAAAGCTCATGAAGCAGCTTTTTCATGTTTTCATCGGAATTTTTAGCCTCTCCGGCATATCTTGCCGAATAAACTCCTGGAGCGTTGTCTAATGCCTCCACCTCCAAGCCGGTGTCATCGGCAAAACAGTTACACCCGTATTTTTCGTACAGGTAATGTGCTTTTTGCAGAGCATTCCCCTCCAGTGTGTCCGCCGTTTCGGGAATATCCTCATCGCAACCAATTTCCTTTAGAGTTTGTATGGAGAATAAGCCGTTGAGCTTATGCTTCACTTCGTCTACTTTGTGGAGGTTGTTGGTGGCAAATACTAAATTGACCATTTTTTGCATGTTTGATTATTTGAAGAACAAATGTAAAACAATTGAACGAAAATTTGCAAATTAAACAAATTAAATAACAACAATTTACTACATTTGTAGTTAGCATTGTAGAACAGTTGTTTTTACCGGTTTACATGAAACATACTATTTATATTTTCACACTATTCATATTTTCGTTCTCTTTTGCATGGTCGAAAGAGACGACGGTTACGGGAATTGCCAAAAGCTACGCAGGAAAAACGCTTACGTTGCGGACTTATACCGATTTAATTGTCAATAACGAAAGAATACTGTCGGAAACAACCGTCGACACTGCCGGATTCTTTTCTTTCGTTGTTGATATTGCATCCCCCATTCAAGCATTTATTCCGATGGATTTATACAACGGCTTCCTTTTTTTGCAGCCGGGAATGGCTCATCAGGTGAAATTGCCCGGATACATGGAGAAATCTTTACCCCAAAAATTAGATCCGTACTTTCTACCTACCGATTATTTGCTGGAAATCGAGGGGCTGAAAAGAGGCGATTTCAATTTTCAACTGATGGAGTTTGAAGAGGCTTTTGATTTTTACTCCGTAAAACATCTGGTATACGGCAATGATCAGGATTCTATACAGAAGTCCATCCGGGAAATGCGAAATATTTTTTCCGATCTTGAACATCCGTTTCAAAACCGCTTTATGGAATATCGTTTTCTGCTGTTGAAAAACCTCGCGTTCGGGGTTGTTCAAGATAGCATCATTGCACAGCTCAACCGGATGGGGGCAGATGTGGAAAATCCGGCTTTCTGGGATGTGTTCGATAATATTTTTGCCGGTTTTATCGTAAATTCCAGAGATAATAAGGAAGATTATTTCCTGTTCAAAAAGATAGTGGAGGAGGGCAATGCAAAGATGCTTTTTCCTCGTTTGGAAGACCGCTATGGAATAACGGATACTTACCTGAAAGAATTGGCGGCAATCAAGCTGATTACCGACTTGATAAATGTGGAAGATTACGATAAATTCAAAGTGATAGAGTTGCTTCGTAAACTTGGAGGAGGGATTCAATCGGAACAAAATCGAGATTTGCTTGTTTCTGTAATTGAAAAGGTAACAGCTATCACGATTGGCTCTCCGGCTCCCGGCTTCTTTGGGACAGACCCCAAAGGTAAACAGCACTTTTTATCCGGTTATAAGGGAGAATATGTATATCTGAATTTCGGAAATACGCAGATAGACCAGACTCAGAAAGACTTAAACGTGTTGTCGCGATTTTATGATACTTATAAAAAAGAGCTGGTTATCATTAACCTGTTTCTGTATGATTCCCCCGAACAGGTTGCCCGGATTGCCGCGCCATACAAGGATAAAATGATATTTTTACACATCGACAATCCCGACTTATTGAGAAAAATCTATCAGGTTCAAAATATCCCTTCGTTCTTTTTATTGGATAAATTTCCTGATGACAAAAGGGGCGGAACCAAATGATGAGCTGCGTGTTTTCCTGCAACGGATTATTCCGGAATAAGGGAAAATTTCTTCAAATATATAGCTGAATGAAGAGAATCAAACAAAAAATAAAATGATTATCTTTCCTTTCTTACAACAAAAGTGAAATTTAACTTTAGATATTTTCTACTGCCAACTTAAGGCTTCCATGTTAAACGTTTCCGGAGTAATGTGCTGCCGCATTTTTTATAAATGGATAGTGTTTGTCCTTTTCAGCTTTTCATCAAAATACCGCTTGACCTTCAACATCAAATGCACGCGGTCGGTATTTTGTACATTATGTGCGTATCCGGGATATACGAAATAATCGACCTGTTTTTTCGATTGAATCGTTCTTTTTAGGAAAGAAAGAGTGTGTTGCCACAGCACAACAGGGTCGTTGTCGCAATGGATGAGCAGCAATTCTCCTGTTAGTTTCCCGGCGAAATTTCGTAAATTATTTTCTTTATATCCATCTTTATTTGCAACAGGCGTTTCCATATATCTTTCGGTATACATGGCTTCGTAGAATGCCCAGTCGATAACCGCTCCTCCTGCAACACCCACACTGAACATATTTGTTTTTAACATCAAAGAGGTTGCCATAAAGCCGCCGAAACTCCAGCCATATACGCCTATCCGGTTTTTATCTACATAACTTTTTTTCGAAATAATCCATTTAATCGCGAATAAGTAGTCTTCTTGTTGCGCTTTTCCAATATCTCTCCATATTGCCTCTTCAAAGACTTTTCCTCTGTAAGCGGAGCCTCGCGGATCGATATAAAATACAACATATCCGGCATCGGCCATTAAGTTATCAAAACCCTTTGTTGCGGAATGCCATTCGTTGCGAATCATCTGTACGTGAGGACCTCCATAAACATAAAATACGACCGGGTATTTTTTTTGAGTGCCTGTTTCCGGCGGACGGACGATCCGGTAGTAAAGTTCCGGTAATTCCTCTCCTTGCCTGATTACTCCTGTCTCGGTTTTAGGCATCAAATAATTTTTATACGGGTCCGGAGCATTATGAAGCGCCCGAATAACTCGCCCGTCCTGCAGAGATCGTAAAAATGATTTACCGGGAATATCCGTAGTATTGTAATTATCTATGAAAACGTCAATACCGGCGGAAAATGCAATTTCATGAGTTCCCTCTTCAGGGGTCAACAGAGTTACATGCTCCTTATCAAGGCGAGCTGCACATACATTCCGGTTTAGAGGAGATAAAATCGTGGATAAAAAAACCAACCGGTTGTTTTGCTTATCATATCCCTTCAACCCGGTCACTTCCCAGTTCCCTTTGGTGAGCTGCCGGATGAATTTCCCGTTTTTATCGTATAAATAGAGATGATTAAAACCGTCTCGCCGGCTTTGCCAAACAAAATAATCTGGATTATCATCCGGAAAAAACAATGGATATTGAGGTTCTGTATATTTCTTATCTTCTTCGCAAAACAGCATTTTTGTTAACTGTCCATTTCCGGAAGAATACCGTTTTACCTGGCACTTTTTTTGAATACGATTTAGCTCTGCGAGATAGATGTTTTTTTCATCCGGACTCCAGCTGATACAAGTGAGGTAAGCCTCCTTTTCATCGGGAGAATCCAAGAAAAGAATCTCGTTTTTATCAATATGATAAAGACCTATCCGCACTTGCTGGCTTTTTTTTCCCGCCATGGGATACTTGATTTTTTGCAGCGTAGCTACCGGGTCTTTAACACATACCAAAGGATAACCGGTTACATTACGCTCATCTATCTTGTAGAATGCAAGCATGCTCCCTTCCGGCGACCAAAACGTTCCTTTCGTAATCCCAAATTCATTGCGTGAAGCGGCTTGTCCGGCTGTTACAGCCTTGTTGCTATCAGAAAATACCAAAAAACTTTTCCCTTTCATGGAAAGCAGATAAAGCTCGTTTCGTTTGGTATAAGCAAAAAGTTCTCTTTCTTCGTTGAAATCGAAATTTTCCCATTCTTTTCCCACTTCAATAACATGTAATACCTCCTTTGTCCGGCAATTGAGAAACAGAATCTTCTTTTGCACTAAAATCCAACAACTATATTCTCTCTTTTTAAGCCAGTGGATTTCCGGGAATTTTTCTGTTTTTTTTAGTTTTTCTTTTTTTAAAAGCTGATTCAATGTCGCAAGAGAAAATTCCCAAACGACTTGGCCGGAAACAAGATTTTCTGCCCGCAATACATTTTTCAGCATGTAGGAGTAATTTCCGGAATCAATATAAACCTGTTCCGGTATTTCCGGTAAAAAATGGCCGGAGTGCGGATTTCCCGGTATAAATTCTTCAGGAGATAAACGCTTCATTGGCAATAGAATAACATCTGCAAATTTACCCTTATGTACTTTTATCTTTTATTTCCGTTTCCGCTCGTAATTAATGAATGTATAATCATACTCGTTTTTTTCGTCTGCTTTATGGGCTTCGCGGGAAGTTTCGACCCACTCGGAATAATCTATTTCAGGAAAAACGGCATCTCCCGCGAGGTTAGCATGTACTTCGGTTACATATAGCTTATCGGCAAATTGGAATGTCTGCTTGTAAACACTTTCTCCGCCGATAATGAAGAGTTCCGTCTCATTGCCCGAAATAGCGATAGCATCTCTCAGCGAGTCAGACGTAACGCAGTCGATGATAGATTCCGGAATAGAAGTCAGCACGATGTTTTTTCTGTTTGGAAGCGGCCGCCCGATTGATTCGTATGTTTTTCGCCCCATTACAACCGTATGTCCGGTAGTTATTGCTTTAAACCGTTTTAAGTCCGCCGGTAACTTCCACGGCATCTTGTTGTTTTTGCCTATAATATTGCCTTCGGAAAAAGCAACAATAACTGAAATTGTCATATCCTCTATTTTTTTAGTTATTTAATACATGGTCAAATTTCGATTGTAATTATCTAATAATAAAAGCTATAAATAGATACAATAAGGAAATAAAATCAAGGGGCAAAAATAGTCAATTAATATCAATTTTGCAGCAAGTTACCAAAATTATTTCCCACAAAGACACAAAGAACACAAAGTTTTTAAGACCTTTGCGGCCTTTGTGTCTTTGTGGGAAACTTTTATCTCTTAACAAACTTATGAATTGTTGGTGTTTTTCTAAAGATGTTTTTATCTTAAAGTTCGTTTTAAAAAGACAGTTTTGTTTTTTTACAAAAAAATGGACAAAATATTTGATAATTTGTTAAAATTATTATATGTTTGCAGGCATAAAATAAAAGAGTATTTGCTATAAATATAATAAATGCCTTTTTCATCAAAGTAATTTGCAAATCGGCATTTATTTAAGAAGTTGTTTGAGTTTTCAAGGAATGTAAGTCCTGTGAACTTGGGTGTACTCTTGACATTTTAGCTATTATCACGATAATCATTTAGTTTAAAATATTTATAAAAACACTTTTTTGTCTTTTTTGATAACAAAAAGAACGAGTGTCAATTGTAGGTGGTGTATGAATCGGTTGATTTGATAAATAAACAACTTAATATTCAACCATTCCAAGTTCATAACAATCAATTTATAACATTCCTGGTTTTATTAGCAGTTTTGCAAACTTTGATTACAAGTTACTCTTGGTATATCAATTTTTTTTGGAAATTTTTGAAATTAAATTCAAATTTTATATCATTATGCAAAAGAAATTTTCGTTAATCATTCTGTTTTTTACATGTTGGAGTGTTGCCACAGCACAGGTAAACATTGGAAGTAACGATGTGCCTGAAGGGTTTTCAGTTCTTCAACTGACGGGGACTGGCGGCGGGTTGCGTGTTAATCAGTTAGACAGCGCGGCTATAACTGCACTTGAAAACAGCATTAATGCATCGGGAAAACTTGCCGCTGCGCAAGGCTTGCTGGTATATAATACCACCGAAGGCTGCTACAATATGTTTAGGAACAAGACGTTTCAGAGCCTTTGCGCCACATCGCAGGCGGCTTTTTCCACCGACAGTACACTGATTTGCGGTTCGCTCCAGATATTCGGCGAATATATGGAAGGACAATCGCTCAACAATAGCAATTATCTCACGCTTGATGTGCTTTGCACCAAAGCCGGCTCCTATACTTTTGCAGGCACCGTGCGAAATGAAGACGGCGCCAACGGCTATGCTTTCTCTAAAAGCGATGTGCTGCTTGAAGCAGGACGGCATACACTCACCATTTACGGTTCGGGCACGCCGGTATATCCGGGATTTGACTCGCTGTTCATTTCCATCAATCAAAACCAATACCGTTGCTCAAGCGGTATGATTTCGGTAGATGCCGCACCCGAAAGAGCTATTTTCCGGATAGTAAGTGCGAAACAGGTCGGACATCATTTCACCACTAATGTAAATTATAGCGAGAGACCCGATACCAATACCGTGGAGGTAACAATCAGAGTACCGCTAAACCAAGGGGGGCTTCAAACGGAACTTACTGCCCATATAAACGGACTGGACTTCAAATATACACCCGAAGAAGGCAGCTTTTGGGAAGGTCCGGAAGGCTATCTCAACACTGTTTATTACTGTAACGGCACTCCGACCGATGCGCCCGATGATTGCGACCCCAATTTATTATCTTCCGGACAAGAGGAGGTAGGCGACACGACAGCCAGGGAGTACCGAATTGTGCTTAATTGCACCGGCAATCCGGTTACTTATGGCTGGCACGCAGGCAGCGTGAAGGGACTGAGTGGAAAAATCGGCAGGATGGTTTATTCTCCGCCTGTGAATTTACTGTTTCTCTCACGGACAATTAGAATTTTGGGTGTAGGCGATGATCTTTATAATATTGCGGATTCTACCACTAATCATAACCTGGCTTGGACAATGCTTAGAGAGCCGGGCAATTACATTTACAAAGATTCGTTAAATCCCGGTCAATATATTGAAAATTTTAAATTTACGAAAAACTATAATAACCAACCTGCAGAAACTTTTATAAACAATGCAGACATTATCTATTTCGGTTACCCCAGACATTCCGGCGATTATGCCACTCTGGTAAATTTTGTAAAAAACAAGCATGGCGTATTGCTGTTTGCCGGAGAGGGCAGCCTTACATCCGATATAAATATGATAAAGGCGATTACCGGCGAAACGGTTACGATGAGTAACACCGGCGGTGCTGGTATGGTGTCTTCGTTTATTGATGTGCCAAACGACCCGATTTTCAACAATAGCCGTTTCGGATCATTGGAAGGAAAACACTGGGGCGGCGACGGCGGAGGAAATAACAGTATTACCTCTACAACGCCTTCGCGCTTCGTAGTCTATTCAAGGCACAGCGGCACCGGCGGGGCTAATTGTTTCCGCGACAACCAACTCGGCTTTATCTATATAGGCGATGGCGGTTTTGCTTCGGGTATGATTGGTTCTAATTATAGTAATTCCGATCCGTTCAATATTGACGGAACAACCAAGTTGCCCGCTCCGCAAACTCGTTACAGTCCGCCGGTGTGGAACAGCCTCTTTATAGCCAATTCTGTGTGGTGGGCAATAGATTTCCTGAGAAAAAATGGAAAAATTGATTAAAAAACATTATTGTATTTAGGTGAAAAATGATTTATAAGTTTGTTAGGTTTCCCACAAAGACACAAAGGGCACAAAGTTTTTTATGACCTTTACGTTCTTTTGTGTCTTTGTGTGAAATAATAAATTTCTGCTCCTGACGTCGATAATGTGTTTCCCTAAATGGTGATGTAAAAAACATAGAATACTGATTTTTATCAAATTAAAAGCTGCAAAAATAAAAATACCGAAGTCGGGAAAAAACGGCGAAGTTTCTTACAAAACACAAAAGCCATAAGAACCTTTGTGCCCTTTGTGTCTTTGTGGGAAATAATAAATTCTTACTCCTGACGTCGATGATATGCTACCCTAAATAGTGATGCAAAAATATATGATGCTGATTTTTAGTAAATTAAAAACTATAAAAATAAAAATACCGAAGTCGGGAAAAAACGGCGAAGTTTCTTACAAAACACAAAAGTCATAAGAACCTTTGCGCCCTTTGTGTCTTTGTGGGAAATTCCTTCAAATATTGAATTTGCTTTATAGGACAAACTAATATTGAAATAGTTATAAGCATATTTGAATTTATTTTGTTGATGTATCTTGATCTGGTCTAACTGATTGGTAAGAAATTCGTATTGCGCCTCCAATTGCGCATTTTCGCTTCTGAGCATTTTC
>QMCE01003799.1_pt1 | contig 11688 bp, 9 predicted proteins | sample 1821851 | NCBI WGS metagenome assembly QMCE01 (sample SAMN09453174, study PRJNA476694) | Termite gut metagenome, whole genome shotgun sequencing project. | isolation source: worker | host: Odontotermes sp. | place: South Africa:Pretoria | collected 2016-01-28
GGATGGATTTGCTTCCTTTGCCGAAACTGAAATTCATGCGGGGCCGCCGGGGAGCAGGCGATCCCCGCGCCCGGACGCAAGCGCCCGGCCCGCCGGGCGGGGAGCGTCCTCCATGCCCCCGCGCGCGCCCGCGATCCTGCCGGAACCGCTCACCAGCCTGAAGCGCGAAATCGCCCCGCTCAGCTCCTCCGCCTGGCGCGACAGCTCCTGCGCCGAAGAGGCCGTGCTCCCCGCGCTCTGCGTGTTCTCCTGAATCACCCCGTCGATCTGTCCCAGCCCCCCCGCGATCTCCGCCATCGCCGAGGACTGCGCCGCCGACGCGGCGGAAATGTCCTGGAAGAGCAGCGCCACCTGGCTCGTCGCCTCCACGATCTCGCGGAACTCGTTGTCCGTCCGCGCGGCGAGCTCCGTCCCCATCCGCATCTGCTCCGTCATCGCCTCCACCATGTCCCCCGTCTCCCGCGCGGCCTTGGCGGAACGCCCGCTGAGGTTCCGCACCTCGTCCGCCACGATGGAGAACCCCCGGCCCTGGCGTCCCGCCCGCGCCGCCTCCACCGCCGCGTTCAGCGCGAGCAGGTTTGTCTGGAAGGCGATGTCGTCGATAAGCTTCGCGACCGTGCCGATTTTCGCGCCGGCGGAGCGGATTTCCGTCATGGCCGTCACGAGTTCCGTCACCGCGTCGTAGCCGCGCCGCGCCGCGTCCCGGCTGTCCGTCGCCAGTTTGTTCGCCTCCGACGCGCGCGCCGCGTTCTCCTTCGCCTGCGCGTCGACGTGTCCCATGGACAGGTTGATCTCCTCCAGCGCCTGCGCCGACGTTTCCGCTCCCTGCGACAGGGCGCGCGACGCCTCGGAGACGGTCTGCGCCCCCTCCGTCATCCTCCCGACCGCGCCGCCCACCCGGCGGAGGGTGGCGTTTGACGTGGCGAGCATGGTCTGGAGCGCGCGCCCCAGCTGATCGTCGTCGGAGCGGAGATTGATGGACTTCGTGTAGTCGCCCGCCGCCATCGCGTTGGCCATGGCGATTTCCATGCGGTTCGCGTGGACGAGCTCCTGCATCGCCCGGGCGAGGAGGCCGATTTCGTCCGTCTTGGAGCGCACCTCGGGCGGGACGTCGGCGGAGACGTTCCCCCGGGCGAGCTGGTTCATGTGGAGCGCCATGGCGCGGACGGGCCGGGACAGGCGGGAGGCGAGGTAGATGCCGAGGCAGACGGACACGGCGATCGCCGCGAGGGAGAGCACGGTGAGAATCCAGAAACGGCTGATCGTGCCGTCCAGGGCGGAGGCTGCGACCCGGGACGCCTCTCCGGCGGCGGCGAGCGCCCTGTCGAACTGTCCGGCAAGCCCGGCCGATCGCGCGGCGGAGGCGTTCGTCTCGCGATCGAGGTCGGCCAGAAGTCCCGCGGACGCGTCCTGGGAGCGGAGGACGCCCTGCACGCCCTCGGCCGTCGCGCGGGTAAGCTCCTCCGCGAGGGCGGCGAGACGCTGCTCGCAGGTGTCCCGGATGGCCTTCCCCTCGGCAAAGGCGGTTTCATACGCCTTGCGCGCGGCGGAGGAGAAGAGGGGGCCGGCGCGGACGAGATCGCCCACGAGCAGATCCAGCTCCCCGATCTCCCGCATGAATTCGTCGTGGTTGCGCCACCAGTCGTCGAGGGCGAGGACGAAGGCGTCCCAGGCGCGGCGCTCCCCGTCGGCGGCGATGCGGCTTTCATAGACGGCGCGCGCCTCGTCGATGGCGTCCGACGCGGCGACGAGGGCCTCGTACTGCTCGTCCCGGACGGCGGCGAGCTCGACGACGGAGAGGTGGCGCATGTTGAGGGCGAGGAGGAGCGCGCGCTCGGCCGCGTTCGCGTCCCGTATGGCCATGCGGATGCGGGAGAGGGCGTCGGATTTGGGCAGGGTGGTCTCCGCCGTGCTGCGGAAGGCGAGCGAGGTGCGGTTTTGCGCGTCCGCCATGCGGGAGGCGGCGACTTTGGCGTTGTCCTGGAGGCGCGCGCCCTCTTCCAGCGTCTGCTTCGCGCTTTGGAGCAGCGTGGAGAGGTTCCTGAGCGATCGGTCGTTTTCGTCGAGGGAGGCGAAGGCGGTGCGCATGGAGAAGCTGGCGTTGAGCCCGATGAGAAGGGGAGGAACGGCCATGACGAGGAAAATGGCGGCGAGTTTGCGTGTCAGGCTGTTTTTCATGGATTGCCTCCGGCCGGGCATAGTATGCTGTTCCAGACTCCATAGAGTACGAAAGGAAGGCTCCCGCGGCAACGTTTTTTCTGGAACCCGCTCTTCGGGGACGGTATACTGGCGCCCGTCCCGGTTTTGTCGGATCCGCTCCAGTCTGAAAGGCCCGCCCGCCATGTCCAGCGCTTCCGTTCTCCGCCGCGTTTGCTCCGCGATCCCGCTTGCCCCCGTGCTTCTCGCCTGCGTCCTCGCCGCCGCTCCGGCGCGGATCGCGGCCGCGGATCGCGTCCTCGTCCGCGACATGGGGGGGGCGGGGCGCACGTTCGACGGCGAGATCGTCGTCGGCGCGACCTTCCCCCTGACGGGGAAGTTCGAGAACTACGGCCAGTCCGCCTTCTACGGCGCGCTCACGCGCGTCCGGGCCATCAACGACGCCGGCGGCGTGAACGGCCGGCGCCTTGTCGTCGACTGGCGCGACAACATGTCCGACCCCGAGCTCGCGGCGCATCAGATAGAGGCGTTCGCGGTGGAGCGGAAGCTTCCCGCGGCCATCGGCCCCCTTCTCTCCGACGCCACCCTCGCCGCGCAGCCCCTGGCGGAGAAGCACAAATTCGTCATCATCACCCCCATGGCGGCGAACGACGCCCTCATCCGGGAAGGCGAGTGGATCTTCCGCGTTTCCTTCAACAACAGCGCCCAGGCCCTCAGCCTCGTCCGTTTCCAGACGGAGCGCTTCGGGCGGAGAAACGCGGCGATTCTCTACGACCCGCGCCACGGGTTCTCGACGGAATTGTCCACCCTGTTCGAGTTCCATTTCTTCCGGGCGAAGGGGACGATTGCGGATTCCCTGTCCCTTCTGAACCTGCGGGGACAGGTGGATCTGGCGCGGCAGCTGCGCCGGATTGCGGAGAAAAAGCCGGATTTCATCTTCGCCCCCCTGTACGCGGGGGAGGCGGTGGAGCTGATGCGCGCGCTGAAGGATCTGGGGCTGGACATCCCCGTCTGCGGGTCGGACACATGGGACAACGAAATGGTGTTCGACGCGGCGGGCCGCCGCCTCGCCGGGACGGCGTTCGCCAGCCCCCTGTTCGAGCGGACGTCGGAGTACCGGCCGTTCCGGGAGTTTTTCGAGGCGATGGAGCGGGCGGGGATGGAAAACCCGGACGCGCAGGCGGCGTACGCGTGGGACGCTGTGTCGCTGCTTGCGGAGGGGCTGCGCCGGGGAGGGGAGACGTCGGAGGCGCTCCGGGAGGGGTTGATGGGCGTCAGGGATCTGGAGCTGGCGACGGGGGCGCTGACGATTCTGGAAAACCGCGAGACGCGGAAGCCCGTCCTCGTGCGCGTCGTGGAGGAGCGTGCGGGGCGCCTGCTTCCCGTGTTCGCGGAGCGGTACGATCCATGACTTCCTTCTTTCAGAAAGTGTTGCTCAATTCGCTTTGGGTCGATTTTTCGTCCGTTTTGTGCTGGGCGAGTCCGGCTTTCGAAGCGAATATAGAATATTCGTGAGAAAGACGGGCGCAGAAGAGGAGCGTCCCCGCCTGGAAGACGGCGAGCGTCGCGAGGTAGGCGATGAGCGTCTGCCCCAGCATCATCGCGAGCGCGTATCGCCACCCGCCCGCCTCCCGCCGCGTCACCGCGATCGTCACCACGCAGGGCATGGACAGAAGGCAGTACAGCATCATGCAGAACGCCTGCAGCGGCGTATAATGCCGCCGCAGTGTTTCGCGGAGAGTCCCGTCCTCCTCCCCGGCCTCCTCCTCCACGGAAAACACAATCCCCAGCTGCGCGACAAACACCTCCTTCGCCGCGAAGGAGCCGATGAGGGCTGTGCCGACGCGCCAGTCGAACCCGACGGGCCGGAGCACAGGCTCAAGCAGCCGCCCCGCGCGGCCGGAGGCGGAGTACGCCAGCCGCTCCGCCGGGTCGGCGCTGTCCAGCTTCGGGTACACGGTCATCGCCCAGAGGAGAATGGACGCGGCGAGGACGACCGTGCCCGCCTTTTTGCAGTATTCTCCCGCGCGATCCCACATGAGGAGCAGGACGGTCCGCAGGGTCGGCATCCGGTACGGCGGCAGTTCCATGACGAACGACTCCGTGTCTCCCCGGAACACGGTCGCGCGCAGCAGCTTCGCGCCGAAGACGGCGAAGAGGATGCCGATGAGGTAGATCAGCCACAGCATCCACGCCCGCAGCGCTCCCGGAAAAAAGGCGGGGATGAGCAGGGTATAAATGGGCAGCCGCGCGCCGCAGCTCATGAAGGGGATGACCATGATGGTCGTCAGCCGGTCGCGCCGGTTCTCCAGCGTGCGCGCCGCCATGATGGCGGGGACGTTGCAGCCGAAGCCGAGGAGCATGGGGATGAACGATTTCCCGTGCAGCCCGATGCGGTGCATGAACCCGTCCATGATGAACGCCGCCCGCGCCATGTACCCCGTCCCCTCCAGAAAGGCGATGGCGAGGAAGAGGAGGAGAATGTTCGGGAGAAACACCAGCACGCCGCCCACACCGCCGATCACGCCCTCCACCAGGAGATCCCGGAGCGGGCTGACGGCGCCTTCGGGCCACAGGCCGGCGACGCCCTCCCCGAGCGCGGCGAAGCAGGCTTCCATCCACGCCATCGGCGTCTCCGCCAGCGTGAAGACCAGCTGGAACATCAGGTACATCATCCCGAGGAAAATCGGCAGCCCGAGGTGGCGGTGCAGGAGGAGCGCGTCGATTTTGTCGGACATTTCGTAGCGTGATTCCGGCCCCTCGGCGGCTTCGCGGCGGGTGACTTCGGCCGCGAGTCCGGCGGCCCAGCCGAATTTCGCCTCGGTCGCGCGGATTTCCGGCGGCTCGCCGTGGCGTTTTTCGAATTCCCGCCGGAGCTCGCCGGCCTTCGCGCGGAGCGCGGAGTCCCCGACGCGCCCCGCGATGTCGGGGTCGTTTTCCAGCAGCCGTTCCGCGAACCACCGCGGCGGGTACGCGTCCGCGAGCGCGCGGTCGGGGCCGGAGAGGGCGCCGTCGATTTCCTCCGCCAGCGCGGCGAAGTCCCCCGGATACGGCAGCGCCGGGCGCGCCCCGGCGCGGGACGCGTCCGGCGCGTCCATGACGGCCGCGACGGCGTCGAGAAGCTCCTCCGCGCCGCGCGCGCGGTTGCCGACGGTCGGAACGACGGGCGCTTTCAGAAGGCGCGAGAGCGCGTCCAGATCGAAGGAGAGGCCGCGCTTTTCCGCGACGTCCGTCATGTTCAGGGCGACGACGAGGCGCCCGCCCAGCTCCATCAGCTGCGTCGTCAGGTACAGGTTCCTGTCGAGGTTCGAGGCGTCGACGACGTGGACGACGACGTCCGGCCTTTCCCGCGCGAGGAAATCGCGCGCCACCACCTCCTCCGGGGAATTGGCGGAGAGGGAATAGGTTCCGGGGAGGTCGATCAGGGTGAAGCGCGTTCCGTTCCGCTCCGCCCGGCCTTCCTTTTTTTCGACAGTGACGCCGGCGTAGTTCCCGACATGCTGCCGTGAGCCGGTGATCGCGTTGAAGAGCGTTGTTTTCCCGGCATTCGGATTGCCGGCGAGGGCGACGGTGATTTCCCGCATGGCGGAGAGGCTCCTTGTCGATACTGCGGATAAGTGTTTTATAAATAAAACAAAGGGACATAAAAAAACGCGCCCCCGCGGTTCACTGTTTTTCCGCCCGGCGCCGGTTCTCCGGATCCCCGCGCATGGAGACGGCGAACGCCGCCAGCTTCTCCACGATTTCCCGGGGGAGCGCGTGCTCCATGCCGCAGGCGGCGGTCTCGGCCATGTCTTCGTCAATCCCGAGGACGCCGACGAAAAAATCCTTCAGGACGGCGTGCCGGTTCACGACATCCTTCGCCGCCTTTTCGCCTTCGCGCGTGAGGGTGACGGCCTCGTAGGGCGAGTAGTTGATCAGGCTCTGGCTTTTCAGCGACTTCAGCGCGGCCGTGACGGTGGACTTGTGGACGTTCAGGGCTTCGGCGATGTCGCGCGACCGCGCCGCGCCGCCCTGCCGCGTGAGGTTGTAGATGGCCTCCAGATAATCCTCGACCGCCGCCGTCAGGGGAGAGGGCTTGTGCATGGGCGCGCCTCCGTCCGCCACGAATGTTTTGCAGGTCAAACTATAGGCCCGCCGGAGGAAGAGTCAAGGGTTTTTCAGGAATTATGGAGAAAAAAAGAAAAGAGTGTGGATAATGTCCTTTCTCAAATTCCACGGGAGCGCCGCATGCGGGACAGGATGGTGAAAACAACGCTCAACGTCTCCGGCATGGTCTGCGCCGCCTGCGCCGCGCGGATTGAGAAGCGCCTCGCCCGGGAGCCCGGCGTCGCGGGCGCCCGCGTCGACTACGCGGCCGGCGTCCTCACGCTGGAGCACGATCCCGCCGCCGCCCCGCTTTCCGAAATCACCCGCATTCTGGACGGCATGGACTACGCCGCGACGGAGGCGGCGGCGGGCGGACGGCGGGACATCGCCCGTTCCCTCGGCACGGTGCTGATCCTTCTCGGCGTCGCGTATGCGGGGAGCCGCCTGGGGATACTCTCCCTCGCGAACATGTTCCCGGAGGCGGAGGCGGGGATGGGGCTGGGGATGATCTTCCTGACGGGCGTCCTCACGTCCGTCCACTGCCTCGCCATGTGCGGGGGGATCAACCTGTCCCAGACCGCCCTCGCCGCGCCCGCCGGCGGAGCGGGATCGGACGGCGCCCGGGGCAGCCTGACCCGCGTCCTGCCCTATGCGGCGGGCAGGGTGCTGTCGTACACGGCGATTGGCGGCGTCATCGGCGGCGTCGGGGCGGTTTTCAGCCTGTCGGCGGCGGGAAAGGCGGGGATCCAGCTTGCGGCGGGCGCGTTCATGGTGCTGATGGGCTTGAACCTCATGGGGCTGTTCCCCGGCCTGCGGCGTTTCATTCCGGCGCTCCCGCGCTTCTTCGGCGGGGATGCTTCGGGCGCGTGGCGGCGCGGCCCGTTCCTTGTCGGGCTGCTGAACGGTTTCATGCCCTGCGGCCCGCTGCAGGCGATGCAGTTGTTCGCGCTGTCCGCCGGCAGCCCCGTCCGGGGCGCGGCCGCGATGCTGGCGTTCAGCCTGGGCACGCTGCCGCTGACGATGGGTCTGGGGGTATTCGCCGCCCGCCTCGGAAAACGCTTCATGGGGAAGGCCATCCGCGTCGGCGCGGCCCTGGTGTTCCTGATGGGGCTGTCGATGCTGGGGAGCGCGCTGTCCCTCGCCGGCGTTGTCGTCCCGGGTTTTTCCGGCGGGGGGGATGTCGTCGAGGCTCGGGCCGGGGCAGGGAGGCAGACGCTGGAGACGGCGCTCCTCCCGGATGCGTTCCCGCCTGTCCGCGTGCGCGCCGGCGTGCCGCTGGTGTGGACGATTCACGCGGATGCGTCGTCGCTGAACGGCTGCAACAACCGCATTCTCATTCCGGGGTTCGGGGTTGAAAGGAAGCTTGTCCCCGGAGAGAATGTAATCGAATTCACCCCGGACGCGCCGGGCATATACCCCTACATGTGCTGGATGGGGATGATTGTCAGCCGCATCATCGTCGGCGATGTGGAGGACAGCGGGGAGACGCCGGCGTTTGATCCGTCTGTTCTGCCGGAGCCGGACGGGGAATACATTGAGGACGTGCCGTGGCTGTAGGTTTGATCCTTCGCTTCCGGAATGCCGCCTTCGGCCGGTGGAAAGGAAAAGCATGCACTGACAACACACGCAAACAGGCGCCACGGTTCCAGTATGCATGGAATCGCTCTTTTCCCGGACAGACGAAGGAATCCCCCATGACATCCCCTCTTCTTCGCGCCGCCGCGCCGGCTTTTCTCGCCGCGCTGTTCGTTGCCGTAATCGCGGCCGCCCCCGTCGCGCAGGCAGCCCAGGCTCCCGTCACCACCGACACGGATCTGGTGATTCCCCTCGCCGCCATGTCTTCGAACGCGGTTTTCTACCCGGTGCGCCTGGACGGCGACCTCGCCGAGTTCTTCGCCGTCAAGGCGCCCGACGGCACGGTGCGCGTGGTCGTGAACGCCTGCCAGTCCTGCGGCCCCGCGGGGTTTTACCAGGAGGGCGAGTATTTCACCTGCTCCGCCTGCAGCCAGCAGTTCCACGTTTCGGTTCTGGAAAAGCGCCAGGGCGGCTGCAATCCCGTCCCCGTCGGCCAGGCGAACAAGCGCATTGAGGCGGACAGGATCATCCTCCCGAAAGCCTTCCTGAAAAAAGTCACCACCAGCCGCTTCGCCAGGGAACGGAGAGGATAGCCATGATCATCCCCGCCGCCGCCATGATCGCCGGCATCGCGGTGCTTGTCTGGAGCGCGGATCGCTTCGTCGAGGGGGCCGCCTCCGTGGCGGCCCGGCTCGGCATGTCGCAGCTTCTCATCGGCATGATCATCGTCGGCTTCGGCACCTCCTTCCCCGAGATGACCGTCTCCGCCCTGTCGTCCTGGGAGGGCGCCTCCGGCATCGCCATAGGCAACGCCTACGGATCCAACATCTGCAACATCGCCCTCATCCTCGGCGTCACCGCGATCATCAACCCCACGCCCGTGAACCTCCTCGCCGTCCGGCGGGACATTCCCCTTCTCCTGGCCGTGTCGGTCTTCGCCGCGATCCAGCTGTGGTGGGGATCCGACCTGAGCCGTGTCGACGCCCTCGTCCTTGTCGCCCTCTTCGCCGCCTACATGGTGTTCACCGTCCGGAGCGATCGCAACGCGAGCAGGGAACAGGAAGCGCTGAACAGGGAAATGGAGGAAGACGCGGAGAAGGCGGAAACGCTGCCGTTCCGGAAAGCGCTGTTCTGGACGTTCGGCGGGCTGCTGCTGCTCATGGCGAGTTCGCGCCTGCTTGTCTGGGGAGCGGTGGAGACGGCCCGTTCGGCCGGGGTGAGCGAACTGACGATCGGCCTGACGATAGTCGCCGTCGGAACCTCCCTTCCGGAACTCGCCTCCTCCCTCGCCGCGGCGCGGAAGAACAGGCACGACATCGCCGTGGGCAACATCATCGGTTCAAACATGTTCAACACGCTGATCGTGGTGGGCATCGCCGGCCTTGTGCGCCCGTTCGCCGTGGATCCGGTGGTGCTCCGCCGGGACGTCCTGGTGATGCTGGGGACGACGGTGCTGCTGTACCTTGTCTGCCGCCCGCGCGGGAAGGCCGCGCCGGTCGTCACCCGTTTCGAGGGCGGGATCCTCCTTCTGGTGTTTGTCGCCTACACCCTTTGCCTCGCATGGGGATCCCTCTAGGTTCTGTCTGAGTTATGTTTTGCCTGTACAATCGGTGTTGCCAAGGATTTTGCGCACGGATTTCGCAGGCAAGGCTATAGCCTTGTCAAGAAAGACGTGTGCAAAAGCCGCCGGCAAGACCGATTGTACAGGCAAATAAATAATTCAGACAGAACCTAAAGTACGCCAAGCAGCCCAACATCCGTTATCGGAAAAAACCCCGGAGAGGGAAACATCATTCCGGGCGCCTGCGAGGACTGAAAAAATGATGCTTTGGATGCTGGCGAAGGTCGGGGTCAAATCCCTCCTCGCCAATAAACTCCGTAGCTTTCTCGCCATTCTCGGCATCATCATCGGCGTCGGCGCCGTGATTTCGATGCTCGCCCTCGGCGAAGGCACGCGGCAGAACATCATGCAGCGCGTCTCGTCCATGGGGACGAACCTCATCATCGTCCGCCCCGGCATCGCGGGACGGCGCGGCATCATGTCCGGCACCAGCCAGACCATGACGCTGGAGGACGCGCTGGCGATCGCGTCGGACGTCCCCGGCGTCGAAGCCGTCTCCCCCGTCGTCTCCTCCAGCCTGCAATTGAAATACTTCAACAAAAACGCCCAGACCCCCACCTACGGCGTCGCCCCCACGTATCTCCACGTCCGGAATTTCGCCGTCGGGCACGGCCGCAACTTCACCGACATCGAAGTCGACCGCATGGCGCGCGTCGCCGTCATCGGGCCGACGACGGCGGAAAACCTGTTCGGCCGGGACGAGCCGGTGGGGGAGACCATCAAGATCAGGGGCGTCAATTTCGAAGTCATCGGCGTGCTCGAAGCGAAGGGCGATCAAGGCTGGTCGAACCCGGACGATCAGGCGCTCATTCCCGTGACGACGGCGATGAAGCAGATTATGGGCGTCGACCGCATCCGCGAAATCAGCGTTCTCACGGAAGAGTCCGAGGCGGGGAACGCGCCCGTCGTCGCCGCCGTCTCGGAGCTGCTCCGGAAGCGCCACCGCATCGCGGCGGGCGCGGAGGACGACTTCCGCGTGAACGATCAGTCGGAGATGATCGACATGGCGACGTCCTTCGGGACGACCTTGTCGATCCTTCTCGGGAGCCTCGGCGGGATTTCGCTCCTCGTGGGCGGGATCGGCATCATGAACATCATGCTGGTCACCGTCGCGGAGCGGACGAAGGAGATCGGGCTCCGGAAGGCGATAGGCGCGCGGGAGCGGGACATCCGGACGCAGTTCCTGTTCGAGTCGGTGCTCGTGAGCGGGCTGGGGGGCGTGCTGGGCGTGGCTTTGGGAGTGGGGGTGGCGGTGCTGATTCCGTTCCTCGCGCGGCTTTCGGGGGCGGAGTTTTCGACGGCTGTCGGGGGGGGGAGCATTGCGATAGCTTTGGGGGTGTCTGTCGCGGTGGGGGGTTTCTTCGGGTATTACCCGGCGAGCCAGGCGGCGAAACTGGATCCGGTGGAGGCATTGCGGAGCGAGTGAAGTATTGCCTTCCGCGATTTCCCGCGGTATACTTCCCGCGGAAAGGAGGAGAGCAATGCGCAAATTCGACAAATCCATGTTCAAATCGAAGTCTTTCACCGTGGTGGACGGGGCATTGCGTTTGAAGGTGACGCCTTCCGACGGCTGGTATTGCGTGGAGGGACTGGATATCAAGGGGCTGGTAACGCAGGGGCGCTCCATCGAAGAAGCGATTTATATGGCGCACGACGCGGCGGAACTGCTTGCCGATGCCCGGGCGGAAATGGCAGCCGAGAAAGTTGCGGAAAGGAAGGCCAGGGCGAAAGCGGGAAAGTCCGCGCCCAAGCGCCGCCAGACCCGCCGACAAACCGTGAAGGCATAGCGGAATGAACCGAAAAAAATTTGAACGGTATATGATCAATAACGACTGCTTTTTCTATCGTCATGGCAACGGCCATGACCTGTGGCGGCGAACAGGGGCAACAGGCACTTCGTCGGTTCCGCGCCACAAAGAAATCCCGCCAAACATTATAAACGCCATCTGCAGCCAATTGAACATTCCCCGCCCTTCCGAGAAATAAAGGAACAACTCATGCATATGAATGTGCTAATACCATAAAAGACGGAAAGACAATGAATAATACTTTGCAAACACGGAACGATATTATAAATAATACACTTACTTATCAACACATAGATACCAAACTAAGTACGCAAGCAAGATGGATGGCTGAACGTATTCATGACATGTTAAATTTAAATGATTATTCCCGGTGTGATTTCTGATGAACAATCAGCCTTGTCCGATTCATTCCAGGATAACCTGCTGGCCGCCCCGGTC
>QMCE01001857.1_pt1 | contig 11686 bp, 7 predicted proteins | sample 1821851 | NCBI WGS metagenome assembly QMCE01 (sample SAMN09453174, study PRJNA476694) | Termite gut metagenome, whole genome shotgun sequencing project. | isolation source: worker | host: Odontotermes sp. | place: South Africa:Pretoria | collected 2016-01-28
AAACATCAACTCTTTCACCGTGATCGTGTCGTAAAGTTCGGGACGGAAGATGATATCGCGATGATCATCCATGACGAGCAGTCCGGCGAAGAGTTGGTTTTCATCAAGAACCACAAAAAGATTACGCTTGCTTTGAGCGATACATTGCGTATATTCACGAAGATTTGCAGTGATCGGAATTGTAGAAATATTATGGTCAATCAGGCTTTTCCAGTCAATGGCTTGCATTGCGAATTGATCTTTATTGTGAGTTTTCAATTCGCCTTTGTCAGCTAAAGGTTTAGTGTAGACGGAGTATTTCTCAAATTGGCAAGTGACAATATAGGAGATGGAAGAGGTGATCATGAGCGGAATAAGGAGGTTGTAACCTGTAGAGAGCTCTGCAATAAGGAAAATTCCGGTCAGGGGTGCAAACATCACTCCGGTCATTACTCCTGCCATTCCGGCTAACACAAAGTTGACAATAGGCAGGTTGATATTGAAAAAGTAGGTCATTAGTTCTGCTACGAAAAACCCTAAAAATGCACCGACAAACAGTGTCGGCGCGAAAACACCGCCCACGCCGCCGGAGCCTGTAGTAAGTGCTGTCGCAAAAACTTTAAAGAGAATTACAAAGAGAAAAAAGACGATGAAAAAAACTCGACTGTCTAAGAAACCGTAGAGCGGCGAACTTTTGAAAAGGTTGATGCCTCCATGGTTAACTAACTCATTAATAAATTCATATCCTTCGCCGTAAAAAACAGGAAAGATTAAGATTAATCCCCCCAAAATCAATCCTCCGGTAACGGCTTTCACCCAACGATTTTTAATCTTTTTAAAGCCGTTCTCCATAAGTCTTAAAGAGCGCATAAAGTAGACGGATAACAATCCGCAAAGTGCTCCTAAAATCAGATAGTAGGGGATATTGACAATTTCGAAAGCATTGGTTAGAGGCACATTGAACATAACCCCTTTCCCTAAGAAGAGTATTGAGAGTACGGTTCCCGTAGCGGCAGAGATGAGGAGCGGCAGGAGTGCGGCAGCGGTCAGGTCGAGCATGAGCACCTCAATGGCGAAGACTATTCCGGCGATGGGCGCTTTGAAGATGGCAGCCATCGCGGCGGTAGATCCGCACGCCAACAGTAGCCTTGTATTCTTAGGCGATAGTTCAAAGAAACGCGCTAAATTGGAGCCGATAGCCGAGCCGGTCAATACAATAGGGGCTTCCAATCCGACGGAGCCGCCAAATCCGACGGTAATTGAACTTGCCAGCATCGAAGAGTAGCTGTGATGAAACTTCAGCTTCCCATCATTGTTTGACATGGAACGTAATACAATACTAACCCCATGACTTAGATCGTCTTTTACCACATAGACAACAAAAAATACGGTCAATACAATCCCGATAAAAGGGAATGCAAGGTAGAGATAATTGAGTTGAGCATCGGGGAAAGCGCTCTCTAACAACCCCGTAGTGAGATGGAGCAGGTTTTTGATGATGATGGCTGCCGTCGCTCCGAAAATGCCGGTAAAAAGACTCAATAGAAGTACCGTATTAGAGATGCCTAATTGATTTTTGAGCAAATGCTTGATTTGAGTAAAATAACGGATCACTTTTTTTAACATCTCTTAAATTTGAAATGCAGGATTTTTACTCTCAAATTCAGGAACAATCTCTTTTAATTTCGCTGCAATTATTTTCGGCGCTTCATTGCGTTCATTAATCAACTGATCAATAACAATACTAATCGCCTCATATTTATATGTTCTCACTTTAGCGATCATAATCTTTTTGTGCGATGTTTTAAGGGTATTTTCTTCATTAGCCAACAACTCTTCATAGAGTTTTTCGCCAAGTCGCAGACCGGTAAACTCTATTTTAATATCTTTATAAGGAATCAATCCCGAAAGATGTATCATTTTAGTAGCCAAGTCAAAAATCTTAACGGGTTTTCCCATGTCGAAGATGAAAATTTCACCACCATTGCCCATTGCACCGGCATTAATTACCAATTGACATGCTTCGGGAATGGTCATAAAATAACGAGTAACCTCAGGATCGGTAACCGTGATAGGACCACCTTCTTTAATCTGTTTGTAGAAAATTGGAATTACGGATCCGTTGGAACCCAATACATTGCCAAAACGAGTAGTGATAAACTTGGTATTTGTTTGTGCAAAATTGAGTGACTGCACATAAATTTCGGCTACCCGTTTGCATGCTCCCATAATCGTAGTAGGATTCACCGCTTTATCCGTAGAGACCATCACAAACTTTTGAACATGATGTTCTACGGCAAGGTCTGCCATAATTTTAGTTCCCAATACATTGACTTTAATAGCGGCATTACAATTCATCTCCATCATCGGAACGTGTTTGTAAGCGGCGGCATGGTAAATTATGTCAGGTTTATATTGTACAATGAGTTGCACCATTTTTTCACGATCCAAAATGTTCGCAATCTCAATATGTACTCGATCATCTTGCTGTTTTTTGAGACATTCATTGTACAGATAAAACATCGGCGTTTCGGCGTTGTCAATCAAGACCATCTCTTTGTAATTATAACGCATAACCTGTCTCACAATCTCACTTCCAATCGATCCTGCGGCGCCGGTAATCAAGATCGTTTTTCCACGCAAATCCTGATTTACTAACGTTTCATCCAACACAATAGGTTCACGCTCCAATAGATCCTCAATTTTGACCTGCTTGATCTGTTTGAAACTTAAAGTACCGTTAATCCATTGTGTTACAGGTGGTACTAAAAGGACTTTTACCTTATGTATAGCAGTAATATCGGTAATTCTATTGATCTTTTCGGTAGAAAGATTCGGAACCGCAATAATTAAGAAGGCAACATTATGTTTACGTAAATAGTGAGCTAAGTTTTTACAGGCGACAACCGGAATATTTTCTAACTTTTTTCCAATCTTTTTATCATCTTCATCCAAGAAAGCGATTACGTTATATTTGCTGCCGGTATCTCTGTCCAATGCCCTTTTTGCGTTCATACCCGTTTCACCGGCTCCGAAAATGATAATGCTTTTTTTGTTTTTAGACGGATTAATATTTTCTAAATAGATAATTTTAAAAGTAAAACGATAAATAATCATCAAGACCATGCTGATAAAAAACTCCATGATCAATACTGATGTTGGAATGATATAATGATGAGTAATAGCAAAAGAGACGAGGTTACTTACCCAAAGTAAGGTAGATCCGATAAGACACGATACGAAAATACGGAGCACATCTTTCGTATTGGTGTAACGAACAACAATAGTGTAAGTCTTGAAAATGAAGAAAATAATTAACCTGACTCCCACAAAAATAAGAGAAATATAGAGGTATTCGAAAAGTGAGAAATTGGCGGGAATTTTAAAATTACCACGAATAAAAAGAGCAAAAAGAGATGAAAGAAAGACTATCCCCAAGTCTATAAGCAAAATGAACCATGAAGGCACAATATTGAGTTTCTTAACAAATTTAAACATCCCCCTATATTTAAAAATAAAAGTCTGCAAAGGTAAGAAAAAAAATAGTACGTTATTTTTTATTACTTTTGCAAATCTTAAATAATGAATTATATGATGAAACGTACTATTATCAATGCTTTGGCTTTTCTATGCTTTCTTTGTTCAACAATGCTTCAAGCTCAAAAACCGACGGAGCTGAGAGGAAAAATAGATCAAAACAGATTTGAAAAAATGGATGTGTACTCGGGAAGTAATGGAAACATAACCACGATTAAGGATGTGAAAATTGCCGATGACGGAACTTTTTCTGTCTCTATTCCCATGAAATATGCGGATATTATTCGACTCTCATTCAATAATAATGAACAGTTTTTGGCTGCTTTTGAGCCCGGAGAAAAGGTCTATATTGAGTTCAATGCAACCGATCTTTCAAAGAGTGATTCGGTATCAGGTTCTTCGACGATGGCTTATGTTAAAGAAGTAACCGATATTTTAGCTAAGCAAAAGGGACTGTTACCGTCTATCAATCAATCTCTTCAAAATGACCCCATACCTTTGTATTATAATGCTTTTGCTGAGAAATTTTTGCCTTTTCATAAAATTAATACGGATATTGACACTTCTGCGAATAATGTAATAATCAAAACGATAGAGCTTGGTGACTTAGCGGCAAAATGCGGCAAAAACGGTGCATTGCTCGCAAAAAAAGCGGACACTTTGCTTTTGGTAGCGCCGAAAATAATGAAAGCTATCCAAAATGCTTACACATCTTTTGATAATTATCTGAAAAATGTTCGTCCTAATTATCAATTTCCAACCGGGCGTATTCAAGGTGATGAAACCTTTCAAAAAGATGTAACTTCTTACATGTCACTCTTAGATGACCGTCATTTATTGTTGGGTGAAACGGTTTTAATTTACATGGAAGAGTTGGGTGCACTTATTGAAAAATGGGATAAAATCAATTTTGATGGTGCTTTGGAGAATAAAAAAACAAAAATGGAACTTGCAAATGAGATGTTTGACGTATTTACGCAATATGCGCCGTTATTGGAAAGAATGAAAGATGAATATGGGCAAAAAGCGGAAAGCGGAAAAGCGCTCGGCACCACCATAGAGAGTAATGCCCGAACTACTGTTTCTCAAGTCGTTTCCAAGTATCAAAATGAGCTCGATACAAAAAATGCTGTTTTCATGGATGAGATGATGCGGAAAATTTCAGGTCAGAAGTCCAATATTGCCAATCTGATGTTTATCGAGATCATTCAACAGGCGGATAATGGTGCTGCGAATGAGATCTTAACCGCTCTGGATGAGCGCTATCCTGAACATTCGGTGATCAAAGAACGTAAAAACAATACCGTTTATAGCACCTCTATAGGCGCTATAGCACCTGATTTGGAATTTCCAAACCCGGATGGAAAGATGATGAAACTTTCGGATTTGCGAGGAAAATATGTCCTGATCGATTTCTGGGCAGCTTGGTGCGGACCTTGTCGTCGCGAAAATCCAAACGTGGTAGCCTTGTATCATAGGTATAAAGATAAAGGTTTTGATGTATTTAGTGTCTCTTTAGATCGGGATAAAGCCGCTTGGGTAGGCGCTATCGAGAAAGATAAGTTGGCGTGGCCAAATCATGTGAGCGACTTGCAATATTGGTCGTCGGAAGGTGCTAAAATTTATGGTGTGAAGTCAATTCCCGCTACTTTCTTGATTGATAAAGAGGGGCGCATTTTGGCGAAAAATCTTCGCGGTGCAGCCTTAGAGGAGATGCTGAAAAAGATATTTCAAGAATAGAGATCACTATGAACTGTGTTGACTGGGGCAGTATTGACTATCCTCAAGCTTGGCAAAAACAAGAGGTATTATTTCAAAATATCATTGAAGCCAAAAAAAACGGTGCCGACACTTCACATTTGGAACAACTTATCTTATGTGAACACCCTCACGTCTATACTTTAGGAAAATCGGGAGATAGTCACAATCTTTTAGTCAATAACGCTTTTTTAAAAAGTATTAACGCTACATTTTTTAAAATAGACAGAGGTGGAGATATAACCTATCACGGACCGGGACAAATTGTAGGCTATCCTATCCTTGATCTTGAAAATCACACACTTTCATTGAAAAATTATATCTATCAAATGGAAGAGGCAATCATCTTGACTTTGGCATATTTTGGAATTGTTTCTACCCGTTTGTCCGGAGCTACAGGCGTGTGGTTAGATGCATCAACCGCTACTGCACGGAAAATTTGTGCGATCGGCGTAAAAGCCTCTCGATTTGTAACCATGCATGGATTTGCTTTGAATGTTAACACCGATCTACATTATTTTGGTTATATTAATCCGTGTGGTTTTATTAATAAGGGCGTTACCTCTATGCAAAAAGAGCTGAAATGTAAAGTTAATATGGAAAAAGTTAAATCCTTATTGCAGGATAATTTGCAAAAAGCACTTCTTCATCAACTATAATTTATAGACCATGAAATCCGTATCTATAGTCATCCCTTCCCGAAACGAAGGAAAATATATTGCGAACTGTTTGGAAGCTATTGTTGCCAACACTTATCCGAAAGAGTATCTTACCGTCATTATTTGCGATGGCAACAGCAAAGACAAAACTCAGGAAATTATTGGAAATTACAAAAGTAGATACGCTTATATCTCCTCTTTGCGGAATATGAAACAGACAACGCCTTATGGACTAAATATGGGTATTAAGCATACGGAAAGCGATATTGTAATTGTATTGTGGGCGCACTGTTTTATTGCTCCGGATTTTATTGAACAGTGTGTCAATTTCTTGGAAACCCATGAAGAGGTCGGTTGTGTAGGGGGCGTGATTGAGAATATTTATGAAAATGATAGAGCGAAAATAATCGGTTTTGCCATGACCAATAAGTTTGGCGTAGGTCCCTCGCATTTTAGAACAGGAGGTAAAGAGGGATTTGTGGATACCGTTCCTTTTGGCGCATATCGGCGTGAAGTATTTGAAAAAGTAGGATATTTTGATGAGAGATTGACTCGAAACCAAGATGATGAATTTAATTTTAGAGTAAGAAAAGAGGGGTATAAAATCTATCTCTCTAAAAAAATTAAAACCTACTATCCGGTAAGAACCAATATTAAAAAATTCTTCAACCAGCTCTATCAATATGGATATTGGAAAGTATATGTCAATATGAAACATGGTCGTCTTACTACTTTCCGACAAATTATACCTTTCTTTTTTGTGGTCTTTTTATTTGTCGGATTGACATTTTCGCTCTTCTATCCGATTGCTGCAATCACTTACTTCTCCATTATCCTTCTCTATCTTTTATGCGGATTTCTTTCCACTTTTAAACGAAAAATGAAGTTCGTCTCAAGACTTAAAGTTGTCTATTGCTATATGATTATGCACATTGCCTACGGTTTTGGTTATGCCAATGGAATCGGCGATTTTGTGATTATCCGTTTAGATCCCGATAAAAAAATGGGAGAATTAACCCGATAGATATGTTACGTCAAGAACCGTTCTCTTTTCAAATTAGTTATGTATTGCTTACGCTATACCTGTTAACACTTCCGTTCAACATTTTTTTGCTTATACCCGTTGGCTCTCTGTTGCTGTTTTTCTCTTTTTTTTATTTAGCAAAAAGAGAAAATAGAACCGGTATGAAAGACCGAGAGAAAACTCTTTTCGGCTCTCTATTTTTGCTCTTTTTACTGCTTCATCTTGTCGGGATTCTTTGTAGTGATAATAAAACGCTCATCTTTGCGAGATTGGAAAATCTTTTATGGTATTTTGTCGTACCTCTCTTCTTTTTCTCGTTTAATCGGCAGATGACACGAGAAAGGATAGAGTTTCTTTTTAACTGTTTTTTACTCTCTATGGCGCTGGCAATATTGTTCAATTATGCCAGCGCATCTTATGACTATTTTTTTAAAAACGCTTCGACATATCAGTTCTTTTATATCCGCTTATCACGTCTTATGCATCCCTCATACCATGCCCTTTATGCTTGTGTGTCATTGTTACTCGCTTTCTATTTTATCTTAAAAAAACAAAGAAAGCTTCCCTATATTCTCTTTTCGCTTCTCTTGCTCTGCTATCTCTTTATGCTCCAATCGAAAGCCGGTATTTTTACCGCTCTTCCTCTTTTAATTTTTATGGGAATATATAGTGTTATAAGAGTAAAAATTAAATCTTTATCTTTTCTGCTGCTTATTTTAACAGTGCTGTTTGTTCCATTGCTATTGTTTAATATTGATATACCGGTAAACCGTGTTGAGGATTTTAAGGATGACCTTACCTACAAGGAGAGTACCGTATCCGGTAATCCGCGTACCGTAATATGGAAAGTTGCATGGGAGGTAGGCGTTAAAAATCTTCCTTTCGGGGTAGGTATTGGTGATGTTCATGCCGAATTAAATCACGGATATGAAGCAAAGGGATTTGTTAATTTTGCTGAAAAGAACTATAATGCGCATAATCAATATCTGGAAACTTTTGTGGGACTTGGGATCTTCGGACTGCTCTCGCTTTTGGCACTCTTTTTAGTGCCACTCTTTTATGGAATCAAGAACAGGAATATGTTGCTCACTGTTTTTGTACTGATTGTTATGTTTTTTCTGCTGTTTGAATCGATGCTGGAACGCCGTGCCGGCAGCGATTTTATTCCGCTTTTTCTGGGATTATTGATTTGGATGCCTCCTTCCTCTTCTTTTTCACAGAATCTATCTTTCTCAAAATCAGGTAGTGTGCCAAAAATTGTGTAAAGGTTTAGTTCTTCCGTCTTAAAAAAGTATACTTCCTTATGAAAATCTTGTCTTATCGGTGTTCTCTGTGTGTTTATAATGGCAGATTTGTTTTTGCATGCTGATAACGTGGATTTTTAAGATGTTCACAATTTCCATACTCCAATGTATCTTTTTTTGATGAGATTACTTCAAATAACTCCCATATTCTGCCTATAACAAAGAAACATGGATAGTGAGTTAATTTATTTAGGACAGCATTGATACGAAAAAAATAAAAAAAGTATGAATTTTCTTAATGAAAAAAGTTATTTTTGCACAACTAAAAACTTACCAATGTGAATACACAAGTTATCATTTATGCAGCAGTTATTTTAGGTATAATCGCCATGATTGCAGCGGTTATCCTTTTTTTTGTGTCAAAGGCATTTAAGGTGATTGAAGACCCCCGTATTGATGATGTCGCAGGTTTCTTGCCGGGTGCAAACTGCGGCGGTTGCGGTTTTGCTGGATGTCGCAACTTAGCGGAAGCAATTGTGAAAGCCGGTACTTTAGAAGGTTTTGGTTGTCCCGCAGGCGGTAACGAGGTGAACACTAACATTGCGGCAGTGATGGGCATAGAATCAACAGATTCCAACTCGATGATTGCCGTTGTTCGCTGTAACGGTTCTTGCCAAAATGCTCCGGCAAAGAGCATTTACGACGGAGCACCATCCTGCGCCTTTGCTTCCTCAATTTTTGTAGGAGAGAGCGCTTGCCCTTCGGGATGTCTTGGCTATGCGGATTGTGTGAGCGTCTGCAATTTTAATGCGATCCGTATTGATCCCGAAACCAAACTTCCGATGGTGAGTAATGAATATTGTGTAGGTTGCGGCGCCTGTGTAAAGGTCTGTCCTCGTCAATTAATCGAACTTCGCGATAAAGGTAAGAAAGATCGCCGAATTTTTGTGTCTTGTAGAAATACGGAAAAAGGAGCTACGGCTAAAAAGAACTGTGCCGTTGCCTGCATCGGCTGTGGAAAATGTGCGAAAGCCTGCGCCTTTGATGCTATTACCGTAGAAAATAATTTAGCCTATATTGATTTTCATAAATGTAAACTGTGTCGCAAGTGCGTCAATGAATGTCCAACATACGCCATTCAAGAATGTAACTTTGCCGTTAAATAACTGAGAAGCATTAACCATAAACCAATTAGCTCTTTATGATTACGTTTAAAAAAGGTGGTATTCATCCGGCAGAGAATAAACTCGCGGTTCATTCACCGATAGAAAATTTTCCTATTCCTCAACAAGTTACAATTTTTATGGGGCAACATCTGGGAGTTCCTGCGGTACCTATTGTAACAAAAGGAGATAGCGTAAAGACAGGGCAGCTAATCGCACGAGGCGAAGCGTTTATCTCTGCCAATATTCATGCGCCTGTTTCCGGAAAAGTGTTGAAAATAGAGATGATACCTGATCATTTGGGAAATAGGAGAAGTGCCGTTGTAATCGAAAGAGAAGGCGATGAGTGGGACTCCTCAATTGATACCTCTCCGGAGATCAAACGTGAAATTACATTAACAAAAGCGGAGATAGTCGATAGAATCAAGGCTTGCGGCATCGTAGGTTTGGGCGGAGCCTGTTTCCCTACCCATATTAAGTACATGATTCCTCCGGATAAAAAGGTGGACTATCTGTTGATTAACGCATCGGAGTGCGAACCCTATATTACGATTGACCATCGGATTTTATTAGAGAAGGGAGAAGAGTGCCTGATTGGGATTGAAGCGCTATTGATCGCATCCGGAGCGCCGCAAGCGCTTATAGGCATTGAGAATAATAAGAAAGATGCCATAGAACATCTTCGTAAATTAGCGGAGAAACACCCCTCTATAAAAATTTGCCCTTTGCAGGTAAAATATCCGCAAGGCGCTGAAAAACAGCTGATACAAGCGCTTACAAATCGCTATGTTCCGGCAGGTAAATTACCTATTGAAGTAGGGGTTATTGTTAATAATATTGCAACAACATTTGCCGTTTATGAAGCTGTCCAAAAAAATAAACCACTCATAGAGTCACATACGACCGTATCGGGAAAGAAAATTGAAAGTCCGAAAAATTATAGAATACGTATAGGAACTCCGATTATTGACGTGCTAAATAGTGTCGGAATCCCTGAAAATACCGGAAAAATCCTTGCAGGAGGTCCGATGATGGGAAAAGCGATAGCCAATCCTGACGCTTTCATCCTTAAAGGAATGTCCAATCTATTGTTATTGGATGAAACCGAGAGCAAACGTGGAGAGGTCTATCCCTGTTTACGCTGCGGAAAGTGTGTCTCAGCCTGTCCGATGGGCTTGGAACCCATGTTGTTGGCACCTCTTTCAACTTTGAAACGTTATGAAGAGTGTGAAAAAAACGGTATTATGAACTGCATCGAGTGTGGCTCATGTCAATTTGAATGTCCGGCAAATCGTCCCATCTTAGACTATATTCGCTTGGGAAAACAGAAAACCGGAATCATGATTCATAGTCGAAAAAAATAATCTTAAAATATGATTAGCGTGAGTAATTTAAATCCTCGAAAAAACTTTGAAGAATCCCGAAAAGAGATCGGTTATGTAAACCGAAAAGAAGCTACACAAGCTGATTATGACCGTATAGGCTTTATGTCGGGCTTAGAAGTGCATCAACAACTTTTAACCAAACGCAAACTATTTTGTCACTGTCCGGCGGGAATTTTCCAAAAGAAAGATGAGTATGACGCCGAAATTATCCGGCATATGCGCCCTACGCTATCGGAGTTGGGCGTGTATGACGGCACGGCATTGATGGAGTTTAAAACTCGAAAAGAGATCATTTATCGCTTGGTTAATAGAAGTGCATGTACTTATGAAGTAGATGATACACCGCCATTTAGAATAGACCAAGAGGCTCTGGAAAAGGCAATTGAGATCTCTTTGGCAAGCAAATTGAGTATCGTAGGTGAAGTGCATATTACCCGCAAACAGTATCTTGACGGATCTATCCCTACCGGCTTTCAAAGAACGGCGATCATTGGGATAGAGGGCTCTATACCTCTGAAAAATAAGACCGTGAGATTGATACAGTTGAGCTTGGAAGAAGACTCCTGTCGAGAGGTCTCCGATATCGGACATACGCGCATCTATCGTACGGATAGATTGGGAATGCCTTTAATAGAGACTGTTACCTATCCGGATTTTGTGAATCCCGATGAAGTAAAAGAGGGGTGCGATTATATCCGCTTTTTGAATAGAAGTACCGGAAAAGTGCGTACCGGTATCGGCGCGGGACGCCAAGATGTAAATGTAAGTTGTAAGGGCGGAACCCGTGTAGAGATCAAAGGTGTTGCACATACCAAATGGATTCCGGAATTGACCCATGTGGAGGCGTTTAGACAGTGGGCGCTATTGGCTATTAAAGATAAATTGAACCGAAGAGTACAGCTTGACAATTGGAAAATGAAAGCTATTGAGCTTGATT
>QMCE01001858.1_pt1 | contig 11685 bp, 7 predicted proteins | sample 1821851 | NCBI WGS metagenome assembly QMCE01 (sample SAMN09453174, study PRJNA476694) | Termite gut metagenome, whole genome shotgun sequencing project. | isolation source: worker | host: Odontotermes sp. | place: South Africa:Pretoria | collected 2016-01-28
AAACCTTGCGCGGCGCGCTTCGCGAGCCTGCTCAGGTTCGCGGGCGCGCTCGCATCATTCAAGCAAGCTTGATGATGCTCACTTTGCCTTCGCGCAAATTCGCCCTATAAGTATTGAAAGGCCCCTTGCTCATATACAAGGGGCCTTAGCCGTTGGTCTCACACTACCACTGCATGTTCAGCAATACGGATAAGACAATGAATCCAATCGCCATGAACTTGGTACTCTTCTCCAATGCGCCCTCCATCGAGCGTCCCTTGTTCTTGCCCCAATACGTCTCCGCCGCACCGCTTATCGCCCCCAGTCCGGCTGACTTGCCTTCCTGCATCAGCACGGTCGCCGTCAAGGCAATGCACAAAACAATATAAATAATCGTTACAAGCGTCCTCAATACCTCCATCGTCGCACCTCCTAACGTCTCACATTTGCGGGCTTGTCACACATTTCCAAACCAAGCCGTACGCACTCATGCTGAAAATTATACCATATGGCCTTTGGGATTTCAAGCACTTTTTTAAGAAAGTCCCGCCATGCAGACATTTGCGCGAAGACAAAGTGAGCATCATTAAGCTTGCTTAAATGATGCGAGCGCGTCCGCGAACCTGAGCAGGCTCGCAAAGCGTGCCGCGCAAGGTTGGCGGGCAAGAAAGAATGAGCAAGCAGGGCGTCAGCCCGAATTGCGAATGCTTTCGGCAGCTGCGGGAGCGCAAAGCGCGGAGCAGCTGACTTTCGTAACCCGCCAAGCGGCTGTGTGGCTGACTTTCGCGGCCCGATCAATTCTCGCTCAGTTCCCTCACCGCCCCGTCCCTGCCAAAAACAAACACGTAGCCCACCCCCCATTCCTGCAGCTTGTTCAATTGCTTGCTCATTTTGCGGGAGGCGGCGACCACGTTCACGACATAGCCTTCCTCCCCCAGTTCGTCCCGCTTCCTAAGGACTTCGAGAAAATCATCCTCCGCGCCATACAACAGGGCGACCTCCTTTTTTTCACCCGGCACCTGAAAGCCGTTCTCGACCAGTACCGAGGTTATGCGCTCGAAACCAATGGAGAACCCCACGGCGGGGACGGATTCCTTCAAGAATTTGCCAATCATTTCATCATAACGTCCTCCGCCGGCTATGGAACCCCTAAAATCCTTGCAGGTAATCTCAAACACCATGCCGGTATAGTATCCCATCCCTCGCACGAGGGATTTGTCGTATACCACCTCGTACCGACCATTGGCGACGTCGCCCGCCGTTTGGACGACGCGTTTGACGTCTTCGACTATGTTCGCATCGCAGATTCCATCCAGTGCCAGCACGTCTTCCCCGACCAGCTTATAGAACGCCTCGACCGTCCCTTGGTCGTATCCCTTCTGTAACAGTTCCTCCTTTACGCCGTCCACGCCAATCTTGTCAATCTTGTCAAACGACATGCAGACGCCCTCGACCGCGTCCTCGGCGAACCCGGCCAGGCGAATCAGTCCGGTCAATATCCTCCTGTCGTTCACCCTTACCGTGAAGTCCTTGAATCCAATGTTGGTCAGAGCCTCCGCCGTCACGGTAATCAACTCCATCTCCGCCATGATGGAGGCGTCCCCCACAATGTCGATATCGCATTGGTAAAATTCGCGGTACCTTCCTTTTTGGGGTCTCTCCGCCCGAAAGCACCGATCCATCTGAATACACTTGAACGGAAACCTCAACCTCTCCCTGTTGTTGGCGAAATATCGGGACAACGGCACCGTCAAGTCATAACGAAGGCCGCTGTCCGCCAAGCCTTCCGTCAAGCCGCCTTCCAGCGCCGCCTTTAACTTGTCCCCCCTCTTTAATATCTTGAACATGAGGTTCAGGTTCTCGCCGCCCTCGCTCTTGTCCAAACGCTCCAAATCCTCCATCATCGGCGTTTGGATTCTTTGGAACCCATGCCGCCTGTACGTATCCAATACCACGTTTTGCACATAATCCCTCACCCCCACCTCGCCCGGCAGGTAATCCTTGGTTCCACTTATCGGTTTTGCGTTCATCCTCCACCTCCTTCTTGCAAAGGGCGGTTAAGGCACAACGCCTTGACCGCCCATACATTAACTCATTGTAACCATACCTTTGACTCCACCGCCTTGCTACTTCGTATAGGCAATCGCATAAATGGGGAATTTCTTCGTCTCACTGCCCTCGGCCATTCTAATCTCAACCGTATGGCTTTCGGCCGTATCCTCATTGAACAACGGCATGGAACTTCCGGCACTCCACCCCACCGTCCTTATCTGCTTCGCCAATTCGCCATCCACGTAAACGTCTACCGAGCCGGAATTAGAACCGCCGTTGAACGCCAACAACATATTCTTGCAGGTGGCGGTTATGACGAATGGTGCGTCTCCAGACGCCTCCCCATGCGACCAATTGGTCGGGAAGAATGAATTCGTATTGTCCGCAACGTTAAATCCTCCCGCATCGACGGTAACGCCTTCCGGCAACTCACTGCCACTGTATATGGTGACAAGGTTCTGGTAATCGCCGCCCTCGTCAAAATGCGTCGTGTCGGGTATGGTGACGTCCTCTGCATCCTTGGTCGCCTGATCAATGGCGTCGACGCAATACAGAAGGCAATCCGTCATAATCTGGTGTCCGTCATTCGTCGGATGCAACCCATCCGCAGCAAAGAAATCCGCATTCGTCATCGAACCGTCCTTAATTCTAGGTATGACGGCGTCCTTAATGCTGACCATCGGCAAACCATACTTGTCGCCAATCGCCTTATACCTATCCTGCAAGTTGAACTCGCTTTGGAATACGCTGAACAACAATATGACCGCCGGCTTGTTCGGCAGGGACATGACGTCGCGAACCATGCTCTCATAAGCCGCTCCGTTGGTATAGTCGCCATTGGAATCCGAAGCGTTGACGCCGTCGTTCACTGCAAACTCAATGATGAAGATGTCTGGATTGCCGCCCAATTTGTCCACCACGTCCCTTTGGTATCGAATCCATCCCAATGAAGACGCCGTACCATTGATGCCCGCATTAACAAGCTTCACATTTTCGCCGCCGTCTTTTGCGTACGCCTTCTTGAATCCTTCATAGAATTGGTTGGCGTAGCTCCTCGACCTAGGTTGTGCGTTGAACCCTTGCGTAATGGAACCGCCAAGGCAGGCGACGTTGACCGCATCGCCGTTTTTAGCCTTTTCAATCATGTTCTTAAGCCGCACGTTGTTCACGTTGGCACCATCATCCATATAGCTGTCAGCAAGCATTTCCAAGTATTCGGGTTCGTACGTTGCCGGAGGCTCCGTGGTCGGCGCAACCGTCGCTGACGGCTTGGTAGTCGGCACGACCGTCGCTGACGGCTTGACTGTCGCCGGGGCGGTCGTAGCCGGGGCTTTGGTCGCCGGGGCGGTCGTAGTCGGGGCCTTGGTCGCCGGAGCGGTCGCAGTGGGTACATTGGAGGTTGACGCCGTCGAGGTCGGTGCAACCGAAGCCTCCTGCTCAGACTTCTTGGCGCGAACCGTCACTTTCAATACACCAACCTTCGTGGTCTTCTTCTTTAACTTCTGTTGCACCGTTATCTTGGCGCTTCCCTTCTTCACTCCCTTTACCTTACCCGCCTTCGATACGGCCACCACCTTCTTGTTGGATGACTTGTATGCGTATTTGGCCTTCTTTTGCTTGTTCTTGATGGCGACGGTATACGTCTTGCCCACTTCGATGGTAACCTTCTTCTTCCTCAGGCCAGGCTTCTTCGCCGCCAAGGCCACCTCGCCAGACGTACTCCACAGCGCCGTCTGAAGCAGCAACGCCGTCATTATGACTACGCTAACACATTTCTTGATACTCTTACTCATGATTCTCCCCCCTATTATTTGACGCCACTATATGCGACGCCTGTTTTTAACGTCCTTTGCTTAATCGCAAATAATTCGGACACGGATACCACCTGCATACCCGTATCATTTTGCTTGAAATAATCAAACGCCCTTGTCAACGCCTCCACCGTCTTGGGGTACCCTTCGTGCATCAAGACGATGTCGCCATCCTGGCACGTACGTAGCGTAAAGTAAATCTCATCTGCGGTAGTGTTTGCGTTATAATCCGACGTATCCCTTCCCTGGGTCAATGTGATAATCGGTGCATGGATATAATCCATCATCACCTTGCCGGTACTTATATTGGGTGGACGGAACAGGAAATTCGAAAGTCCCGTCAACTCCGTTAATTTTGCGTTTGTATCACCAACCTCCCTCAATACGTCCCCCGGAGTTACCGAAGCCGTACCAAGAGACCTATGGGTCCACGTATGGTTGCCAATCTCAAACCCCATGGAATGGGCACGTTTAATCTCGTCCTCCTTGTCTTGGGAGTCAATCCTGCTTCCCCAATAGAAGAACGTCGCATGGGCGTTGTTCTCCTCCAGTATGTTCTGAATCTGGATGCCCGTACTCGATTCGGACGAGCCAACCGGTCCGTCGTCAAATGTAAAGGCAACCACCGGCTTATTCGGGTCGATGTTCTCCCCAATCCAATCCATGTCCAAGCCCTCATATACAAAATCCTCTTTTGGGAAAGGCGTGTATGACGGCTCTACCGTCGGCGATGGCGTCGGCTCCGTTGATGACGTCGGCTCCGTCGGGATTTGTGACGCCGGGGTCAGAGTTGCGGGGGCCTGGGTTACCGGGGTCAGGGTTGCCGGGGCTTGCGTTGGCGGTACTGACGTTGGCGGTACCGACGAGACAGCAGATCTAACCGTCACCTTCAACACCCCTACCTTTTGAGTCTTCTTCTTCAACTTCTGTCGCACCGTTATCTTGGCGCTCCCCTTCTTGACGCCCTTCACCTTGCCCGTCTTTGACACGGTTGCCACTTTCTTGTCAGAAGACTTAAAACTATAAGTAGCCTTCTTTTGCTTATTCTTCAGTGCAACGGCATACGTCTTCCCAACGTCAATCGTTACTTTTCTTTTCTTCAATTGAGCCTTCTTGGGAGCTGCCAGTGCTTCTCCCGACGAGCCAAAGAAAGTCATCTGTACTAACAATGAAACCATAACCATAATGCTGACGCTTTTTGAAATACTCCTCCGAATCATGTTAACCTCCTTCACATGGCGTCATCCCTCATCTGCAAACGCTATATAGTTGCCCCTCCGCCATCTTCTTACCTTTGATTGCAAACAGTTCTGACACGGATACGACCTGTATCCCCACTTCATCGTAATAAGCCAACGCCTCCTTCACCGCGTTCGCCGTAGTCTGGTATGGCGAGTGCATCAACACGATGTCGCCATCATTACAGAGTTTTAACGTGTCAAGAATTTGGTCTTTCGTCTTACCGTTATAATCCTGCGTGTCTATGCTTCTGTGAATGAACGGCGCCTTAATGTTGCTAAACATCAACTGGTTGGTGGCCAAATAGGGGGCGCGGAATAGGAAGTTCGTATATCCCGTCAACTCGGTCAGGACGTCATTCGTCTTGCCCACCTCGGCATTGATTACCGACGCGTTGGCCCCAGCCAAACTTGCATGGTTCCATGTATGGTTGCCAATCTCAAACCCGGCTTCCTTTGCCGACCTGATCTCCTCTTTATTCCTATCGTTGATGTAGCTTCCCACATAGAAGAACGTCGCATGGGCGCGGTGTTCCGTCAGCGCAGCTTGAATCTGCATACTGGTGGACGTCTCGGAGGTTACGCCGACCGGTCCGTCGTCAAACGTAAAGGCGACGTACCTCGTCTTGGCAGGGTCGATACCCTCAATCCACTCCGTATCCAATCCCTCATATTCAAACTCCTTCGGTGGAGTCGTCGGCGTCGTCGACACTTTTGGCGTCGTCGTCGGGGACGTCGTTGCTTGGGGCGTCGTCGTCGGAGACGCCGTTACTGTGGGTGACGTCGATGGGGACGTCGTTACTGCGGTTGGCGCCGGCGTCTGTGACGGTGACGCCACGGGCGTCTGCAACGACGTTGGTGCGGGGGATGGCGACGACGTGGGACTTTGCGTCGGCCTCCTCACCACTTCCCTTGTGACCGTTACTTTCAACACGCCCACCTTCGTGTTTTTTTTCTTCAACTTCTGCCGCACCGTTACATTGGCGGTTCCCTGCTTGCTTCCCTTCACTTTACCCGCCTTCGACACGGACGCAACCCTTGTGTTCGAAGACTTGTACGTATACTTTGCCTTCTTTTTCTTGTTCTTCAACCCAATTGCGTACGTCTCGCCCACCTTGACCGTTGCCTTTTTCGTCTTTAGCTTCGTCTTCTTGGGAGCCGCCAACACTTCGCCCGACACGCCCAAAAGAAACAACTGTAACAATAACGAAACGACAACCGCGACGCTGACACTCTTTAACACATTCTTTCGAATCATCTTTACCTCCTTTGCCATCGTATTATTCTACATCCCCCCATGTTCCATGCAAAGCTCGAGACCCATAACCACTATGGTTGCTTAGCAACCACAACGTGTTTGCACATACTCGTCCCGAGCGACACAATGCCTGTTGCCATTGTACCATAGAACGCCTAAATTGTCTATCACCTCTTTCTTTGTTCTTTTGCGTAACCTTAACCACAACAAGGCGGTTGGGAACCATGCCCCAACCGCCAACCTTGTGCGGGTGCTCTCGCAAAAACCATTATGCTTCGTTATTCATGTACCTTCAAGTTAATTCGTCGGACTCGTCACCCGTGATTGATACAGGGTACCCGTCGTCAGCTGCCTACCTTTGATATAAAACAATTCCGATACCGACACGACCTGTATCCCTTGTTCGTCGTAATACTCCAGCGCTTCCTTCACCGCGGTCGCCGTAGTTTGGTAATTCGCATGCATCAAGATGAAGTCGCCGTCTTGGGCATTCTTTAGCGTTGTGAGAATCTGGTCCTTCGTCGCATTATTCCAGTCTTGCGTATCCCTGCTGGCATTGATGAGTGGTGCGTTAACGTAACTCGTTACCAACCCTCCGGCCGCCAAATAAGGGGGGCGGAACAAGAAGTTCGAATAGCCGGTCAACTCGGTCAACTTTTCATTCAACCTGCCCACTTGGTCCAGTATCGTGGCGGCAGGGGCCGAACCCAAGTTCGGATGGGTCCACGTATGGTTGCCAATCTCAAACCCCGCATCCTTTGCCATGGTTATCTCCGCCTCATTGCCCGCATTGATGCGACTGCCCCAATAGAAGAACGTTGCATGGGCGCCATGGTCCGTCAGCGCTCTTTGAATCTGCATACTCGTGGACGTTTCAGCCGTGCCAATCGGTCCATCGTCAAACGTAAAGGCGACGACGGGCTTGGTTTTATCAATGTTGGCCTCGACCCAATCCTTATCCAACCCTTCATACTCAAACGGCACCTTCTCGAACGGTTCGGGGTCGCCCGTATCCACCTTCTTCCCCGTAACCACTACCTCGTCCACGCAGAAGTCTACCGTGCCCGCAGCCTCAAAATAGAATTTGGGAGCAGGCATGGCTTCCGTTAGGACAATCGTTCCCGCAAGCTCCGTCCATTCACCCGACGGTACTTCCGTTTGGACAAGTTGCGTGTAGCCCACCCCTTCTTCGCCTTCCCATAACGTAACCTTCACGAGTACCGGGGCACCCGTATCTTGCCTTACCCATGACGACAACGCATACTCTTCGCCAATCTCAAGGCGGTTGCTTAAATTATAGTCAATACCTTGCCAGTCCTCCGTACGTCCTGAAATCTCGATGCAATTGCCTTCCTTACCGCCATCCACGATATTGGTAGTGACCGGCCCCATCAATGTAAACCCACCCCGTCCCGTCTCAAAGCTCTCTTGGATGACCGGGCCGTCGGTCGCCTCCGGCGTCGTCGTCGGCGTCGGAGTCACCGTCACTGGCGGCGTCGGCGTCGGAGTCGCCGTCGCTGTCGGCGCTGGCGGCATCGTCACAAGAGGCGGCGTCGGAGTTGCCGTCGCTGGTGACGGGGTTGCCGACGTCGGCGCTATCGTCGCTGTCGCTGTCGCTGTCGCCGTCGGCGTCGTCACTGGCGTCTGTACCGGCGTCGATTCTGGCTTTTGCGTCGCCTTATCGTCCTCCACCTTCCTTGCCGTAACCGTTACCTTCAACACGCCCACCCGAGTAGTCTTCTTCTTCAACTTTTGCTGCACGGTTACATTGGCGGTTCCCTTCTTAATCCCCTTTACCTTGCCCGCCTTCGATACGGTCGCAACCTTCTTTTTCGAGGACTTGTACGTATACTTCGCCTTCTTCTGCTTGTTCTTAAGCCCAATGGCGTACGTCTCGCCCACCCCGATGGTTACCTTTTTCTTGTTCAGCTTCGCCTTCTTGGAAGCCGCCAACACTTCGCCCGACATTCCAAACAGGATTGCCTGCAGAAGCAATGACGCCGCGACTGCAAGGCTGACACATTTTTTTGCACATTTCTTGGACATTGTTTACCTCCCCTTATTATATGTTTTCTCATCATTATACCATACCGCATGGAATTTGTCTATTGTGTTTTCTTTACTGTTAGTGTCGATGACTGGCAAATTCTATCGCATTTGTTACCGGCAACCTTTTTTTTGCGGTGCCCACACAAATGTTACGCTCATACGGCGCGGGCAAACCACTTGGACATCCTTCCCATCAACTCGTTTGCCTCGACGGGCTTGGCGACGTGGTCGTTCATGCCCGCCTGTATACATTGCTCCACGTCCTCCTTAAACACGTTCGCCGTCATGGCGATAATTGGGACGCCGTCCGCCCCCGACACGTCCATGGCGCGAATCTCCCTCGTGGCCGTCAAGCCATCCATCACGGGCATTTGGACGTCCATGATTATCAAGTCATACGCCCCACCCCTTTCCCTGAACATGCGAACCGCTTCCTCGCCGTCACATGCGGACCATACGTTCGCCTTGGTATCCTTCAACATGTACAACACAATCTCACGGTTAATCTCGATATCCTCCACCAGCAAAATGTTCTTGCCACTCCAATCATACGTCTTGCCTTCCTCCGCCTTGAGGCAATCGTCGTCGGGTCGGACGGCTTCCCCCAAAGGAACCACGACCTCCAGCTGAAAGCACGAACCCTCGTTCGGCTCGCTTTCCACCCACATGTCGCCCCCCATCAAACCCACGATGTTTTTGCTAATGGCCAAACCCAACCCCGTACCGCCGTATTTCCTCGTGATGCCGCCGTCCGCCTGCTCAAACGAGCGAAACAGCTTCTCCCTCTTTTCTTTTGAAATGCCGATGCCGTCGTCCTCCACCTCCATATGCAGGCGAACCTCGTTCTCGCCCTCCATCTCATAACTCACCCTGAGGGTAATCATCCCCCCCTCCATCGTGAACTTGGACGCGTTGCTCAGCAGGTTCGTCAACACCTGTGACAACCTCAACTCGTCGCCAACCACCACCCTGTCAAACCTTTTATCGTACTCCAGACGGAAGTTCTGGTTCCTCTCCCCAATTTTAACCATCGCTATGTCGATGACGTTCTGGAGCATACAGTCAAAATCAAACGACTCGGCGTTCAACACCAGTTTCTTCGCCTCGATTTTGGACATGTCGAGTACGTCGTTGATGACGCCCAGCAATTGCCTGGACGCCACGTCTATCTTATTCAAGAAGGCGTGTATCTGCAATGCGTCGTCACTTTTCTTCGCAACGGCGTTCATGCCGATTATGGCGTTCATGGGCGTCCGAATCTCGTGGCTCATGCGGGAAAGGAACTCACTCTTGACTTTGGCGCTGTCAAGCGCCTCCTCCTTGGCGAGAATCAACCCCTCCGTCATCTCGTTCCGCAATATGGCCGACTCGATCAGTATCGTGGCGGAGCTCAGCATCTGCTCCTCCGCATCGGTAAACGTACGCTCCTCCTGGCAGTCGCAGAAGCAAATGAACCCTCGGTACTCCTTGTGCGTGAAGACGGGTATGCTTAAAATGGACTTCACGTCCCGCATCTTGTGCCTCTCCTGCTTCGGCAAATCCTTCACCAAAGAGTTCACGCTCTTGCCGGAGGACAATGTTTTGTACCAAAACGACGTGTCATGATAACGGAGTGACGTCTCGGCGTCCCCCTTCGTTGCCGCGTCTTCGGACCACTCGTACGCAAGGCGACATTTTGGCTCCCCTTCCTCCTCGTAATTCTCCCACATCCTGATGTGGTCCACCTCTATCGTCTGGCCAATCGCGCGCAAACTGTCGTCAACCGTCCGCTTGAACGTCTCCGGTCTGGCGTCTATCAACCTCGACGCGACAAAATTGATGACCTTGAGAAGCTTTTCCTGCTTGACCAACGTCTTCTCCGTCTCCTTGAGGAATTGGACGTTCATCTGGTACACCAAAATGGCGAATCCATTGCCATATGGAATCCTCTTTAGGGCGTTTTGCATATAGACGGACTTACCGCCCACGACGAACCTTGCCTCAAATTCGCAATGCCCGTGCTCTTTCACATAAGTCAAACGCGTGGCCAAACTGACGGAACGCCTCCCGTTCTCCTGTCGCTCGGGAATAAACTGGTGTACGTCCTCCATGATGTTGTCCAAGAATTCTTCCTTTGAACGGTAGCCATAGAACTCAACCGCGGCCGAATTGCAGTATATGGGTTTGAACGACTCGTCAAATATGACGTTGATGTAAGGGCTGGACTCAAGCATGGAGTCCATCACTTCTTGGTTCTTCCTCAATTCCTTTGTGGCAAACCGCACCTCCGACCGGAGGTTCTCGCTGTATTCCTCCTTGGCCCTGAGCAACTCCGCCGCATTCTTCTCCGCCTGCACCAAGTCGTCAATATCCATCAAGCCGCCCAGTACGCGGAATGGGGCGCCATCCTCGTCCCACTCCACTATTCTGGCCGTATCCTGCATCCATATGTAATGGCCTTGCTTGTGCAACACCCTGGTGCGGTGGGAAAATGAGTCCCGCTTCCCGTCCACGTAATCGTGCATCGCCTTATAAAGCCTCTCGTAATCCTCTGGGTGTGTAATGATGGGTAGGTCTTGGACCGTGCCCTTCATCTCGTTCCTTGTATATCCCAACATCTCTAAGAAGGAGTCGTTGAATTCCAGCCGTCTGGACGGTATGTCCCACTCCCACGCCCCCAGCTGGAACATCTCCGCAATGCGGTCGACCGCCTCCATCTCCCTAATCGCCATGGGTTGGCCAAGAGTCCCATAGCCAGCCTTGTTACGGGCTTTTCCCTCGTCCACATCCCCATCCTTCATCGTTGCCTTCATCGCCTTCATCGCCGCAATCTCCTTTTTCAAAAGTTAAGGCTTGTAATCTCTTCTACTCTATGCTATAATGCTACTGTTCAATCGACGTGTAGTACAGGTAAAATATACGTGGAGGCATAGCTCAGCCGGGAGAGCACTTGCTCGACAAGCAAGGGGTCGCTGGTTCGAACCCAGTTGTCTCCAGTCACCGTGAACCATGGGGATGGCGCACCATCTTTCCATGGTTTTTTGTGGCCTTTTCCATCATAACACGCCACTTCCAAATATTCAAGTATTTTGCCTACGACGTTGGGTTGCGCTACAATGGCTGCATTGGCTACGTTGGCCGCATTGGCTACGTTGGCCGCATTGGCTACGTTGGCTACAATGGCCGAGACCAGTACACGTCCTTCTCGGGGCCGCTCGCGCTTAACTGGATGCGTTGCGGTCATCGAGCTTGTGTGGTACCAAGCTCGGATGCCGACGCATCCAGATGCCCCTCAAATGACGTGTATGGCTCGGCCATA
>QMCE01004254.1_pt1 | contig 11680 bp, 11 predicted proteins | sample 1821851 | NCBI WGS metagenome assembly QMCE01 (sample SAMN09453174, study PRJNA476694) | Termite gut metagenome, whole genome shotgun sequencing project. | isolation source: worker | host: Odontotermes sp. | place: South Africa:Pretoria | collected 2016-01-28
CCTGATTTGACCGGCTTTCGTTTTGGCTAAAGCCGATGGCAATGAATTATTGTCAGCCTGATCTTCATCCGAATATAGCCTTCATAATGGTCTCCGTAGCACCTTCGTGGGTGGAGACGTAGTCCGATGCGGCACGGCGGAGCGATGCGTAAAGCGCGTCGTCGGCGCGCAGGCGGGTGAGCCATGCGTCGAGTTCGCCGTAGTTCGATATGACGGTGGCGGCGCCTGAATCCGTCAGGTCGCAGGCTTCCTTGAACTTGCGGTAGTTCGGGCCGAAGGCGATGGGAAGGCCGAAGGTAGCCGCTTCGAGGGTATTGTGAATGCCGGCGCCGAATCCGCCTCCTATGTACGCATACGAGGCATACCTGTATATCGACGAGAGTATCCCTATCGTGTCTATTATAAGAAGGTGTTTGCCCGAAGGGTCGGAATTGGCGTCGAGCCCCGTATATTGCGCAGCCCCTCCGGCGGTGTTTTCCATAAGCGACGCTATGCGCGAAGACTCCATTTCGTGGGGAGCGACGATGAACTTCAATTCGGGATGCGCATTTACCAACTGCTGCAATATCCGCTCGTCGGGCTCCCATGTGCTGCCAGCCACGAAGAGGGGACGCCCGGCGGCGAACCGTTCTACGAGGGGGAGTTCCCGCGTCGATTCCGCTATGCGTGCCACACGGTCGAAACGGGTGTCTCCCGCCACGGTGACGTTGCCGACGCCTATTCCGGCAAGAAGATTCCGCGACTCTTCGTCCTGTACGAATATTTGCTCATATGTGGCCAAAGCGCGGCGGAATGCCCTGCCTCTGCGCTTGAAAAATATCTGGTCGGGACGGAATATCGCCGAAACTATGAATACGCGGCTTTTCCTGCGGCGCAGTTCGGCCAGATAGTTCAGCCAGTATTCGTATTTCACGAAAATCGTTATCTCCGGCCTGACGATGTCGAGGAACCGGTGGACGTTGCGCGGAGTATCGAGCGGCAGGTAGAAAATGTAGTCGGCCTCCTTGTAGCCTTTCCTTATCTCATAGCCCGACGGCGAGAAGAACGTCAGAAGTATCCTGTACTCCGGATGCTCCCTGCGGACGGCTTCGATAACGGGTCTGCCCTGCTCGAATTCACCGAGCGAGGCGCAGTGTATCCACACTATACGGTCGCCGGGCGGTACGGCCTCCCTCAGGCGGTCGAATATATTCCTGCGGCCGCCCACCCAAAGTCTCGCTTTGGGATTGAAGCGCGAGACCGCCCGAACGCCCCCGCCGTAAATGTGCATACCTAAATTATACCACCACATCACCACGCTGTGAGTTATAGCCGGCTGTCTATCTCTTTATTTACATTGCGGCTGCCGGCCAGTGCGTAGAAGAGCATATATGCGAATCCGGCGACTACGATCCAGTAGCTCGCAGTGAACGAGGTCACATCGGCGATCCAGCCCTGAAGAGCGGGAAGGATACCGCCGCCGCAAACCATTACCATAAATATACCCGATGCCGCGGCCGTATATTTTCCGAGGCCTTCGACGGCAAGGTTAAATATGGCTCCCCACATTACAGAGGTGCAGAGGCCGCAGAGGGCGAATAACATTATGCCTACGGGGACATTGACCAGACCGAAAGAGAGGCCGCTCGACAGCACGGGCATTTTCACCAGCGTCGTCACCGGGCTGAACATTCCTGCGAGCACTAATATTATGGCGAGCAGGGACATACTGCCGAGCATTGTCCGGCTCGACAGTTTGCCGCCCATCAGACCACCCAGCAGGCGCCCGACGAACATCAGGAACCAATATGTCCCCACTACGGTGCCGGCCATCGTCGGGTCCATAAGATTGCCGAGGCCTCCGTTTTCCGGGGATGCCGTCATATACAGGTTGGCGATACCGGGAATGCCGACCTCGACACCCACGTAGATGAATATGGCCAGCGCGCCGAGTGTGAAGTGGCGGAACGAAAGCGGCCCGTATTTCTCTTTTTGTTTATTCCCGGCCTTTTTTTCGATGTGCGGTTCGGGTATTTTCGCAAGGGCGAGGACTATGAACGCCAGGGCGAAAATGGCCATGGCTATAAAGAGTACCGGCCATGCGTCACGAAGCATTGGGCTGTTAATGAGGTTGCCGTCGGCATCGGCGGCGAGTTTGTTGCCGATGATATAGCCTACTATTATGGGTACTATCGTCGCCGAAATGGAGTTGAGTGAGCCGCCGAACTGTATGAGTTGGCCGCCTTTCTTACCGCCGCCGCCGAGAGTGTTGAGCAGCGGATTGACGACAACGTTGAGCATACACATGGAGAAACCGCCTACAAAAGCGCCGAGCAGGTAGACCACGAGACTGCCCGTTCCACCGAACAGGCCTGCGACGACCATGAGCCCTACACCTGCGAACCCCACCGTTACCGCCGCGAGAGAGGTGATCTTATACCCTTTGCGTTTGAGCATAAGGCCTGCGGGGATGCCCATGAAAGCATAGGCGATAAAATTGGCGAACGTACCTAATTGGGACAGGAAGTTGTCGGCGCCGAACTGCGCCTTCACGATCACCGCCATGGGGCTTTGGAAGCCCGTCACGAATGAGATCATGGCGAACAGTGCGAACATGATCGCGATAGGCAATGCGTTGCTTTTTGTCTTGTTCATCGGATTGAAGTTTTAGTTATGTGAATTAATTCTCTGTCGGTACTACATAGCTCCTCTCCCTGACGTGTGTGTCGTACTGCTGTATGACGGCTTTCAGGTATTCGGCCATTGAAAGCGCCCTGTCGGGGTATGGGCGCGGTACGGGCGGGAGATGTCCCTTGAACGCATCGCCGCGGCGGTAAACCTCCGTGACCTCCTTTTCGTCGAAAAGCACGAGGTAATCACTGTCCGCTATGTAAAATATCATGCCCGCGTTGGAAAAGCCGAGGGCTGCGGCAGGCCTTTCGGGTTCGCCGAATATGTCGCGTCCGAACGCGAAATAAGGCTCGGTCTCGCCCAGAAGTCCGAGCAGCGTGGGCATCAGGTCGGTTTGCTGTGCCGGATCGCGGTACATACCGCCCGGCTCCACTCCCGGAGCGTAGATAAACTGTACGATATGGCTGCCGCCGAGCAGCGTCTTTGTCTCGTCGGCGGCCTTTTCGGAAGAGACATGATCGGCAACGAAAACGAATACGCTGCCCTCGAACCACTGCTCGCCGGAATATTTATCGAAAAAGTTGCGGATCGAGAGGTCGGTATACTGCACTCCCCTGTGTATTTTGGTCGTACCTTCGGGCAGGTACCCGTACTCGTCGGGAACGACGAAAGGGTGGTGGGAACTGACGGTAAATATCGTGGACATGAAAGGCTGCGCGGTAGAGGAGAGTACTTCGCCCATATAGTCGATGAAGGGCATATCCCATATCCCCCAATAGCCGTCGCGGTGTCCGCCGCCCCGCCGCTGTTCGAAGTCCTCCATGGAATAGATGTTTTTCACTCCCGCGCCGCTCACATAGGCGTCGAAACCCATGCTTCCAGCCGGAGAACCGCAGAAGAACGCGGTGGTATAGCCTTTCGAGTCGAGGATCGCGGGCAGCGGGCGGCTTTCGCCTATCGACTGCGGAAGCAGCACGAACGGTTTTTTGAACGACGGCATGGATGCCAGTACCGACGAAAGCGCCTCGATGGACTTCCCGCCATTGGAATACGCATCCGTGAACGTAAGCCCTTCGCTCATCAGGGAGTCGAGGAAAGGAGTGTAGCCCCTGCCGTCGGGATGAAGGTGCGGCATAAGCAGCGCGGAATGCTCGGCGCTGAAACTTTCGAGTATGAATATCACCACATTGCGTCCCTTCAGCGTACCGAAACGGTCGCTTTTGTCCGCATCGGGGTAATGATAGGGCAGGAAGATAGCGTCGGCGGCAGCCCGGTCGAAATATGTCTCGTATTTGACCCCCCTGTTCTCCGCCGTTCGCAGAATGCAGAAAGGATTGCTCAGTATGAGGTTGGCCTTATGGGGCGAAGAGGTGTATTTCAGGACATTGTTGAGAGTAACGGGACGTGTGGTGCGCGAGAACCCTCCGCGAACGGCGCCGACCGATAGCCCCACAACGATCGCAAGTATGAGGGTGTTGACGGCATAGTACGGCACGGGGCGGGTGGGTTACGGGAGTTGCCGGTACGGCCTTCCTGCGGTAGAAGACCCACAATCCCCAAATCATCAGCACACCCGCGGCGACCAGATACCAATTCTCCCGCATGAACTTGAATATGAGTTGTATGGTGTTGTCGTTGCCTGCGAAGAATATCTCGTCCGCCGTGAAACGTTTGCCGACATAACGGAAATAGACGGCGTCCGAAAGGTTGACCGCCACAACCATTACGGCGTTGGTTATCATATATATCGCGAAGGTCATTGTCCGCCACCATTTGCGGCCGCGGAGCCGCAGGGGGAGGAGCGAAAGTACAATGAACAGCACGTTGGTGTACAGCACCGAAATGGTGTCGAACCTGAAACTGCCCTTAACGACCGGCCAGATCTCATAACTCAGGACAGTGCCTATGGCATCGTAGTCGTATATGTAGAATAAGACACGGCACAGAGCCAAAACGACATACACGAGCATGAGGCGGTAGAGCATCCAGGCGATGTCGCTGCCGAGCCATGCCATGCCTGTGCGTGGGACTGTTCGCCGTGATAAGCGTCGGGAGGTGCGGTTGCCGCGGGGAGTGGTCATATCTCGACGAGTGAGTTCTTTATGGCGTAAACCACCAGGTTGGCAGTGTTCTTACTACCCGTTTTTTCGAGTATGTTGGCGCGGTGCTTGTCGACCGTGCGCTTGGAAATGAAGAGTTCACCGGCTATCTCCTGATTCGACATACCCTTGCATATACACAGGAGTATCTCTTTTTCACGGGCTGAAAGTTCGTCGAGGTGTTCCTGCTGCGTCGATTTCATGTTGCGCACCAGCGACGTCAGAAGTTCCTGCGAGAAGTAAGTGCCGCCTTCGGCCACGGTATGTATTGCGGTCACGACTTCGTCTATGCTGGAATCTTTCAGTATGAACCCTTTGGCTCCGGCTTCCACCATACGGAAATAGAATTCCTGGTCGCCGTGCATGGAGAGGGTGATGACCTTGAGCCCGGGAGATATGGCCAGTCCGCGTTCGGTGGCCTCTATGCCGCCCATGCGGGGCATATCTATATCCATCAGCGCCACGTCGCACGGCGTGGTGGCCAGCAGGTCGAGAAATTGCTGTCCGTCGGTCGCCTCACCGACTACTTTCAATTGGGGATAGCGTCCCAGAAGTCCCTTGAGTCCGGAGAGGAACAGCGCGTGGTCGTCGGCAAGTATTATCCTATAACTCCCTGTCGCGCTCATCGGTCTGTGCCAGATTTATTATTATGTCGGCAGTCATGCCTTTCTTGCGTTCGCTCCATATGTCGACGCTGCCGCGCAGCGAGCCGATGCGTGAAGTTATGTTGGAAAGCCCCATGCCTGTGTCGAGTACGGCCTGCGGGTCGAACCCTTTGCCGTTGTCGGCATAATGTATCGTTATGATATTATTATGGTATCGCAGCGAAAGAGCCACAAGATCGCCGCCGGAGTGCTTGATGCTGTTGGTGATCAGTTCGCAGATCACCCGGTAGAGTATCACCTCCACATTGGGGTCGAAGCGCTCGGAGCGGAGGTTCGTGTCGAACTCTATCTTTATGTTCTTCAGAGAATTTATCGCCGCCGACTTGTTTATGAAATTACCCAGTGCCTTGGCGAGCCCGAATGTGGTAAGAGTGTGGGGGCTGAGGTTGTTCGATATCTCCCTGAGGCAGCGAATGGCCTCGTCGATAACATACGAGGTGCTGTCGAAAAGTTCCTTGTTCTCTTCGGGGAGCCCCGACCTGGCAAGTTCCGAAAGCGACATCTTGGCCGAGGAAAGCAACGGCCCCAGACCGTCGTGCAATTCCTTCGCCAGGCGGGCGCGCTCTTTCTCCTCCGTGCGGAGTACTGTGGTCAGGATACGTCTTTCGGTAAGCCTGCGCTGATATTCGAGCCTGCGTATGGAGTCTAATATCTTGCTGACATAGAATATCCCTATGGCGATGCAAAGCGACGTTACACCCCCCAGCCACGCGAAAGAATGGGGCGGGAGAGCCCATTCCCTGCCCCCGACCAAGGGAACATACTGTGCCAGGCGGACAAAACACATGAGCACCAGGGCGAGAGTGAAGAGCATCCACGAAATGTTGTATTTCGTTCTTCGTGTGAGCCTTATCGCAATAATGGCAGCTACAAGCTGCAATATCATTGATATGATGAGAAGTATTTGCAGTACCATGGGCGTAAAGTTTTCGTAATGCAAATATACGGAAAAATTAAATGTTTATCATCAAAGTCACATCCATACTTCGATCCGTTGTCCCCGTATGATACGGGAGCAGAAATATAAGAGAGACATTTTTCTGAAAAATGTCTCTCTTATACGGTGTCCAAAGATCGGTTCTGCGGGAAATACTATTGCTCTTTCTTCCCCGTGTAGCGTTTTTCTTTGATGCGGGCTTTCTTGCCTGTGAGGTCGCGCAGATAGTATATCCTCGCGCGGCGTACCACACCGATCTTATTGACCTCGATGCTGTCGATGTGAGGCGAGTAGAGCGGGAAAATGCGTTCCACGCCTACGCCGTTGGAGACCTTGCGGATGGTGAACATCTTGGTCGCTCCGTGACCCTTGATCTGAATTACGACACCGCGGAAACTCTGGATGCGCTCCTTGTTACCCTCCACGATCTTGTAGGAGACGGTAATGGTGTCGCCGGCCTTGAACTGGGGCACCTCTTTCTTTGCCCACATTGCTTCTTCCGCGATTCTGATTAAGTTATCCATTGTATTTAACCGGTTAAAATTAAGTGTGGAATATTACGGATTCCTGCGCTCTCATAAGAGATTCCGACACGAGGGTGCAAATATAGAGTTATTTTTCCAAACGGCAAAATTTACCGTAAAGTTTGCGATTTTTTGCCCGCGGCGAGAAGTAATGAAGAAAAAAGCACTATATTTACCGCATCAAACTTTTTTATTAATTAAATTACCAAAATTATGAGAAAATTATTCTTTACAGTTATTGCGATCGTTGCAGCGGTTACTTTTGCTAACGGACAGCTCTATATCGGAGGTTCGGTAGGTCTTAATACAACAGGTGGTAGCGCCAAGGCATTTGACGGTACCGAGATGACGGGCAGCAAGACTTTCGGCTTCGAGATCGCTCCACGCATCGGATATTATTTCAACGATGATTTCTCGTTCGGCGCTGCGCTCAGCATAAACAATTTTAAAGTAACAGCAGCGGGTGACAATCCTGAATGGCAAAGCACAACCATGTTCGGTATCACTCCTTATATGCGTTACGCGTTCCTGACCGTCGGCAAATTCAAGGTAAACCTCGAGGCCGGTGTCGGTTTGGGTTTCGGATCGGTTAAAGTAAAGGATCAGCCGTCGAATGTTAAGAATAGCATTATGAATTTCAATATCTATGCTATGCCGGTGTTGACATACGACCTCACTAACAACATCACTCTCGAAACATCGCTCAACTTCTGTGAACTGTACTACACATCGAGCACTTTTAAGCAGAAGGCAGGCGACGATAATGAGGCTTCCGAAAGTGTCAACGGGTTCGGTATCGGCGTAAACACCAACAATGTAATACGCACCGGAACGTCTATTGATTTCGAAAACGAGAGTGCCGACTCTTCGATCATCACCATAGGATTTACTTACAAGTTCTAAGCTGTCCTGAGACTAAATAAAGCGGCGGCGGGGATTTCCCGCCGCTCTTATTTTCCCCCGAATTATTGCCGCCGCGTTGATATTGCGATATATATAGCTAATCGAACCATCCTCCCGGAAAAGAACTTTCGTCGAGGCCGCCGTCGGCAATGTCGGAGCGGCGGTACGTGATATATTCGGTATCCTTGCCGTTGTAGAGTAGCGTCATATGTGTCTCGCACACGCGGTCGATGACGAAGTAGTAGCTTTCACCGTCAGTTCCGGAGAGCGTCATCTTGTCGGAGCCCATATCTATGAGGCATGAGTAATCGTCCGTATAACGGTAAACATCGATCCTCTTTTCGAGGACGGCCATTTTGCCACCGGCGGTGAAGAAGAGGTGCTTGCCTGGATCCATGAAAAGCGCAGGTATCTCTGTCTGCCGGCGTGAATGGGCGTCGAGAGTCCAGAGACAGTCGAACATATATTCATACCTGACATTGCCGTCGGGTACGACGGCCGTTTCACACGAGACGAATGCCGCAGTCACGGCAAGCGATGTGAATATGGATCTGATGTTTCGCTTCATTGTTCCGCAGGAGGGTATTTTCCCTTGAAATCGCTTTCGGTCAGTACTATGACTTTGCCGGTCGGCAGGTTCGACATCTCGATATTTTCGCCGTGGCCGTCGTTGAGCGTGAAGATTCCAGACGACAGAATGTATATGTCGTACCACCGGTCGGGAAGCAGGCACAGGGAACTGTTCCCGACGTCTATGGCGTATAGACCGTCCATTCCGGTGTCATTCCAGGCGTAGAAAAGCTCCTCACCCGGTTCGTAACGCCATATCCAGTAGCGCACGTTCCCTTCCGGGTCGAACTGCATCATGGGCGCCGAACTGTCGTAAGGAAGGTACCAATACCCGCTGCACAAATTCTCTATCGACTGCGGTCTCTCCTCTTCGCACGAATACAGCAGGCCGGCAAACAGCATACCGGACGATACGAGCATATATTTCAACCATGTTCCCATGTGTGAGCGGCGTCTGAAAAGGGATGTTACGGAAGTTCGATCTCTCCCGTGTATTTCGTTAGTTTGAATGGCTCGCCCGATCTCAGCTCTTCAAGCAGTATGGCTTCCACGGCGATATCCTCCACCCGGAACGCCCCTACGGATTCTATGGCGAGCAACTCCTCGGCCGGGGTGAATATATAGTGGCACTCCTCGCCCGAAAGCACCGTGTCGCCGGACACCGTGTAGATAGAGACCATACCCCCGTTATCGAATGCATATAGCCGGGCAGCGGTACCGTCACCGGTGGCGCCGGAATTTTCGTACCATACGGTATGTGTGAGGATTTGAAAATCGAGCTGTCCCTCGCGCTTTTTGCACGAACAAACAAAAAGAACCGTCGCGACCACGGCAATAAATCGCGTCAGGTGGGAAAATATGTAGATATTCTTCATATTTTATTTGGACAAATATATGTAACAATATTGTAAAATCAAAATAGGGCTGTTTATAGTGAAAAATATATTTGTGCGGAAATAAAAAATGATTACATTTGCATCCACGTTTCATTGAGGCGGATATGGTGTAATTGGTAGCCACGTCAGACTTAGGATCTGGTGCCGAGAGGCGTGGGGGTTCGAGTCCCTTTATCCGCACGAAACAACATTTGGGTGCTTAGCTCAGTCGGTTCAGAGCATTACCTTGACAGGGTAGGGGTCACTGGTTCGAATCCAGTAGCACCCACAACAAAAACAACATGAAATAACCCCGCGCTTTCGCGCGGGGTTTGTATTTATGTGATACGGGGACTGCGAATAAATTCGCAAAGCCCCGTATCACATAAATACAATCACCTGCATTTGCAGGTTATTTCATGTTGTTTTTGTTCCTGTCGATTTCGCGCCCTGGATCACGGAGCGCAGCGACGTAATTCAGTAGCACCCACAACGAAAAAATGATTTTTACCCACGCGTAAGCGTGGGTTTTTTTCGGCAATACGCCTGAAAGCTTGCTTTCAGGCGTATTGCCGAAAAAAAGACAACGTCGGTTGTGAAAAAAGCTTGTGAAGAATCATACAAATTTTGCATTTCTCATTTTCAATTTCTAAAGTAAGTGAGGGCTGTAAAAGCAAGAAGTCCCCGCATTGGCGGGGACTTCTTATTGTAAGCGATGTTGTGGGCGATAGCCGGGGTGGCTATGCGTGACAATTACAGGGCGTTGAACTCTTCGGTGCCGAACAGTTTTGCGAATTCGATATCCTTCATGGCTCTATCCCTGAGCTTTGCGTCCTTGGCGATGGCGTTCTTTAGGTGCGATATCGCGCCCTTGCTGTCGCCTTCCTTCATGGCGATGACAGCGTTGAGATACTGGCTGTCGGCGCTCTCTTCCTTATGCAGGGCTGTTTTGGCTTTGTCGTAGTTGCCGTTGAGAACTTCGGCTACCGCGAGGTTGTGGCCTTCGAGACCTTTGGCTGCGGTTGCGTAGTCTTTTTGGTAGAGCGACATGAGAGCCCTGTTCTTCGGCGCGTTATGGCAGTTTGTGGCTGCGAGGTACTGCTTTGCAGCGTCGTAGTTGCCTTCGGACATAGCTATCGCGGCGAGGTTGTTGGTCACGCAATTGTGATCGCCGAGTTTGGCGGCGGTCTCGATGGCGGCTTTGGCACCATGAATGTCACCGGTTTCGAAGAGGGTTACACCCAGATTGTTGTGGGCGCGCACGTCGTTGTACTGATCGGCTGCGAGTCTGTAAGCGGCTATCCTTTCATTGCCTTCGACCAAGGTGGCGGCGTAGAGCATTTCCTCGATATTGAGGCTGCGGTCACCCTTGCGGATGAGGGCTATGAGTTCACTGTCGCTGTAACCAACGACGTCGGCGGAAACTACGAACTGTGTCCTGCGGAGTTCGGGAAGGACGCTCTTCTTAAGTTCGGTGAAAACCTGCGAGAGGTTTTTGATCTCCTGGTCGCGTTTGGAGGCAGAGTCATACATGGCGAGAACCTGGAGGATAAGATCCTTGTCGGCTATATCGGAAGCCTCGACGAGTTTCTTGAAACCGTCCCAGTCTTCGCCGTAAGCAGCGGCGTCATACTGTACGTCGGCGCCCTTGAGCTGTTTCCTGATGGCTTTTTCACCGGTCTTGCTGCGGTCTGCAGAGAGTTTGTCGTTGAATTTCTCCGGGCCTTCGGGCGAAGCGTAGCCTTTGGAGTGGATGTTGCCGAGGGTAACGTTCCCCTTATTCTGGTTTGCCTTTACGAACTCTTCGAACAGTTTGATTTGCTCCTGCGAAAGCTGTGCGTTGCGAACGGTCGAACTGTTCATCTGGTAGTGGATGTCGGCGGATTCGGTGATAGTGGTGATCCTCTGGAAATTGTGAGGCATGACAGACATATAGGGATGAGCAAGCGACTGAACGGTGCTCACGCCCTGAGCCACTGCGATGGCGCCGAAGGGAGCGAACTCGCGGAGCTCGGCCTTCTTGTTCTCCGCATAGCGGCCTTCGATACGAAGTTCGAGGGTCGAAAGAACAGCCCTGTCGTCGTAGGGAATGGAAACGGGGAAGGTGTAGCTGCCGCCCTCACTGTTGGGTACCATGGTGTAGTTGTCCATAACTTTCTCTCCCTGGAAGTATTTGGCATTACCGACGATCTCGCCGCCTTCGAACGTGAGGACGGGAGTCGCTTTAACGATGATCTCCTTGCCGAAATACTTGGCCGGGAATGTAACGGTAATATCGGCATCCACGGTATTTCCTGTGAGTACGAGGACTTCCGGGTTCGATGTGGCTTCAACGGTGCCAACCTCTTTCTGCATCTTCTTGTAGGGGTTACAAGCGGAGAACAGAACCGTCATTGCGGCGAGCGAGAGGCTCACCAAGATCAATTTTCTCATAATTTGTTGCTTTTAATTTATAATAAGTGATATGTATTACTGAGTTAGCGCCGGTTTTTGTGCC
>QMCE01002681.1_pt1 | contig 11678 bp, 19 predicted proteins | sample 1821851 | NCBI WGS metagenome assembly QMCE01 (sample SAMN09453174, study PRJNA476694) | Termite gut metagenome, whole genome shotgun sequencing project. | isolation source: worker | host: Odontotermes sp. | place: South Africa:Pretoria | collected 2016-01-28
GCCGCTTTCTTCATGAGATGGTCGGTGTCCTCTTTGGTCGGTTTGAACGTCTTCACAAACTCAACACGCAGGTCAAACGCCTGTTTGAACAGCCCGCGGAGTTCTCTGACCCTATGCTCCCGCTCGATTTCCTCCGGGGATTTCTGCGGCTTCTCCTGTGGCGGCGCTTCTTTATATAGGTATATACCGTTTGCCGATTCGGTGTAGAAATACTTCACGCTGCCGGCGTCGTCCGGCACGTCCAGCGATTCGGTGTCATAGGAAATATATTTGATATACTGATAACCGTTCGCTTCTTTCTCCGGGATCTTCGCGGCGAAGCCTTCAAGGATCGCGGAGAGGGTTTTCTTGTTCTCCGCGCGGGTTTCCTGCGCTATGGCGTTCTTCACCGCCCAATCGGAGTTTGGGGTGCCGATTTTGTCCAGCGCGTCGTTCCGGGCCTTGAGGTCTTTGATTTGGTTCAGCTTCTCATAATCCGCGAACGTCGCGCCACGATCAACGGATTCGGCGAATTTTTCCGCGTCGAGTTCCAGCAGCTTTGTCCGGCGGTAGATCGTCGCTTTGCTGAATCCGGTGCGTTTCGCTACTTCCTCCACGGTGTCGCCGAGGTCGAGCATCATCTGGAAACCCTGCGCCTGCTCATAGGCGGTCAGGTCGCTCCGCTGTATGTTCTCGGTCAGCATCGTTTCAATCTGCGTGCGCTCGTCCATGGTCGCGACGGTGCAGGGAACCTCGGTAAGCCCCGCCTTTATTGCGGCTTCAAGGCGGCGGTGTCCGATGATGACGGTGTAGCCGCCTTTATATTTGTGTTTGCTGTTGATCGCGTTCTGGTACGCCTCCGCGTCTATCGGGACAATCGTCAGGTTCTGCAATATGCCCTGCTGCCGGATGCTGTCCGACAGCTCGGTAACGTCGCCGAGGTTCTTACGCGGGTTCTGCGGATGGGGGTTTATGCGGGATACGGGTATGTTGAGCATGGGGATTTCATCCTTTCGTTGTTCGTTTTGGTAGGGACGACCGCCCTCGGTCGTCTGCGGGCGATTCGTGAATCGCCCCTACATGATTCTGCGCAATTTCAAATACACGCTCCATGTGGCGGTGACCTCGTTGTAGATGTACTCTTTGCCGTAGTCGTCATTTATCAGCGTCCAGCCGGGGAATTTCCTTTCCCAATACTCCCGTCCGGGCTTCTCTCTGCCTAGCTTGTCTACCGTACGGTTTGACCAGTTGCTGTCGTTGTTGGTGGCATAGGGGCGGATCAGGTTCCGGGAGGACGACCAGCGTTTTTTCCCGCCGGTCTGCATGGCGATGTACCGCGTCAGGCCTGCCAGCGTTCCGTTCTGCATTTGAAGCCTGTCCGCGTTTGCGTAGCCGAGCCCCCATATTTTCTCTATGGCGTCCCGGTCGAGGCCGCCGTTCATGATGATGTGATGGTGGATACGCGCCGGGGTTCCGTCCTTGCCGTCCGTATGGGAGGTTACCTTGATGTATTTCAACGGAGGGAGGCCGCGCTTTTTTCTCGCGTGCTGTATCCGCCGGAGGTAGTTGTTGCACAGACGTTCGGCCTCCTCGATGGATTTCGGCAGGTTGCCGTCTTGATAGGTAACGGTTACGTGAAGATCGTTCTCGTCAAAGTTTCCGTTGGTCAGCCATGTAAGGTAGCGTTGGGCGTTCCTGTCGTTGAGGCTCTGCTGCTTCGGAGCGGAGATTTTCTCTTTCTTGGCGCGTTTACGCCCGGCTCTATCCTTCCGCGCCTGTTCGGCGGTGTATGGGATGATGTCCACTTCGCGGTATTCCTTCCCGCAGTGGATTGTTTTCTGACGGACGAATATGGCTTGTCCCATGTGAGAACCCACCCCTTGTAAAAATTTGCTTGACAGTTTATGCAAAGGGTGATATACTAAAGATACCTTTTTTATGTATATCTCCTTCGCACCGACCGCTTACTGTTTTGGGTGGCAGTAAGCGGTCTCTTTATGCGCGCGCGGGGCGCAGCGGCTGCATATGTACCGCTCGCCGTCTTTTTTCAGCGGCGCTTCCGTGTGGCCGCATTCGGCGCAGGCGATCACCGTGACCGGGCGGCGCATTCTGCTCTCCCGCATACGTTGCTGGGTTTTGCTGTTGGGAAGCGGTGCGGGGTTCTTCGGTGGTTTCATTGGCGGTTCCTTCTTTCTTGCAGATTATGGGGAATTGTGGTATGCTTGTCCGGGAAGGGGGTGAAAATAATGTTAGGTCAAGAACAAGCTGTGGAGCTTACTATTAAAGCGATGGAGCTGGGATGTATTAAATTTGCGAATTGGCTGGGTACAGATGAATCGATGGAAAAAAGCAACGCATTCAACGCAAAGCAAATCATGGATTTCTATTACGCGCTTGCAAGAGATTCCAGATGACCTCATAACGTGCTATACTTATCCATAGCTTCCAGCGTCACTTTTGCGACTTCCGGCAGAACTGCAACTTCTGCCGTGGTCGCTCCTTTTTTTGAGGCGCGGATGACAAAGTCGGTTAGCGCCTTTATAACCGATTGGCGCATTTCCTTTTTGTCAACTTCTTTGTTTTCCAACTCGCTCACCGCTCCCTCGGCAGTATTCACCGCAGGCGCGACAGAAAACTGTTTCACAATATTGCGCATGACGTCAGCACTCGTATACCGCCGCTTTTGCGTCGGAACCGTACAGACAAACATCCACCACGCCGACCGGCGCTCCGAATATACGGCTATGTGCTTCGCCGCATGGCCGCTTTTCTTTGCCGCCTCCTTTTGCCGGCGAAGGGCTTTCTGCATATCGGCGTATGTACCGTTGCCGGTGTAAAGGGTTCCGCTTTCCCCGCTCGTGATCGGGGGATTTGATTGGGTTATAAGCATCGCCTGATTCATCCTTTCTATATGGGGTTATTGGTTGCCGCCGGTGACCTCTTCGCCGCTTTCGTCAGGCTCGGTTTTGCTGTTGTTGGCGTCGAGCAATAGGTTAAAATCAATTTTGCCGTGAGTGTTCATGTAATACCTTAGTTCGTCCCCAGCTCTTCTGTACGCTTTAACCAGCGTCATAAATTCGCTATCGTCGGGAAGACTTACGTGTACTCTTGCTTCCATTCTCGTGCACCTCCTCTCTCGCATTCGTAGCGTTCTCCGGCGTCTTAGTGACAGCCGCAGTGCGGGCAGACGCGGTATTGCTGTTTCATGTAGGATCACCTATCCGCATTTACGCTGAGGGCTGTGTTTCCGCAGCCACTCCAGCGCGGCTTCTCGCTCGATTAACTTTTGCCGCCTTTTTTGAGTTGGATTACGGGGAACCCCTCCGCTCGCGTGTATTGGTAAATTAGGTCAATGCTTGTGTGCGTATATGCCGCGAAAATCTTTACCGTGTCTATTGTCGGTGGCATGTTGCAGTCCTCCTTTGTTCTTGCGTGTTTTGGCGAAATGTGGTATGCTGTTTGTAACAATAAACTACAGGGGATGTGTACATATGATCACAGAAAAGCAAGTGGAAAGAGTTGTTCGGTATTGCATTGAGAACAAAAACGATTCTCATGTCCTGTATCAGCCCAAAGGGTTTTTCAGTTCGTTTCCCGGTTTATCTCACAATGAGGTTTTTGAAATTTGGAATACCATGGAGAGCAGGGGACTCACGCAGACCACCAAGGCCGATTTGCCAGAATCCGACAATATCCACATACTTACTCCGCTCCCCGCCGCTTACGATTATTTGGTTGAACGAAACGAGGTGCGGAAAAATTATTGGAAGAATTGGCGATGGAATATCTGCGCTGCCGCTATCACTGCCGCAATATCCGTCCTTCTTGGGCTTATTGCCTCGCGGTGGGCGGAAAGGCATTGGCCTGTAAACCCGCCTAAAGAAACTCTCCAAGAAGAAGTCCAACAATAACCCAAAACATGCCCCATATCCAACCGAGCGCGAACACCTCGCTTTTTTTCAGCTCATGCGGTTTCTTCATTTAGCCTTGTACACCTCCTCGTTGTGTACCCCTTTTGCGGGTGGTGTGATTCTTTTGCATCCAGATTCGCGAGACTTTGCGCCGTTATCATGAGTGGCTATCATTACAGATTGATGTGGAAGAGGTTACTGGTTGCCGCCGGTGACCTCTTTCATTCTCATGTTGATTTCTAGCGCGGTACGCCGGATATCCTCCAGTGTTCCTTCTAGCGCGTCGGCCTCTTTTTTGCTTTTTGTAAGAAGCTCTTGAAGCCGATCCAATCCCTCGACCTCAACCTCGACAGATATTTGTGTACGTGAGAACATCTTGTTTTCACCTCCCCCATCCGATGCTAGTCCACCGCGCGAGGAAGCGCCGGAGCCAGCCGCACTTTTTACGTTTGCGATTCCTCCACCACCGCCTCACGTCGTCCCACACCGCTTCTAAAATTACCATCAGAATCATTCCCGTGATGAACACGCCGCACAGCCACAGGCCCGCGTAATAATCTACCGGCATTTATGTACCCTCCCCATTGTTTTTTGCTGATAAGGTTTCCTCACGCTCGCATTCGCAGCGTTCCCCGGCGTCTAAATGACACCCGCAGTGCGGGCAGACGCGGTATTGCTGTTTCATATGGGGTCACCTCCCTGTCTTGCGGAATTCTGCCGCGATAAAGCTTTAATTTTCCGCATTTGTGTAGCAAAGGCTTCCAGCATGTCCCCGATAAGCGGTTCGATCGACTGCTCTTCCGCTGATGACAAGCGGGTTTTTGGGTTGATGTTCACGGCGTCCTCGATTGTGTAAAGCGGTATGCCGTCCGCAACGGGGCATTTTTCCCGCCCTGCTTTCAACGCAGCGAAGCGCTCTTCTGCCGTTTTCCGCTCGTTATGTATGGTTCCCGTCAAGACAAGGCGTTCGTCCGCTTTCAGGGTCACGGCGGCGGCGGGGTCAGCTTCGGCGGAGGGAATAATCATAAATTGCGGCACGGAGGGAAGCGGCGTCCCATTAGGGGCGCGCAATGCGGTTTCTCCAGCGTATATAAGCCGTTCGCCCTCTTTAAGCAGGGTCATATCTAGCTTCCTCCATTCCGTCCTTTTTGGGAGAGATTAGTTGCCTATGCTGTGTCAGCCTGCGTTTCGGGCAACGCGCCGTTTTGTATCCCAGCGAGTTCGAAACCCTTCATCATGTAATAGATTTTTTCCTGCTCACGTTCGGGGAGATTTTGGGCTATGCGCGTAATCGTAGCAGCACGAGCTTCTTTCTCGTTGGTGAGTTTTTCGGGCTTTTTATTCTCTTGCACTGCTGTTCCTCCTTCCTATGATTTGTGCTTGCGGCTCAATTTTCCTCATATATATTGTGCTTGCAGATACATATTAACACGATGATTTGTGCCTGTCAAGACATTTTTGAGAGAAATTTTCTTTTTTTGTCTTGACAGCTACAAAGTGCGCGTGTATACTATGTGGCAGGGGGTGACGCTGTGAACGCAGATATTGCGAAACGGATAATTGCCATTAGAAAATCAAAAAGAATGACTCAAACCCAATTTGCAGAACGCCTTAATACAACACGTCCAAAGATAGCTGCTTATGAATTAAATAAGGTAAATTTTGACTACGCATTTTTGGACTATATCTGTAAAATATTTGATATTAGCTACGAATGGCTTATGACTGGAGCCGGGGAAATGCTCTCCAAGACAAAGCAGAGTTTTGTCGAGCGGTTTTCCGCCGAGGTTGGGCTTAGTGGCTACGCAAAAAAAATCCTCGAGTGCTATTTAGGGTTGGATGAAAACCAGCGCGCCGTGATGGATGTATTTTTCAAGAGCATCGGAGACGCATTGTCAACCGGACAATCTTCCGAAGGCATCGATGTTGATACCGCTATAGAAACCGCCAGTGACCGCCGACACTTCATGGCGGCTAAAAACTCAACAAACCCGAAAGCGCCGCAGTTGATTGATCGCCCGCCGGAGTTCATGGGTCGCGTTGAAAAGGCTCCCGACGTAAATGACACCGGCGACATATAAAGCCACGGCATAATCAAAGCCCGTTAGGTCACACTACCTAACGGGTGATTGCGTCTTGATATACGGTATATATAAAGGGATTCGTGAGGCTTCTTGGCGGTGCCTTCTTGATAACGGTATTTCTTCTCTCCCTGTCGATCTGCTTCGTATAACGCGACCGGCTGGGATAAAGGTAGTAAAGAACAGCCATGTCAACGCTCTGTCTGGTGGCGAGAGCGGTCTGTGTATTTTTAACGGAGAGCGGTGGTTCATTATTTACGATGATGAAGCCATTCTCGGACGCCGTCGGTTTACAATCGCGCACGAACTGGGGCATATTTTTTTAGGGCATGAGCTAACGGCGGGGTATTATCGGCGCGGTGAGCATATCGGAAAGCCAAGGGAAGAAACCGCTGCCGATATGTTCGCGGCTCGTTTGCTGGCTCCTGCCTGTGTGCTGTGGGGGCTTAGATTGCATACATGGGAAGAAATGGCCGATGTTTGCGCCATTTCCAAGCCTGCGGCGATTAACAGAGCGGCGCGGATGGAAGAGCTGTACCGTCGGCAAAAGTTTTTGACAAGTCCGCTCGAACAGCGCGTTTATGAGCAGTTTAAGCCGTTTATTGATGAAAAAATAAAAAACAGGGTTGACGCTTACCCCTTGTAGTGATATTATGCTTGCAGTGGTCGAAAGGCCGCAATACATAATGTGAAGGAGATACGCAACAATGGCGCAGTTAACATGTCCGCATTGCCATAAACCCGTATCGGAGTTCGATAAAAATTGTCCGAGGTGCGGCGCGACGATTCATTCGCTGGAAGGAGTGGCTCTTCAGGATGGCGAAGATGTTGTTACAAATGGTGCGAACGTGTTCCCCAGCACTTACGATGTTATTCCGAATGATCCGCTCGAAATTTCTAAAGAGCAAATACGGCTCCTTCGCAGTATCAATGGCTCGCTGATGTTCTTTAAGGTGCTCGCTATAATCACCCTTGTCATAGGTGGAATTGTCGGGCTTGCTATCGCGGCTAGGTAGTAGGGTTAACGGTGGAGAATATACAGAGGGTCAGATATGAAAAGTAACGGATCATCTTTTGATGGAATGGGATACTTATTAGTTGGTATCATGTTTCTTGTATCTGCCATTGTAACTGCTATCGTTAGCGCGATTCTCGCTATTGCCGGTGCAAATCTTTGGGCGCTCCCTTTTGTTTGTATTTTGATATCCATTATAGCCTTCATTATGTACAATGTTAAAAAGAAGGAGCATCTCGAAAAAGAGCGCATAGAGGAAGAAAAACGTCAGGCAAAAGAGGAACGGCAACAAGAGGAACACCGGGTGGCTCGTGAAAAAAGACAACGTGAGTATGAAGCGGAGCGGGCAATAATCCTTGAGCGGGTGCATTCGGATGTCGTCGAGCGCATTATGGAACTTACCGACTATGACGAGAATCAGATACGCGCAATGATCAATGATAGCGGCCTGTCTATAGACGAGGAAACGCTTGGCATTGTCCAGAATATGTTGCTTATGATTTAGAAACTACCGGGCTTAATGCGGACTCCTCCCGAATTGTCGAAATAGGCGCGGTGAAGGTTGTTGGTGGGATTGTCATTGAAACGTTCCAAGAGCTGATAAACCCGGAATGTCCCATCCCGGAAGCCGCCTCAAAGGTAAATCACATTACAAATGACATGGTTCAGAGTTGCCGTACCATTTCAGAGGTGTTCCCTGCTTTCAAAAAATTCATTGGCAAATTACCTCTTGTCGCGCATAATGCCGATTTCGATTATGGTTTCTTAAAAGCTGCGAATCAACACCTATATGGGAAAGACTTTGCGCGACGGCATTACTGCACGATGAAATTATATCGTAAAGGCTTGGAATATGGACGCCGCAGTAGACTCGGCGATTTGATCGGCAACGTAGTTTTTAATGAAACTGTTATTGCGGAATATGAAGCTGACGCACACCGCGCGCTGACGGATGCGAAGGTCGTGTACCTCGCTTTTGAGCATTTGAAAAAAGAGCATCTTGCGCATAAAAACAGATAACTAAAAACCCATGAGGCGTGGTACGTATGATGGATGTTGCTACCCTCTCTAAAGCCCTTGACCACTTTAATTATTGGCTCTTAGTCACCGAAAATCTCAGACTGGCCGCTCGTTGTGCAAACCGACAATGCGGATTGAAGCTTACGGCGGCTGAGCATAAAGAACTACTAAAAACAGAAAATCGCCCACCAGAAGAATCCGGCGGGCAAAAGTAAAAAAGGGGTTGTATGGCATGGGCGCGGCGCGTAAGATTCAAACGACGGAACAGTCAAAGGCCGTTATATACGCCCGCTATTCCTCACATGGGCAGCAGGAGCAAAGCATTGACGGTCAGCTTCGGGATTGCTACGCTTTCGCCGAACGAGAAGGTCACCTTGTCATTGGGGAATATGTTGACCGAGCATTGACAGGGCGGAATGACGACCGTCCGGATTTCCAGCGCATGATCGCGGACGCGGCAAAAAAGCAATTCAAGTTTATTGTCGTGTGGAAGCTCGACCGCTTCGCGCGAAACCGCTTTGATTCAGCGGTTAATAAGGCAACGTTGAAAAAATACGGCGTCCGAGTTATATCTGCAACAGAAAACATCACAGACGAACCCGAAGGTATCTTGCTTGAAGGTGTGATTGAATCTCTCGCGGAATATTATTCGGAAAATCTTTCAAAGCATGTAAAGCGCGGTCAGCGAGAAAGCGTGTTGAAGGGTTCACATGTCGGCGGCATTGCTCCTTTTGGGTTTAAGTCCATCGTAGTTGATGATAAAAAACGGCTTGTCGCAGACGAGAATAACGCTCCGATAATCAAGTATGTTTTTGAGCAGTATGCGAAGGGCGTGACAAAAAAGGCCATTATGTCGGACTTAGCCGCCCGTGGTATCTTGAATTATTACGGAAGGCCACTCACATATTCGGCGTTGCAGAACGCCTTGCGTAATACTAAATATATCGGCAAATATACTTATAATGGCGTAGATGTTCCGGGGGCTTGCGATGCTCTCATAGATGAAGATACATTTAACAAGGTTCAAGAAATGCTGGATAAACGAAGCCACGGCGGCACGGGCGAAAAGGCCCGACAAGAATATCTTTTACAGGGGAAAGCTTTTTGCGGTTACTGCGGCACTCGGTTGGTCGGCGATGCCGGGACAAGCCGCCACGGGAATGTTCATTACTACTATGCTTGCGGCAAGAAAAAAAAGTACCACACATGCAAAAAAAATAATGAAAAGAAAGCGTTCCTTGAATGGTATGTTGTCGAGCAAACCATTGAGTATATCCTTTCGCTGGATCGGATGGACTATATTGCTGACCGAATTGTCTTGAAGTACGAAGATGAATTCAACGACAAAAAGATAAAGGAGCTTGAACGGCAATACAAAAAGCTAGACGCGGAAGTCGATGCCGCCGTTGACGCCACCATTGCCGCCCCCAAGCAAGGCCGACAAAAATTCTATGATAAAATAGAAGTGCTGGAGGCTCAAAAAGCCGACATTGAATTAAACCTTGCTACTCTAAAAATCGCGAACGGTCACCGTTACACAAAAGAACAGATTATCGCGTGGCTGAAAACCTTTTGCCGAGGTGACGCCCTCGACGAGGTGTTCCAACGGCGGATAATTGATGTCTTGATTAATTCAGTGTATGTGTACGATGACAAGATCGTAATTTACTATAACGTCAGGGGTGGCAAGCAAATTTCATATATGGAAATGTGCAACGACATGAATAATCTCGAACCCCTTGACATCAGCGATGAAATATGCAATAATGCAGAAGACAAGGGGTTCGGATATCGAATAGACAACCCCGCCATTCCGTAAATACCCTTTTTGGGGTTTTACGCGAAACCAAGCCAACCGCGAGGGCATTGCCGGGGATCAGGCAATGTCTTCTTTGGCGTTTTGGGATAGATTTCCGATAAAGCGGTATGTGATCTCAAGCTCCTGACGCTGCTTTCCGTATAGCCTATCGCGTTCCGATACGGTTATGTTTTCAACCAATCCCATTACGGTAGACCGGTCAAGGGTTTCAAGATCAAGGCAGGCGCTTATCAGTGAAAGCCAGCTATCAATTTCGCCTGTCGTTTCCTGTAACCCGTCAAGGTCGTGCCGCAGACGTGATAACCGTTCTTCGATCTCGGCTTGTTCTCTCACAAAGCCGTCCATCAGGGTCAAGAACAACGCTTCCGGGATTTTACTTTTATCCTCGTATAAGGATTTCAATGCGGTGGCGATGGCTACCAAACGATTCTCTGCTTCATGGATTTTTCCGCGGATAATCGCTATCTCTCCATTTTGAGTCTGCTTCATGGACAGCATTAAGCGATTCGCGAGATCATCCCGTTCCTCTTTCGCCAGCTTTGCGTAAAGCCGGATGTCATTCAAGACAAACGCGCAAATCTCCGCTTCGTCTATGAAGTGCGATGAACACGCTTTGCCGCCGTTATTGTTATACCGGCTGCAACGGTACACGCCCTTATCGCCGCTTTTGAGATGCTTCCTCATATAAGCAAGCGGTGAACCGCAATCGGCGCAATGCAGGATTCCCGCAAACAAACCCACAGTTTGCGATTTCGTCTCTCGAACCTTATAGCGTTTGTTAATGAGGCTATGTACGCGCTCCCACAATTCACGGGATACAAGAGGTTCATGCGTGTTTTCCACGATGATCCAGTCTTCCGGCGCAATCTTGCGGAGCTTCTTCGTCTTGAATGAAATCACTTCCCGCTTCCCCTGAACCATATTACCGATATACGCTTGGTTCTTGAGTAATTGCATAACCGTACCGCTGCCCCATACATTCTTTTGAGTACTTAGAGGATTTGAGCGGTTCATTTTTGCGTAGTGGTAAAACCGAGGGCTGTCTACCTTTTCCGCATTCAGTCTGTCGGCAATCATCCTTGCGCTCTCACCGGCTGCATACTCCGAAAACAGGCGGCGAATAATCCGAGCGGCGTCTTCATCCACAATTAAGACATGCTTATCTTGCGGAGATTTCTGATAGCCGTATGGAGCTTTACTGTTCATGAACTTTCCCTGCCTCGCTCCGGCACTCTTGACTTGTCGTACCTTTTTGGATACCTGTTTCGGATAGAATTCGTTTAGGACATGATGAAACGCGGCGATGTCGTTGTTTTCCTGCATGGTGTCGATGGAATCATTGATAGCGATGTATCGGATACCGCGCTCCACGAAGTATTCCTCGGTGTAGTAACCGGCTTGAACGTAGTTTCTTCCAAGGCGGGAAAGGTCTTTTGTAATAATGCAATTTATCCTTCCCGCGTCGGCGTCGCGAATCATCCGCTGGAAATCCGGTCTTTGAAAATTTGTGCCTGTCCAACCGTCGTCGATATAACACTCCTTCAGATTCCACCCCTTTTCCTTCACGTAGTTGATGAGCATCTGCTTTTGATTGGCTATGCTCATGCTTTCGAGTGAGCCGTTATTGTCGTCCCGTGATAGACGGCAATAAATTCCTACATCATAGCTGCTGGGCAATTTCATTTTGGCTTCCCTCCATGAATCGCGAAACAATATGATATAGATTGATTGCCCCGCTATTATATCCAAGGATTAATGTGTAACCGTCAAGTAGAAACCGGCCAGTTATGGCAAATAAAATCAGGCCACTTTAGGGGTGGTTATCAAAGATTTGTTTTCGATGGGCGACGCGC
>QMCE01001860.1_pt1 | contig 11671 bp, 12 predicted proteins | sample 1821851 | NCBI WGS metagenome assembly QMCE01 (sample SAMN09453174, study PRJNA476694) | Termite gut metagenome, whole genome shotgun sequencing project. | isolation source: worker | host: Odontotermes sp. | place: South Africa:Pretoria | collected 2016-01-28
AGCACCAGCGCCGCGAGGTCGTCGCGCGCGCAGAAAACGCCGGCGGGGGGGCGGGCCAGCCGGGAGAGCAGCGCCTCCAGATCGCCGGGATCCTCCGCATCCAGGACAAACTCCGAAGAGACGTGCCCCGCCTCCCGGAGCCGGGAGGCGAAGCCGTCGTAAATGACGCTGTCGTGCGGATGCGCGTTCGCCGGTTTCGCGAAAACAAAGGAAGCGCGGCCCGTGGACAGCAGATGGTCGGCCGCCGTGCGGCCGATCTCCTCGTTGTCCCCGCCGACAACATCGACATTGACGGCGCCCGCGGGCGGATCCACGCCGCCCAGAACGACAATGGGGATGTTCCTGCCGGAAAGCTCCCGGATGCAGGCGGCGGTATGCGTCCCGCTCGATGAATAATACAGGATTCCGTCCACCTGGTATTCCAGGAGACGGCGGAGATCCGGCGGTTCGCCCGCGCCGTTCCGATCGGACGCGGCGGCGAAGGCGGTCTGCAAATGCCGCTCCATCCAATCCTGGGACATGAAGAGCGGGAAGCAATCGGCCTCGGCCAGTCCCTCGTTGATGCCGGACGCGAGCTCCAGAAAGGTGCGGTAGGAGTTGATGACCATCAGGACGCCGATCAGCCTGCTGCGTCCCCGGAGAAAGCCTCCGCCGAGCCTGTTGGGAAAATACCCGAGTTTGTCGGCGCAGCGCTTGATTCTGCTCCTGGTCGCTTCGGAAAGGGAAACGTCGCGGCGGTCGGCCAGCGTAAAGGAGACCGCGGTGGGGGAGACGCCGGCGAGGCGGGCGATGTCGGCGATGGTGACGCGCTTTTTCTTGCGTTGCATGTTTCCCGCCTTCCAATCCGGTTGTCTGTCGTTTTCGGCGGGCGATCCTGTCCCGGCCGCGCGCCGCCTTCGGTTACATTTCGTTATGTATACACCATTTCTTTGAAATATCAATACTTGTGCCCATGGATATCAATGTCGCAACTAATATATTTTAGTTGTTGACTAATATATATTAATTCGCATAATTCCCCTGAATCCGGCGCGGATGCCGCGCCAGGCGTTTTTACAAAGGAACCAGCAATGCGCGTATCCATGAAAGCCCGCGTGTTTTCCATCATTGGAATTCTCCTCCTCGTCACCGCCGTCGTCGCGGGGGCGAGCTTCCATGGAATAACCCGCCTCATCGGCACGATGGGCGCCATCGGCCGGCAGGGACAGCGCACCATCGATTTGGAGCGGATCGACAAGATCGTGCTGAACCGGCGCATCGCCACAACGGACGTCATCATGGCGGCGAGCGAGGCCGACATGAAAAAAATCGTCGAGGGGCCGTTCGCCCGGCTGACAAAAGCCATGGAGGCGGAACTCGCGGACTATCTCGCCCACTCCCCCGTTCCCACGCCCCCGGAAATCCGGGAACGCCATGACAGGATGAAAACCCTCTGGGCGGAGTATGTGAAGCAGACCGACGCCGTGGTCGCCCTGTCCTGCGCGAATTCAAACAACAGGGCGATCGCCATCAACGAGGAACTTCAGGATTTCTGGGACGCCCTCGACGGGGACTGCCTCCGGCTGGCGGAGCATATCGGGAAAAGCGGCGGGAATGCCGGAAGCGCGGTCGCCAGGGCGGAAGGCGCGCGCATATCCCTCCTGCGCTTCCGGCTGAACCTGAGCAAGTACATGCCCGAGGAGGATCCCGTCAGGAGCCGCGCATTCCGGAAGGCCGCCGAGGATCATTTCAAGGCGTTCCACGACGCTCTCGGCGGCTTGTCGAACACCCTCCCCGCCGCCGGAGGCGGCGCCCTGGCGGCGGAGATTCTGCGGAAGGCCCGCACCACCGGCGACGACGCGTTCCGCCGCATCGCCGACCTTGTCGGCCAGGCCACCAACGTCAAGGCGAAGGCGCTCCTCGCCGGCGCCGCGACGCCGGCCCGCGCCAGGCTTGACAGCTACACCACGGAGCTCCAGGCGGCCAACCTGAAAGCCATGAACGACGGGCTTGCGGAGGGGAATGCGCTGGGAACATCCATCGAATGGCTTGTCGGCACGATCAGCGCGGCCGGCATCATCGTCTCCGTCGTCCTGGCCTTCGTCGTCGTCAGCTCGCTGGTCAGGGGGCTGAAAGGCATCATCGACAGGCTGACCGAAAGTTCCGAACTGGTGACGGCGGCCGCCGGCCAGATATCCATGTCCTCCCAGACCCTCGCCGAAGGCTCCACCGAGCAGGCCGCGTCCCTTGAGGAGACCTCGTCCGCGCTGGAGGAAATGGCGTCGATGACCCGCCAGAACGCGGAAAACGCCAACAAGACGAACGATACGACGCAGAACAACGGCAGGCACATCTCCAACGGTTCCGTCGCCGTCGGGAACATGTCGCACGCGATGGCGGAAATCACGGATTCCGCGGAGCAAATCAGCCGCATCATCAAGACCATCGAGGACATCGCCTTCCAGACGAACCTGCTTGCCCTGAACGCGGCGGTCGAAGCCGCCCGCGCGGGCGAGGCGGGCAAGGGGTTCGCCGTCGTGGCGGACGAGGTCCGGAATCTCGCTGGCCGTTCCGCCCAGGCCGCCCGCGACACGACGGATCTCATCCAGACCACCATCGAAAGGGTTCACCACGGTTCGGACATCGCGAAGGCGCTTGACACCAGCTTCAGGGAAATCGAGGAAGGCTCCGGCTCCGTCGCCCGCCTCATCGGGGAAATCACCTCCGCGACGAACGAACAGGCCAGGGGAGTGGATCAGGTCAACACCGCCGTGGCGCAGATGGACAAGGTGACGCAGTCGAACGCCGCCACGGCCGAGGAGGCGGCGTCGGCGGCGGAGGAGCTTTCCGCGCAGGCGAGCGCCCTGCACGACATGGTCGGAGAACTGGTGGGCATGGTCGAGGGCGGGGGGAGCGGGACGGCGCGCGCCGGGAATTCCTCCGCGAAAAACGCGCCGGAGAGGCAGGCCCGCCGGGGGAAGAATGTCCGCATAGTGAACGCGTCCAGGCTGCTTTCGCTGGACAGGGATGACGGGGACGCCGTATACGAGCGGCCCGTCCTTTGAAGTGAACAGGGACTGAATAGCATAACAATAGTCGAAGGTCCAAGACCCACGAATCTGACAGTTCCGCTCTTGTGACTTTGACGCTGTGGCTTTCGGACTCGCCGATTATCTGTGGCGGCGTCCGGCGTCGTGGCGTCAAACAGCCCTGTCAGAGCTGGTGGGTCTCACGCACGGATCGCCGCCTTTTTTCATTGGCGGCCAAACGGAAAAGGGGCTGGCAATGGGCAGGATATCGAACGAACTGCGTCGCGTCATAGCGGAAAACATCCGCGCCGCGCGGATGAAGAAATTCCCCGGCCGGGGCGGCGGCAAGAAATGCGCCGAAGCCTTCGGCGTCTCTCCCCAGCAGTGGTCTCCCTGGGAGCGCGGCATGCGGACGCCGGACGAGTTCCGGCTGCGGCAGCTTGCCGAATTCTTTGAGGTGTCCGTCGAGTATCTGCGCCAGGATCATTCCCCGCCCGAAAGCAGGCTCGACGCGCTCTCCTCGTCATCGGATGACTCGCTTCTTCCCGAGCTGTCCCTCCACGGCGTTGCCTGCGCCGAGAGTGAAATCGCCTGGCAGCTGCACAAAATCTATACCGGACCGGCGAAAAACGGACAGCGGTGGAATATCTCCCTCAATATCATCCTCTCGAAGGAAACGAGGAAAGAGGCATAAGCATTCGCTTTTGCGATACGCCGGAGCGCCCCTTCGCCGCGGCTTCACGGGGCACGGGTGCTGCTCTGGCATGCAGCCGGCGGGCGGGGCATGTGCATGGAGCGCGTCAGATCGCGCAGAGCGCCGCCAGCGCAAACGCGTTCACGACAATCGCCATGAGGACGGCGAGCGCGCCCTTGTCCTTCGCGTCCCTGACAAAGGGGCGGCGCTCCGTCGTGACGCCGTCGCAGATGTCCTCGATCGCGGAATTGATGATTTCCGCCAGGAAAATGAGCTGGAAGCACCCGGCCATCGCAAGGCACTTCCACAGCGGCCACGGCGACAGCGCGAGGCAGACGATCAGGAACGCGAAGACGAGGCATTCAAGCCGGAATGATTCTTCTTTCAGGAAGGTGGTTTTGAGCGCGTCCCGCGAGTATCCGAAGGAGCGCGTGATCCGTCCGGGCGCGTTCGACAGCAGTTTTTTCACCCCGCTTCCTCCCCTTCATTCCCTCCGGAACACGGCGGCTTGATCCGCGGCGACGGCGGGGGGAGGATGTCCGCCGCCGCTCTACCACATGAGTTCTCCGGGAAAGTAGGAAATTTCCGGCGTTCCGCCCGGTTCGAAATCAATGGCGATGCAGTCGCCGCGCACCGGCGCGTCCGCGAGATTGTGCTCGTACACATACATCTCAACCGCCCTGCGCATCCGGCGCAGCTTTTCGGGCGTGAATGCCTCCGCCGCCGTTCCGTGGGAACCGCTCTTCCGCGTCTTCACTTCGACGAAAACCCATTCGTCGCCGTCCTTTGCGACGAGGTCGAGCTCGCCCCGCCTGTATCTGACCCGGCGGTCGAGTATTTTCATGCCCCTGGCGATCAGAAAGCGTTCCGCCATCAGCTCGCCGTCGAAGCCGAGCTGAAGGTGCCTTGCCACGGGTTTTTCAGCGGTTCGGGGTTTTTTCATGCGCTGTGCTCATGCCTGATTCGCCGGCAGCCTCCTCGCCTCTCCCGGGACGGCCGGCATCCCCGAATCCGCGCTCGCGAGCGCGGCGAAGCAGAACTCCAGGCTCCCGAGCGCGCTCCGGGCGCTGTTCTCCGGCTCCCTGTTCTCCGCAATGGCCGACAGGAGCTCCGCCATCGCCCCGTGGAACCCGTCCGGAAACCACGCCCCCTCCAGCGCGGGGCTGAACGTTCCCTCCCCCGTGAAGCGGAGCGTCTGGTCGTTCGCGTCCCTGCCGTCGCTCACGATGGTTCCCCTGTCCCCCACAATCATCAGCCTGTTGTTCTTGCCGTGCGGGCACTGCGCGTCGAACATCAGGGTCGCCTGCGCGGCCGCGAATTCGGCGGCCGCCTGCCCGAGGAGCGGCGGCTTCACCGCCTGCCCCGCGCTCCGCCCGACAGACGCGAACACCCGCGCCGCCCGCTCGCCGTTCATGAGGACATGCACCATGTCGAAGTAATGGATGCCGAAATCGTAGAGCACGACGTGGCGGATATTTTCAAAGGGCGTGCCCCTGATCCAGGAATGATCCCAGGCGATGTTCATGTGGATCGCCTGCACGTTCCCGACATATCCTTCGCGGACGAGGAGGGTGGCGTAGCGGAAATGGGGCGCCCAGCGGGCGTTCTGGTTGACGGCGAGTTTGCGGTCGCGCTCCTCCGCCAGGCGGCGGAGCTCCTCTCCCCGGTCGAGATCCGTCGTGAAGGGTTTCTGGCTGAGGACGTGCTTGTCCGCGAGGAGGGCGTCCCGAATGATGGCGTGCCGGACATCCGGGTGGGTCGTGATGTCGGCGACGTCGATGCCGGGGATGTCCAGCGCGCGGCGGTAATCGTCGAAGGCCGCCGCTTCCGGATAGAATCTGTCCCGCAGCTCCTCCGCCGCCGCGAGGCGCACGTCGCAGACGGCGGCGACGTCGTAGCCGGCCGCCCTGTAGGCGGTGAGGTGCTGGACGGCGATGCCGCCCGCGCCGATGAGGACGATTTTCGCCGGATGCACATGCGCTGCCGGCCGGTAGGCGAGGGCGGGAGCCGGAAGTTCGGGAATTTCCGGGCGCCCGGCGTAGCCGTAGACGATTTTTCCGTTTTCGGATTTTGCCATTGCTTCCTCCTCGCATTGCATTGACCGGCGGCTTTCACGCGTGGAGATCGTTCACCACCTCGCGCACCACATCCTCGTCCACAAGCGGCGCCGATTTCCCGAAGCCGGCAAGGAGCGCGAGGTCGGAAATTTTGTTGAGGTTGCGCGGGACGCCGCCGGCGCTCTCGATAATCATGCTCTCCGCCCCTCCGGTGAACAGATCCTCCGCGCCGCCGGCCAGGCGCAGGCGGTGCCGCAGGTACGCCCGCGCGTCCTCCCCCGACAGCCCCCCGATGTGGTACTTCACGGTCAGCCGCTGCGAGAGCTGCGGCAGGGCGTCGATGCGCGCCCGCAGCTCCGGCTGCCCCACCAGGATGAGGCTGAGGAAAAAGCTCCGCGCCTGCTGGAAGTTCAGGAGCAGCCGGATCTCCTCCAGCGTCTCGTCGTTGTGCACCACCTGCCCCTCGTCCACAATGACGATGGTGGACGCGCCCCGGCGCCGCGCTTCCGTCAGGAACGCTTCCAGCCGCTCCAGCAGTTCCGGTTTCGACATCCGGGCGATGGCGGCGACGTCGAAGCCGAACTGTCGGAGGATTTCCCCCAGCAGTTCGTCCGGCTCCAGATTCGGATAGGGGACGAGGGCGACTTCGAAGCGGGCGGGGTCGAGTTCGTCCACAAGGAGGCGGGTGAGGAGTGTCTTGCCGCAGCCGCACTCGCCTGTCAGGAGCATGGCTCCCTGGCCCTCCGTGACGACATAGATGGCGCGGGCGAGCGCTTCCTCGTACTGGCGGGCGAAGAAGAAGTACCGGGGGTCCGGCGTGTTGCGGAAGGGTTTGTCCGACAGCTTCCAGTATTTCTCGTACATGGCTGTCTCAGAAACCGAAATCGATCACTTCCGCCGACGGGAAGTCGGCGTCGGACGACCATGTTTTCGCGACGCCGCCGATGGGGAGGTCGGGGGAGAGCCAGACTTTGAATTCACGCGGCTCGCCGTTCGCGTCTGTTTCTTCCGTGAGGATGCGGACGGCGGTGACGGGGTATTCCTTCTCGTTGATGGTGATGAACTCCCGGGTGATTTCCTGCGCGCGCGACGCCATTTCCTCCATCCGCCTGTTGTAGTCGGCGAGGGAGATTTCGTGCTCCTTCGTCTCGACGACGGCGCCGTCCTCGCCGAAGTGTTCGCGCTTGACCGTGAAGGACGCGCCGTCGATGCGGAGGAGGGTGACCCGGGTCTGCTCGGGCGCGTCGCCTCCGGAAACGTCCTCCATCAGAACCCACTCGCCCGCCTTGGCGGCGGCGATGCGGTTCGGAATGGCTTCACCCGCGACCGCGGCGGACAGGAGCAGGGCGGCGGCAAGGGCAAGGAGCGCGGTGCGCATGAATGTGATTCCTCCCGGGAAAAACGGAGCGAGCGTCGTTCAGGTGCGTTTTTCAGCGTTCCCGCAGGTGTTCCGGGAAGGGCATTCTCCGCAGGAACAGCGCGCCTTCCCGCCCGCCGAGCCATGCAGCCGGTACGCGAGCCAAACCACGGCGCAGCCGACAATGCAGGCCGTCAGCACGGTTTCCATGCTATCTCACCCACACGCAGTCCGCCATGCCCCGCGCCAGCGCCAGACGGCAGCCGCCGACGCGCACCACCAGCATGTCCCGCGTCCTTCTGTTCACCACCTGGATGCTGGCGCCTTCCACCAGCCCCATCTCGCAGAGGCGGCGCCTGTCCCCGCCGCTCACTCTGTCCACCAGGTAACTCGGGCGCACCGGCGCCGCCGCCAGCGGCATGGCCGCCGCAGCCGCCACTGTTGAAAACCCGCACCCCGCATTCGCAAGAATCATCGCGTTTCCCTGTTTGCAGTGTTCTTTTCGGGGAAAGCGGCGCCGCGGGCGTCGCTTTCAAAATTGTTTTGTTTATAAAACTGTACAGCGAACTCCGGGAAAAAGCAAGCGTTTTTTTCAGGAATTCTTCCCCAGATACCCCCAGGTCGCCGGAGGCGAAAGCGCCTCCGCCTCCGTCGGCTTCCCCGCGTCCAGCAGCGCGCGGATGCGGCTGGCGCTGACGGCGCGGCCGTCCATTTCGAGGCGCGGCACTTCCACCACGTCGATGCCGAACGCCGGCAGGATCGCCCGCATCTGGCGGTTGTAGGACGCGGTCACTTCGTCCAGCGGTTCCGTCCCGACGTAGCGGCGGGTTATGCCCATGGGCTTCGCGAAACACTCGGCGAACAGGGTGAGATCGAGGGCGCAGTTGATTCCCTCCGCCCGGATTTTGTCCTTGATGAAGTAGGAGGGGAAGGTGGCGGCGGAAATCAGGTAATCGCTCGTCGGGTGGACGAGGACGTTCGGGAGATCGGCGACGCCGGCCTTCACCATCGCGAGGCGGTCGGCCGCGGAAAACCGGCTTTTGTCCGTGGAGAGGATGAACAGATGCACCCGGGCCGACGCGTTCGCCGCAGTCTCCACAAGGTACCGGTGGCCGAGGGTGAAGGGGTTGCAGTTGGCGACGATGGCGGAGACGGGGCGGCCGCCGGCGGGGGCGGCGATCTCCCCGGGGCGTTCCAGACCGGCGACAAAGGCGTGTATGCCGTTCCGGCGGTTTTCGAGAAGGGCGGCGTCGGCTGTTTTCACAACGGGGAAAAAGCCCAGTTGCTCAAAGAGGGCGGCGCTTTTCGGGCTGGTGAAAATAAACAGGTGGCTGTGGCCGCTCAGGACGGCGTCTTTCACCAGTTCCGTCACGATGGCGGCGGCGCAGCCTTCGCCCTGCGCGTCCGGGGCGACGGCGATGCATTTGAGCACATTGTCCTGCCGGGAGCCGGTTGCCACGGCGTTCCCGTCGTCGTCTTCGAGGATGGCGGTGAACTCGGCGCCTTCGTCCCAGTCGATCCCGACCCGGGCAAGGAGCGATCGCACCGCCGCGAGGCGGCGCGGGGGGAGGGAGGCAGTGGGGGCGGCGATGGTGTGCATTTCTGCATTTCCTAAAAAACCGCCGCATCGACGGGGATGCGGCGGTTGAGAGTACAGAACGTGCGCCGGCGGGGAGCGGGTCAGCTCGCCATCGCCTTCCGCAGCTTCATCTGCCCGCGCGCCGCCTTCTTGACCTTGCCGGCGGAGAGGCAGGAGGTGCAGACGGTGATGCGTTTCACCGTGCCGTTCACGTCGGCGCGGACGTTTTGCAGATTCGGTTTGAACGTGCGCCCCGTCTTGCCGGAAATTTTCGCGCCCGATCCGCCCTTCGCCTTCGCCGCGCCGCGACGGGCGTATTTGATGCCGAACGTGGTTTTCTTGCCGCATACAGCGCATTCGTTGGACATTGTGCTCTCCTGCAAAATACCGTATCATCAAACGCGCCAACGGCGCTGTCTCCAAAGCAGGGGGCTGCCGCTCCCATAATGACGCCGCGACCGCCCTGCGGCAGTCGCGTTGAACCGTATACTATCCCCGCCCCTCCCCCGCCTGTCAAGGAAAAATACCGGACAGCCCCGTTTGAACGGAAATTTCCGAACAGAATTGATCCTTGCCTGTAACAATCGGATGATTGAGGCAACTACTGGAAGAGGGAACGCGCTTAGTTCAACCCACAGCCACGGGGAATACTCCATGAAAAAAACGCATCTTGTCCTCCTTCTCGCCCTCCTCGCCGCCGCCGGCGCCTACTACGCCATTTCCCGGGGGAATGCCGGCGATGAAAAGCCGGAAAAAGCGAAAGCCGTCGCCCAGGCCCTGCGCGGCGACCTCACCATCTCCGTCGACGCCTCCGGACGCGTCGAGGCGGAGCGGGAAGTCGAAATCAAATCCAAGGCATCCGGCGAAGTCGTTCAAATCAACGCCGACATCTCGGACGAGGTGAAGCAGGGAATGCTCCTCTTCAAACTCGACCCCGTCGACGAGGAGCGGTCGGTGAAGAAGCTGCAGGCCAGCCTCGCCATGTCGAAGGCGCGGCTGGAGCAGCAGCGCCTCGCCGTCCGGGCCGCGGAGACGAAGCTGTCGGCGGACACCACCCGCGCCAACGCCGACCTGAAATCCGCCGAGGCGGAGCAGACCGAGGCGGAGGCGAAGCTCCGCCGCGCCGAAAGCCTCCACAAAGAGAACGTCATCACCCGCGAGGAATACGACACCGCCGTCACCGCAAGCGTCAGGGCGGAGAGCGCGTTCGAGAACGCGAGGGCGAAAATGGACGACCTGTCCGTCCAGGCGCTCGAACTCGACAAAACCCGGCAGGACATCGCCATCGCCGAAGCGCAGGTGGAGAACGACACCGTCGCCCTCGACGACGCGCTCCAGCGGCTGAAGGAGACGGAGGTCTTCTCCCCCATCGACGGCATCGTGTCGGACAGAGCCATCCAGGAAGGGCTCATCATCGCCTCCGGCGTGTCGAACGTGGGCGGCGGCACGACGGCGATGAAGATTATCGACCTCTCCCGCGTCTACGCCATCGCCGCCGTGGACGAGGCGGACATCGCCGGAGTCGTCCCGGGCGTGAAGGCGCGCATCACGGCGGACGCCTTCAAGAACAGGACATTCCCGGGGACGGTCGTCCGCGTGGCGGCGACCGGGTTCGTGGAGTCGAATGTCGTCACCTTCGACGTCAAGGTGGAGGTGGAGGGACGGCGGAAGAACCTGCTGAAGCCGGAAATGACGACAAACGTCACCTTCATCGTGGACGAGCGGAAGAACGCGATTCTCGTCCCCGCGACCGCTGTCGTGCGGAAAGCCGCGCGCGTCGACGCGCCGGACGCCCCGGGCGCGGACGAAGACGGGGACGGGAGCGCGCCCGCGCGGCGGCGGGTCGATTATTCGCGGCGGGAATCCTTTGTCACGGTCGTCAGGCCGGACGGGACGGAAGAGGAGCGGAAGGTGGAGACAGGCATCACGGACGGCAACAACATCGAAATCATTTCCGGCCTCGCCGAAGGCGAAAGCGTCGTCCTGCACGACGCGGCGGAAAGCGTCTGGGCGGGCCAGCAGGCGCGGGCGGGCCGCCCGGGGAGGAGGTAAATCCCATGCCGGACAGCACAGCCCCCCTCCCCGTCATCGACGCGCGCGAGCTCCGGAAAACCTACCGCGTGGGCGATCAGTCCATCCGCGCCCTGGACGGCGTCGACGTCCGCATCGACCGGGGCGAGATGGTCGCCATCACCGGCGCTTCCGGATCCGGGAAATCCACCCTCATGCAGGTGATCGGCTGCCTCGACCGGCCGGACTCGGGCGAGTATCTTCTGGACGGCGAGAATGTCGCGAACCTGTCAAGCGACCGCCTCGCCCACATCCGGAACCGGAAAATCGGCTTTGTCTTCCAGGGCTTCCACCTGCTGCCGAAGCTGACGGCGCTGGAGAATGTCGAGCTGCCCCTCATGTACGCGGGGGTGCGGGATCCGAAGCCGGCGGCGCGCGCCGCGCTGGAGCGGGTCGGACTGGGGGACAGGATGGGCAACGAGTCGAACAAGCTGTCCGGCGGGCAGCGGCAGCGCGTGGCGATTGCGCGCGCGCTTGTGGGGTCTCCGTCGCTTCTTCTCGCGGACGAGCCGACGGGGAATCTCGACTCGAAGACGGGGACGGAAATTCTCGCGCTTTTCCACGCGCTCAATGCCGAGGGCGTGACCATCGTTATTGTGACGCACGACACGGACGTGGCAAAGTTCGGCCGCCGCCGCATCAACATGATGGACGGGCAGATTGTCGACCCGGACGAGGTCGGCCGGCGCGTTTCGTCCCGGTACAAGGCGGCGGGGGCGAACGTCAATTAGGTTCTGTCTGAGTTATGTTTTGCCTGTACAATCGGCGTTGCCAAGGATTTTGCGCACGGATTTCGCAGGCAAGGCTATAGTACTACAGTTGCAGATTGATGTAACTCGTTATTTATCCGTCCATGGCTCTTTTTGCGAGTCAACGAAAAGGCTTGCAAAAAGGGCTTTGGGTGCA
>QMCE01001861.1_pt1 | contig 11668 bp, 13 predicted proteins | sample 1821851 | NCBI WGS metagenome assembly QMCE01 (sample SAMN09453174, study PRJNA476694) | Termite gut metagenome, whole genome shotgun sequencing project. | isolation source: worker | host: Odontotermes sp. | place: South Africa:Pretoria | collected 2016-01-28
AAACTGGGTGATGATGGCGTACTCGGCCGAATAGTGCTGGCGGCGTATTTTTTTGCGCAGGGGTTCCAGCAGGGCTTCCTCGTCGTCCAAAATCATGCTGTAAACGTCGAAGATAGCGGCATCGTCCCCCACAATGCGGGCGGCCCGCTGGCGCAATTCGCGCGTTTTGCCGTACAGCGCGCGCCGGGCGGCCTCGAAGCGGTCTACCTCGCGGGTGGGCTCGGCGCAGCGGTGGGGAATAAAATCGGCCGTGTTGGACGCGCGCCACAAAATGGCCTGCGCGTAGGTAATGCCCGGCGATACACCCGTGCCTTTAATCATGCGCTGTACCCCCCTTCCCGCGTAATTGGCATTGTTGTTGTTGGGGCTGTACCCTAACGGTGAGACGGTTTAATCGAAAACCTTAAAACGTTCCGCCATGTCTACAAAGGTCTTTTGCCCGGCGGGGGCGGTGGGCTTGCCAAAGGCCATTTGGGCCACCAGGGCCCAGCTTTCGGGCAGGTTCCATTCTTTTTTCACCGCGTCGTCAATGATGGGGTTGTAGTGCTGTATGGTAACGCCCAGGCCGCGTTCGTCCAGGGCGGCCCAAACCGCCAGTTGCAGCATGCCGCTTTGCTGCAGCACCCAGCCGGGGAAATTATCCGCGTAGGCGGGGTTTTTTTTCATATATTCTTTGGTTACGGCATCGTCGTTAAACAGCAGCACCGAGCCATGCCCCGCCGCAAACATGCCAATTTTGGTTTGCGTCATGGGGAAGCGTTCCTCCGGCACCCGCGGTTTCAGCGTTTCCAGCACAATGTCCCACAGCCTTTTGTGGGCATTGCCAAGCAAAAGCACCGCCCGCGTGCCTTGCATATTATACGCGGTGGGCAGGTTTTTAATAAGGGCTTCCAGCATTTCGGCCAGTTCGCTGTCGGGCACGGGGCTCTCGGCACTAAGGGCATAGCGGCTGCGGCGGTGCACAATGGCGTCCAAAAAAGCGTTCATTGTAAACTCCCTTCGTTTGCGTATGCGCCTGTTCCATTGGCGGGATATACACAGGGCATACTTTGTGGGCATAAGCTGCGGCCAGTGTTTATCCCTTTTTCTTCTTCTTTTTCCTTTTTTCGGCTTCGGGCTTCGGGGCGTTGCGGTTTTGGTGCACGGCCTTCAGGCAGGCAAAGGTTTCGTCGCTGATGGCATGCTCCACCCGGCAGGCGTCCTCGGCGGCAATTTCTTCCGGCACGCCAATGCCGGTTAACAGCGCCGTGAGGATGGTGTGCCGTTCATAGATTTTCTCGGCGGTATCGCGGCCTTTTTGGGTGAAAACCAAGGCGCCGTCCTCCACCGCCTGCAAGTAGCCGTCGGCTTTCAGCTGGTTCACCGCGCGGCTTACGCTGGGCTTCGAGAAATCCATATGGTGGGCAACGTCGATGGAGCGCACCCGCCCTTCCCGTTGTCCAAGCACATAGATGGCTTCCAGATAATCTTCGGCTGAACGTCTTAAAGCCATGGAATGCCCCCCTTTTGTTTATTGGGAAATTCAGAACCAGAAGTCAGGAACTTGTTACGGCTTGCCTTAAAAACAGGGGCTAAGCCTTACATCTAAAGTATAGCATACAGGCGTGTGAAAGACAATTGGTGACACCCCATGCGCCAGCTACATCAGATGGGTGCCGTTGATGGACAGACGGAATTGCAGGCCAAAGAACTGGGCGGCCTGGCGGCACAACTGCATGCGGCCCATAAAAATTTCAAAATAATCCATCACCGTGCAGATGTCTGTGTCGATTTCCAGCGAAAGGGTGATGGTTTTTTCGTCGGGGTCCAAGCTGGTGGCAGCTTTTTTCACAGCATAGTTCACGCGGTCATGAATATCAAAGGAAGCATCATCCTCGGCCCGCACCCGGCTGCGGCGCACGTCGGTTTTGTCGGCCAAAATCAGGGCGGCGGCCACGCAGTTCACCGGGCAGGCAGTGCCTTCGTCGTGGTGGCCAATGGCGGCCACCACCACGGCCACATCGGCGGGCGGCAGGTTCATGCGCGTTAAAATGGAAAAGGCCAGCACGGCGCCGCTTTGGGCGTGGCCCGTGCGATTGGCTAAATTGCCAATGTCGTGCATATAGCCGGCAATGCAGGCCAGTTCGGCCTGGTGCGGGGTGTAGCCCAGCAACAGCAGCCAGCGGCTGGCCAAGTCGGCGCAGCGCATCACATGGGCAAAGCTGTGCTCGGTGTAGCCCAGGGCCAGCAGCGAGGCGTCTGCCTGGCGAATGTAGGTTTTAATCTCTTCCGAATTCTTGATGTCCTCAAAGCTAGGGGTCTTCATGCGTTCCTCCCTTTTCCGTCATTTGCCCATTGTACCGCGCGGGCGGCGCGTTTTCAAGGAAAATGGGGCTAATTGTAAGTAAAAATTGGGTAGTTATTTGGAGTATATTGACAGACCACAGATGAAATGATATAATCTATATGACTGAATTAGTTATATAGTCGCACAACAGGAGGGGGGAGCCGTGCCGTGCCGCGTTTTACTCAGCAGGAAAAAACAATGATACAAAACAAACTTTTGGCCGAAGGAGAGAAGCTTTTTGCAGCCCACGGCTTAAAAAAGGTAACGGTGGATGACCTTGTGCGGGCCGCCGGCATTTCCAAGGGTTCGTTTTACGCGTTTTACCCCGCGAAGGAGCATCTGTTCATGGATATCTCTGGCCGGCTGCAAAACAGAATGTGGGAAGGCGCGAAGCTGTTCCTGGACAAAAACCGCGAATTGCCGCCCAAAGAGCTGGTGAAAAAGTGCTTCCTTTGGATGTTTGGGCAACTGGAAAAATTCCCCATGCTGATGATGGTGGATAGGGAGCTTACAGAACATTTGTACCGCAAGCTGCCGCCCGAGGTGGTGCAGGCCCACACGAAAGAGGACGCCCAGGCCCTGCTGCTTCTGGGGGAATATGGTGTGCGCTTTAAATGCGAGATAAACCTGGCGGCTTCCACCATGCAGGTTCTGGCGCTGGCCCTGCTGAACCTGTGGCATGAAAATGGAAAAAACGCCCGTGGTGTGATTGAAATTATGCTCAGCGGCGTTGTGAATGAACTGGTGGAGTGAAAAATATGATACAAGTACAAGGGCTTTACCTGCGGTACCCGGCGGCAAAAAATGACGCCCTGCTGGACGTTGGGTTTTCAGTGGCGGAAGGGGAGATATTCGGCTTCCTGGGGCCCTCTGGGGCGGGCAAAAGCACCCTGCAAAAGGTGCTAACCGGTGTGCTGCGCAACTACCGCGGCAGCGCAAGTGTGGGCGGTATGGAGATGAAAACAAGGCCGAACGATTACTATGAGCGCATTGGCGTGGATTTTGAGTTTCCCAATTTTTATGGCAAGTTCACCGCAATCGAAAATATCCGCTATTTTGCCGCCCTGTACAGCCGCCCGGTTGTGCCGCCCATGCCCCTGTTTGAACGGGTGGGCCTGGCGGGCGACGCGGACAAAAAGGTTGCCAGCTATTCCAAGGGCATGAAAATGCGCCTTGGCTTTATCCGCAGTATTATGCACAACCCGCAGTATCTTTTTTTGGATGAGCCCACAAGCGGGCTGGACCCCGCAAACGCCAGAATCCTAAAGGATATGATTGTGGAAGAAAAAAAGCGAGGGACAACCATTATCCTAACCACGCACAACATGCACGATGCCGAGGAATTGTGCGACAGGGTGGCCTTTATTGTGGACGGCAGAATTGCCGCGGTGGATTCCCCCGCGGCCTTCCAAAGCTCTGCCGCCACTGCTGTTTCGTACACTTACAGGCAGAACGGGAACACCGCTGCCGGGCACTGCGCGCTTGCCGGCCTGGGGCAGGATGACGCCTTCCGGCGTGCGCTGCAGCAGGGCAGTCTCACCAGCGTACACTCAAAGGAGCATTCGCTGGAGGATGTGTTCATTGAATTGACGGGCAGGTGCTTGCAATGAGGCTGCTAACCGCTGTGGCGCACGATATCCGCTACCAGGCGAAATATGGCTTTTATTTGCTCTACACGATCATCAGTGCCATTTACGTTGCGGTTTTGCTGGTGTGCCCCGGCGCGTACCAAAGCCTTGTTGCCTCGGTGATAGTGCTTACCGACCCGGCGATGCTGGGCACATTTTTTATTGGCGGGATATGGCTTTTGGAAAAGGGCGAGGGCTTGCACCGCTTCTGGCTGGTTTCGCCCCTGCGGCCCGCGGAGTATATCGCCGCCAAGGCGTTGTCGCTCGCCCTTATCTCGGCGGTGTCGGCCGATGCCATTGTACTGGCGGCCATGCGCACGGCGGTGAACTACCCTCTGCTTACGGTGGCCGTGCTGGCGGGGTCGTTCACCTTCACCGTAATTGGCCTGCTGGTGGCGTCGTATGCGCGAAGCGTGAACCAGTACATGCTGCTGGCCGCCCCGCTGGAGGTTTTTATCGCTCTGCCGCCGGTGCTTGCGGCCTTTGGGGCTTCGCATCCCGCTTTTAACCTGTTGCCCGGCATGGCGGTGTGGCAGCTCATTCGCCGCGCCCTGGGGCTTGTTGGCAGCCCGCCGGTGCTTTTTCTTGCCGTGGTGATACTGGCCTGGATGGCTGCGGCTGTTGTGCTGGCCTGCAAACGCATTCCCCGGGCCATGCAAACGGAGACAGGAGGGTTGGTATGAAAAAAACAGGCGAGCTGTTCGCCATTGGGCTGCGGCAAATTTTGCGGGACGGCATGCTGTTTGTGTTGCTGCCGGCCCCCTTTTTAGTGGGCTTGTTTTTTAAGGTGGGCATGCCCCTTGCGAATGATTTGCTCACCCGGCAGTATGGTTTTTCCCTGCTGCCATGGTACGGCCTGGCCGACGCCCTGCTGCTGTGCCTGGCGCCGATGTTTGTGGCCATGGTTGCCGCCTTTTTGCTGCTGGAGGAGCGCGACGAAGGGCTGTTTGACTTTTACTGTGTTACGCCTGCCAATGGGCGGCCCTATTGGCTTGCCCGGCTTGGCATTCCCATGCTGTGGGGCTTTGTCTCCACCCTTGTGGCGGGGTTACTATTCAGGCTGTCGGGCCTGCCTGGGGCAGCCGTGCTGGCCGGCACAGCCATTAGCGTGCTGGCGGGCATTTTGCTGGCAATGGGGCTTGCATCCCTGGCAAAAAACCGCGTAGAGGGGCTTGCCCTGTCCAAAATGGCAGGGCTTGGCCTGGCCGGTTTGGTGGCCGCGTGGTTTGTGCCGGCGCCCTACGCCTGGCTTTTGGGTTTCATGCCGTCCTACTGGGTGGGGCTTATTGCCAAAGAGGGGGCAAGCGCGCCTGCTGTTTTGGCGGGAATAGGCGTGGGCCTTTTATGGCTTTTGTTTGCAAAAAGCAAGCTTGCACGCGCGGGCCGGTTGGGCTAGCGCCCGAACCGCCGCGATGTTCTGTTAGGTACGCTCTAGTTGGGGTGGGCCTTCCACTCGGCAAAGCGGTGCAGCACTTCGCGGTAATACTGGCGGCTGGCGGCAAGCTCGGTGCCGTCGGTAAGGGTGGCGCGGTAGTTGCGAATGTCGCGCACATGGCGCAGGTTGGCCAAAAAGCTTTTGTGAATGCGCAAAAAGCCCTTGCCCTTCAGTTCCTCGTCCAAATCGGACAGGCGGCGGTAGCAGGACAGTTCCGGCTCGCGGCTGCCAAGCAGGTAAAAGGTTAAAACCCTCTTCTCGCTTTCCACATAGGAGATGCCCTCCAGCGGCAGGGTGTATTCTTCTTTGCGCACACGCACACAAAGCTGTTCCAGCGGCGCGCGCGCGGCCAGGGCGTCGTCCATGGCGGCGGCAAAGCTTTGGTCCAGCTCGTTTTTTAACAGGTAACGAAAGGCCCCCACGCCATAGCCCTGCGGCGCAAACTGCACAAAGGCGGAAACAAAGATAATAAGCGTGTGGGCGCTTTGCAGCCGCACGGCCCGGGCAATGTTAATGCCGTCCCAATAGCCCATGTCCACATTCAGGAAAACAATGTCGAAGCTTTCAATGCGGGCCATCCACAATTCCGACGGCGTGAGGAAGATGGAGGTTTGGCAGGGGATTTTCCGCCGGGCGCAATAGCTTTCTACCCGGGTGCGGAACGCACGCAAAAAGCGGTAGTCATCATCGCAAATCGCAAATCGCACCATATCGCCTCCTCCAAGCAGTCTGTATCCATATTAAATCACATTTGATTATACTGCACAAGAGGCGGCAAGTGTGTTGAAATGGTGGTGATACCTGCTGGTTTTGACATCCAACCTACCGTTGGGAACATTTTGCTTGCACTGGCTACACCGCTGTGGAATAATACAGGCAGGCCACAGAGAACGGACAGGGAGGTTGTCATGATTGTAAAGCCGGGGGAATTGGGTTCCCTACAGCTTGGCCGCACAGGCAGGGTACCCAATACCCTTTCCACCGACGCGCGGTTCAAGGATATCATGATGATGCTGCAGAAGGATGGCGTGATTGCCACCGACGCGCCGCAGGGTGCCCAGCCCGTGGCCGAGGAGCAAAAAATTCGCCTGCGCGAGGAATTTGACATTGGCGACATGGCGGCCTTTACCCAAAAGCGCGCACTGCTGAACCGGCTGGTAGGCCTTGGCCTGCTCAGCGCCGAGGAATCGGAATTGAGCGGTATGCAGCTGCTGCCACCCTTTTCCGCGGGTGGGGTGGGAACGCCTCCGGTGGCCAGCGTGGATGAAATGCTGGACGAGCCCAACTATCTGAGCCATTTGGAAAAGGCCATGCACCTGGATGAGCTTTGGAGCCGCTCTGACGATGTGCGCGGCGCACGCGCCAAGCTGCACGGCATTTTAACAGAAATCTTTACTTAGGGCGTGCCCGCCCGGGTATTTCCCCACAGGAGGCGCGTAACCATGCAGATTTCGGAGTATTATGCCAACACTTTTGGCAGTCATCAGGTTGCAGAGTATTATGATAAAACCTTTGGTATGCTTGCGGCAGACAAAGCCCAGCCGGCAGAGGGCCAAAATGGTGGCGGCGCCAATTTTATGAATGCGCTGAAGGACGTTGCGCAGCAGCAGGTTGCCACAGAGGCACCGGCACAGCAGGCGCAAACGGCGGCTGTGCCGCCCGCAGGCATGGGCCAGGCTGTGCCGGGGCCGGATCGGATACAAGTCATACCAGAGGACGAGCTTATCCTCTCTACCCTGAGCCCCGAGGCTGCCCAGAAGCAGAAGGAACTGACCGAACGGCTTGACAAGCTGTGTGCCGATTACCCCGGTGTGTATTATCGCTTTAACCCGGCCATTTTCCAAAAGATGGCGGACGACCCAGCTTTTGAGGAAAAAATCTACAAAGCGGTGGACGATTTTGAAGCGGCCAATGCAAGGCTGGCGCATTTGCCCGGCGAATGGAACAGGGCGTGTGCCATGCATGTGGATGAGGACGGCGATTATACGCTGCTTAGCGGTGCCTGGCTAACAAGCGCAAAACCGCTGAACGCCGTGGCGAAGGACGACTACGATTTGCTGCTGGCCGAATATTGGGAGGGCCGGGAGGACGCCGAAAACGCTCTGTGGGAGATTATTTTTAGCAACGAAGCAAAGCGGGATATGTGCAGCACTGAAGAGTTGTGCGAGAAATTACTTCCCGGCTTACCGGAGGATATAGCGGATTTGGCCCGTGCCGCAATTGAACAGCAATTCGGCAAGGCAGGCAAAACCGCGGGGGCCGAAGAGCCCGCCGAAACCAGCGCCGCATAGGCGCGCATGGGTGTGCAGCACCCTTAACCAAACCGAGGCACGTGACCTTTTGGTTGCGATAGACGTGGGCAAACGCCAAAAATCCTGAGAGCATCTTGCTTTCGGGATTTTTGGCGTCTTGAGATAAACACTAAGGCTCTGTTTTCTACAGTATAAACGGCGAAGCAATTGCCCGATGAGCGATTTCCGCGCGTTGCGCGCGCAGCTTCATAGTTCTTGATTTTGCAATGGTTCTAGTATAGTATTATGATGGAGAATACGTCATACCTAATATACATAGAGAACAGCGAGGTAAAATGGAACAAACAAGCTACGCGCAAACCATGGCCGTGGTGCAAAAGCACGGGGCGGCACAGGATAAGCTGCACGCCATTCTGCTGGACTTGCAGGACGCATCGGGCATGAATTACATTAGCCCCGAGGTGGCGGGCATTGTGGCCGAGGCGCTTTGCATGACCCCCGCAAAGCTTTACGAGGTGCTCACCTTTTACAGCATGCTGCACTCGGTACCGCAGGCAAAATATCTTATCGAGCTATGCGGCAGCACACCCTGTCACTTCACCGGGGCCGCCGCCCTGCGCGCCACGCTGGAAAAACAGCTGGGCGTAAAAGAGGGCGTGGCCACCGAAGACGGCCTGTTCATCTTCCACTGCGTGCAGTGCTTTGGCGCCTGCGATGTGAGCCCCGCTGCAAAGATAAACCATGTGGTGTATGGCCCGCTGGACAGCGAGGAAAAAGTGGCGTCCCTGCTGCAAAAACTGCGGGACGAAGCCCGGGAAGGGGAGGTGCGGTGATGCGGACGGAACCACCGGTACTTACAAAGCGCATGGGCCGCATGAAGGACTGCACCTGTGTAGAGGACTACAGGGCAAACGGCGGCTTTGCGGGTTTTGAAGCGGGCGTTAAGATGGGCCGCGAGGCCATGCTGGACGAGATGAAAACCGCACTTTTGCGCGGGCGCGGCGGCGCGGCCTTCCCCGCGGGGGACAAGTGGCGCCAGTTGTATGAAATGGACATCTGGCCCAAGTACATTGTGTGCAATGCCGACGAGGGCGAGCCCGGCACCATGAAGGACAAGCTGCTGTTGGAGCGCGACCCCCTCAGCGTTATTGAGGGCATGCTGATTGCGGGTTATTTGTTTAACGCCGTGCACGGCTTTATCTACATCCGCGGCGAATACCGTTTGATACAGCGCGTTTTTCAAAAGGCGCTGGACAATGCCCGCACCGCCGGCTACCTGGGCGAAAACATCCGGGGCCTTGGGGTGGATTACGACATCTCCATCGTGTCCGGTTCCGGCGCTTACGTTTGCGGCGAAAATTCCGCGCTTCTCAACTCCATAGAGGCGCTGGCCGGGCGCCCGCGCCTGAAAATTTTGCGTTTGGCGCAGGTGGGCCTGTACGGCCAGCCCACGCTGGTGAACAATGTGGAGAGTTTTGCCTGCGTGCCCGTGATAATGGAGCACGGCGGCACGGCCTTTTTGGAGATGGGCACGCCCGAGGGCGGCGGCACCAAGCTGGTTAGCCTTAGCGGCCATGCCAAAAACCGCGGCACCTACGAGGTAAACCTGGGCACCCCTCTGCACGACATCCTGTATAAGGAGGAATACGGCGGCGGCACCAGCACCGGCAGGCCCATCAAGTTTGTGCATTTCGGCGGGCAAAGCGGCCCCATTGGTTTTGCGCCGCATTTGGACTTTGCCTATTCCTACGACGGTTTGTGGGGCGCAAAGCTGGCCATGGGCAGCGGCGCCATTGTGGTGATGGACGATTCGGTCTCGGTGGTGGAATATTGCCGCGAAGTGATGCGCTTTTTTGTGCACGAAAGCTGCGGCAAATGCACGCCCTGCCGCCTGGGCACCCAGCGCGCGCTGGAGGTTTTGGAGGACTTTGCCGCAAAGCGCGCCAAGCCCGGCGACATTGAAAAACTGGATACTATGCTAACGAGCATTAAGAACTTGTCCCAGTGCGGGCTGGGGCAGGCGGCCAATGTGGCCATACACAGCGCCCTGAAGGGCGCGCGGGCCGAGTTCGAAGCCTGCATCCAAACGCAGACAGGAGGGACAACCAGCTATGCCTAAAATGGTCACGTTAACCATCGATGGCCGGGAATGCACTGTGCCGAAGGGCACCTTTATTCTGGAGGCCTGCCAGCAGATGGGGATTGAAATTCCCACGCTGTGCCATTTGAAAGACCTTGCGCCCGACGGCAGCTGCCGCATGTGCGTGGTGGAGCATGTGGGCGGCCGCAAGGGCGGCCTGCCCATTGCCTGCGCCACCTATTGCGCCGATGGCATGGAGATTCTCACGCGCAGCGAAAAAGTGCTACAGGCGAGGCGCTTTGTGCTGGATTTGCTGCTTAGCAACCACGCCACCAACTGCTTTATCTGCCCGCAAAACGGCGTTTGCAAATTGCAGGAGTATTGCCTGGAATATGGCGTGGAGCAAACCAGCTACCTGCGCGGCAAGCGCCAGCCCATTGGCAAGGCAGACGATTCCAGCCCCTTTTTCACCTACAAGCCGGAATTGTGTATCATGTGCCGCCGCTGCACGCGCACCTGCCAGCATTTCCAGGGCCGGGATGTTATTTCCATTGCAAAGCGCGGCTTTGATACCATCATGAAGCCCAGCGGCGAACAGCCTTGGGCGGAAAGCCACTGCGAAAGCTGCGGCAACTGCGTGCAGGCTTGCCCCACCGGCGCGCTTAGCATGAAGGTACAAAAAACCTACCGCGATTTTGAAGTGGAGCGCACCACCACCACCTGCCCGCACTGCGCCGTGGGCTGCCAGCTGAACCTGCTGACCAAGAAGGGCAAAATTGTGGGCGCCGAAGGCGCAAACGGCCCCTCGAACAAAGGCCAGCTGTGTGTGAAGGGCCGCTTTGGCAGCTACCGCTTTGTGGACGCGGGCGACCGCCTGCGCACACCGCTTATAAAGGAGAACGGCGCCTTCCGCGAGGCCGGCTGGGACGAGGCACTGGGCTTGGTGGCTGCCAAAATGGGCGCCATCAAGCGGGCGCATGGCCCCGATGCCATTGCGGGCTTCTCTTGTTCGCGCAGCCCTAACGAGGACAACTACATGTTCCAAAAGATGATGCGCACCGCTTTTGGAACCAACAATGTGGACAACTGCGCACGGGTTTGACACTCCCCTTCAGTTGCAGGTCTTGCAACTACGCTGGGCTCGGGTGCCATGACAAACCCCTTTGCCGACATTGTTGAGAACGCCGAAGTAATTTTGCTGGTGGGCGCAAACCCGGAGGAAGCACACCCGGTGTTTGGCAGCCGCCTGCGCCGCGCCGTGCGCGAGGGCGCCAAGCTGATTGTGGTGGATCCCCGCAAAATTGATTTAGCCAAAAAAGCGGATATCCACCTGCAATTAAAACCCGGTACCAACGTGGCCTTTGCCAATGGCATGATGCACATCATCATTGAAGAGGGCCTGGCCGACATGGATTTCATCCAAAGCCGCACCGAAGGGTACGAGGAAATTGCCAATATTGTAAAGGACTACACCCCGGAAAAAGTCTCGGAAATTTGCGGTATCAGTGCCGAAAGCCTGCGCGAAGCCGCCCTTTTGTACGCCAAGGCAGGCAAGGCGCCCATTTGTTACTGCCTGGGCGTTACCGAGCATTCCACCGGCACCGAGGGCGTGATGAGCTTATCCAACCTTGCCATGCTGGTGGGTAAAATTGGGCGTGAGGGCTGCGGCATCAACCCCATCCGCGGGCAAAACAATGTGCAGGGCGCCTGCGACATGGGCGCGCTGCCCGGCGATTTGCCCGGCTACCAAAAGGTGGCAAACCCCAAGGTGCGCCGCAAATTTGAGGAAGCCTGGGGCGTGAAGCTGAACCCCGAACCGGGCCTCACCTCCACGCAGGTGCCCCATGCCGTGGCCGAGGGCAAAATCAAGGGCCTTTACATCTTTGGCGAAGACCCCATGCGCACCGACCCCGACCTTGGCCACATTCAAAAAATGCTGGAGGGCCT
>QMCE01001863.1_pt1 | contig 11661 bp, 13 predicted proteins | sample 1821851 | NCBI WGS metagenome assembly QMCE01 (sample SAMN09453174, study PRJNA476694) | Termite gut metagenome, whole genome shotgun sequencing project. | isolation source: worker | host: Odontotermes sp. | place: South Africa:Pretoria | collected 2016-01-28
TAATTATTTTATTCTTAATATTATCCATTCCTTTTATTTTAGGAATTGATAATGCAAAGGCACAAACTAATGAAAATTTAATAGAGTCAACTAATTCTATCGAGATCTATCTCGAGGAAAATTCTCAGTACGCTGGACATTATAATCCCGATCTTGATTATCTAGCTTTTATGTATGAAATGAGTCATACTAACTCGGCAGAAAACTTTTACTTCGGCAATCTCGCCGAAATAGAACGAAATAATAAAATAAAAGATCAAAATCTTTCTAGCCGATACCCGGAAACTCAATTCTTTTCATCTAATTTACCTATGAACATCATAAAAGAACAAATCGAGCTGTACATTGCAAACTATGACTATCATAGTGATTTCTTGAAAAAGATGCTTGAGAGCGCCGAACACGGAACATCTCATTGGCTTGAAGTCGGCGCCATCTACGAAAGACGACGTAATGAAAAGATAGTCTGGAACGGCCTAACTCAATATGAAACTACCAACTTTTTCACTTCTGGTAAGACTAACATTCAAATAGTTGACGCCATTAAGAAGTATATCGCAAACGGCAATTCAAATCTTGAGTGGTGGGAAGAATATACTGTACTTCAAACTAGCTACGTTATGATTACTCACTACTGCCGCTGCTCATACTGTAATGGAAGAAGTGACGGCGCAACGGCAAGCGGCGTTTATTTGAGTGACGAAGGCTTTGATAGTATCGCCGTTGATCGATCAGTTTTCCCTCTAGGTAGTCAGTTCTTAGTTTGGGGTTACGGCGATGAGCCGCTTCTGGTAACGGCTACAGACGTTGGCGGCGCCATTAACGGAAGCAAGATAGATATGTACGTTGGTCCAAGTCACAGTTTGGCTATGCAATACGGCGTTAAATACAACCAGAAAATCCAAATGATCCGTAGAGGATGGTAATGTGAAAGAATTTCACTTCGGCGAATTTATTTTTATGATATAATTATTATAGAAAGTTGGAGAGGAAGAAAAATCGCCGACTAGGAGAGTATTTTAATGACAAAGAAAATATTTAGATCTTTAACCATAATTATATCTATAAAAACTCTCTTCTTTTTGATTCAGGGATTTTATCAATGGAATGTTGGATTATTAATTTTAGCTCTAATTGGTGCGATCGCTAATAAAATACTATGGGATGCCGCCGAAAGAATATAAAATAATCTAAATAGCCATATCGTAACCAGCTACTGTGTTAGCGATCACTCTTGCATTAAAATTATAGCAAGGGAGGAATATGAAGATGCTGTATGATGAAAAAAGAGCAAAAGAACTTGCTGAAGAAATGGAAATAAGATGGATAGAAGGGAAACCAAGAGTATCAGTTAATGGAAAGACTATCAAGAATTTTTCAGCGCATGAGTTAATGAATGAAATCAATGAAGATCAAGAAACACGGTAATAGTCGCTGCCGCCGTGAGCGGCTCAATAGTGTGTGCGTTAAGCCACTCATACGCAGTATTAGTGTAATGGCAACACCTCAGTTTTCCAAACTGATATTAAGAGTTCAAATTTCTTATACTGCTCCACCCGGGTAATCCACTGTAGTCGCAGTGGCGAGGTCCGCCTAAGTTAGTGCGGTGACTTACTAGTTTCAAGAGTAAACAGCGTTCGCGAATACGGCAGTATGCGACAAATACTGCCGATCATGCTCAATTATTCCAATTGGCAGAGAAAAACGACTTAAAATCGTTAAAGTGCTGGTTCGAATCCAGCATTGAGCACCAAGCGGGTGGAACGCCGAAACCCCTCGCACCGCTGCAGCGGGAAATCAGCGTAAATGGTCGGCACATAGTAATCCTTGGTGAATTTGGTTTGGGATTACATATATGCTCAATTACTCCAACTGGTAGAGAGGCTTGTCTTAGAAGCAAGATGTTACAGGTTCGACTCCTGTATTGAGCACCAATTGGGTAACAAGCCGACACCCTTCGCATCATTCCTTTTGAGAAATCAGCGTAAATGGTCGGTAATTGATAGGTTAGGGAGGCGTGATACCTATCTACTGTGAGGTAGTTACGGTTTCGATCTTGAGTAAACCAACAAATGGAACTTGAGATAAAGGAGTTCAACTCTCCTCTACTCCACCAATGTTAAAAATTCTTCGAAAGAAGGCCTCGATGAACAAAATGAATTTTAATGGAAGCTATCTAGAAAATCCAGATATATCAATAATCTGTCCACTCTGCGGCAATCGGCGTAATTGGCGCTACTATAAGCCACTGGATAAGTGGATGTATCTCTGCAGTCGCGGCTGTGATGATCCGATAATAAGCTATTCCGCCGCTCTTGGAGAGATTAAAGCGGTTGATGGCGTATACAAAAAAATTTAAAAGAGGTAATAATGATGATGAAAATTAATCCCTGTCCTTTTTGTGGTAATGCCGGCTTAATTAGCAATAGTCTTTTTGGTGAAAAAGTTTTTATTTCTTGCGAAAATGACGATTGTGGTACTACTCTCGAAAGCCGTGAAAAAAATTTAAATAAAGTAATAGAAAGATGGAACTTACTGCAGTCAAGTGAAAATTATTCACTTCAGCGCAAAAGGATAATAAAATAAAGAAAGGAGAGGATTCGATGGGAGCAACTCGAACAAAAGTTCTCGCCGAGATCCAAAAGTCTCTCGATAACGCCGAAATTTGGTCGAATTTTACTAAAGAATTCAACTAGATGCTCGGCTATACTGCCTTCAGCGGTTGGGTTAACTGGTGCGCAACGGCAGTAACTGTTTGGCAAAAACGCTCAGGCGCAACTACTAACCAGTTCTATCTCAATCGGTCAGCGGCGAGCTGCACAATGACTAAAGATTGGGCGATCGGCAAAGGTATTTGGTTGGATAACCAAAAGAAAATAAACACACCTAAAGCTGGCATGGTTGTCCAATACAAATGGAGTAGCGGCTGGAAGAATTGGGATAATCCAGACTCAGACCATACTGGAATAGTTCTTTGGGTCGATCTAGTGAACCGCACAATGAAAGTAGTTGAGGGCAATAAGAATCCCGACTACGTAACTTCTAGAACTTTAAGCTTTGATGCCTACGAAATAAGGGGCTACATTGATGTAAAATATGACGAGGAGGTAGATGACATGACAAATGAAGAAGTTGTAAAGATTATTAAAGATCAAACACCTGAAATAGTCCGCAGAGTAATCGCCGAAAATGAATCTGATACAGCTATGAAAGCTGGAAGCGGCTGGTCGAAGGAAGCTCGCGACTGGGCTATCGAGAACGGCTTTATCAAAGGCGCCAAAATGGCTGACGGCACAGTTGAATATAAGTGGCGTTCAAAATCTAGTCGTGAAGAGATGATCGAAGTACTTTATCGCATGACGCTTGCGCCTAAGGGTTAATAGTTATTAACTAATGGAGAAAAAGAATGGATTTAAGTTATTTAGTTGATTTTTTAATTGCAGTTGGATGCATCCTCGGCATGATCGCCTGTTTGGCGCTTATCGCCGTAATAGCTTTAACCACTATCGGCGTTCTTGAGAGCCGAAGACACTATAAACAGAGAATGGTAGAATCGATAACCAAACTTGACCAAGACGCCCTTATTGAATTTCTAAAAGAGCCGAATCTCACAATTAATGAAAAGAGTCAATTGACTTGGTCAGATATTATCAAAACAGCTCATGCTAATAAACTAAGACATTAATTTTAAGATCAATTTAACAATTTATTTATAAATAGAATGAGGAGAGCGAGTCCATGAGCGGCTTTCTCTCCACTTCTTCTTGTTCGCCGAAAACGCCTCGTAAAAGATTTATTCGTGAGCGGCTAACGGCTAAAATACTAGTTAAATAATTCGCGCCGAACGCGGGTAATTTTAGAGAGGTAAAATGCTCTCATGAACGGCGTTTTTGAAAGGCGAATTCCTCCTTGAGTGTGAGAATAGTCAAGCTATCTCAGCGTTCATTTTGGCGAGGATTTTCAGGTCTAAAAAGTGTCGGGTTTGGACACTGATTTTAACACCGATTTTTAGGCGGTGAAGGCTGGTAGATTTTTTTTTAAAAAAAATTTTTTTTGATTTAAAATTTTTTGAAAATTTTTTGAAAATAAACGATTATTTAGAGATTTTTAGTAATTTTGGTTAAATATTTAGACTAAATGAGGCAATTTCGGTGCAAATAAAGGGACAATAATAGAAAACGCCGCTCACGAATGGATTTTAATGAAGATTTTCATTAATTTTTGAGAATTTTGATTAAAATTTACTCGTTTTTGATGATTAAATTGCATTAAAAAAATTTTTATTTTATAATAAATATAAGGAATAGATGAAGAAGATTGCTTCACGGAGAGACTGTCGAGTAAACGAGAAATTTTATTCAGAGTGTCATTTTTCGAGGAAAACTGTGCAAAAATCAGAGCTTTTGGTACACAAAATTCTTCGAAAATTTTTTGAAAATGAAGCTATGTCATACCCCGAAATTCATTCTTAAATTTAATAGACAAATTTCGGGGTATGACATCACCTCATTTATGATGAACAAATGAAGAAATTTAAGTTCCTACTTCGACAGTACTATCCACTGATCAGAGTCTAAAAAGTCCTAGTACCCAGCACTGATCAGCGTCCCACCCAGCGACTTACCATCCATGAAAATTAACATCTAAAAACTGAAGATAGGGAGAATAAATAAAAAGTGTCTTCGGCTCTTAATAACCTAGATTTAGATCAAACTATTTCTAATGTATTGGAAGAAAATCAAATAAATTTTTCCTCTTTATCTAGAAGTCAAATAGATTTCATGCAAAATTTAGAGAGAGAAAAAACAAAAAGAATTGAAGATAATTCTAATAATTTAGAATTATCTTCAATTGACAACTCTGCGCTCTCTTTTAATACTTTTAAAGGAAGATATCATCATATTGAAGGAACAGAAACCTTTAAAATGGCAGAAGACCAAGAGGGAGTTAGTTTTGGCAAAGTTTTAGAGAACCATTTTTGTAAAGATAATCCAGATATCAATTATAAATATAGGCAATTTAGAGAAACTGTGATTGCGCCAGATGATATAATGTACTTTAGTCCCCAAAATAGAAGAAAAATCTACTATTATCTTTGCACTCAAAAATACAACCTTCAATCATCTCCTGAAATTGAAAGATTTACTCCCATTTTATCTTTCCTTTTAGATGGAACTCATAGTGGAGACTATTGGAATTGGCAACAAACTATTCGAGCAGGTCTTTGGGCAAACAACTTTGACTATAATAAAACAATGGCCTTAATAGTTGGAGTTGGCGTTCCTCAAGATTTTGCAAAAAAAGGAGATACTTTTTGTCAATTTGGTAATCTAAAATATAATAAAAGAGAAAATGAAGTAATTATCGAAGTTGATAATTCAATAAACTTACAAGATAGATTAAACGCCGCTTGCCTTGAAATTCAATTAAGCTTAAATAGAAATTATATGATAACTAACAAAGAATTGATTAAAATTGCAATGATGAAATTCTATAACTACAATGGTTATAATATTTCAATGAAGAGCGGCTTTCACAAGTATATTGGTTTTTTAATAGGTGATTATCTTGAATCTTGCCGAAACGCCATTCATGACTCATCAAGTATCGTCACCATACCTCGATTAGATGAGCCGCCGATTGAAGAATGGATTCCTGAAAAAGAATATTCTTTTAAAACAGAGGATTTTATTTGGGATAATCTTACTCAAGCTAAATTAGATCAACTACGAGAAAATAATGATAAATCTAATCATTATACTATTTATCAAAAATTATGTAATAAAATTGAGCCGAATAAAATTTATAAAATGAGTGAATTAATAGAGATGACCGGAGGAAGTAATACTATAAAAAATAATATGACTAAAATAGTAAATAGAGGTTTCGTATTAAGAGTAAAAAAAGGATATTATCAATTTTTACCGATATTTTTCGAGCAAGGAGAGAAATTATTATGAATAAAGAATTATTAAGTAAAATGTCAATATATCCAGAATACTATCATCCACCAGTTATCAGTAATTTTAACCCACAATTAATCAAAGGAAAACAAAACTTCATAAAGATTGGAAAAACTTTTTTTACTCAAGCTCAACTCACTAACACGATAATAGCCGCCGAACGCTACATTCAAATTCACGTTCCAACTCCCTACAACTTTTCTTGGTGGTCAGCGGCGTACGAAATTTTTTGGTTATTAATAGCAAAATTGCTCGAAGATTATCGAGTTTTTTATGAATATAAACAATTTACTTTAATTTTACTTCAATCAGATATTAAAAGAGTAGAATCCCCTGTTTCAAATGATCAATTTTTAATGAATTATCTATTTGAAATTTCAATCGAGATCGGCGAAGAAGCTTTAAACGAATGGCGCCGTTCACGAGGAAGATTAGATTCTTTATACGGGAAGCCTCTTTTAGATGATATTCAAAAAATAACTAATTTAAAGCCAAATAATGACGATTGGTTATTTGAGTTGGTCCCAGAATATGATCGGATAATAAGTGGATATTATAATAATCCCTACATACAATAAGGAGAGACTTAATGTTTTATAAACAAAGAATGAATAAAACCGAAGCAGAGAGAGCATTAAAAGAATTTAAAACTTTTTGTTCTCTTTATTGCCAAGCCATAACTACAGATGACCTTTCGGAAACGGCCTTCTTTTTCAATCCCGGCGACTACGATAAATTACATCAACAAAAGATAATAACCTGGATTAGAATTATGAGGATGTATAACGAAGGTGTAGATATGCCATTTGGGGATGGATACGTTGTTTTCTTTACTCCTCAACCTCAGAATTTTAAGCCTACCGCCTCAAAAACTCATTTAAAAATGCCGAAACTCTCTCATTTAATCACCCTTTCCCCTGAAGACTTCTTCACTCTAATTCAAATACTTTATTCAAGCGAAACTTTATCTTCTAATTCTTTATTAAAATTGGATCTTGAATCAGTCAATATAAACGATATAGAATCCGAGACGATAGCCCCTTTTTTCAAAAAAGAAAGAATTAATTATAGATTAAATCATGAATTTTGTGACAGAAAGTGGACAAGAAGAGAAGCCCTTCACGTAATCGCCGATCTCGAACCAACTGAGGTTAATGCTTATTATGCCATGCAATATCTCACAGCGATTCAAAATCCAGATCTTCTCTATTTCCCTCTCAACACAGCCGTTGAGCTAGAGCTTGACTGGCCTCAAATTACAGACGATTACTGCGTGCCGCAACCTGAACAGGATGAGAACTAAGCGTGCCGCAGCTAAGGACAAAGACAAGGACAAAGACAAGGACAAAGACAAAGACAAAGACAAAGTAAATCCGCTTACTCCGACCGAATCCAAACAAAAAATGGAAGATATCGGTCTTGCTTTGGCTGCCGAAATCAAAACTTCCGACTATCAAGAAGTGGTTGATGTGATTGACGATTTTTCAGTTTTCATCGAAGATCTTAACGTGGACGAGATTTTAGAAACGCGGTCAACGTTGAACACTTTGAAAAAAGTGATGTCGAAAAACGATCTGAAAGCCTTAACGTCCACAATGGCAAAGGCAAGAAAAGGGTATGAAGATGGCAACTATGCCGAATACTACAAAACGTACACCTACAATGAAAGTACGGGAGAATGGGTAGAAACGGCAAATGCAAATGCACTTGAATTCGTGTTCAAATCCGGTGGTAAAAATGCAACCATTTCAGCGAACGTTTCGGGTGGAAACTACACTGTAACCGTTGAAGGAGAAACCATTTATGTTCCTAAAACAACAACGACAACTTTGAAATACGACGGTTCAGAGCTGATGAAATTCACGCTTAACGTGCCGACGTTTACTTCATCATCGAACAAGATGAATGTTTCTCTGTCTGTTGGTAGAGTTGCTTTGACATGGTCTGCTGAAGCGGATCTCTCGCCGAACAACAATACGGTAACTGTTTCCGTGAAAAAAGGTTCAAAAACCTTGATTTCAGGAAAAGCAACAACCAATCTCAACGGTTTAACTTTGCCGGGCGATGGAGAAAGTCTGAACGACTACATCAATAATCAGGAAGAAAATGAACCTCTTCCGGGAAAATCCGTTTATGAAATGAACGTGCTGGATCAACTGTTTGTGAAAGCCGAATGTAGCAATGTGGAAGAGTTTGTGAATGAAATGAACCGACTTGATGATGAGTATTATGTAGAATCGAGAACGAAGGATAGTATCCCAAATGAAAATTGTTATAATGGGTATAAAGAAAAATATACGTATGGATATTATCATGAGGAAGATTATTATAAAGAAATTAAAAAGACATACGAAAAATACCTAAAAATCTTTTTTAGTTATAAAGCCGATATGTCTGTAAAAGAAGGCGATTTGTATTACGATTATATTTATGATTTATACGTATCTAATTCCGACAGTGACTGTTATTCTTATAAGAGCACGTATGATGAAACGGAAGAAGTTACGGGTATTCAATTCGCCGATGGTTCGAAACATAGTGCAGAAGACTATTTCACAGAAGGCGATTTTACCGATCTCATTGATGCTTTGAACAAATTAGCGGAAGATTTTGAAGATCTTGTTGTAACCGAAGACGATAAATAGGTTTTTCCTATTCTCCATTTACAAAGGGGGTGGGTGCATAACCCTCTCCCTTTTGTTTTTATGCGTATAGTTTCACATATTCTGATGATCGGATTTATCGTTCTTGCTCATAGCATTTATGCGCAAGAAACGAAAGATTCGATATCCAAACAATACGATTTGGACGTTTTTGAATTTGCAATCAAAAAAGAACCGATGAAAATCGGCGATAGGCAAAGCTATTCGTTGAGTTTGAAATCGATCGAACAGTTGCCACAGATGTTTGGTTCTACCGATGCTTTGCGAACCTTGCAACTGCTTCCGGGCGTTCAAACCGTTGGAGAAGCAAGTTCGGGTTTGTATGTGGAAGGCTGCAATCCTTCGCAAACTCTTGTGTTGCTTGATAATGCGCCGGTGTTTAATCCCGTGCATCTGGGCGGTTTTTTCTCTGTGTTTAACAACGACCATTTCGATGATTTTAACTTGCAGAAAAACTTTATTTCGACAGAATATGGAGGTCGTTTGGCAGCCGTTTTAACCGTCAATTCCCAAACAAATATCCCTAAAAAAATAACAACCGATGCGAATGTCAGCGTGCTGATGTCGAATGCAACAGTACGTATCCCCTTGAACAAAAAATCGGTTATCACTTTATCCGGCAGAACTTCGTATGTGAACCCCATCCTGGAATTGTTCGCTCCTCGAAATAAACTTTCATCCCGTAGCGAAAAAAAAGCAACATTGCAATACAATTTCTATGATTTGAATTTGGGTTATTTCTATTCATCAGGGAAAAATGAACTGAAATTCAGTCTGTACACCGGATATGACAATGCAGTAATGAATCTATCCGAAAAATATATGAACGGATATCTACAATGGGAAAATACAACGGCATCCTTGAATTGGAAATATAAGAAAGATGATACGAATAGTTTGAACCAAACAGTGTATTATTCTTCATACAACGATGATTTGTCGCTTTCCTTGGGATTGATAACCGAAGTGAACTTTGTGTCTTCTTTGCAAGAAGTTGGCTATAAAAATCGTGTTTTCGGAGAAATCCAAAAACTGAAATACAATTTCGGTTTTGATTATTTATACCGTTTTATGAAACCTCAATGTTTAGAGATTCCGTATTTATCCGGTACTCAACAGGCGTTGTCCACAAGCTCTTCCGAAGCGGCTTTGTCCGGCGAATTAACCTATTCTTTTTCGGAGAAACTCAACGCAACATTAGGCTTACGAGGAAGTTTGTATATTTATGAAGATTCATTGTTGAACATCGCTACAAAAGCGGCTTTCGAACCGCGTTTCAATTTGAACTACGAGTTTTCCAAAACCTTGAAATGGTCGTTTTCGGCGCAACAGCAAGTTCAATATCTGAATCAGGTTATGAATTCAACGATTGGTTTTCCAACAAATTTTTGGATTCAAACTTCCGACGAAGTGCCGTTTCAAAAATCTCAATCGTTGAGTTTAGGTATGGAAAAACGATTGTTTAACTACGAATACAGTCTTTTAGCCAACGTATTTTATCGGAAACTCTACAATCAATTTGAATCCACAGGGCGTATCATTGAGTTGTTAGAGAAGCCGGATATAGACCCTGTATCGCGCTACCGAAGAGGCGATGGAGATAACTACGGAGTAGAACTTTTGGTTCAAAAAAAATATGGAAAACTAACCGGTTGGGTAGCCTATACGTTAAGTTGGGCATGGCGAAAATTCGACGATTTTGAAAAGAAAACACCGGCGATTAGCGACCGACGACACGATTTGAACATGGTATTGACGTATGACACACGAGCAAAATGGGACTTTTCTGCATCGTTCGTGCTGGCATCGGGAACGCCGACAACGTTTGCAAGCGGAGTTTATCTTGTTGGAGAAATGCCGATGACGGATTATGCAGAATACAACTCGAACCGATTGCCGACTTATCATCGTTTAGACATTTCGGCTACACGAAAATTGAAAATTAAATACGTTCAAGAAAGTAAATTGAATTTTTCCATCTACAATGTGTATGGCAGATTAAATCCGCTGATGTATTCTTCTCAACTGATGTATAGCGCAAATACAAAGGAATTTCGGGCATCGTGGTATTATCATTCGTTGTTTACCCTATTGCCGAGTATAGGACTTAAATTAAAATTTTAAGATGAACACATATCGAATCATACAGTTGTTATTCTCTTGTGTTTTCCTTGCGTTTTGCGGATGCGAGCCGGAACCGGAATTGAACGATTTTTATCCGGAAATCGTTGTGGAAGGGATTATTGAAAACGATGGATATGCAAGAGTTATTCTCAGTCAAGCACTGCCCATCGGTCGAACGGTTGATAGTGCCGATATGACTTCCATTCCCATACGATGGGCGAAAGTTACGGTAAGCAACGGAGATGAAGAGGAAGTTCTGACCGGTATGAGAAATGATGATTATTTTCTAAAATTTGAATACCGTTCATTGCACTTGAAAGGCGAAGTGGGGAAAACCTATACGTTGAAGGTTGAGTATTCGGGCAGAACGCTCACTGCCACTACAACCATCCCGCCTGTTCCCGAATTAGTCGATTTGAAAATGGTAGATATTCTCGATTCGGATACGCTTTTTTCCCTTGTGGCGAAAATAAAAGATACGAGCGATGAAAAAAATTATTACATGTTTCATCTAAAAAAAGAAGAATTGTCATCGCATACGTTTCGCCCTTGTTTTCTGGGAACTGTGAGCGATGAAGGGTTGAGTTCGGACACGGAAATACCGATATGTACGCCTTTGAGCGTGCAAGGAGATTACTCTGTTTATTTTTCAAAAAATGAAAAATACAGCCTTAAATTTTCGCAGATAGGAGAGGTGGAATATATCTTTTGGCAAGGCTGTTTCAATCAGATTATGGGAATGAATCCGATATATCCCAGCACGCAAAATCTACGTTCCAATATCCAAGGCGGATTTGGGATTTGGTATGGCTGTGGCTCACGGGAATATGTTGTGAATTAGTGATTAATGGTTAATGGTTAATGGGGACAAATGGTAATGATATGACGCCTGTAGGGGCGGGGTTCGCCCG
>QMCE01009704.1_pt1 | contig 11661 bp, 9 predicted proteins | sample 1821851 | NCBI WGS metagenome assembly QMCE01 (sample SAMN09453174, study PRJNA476694) | Termite gut metagenome, whole genome shotgun sequencing project. | isolation source: worker | host: Odontotermes sp. | place: South Africa:Pretoria | collected 2016-01-28
GTAAAAATACACGCAAATCAATTTGCGGTTAGCCCGTGAGGAGTGCTGTCCGCTTCGCGGACAGCTTAAGAGTTTGCTTCGCAAACTCCACGCAAGAAATGTATGACCAGAAAAAATGCGTCCAAAGGCTTACAAAAATTTAGTTTTTTGAAAATTGAAAAGCGTATATTTTTCACAGAGCAAAAAACTACACGCTTCTCAAAATTTTTTATTGACGAACGGAGCGAGAGCGCGCCCGCGCTAGCGCGGGCATGATCGAGCGAGTGAGGAAACGAAAGGTTTAATACCCCGCGGAAAGCCGCATCGAACCGCAGGTTTGAGGCGGCGGGCGCGGGGCTCTGCCCCGCGGTATAATACCTTTTATTCGCCTTCGGTGACGATCTCGATTTTTATTCCTTCGTTTTGATCGGGTTCGTCTTTTGGAGGAATTGAGACGCGAAGTATGCCGCTGCGGAAAACGGCTTTGACTTTTTCCTGGGCGTATTTGTCCAGCGGAACATAGTATTTTTGTTTCTCGATGTCTTTCATTTTCAGGCGGCGTTTGAAGTAGCGGATGTTTTCGCCGCTTTGAATGGCTGGTTGATCGCCGCTCTGGGAAGTTTCGGGTATTTTTGCCGAAAAGACCATGTAATCGCCTTGAAATGAAAGGCTGATGTCTTTTTCGTCAAAACCGGCGAGGGCAAATTCAAAAAACATCGTGCGGTCTTCTGTTATGAAAACATTCATGGGAGGATACGAATAGTTGGGGTAATAATCGGTGTTTTCGTCGAAATGCTGTTTGCCGAACGGGGTGAACGGGTTTTGCCCGAAATGGCCGCTCTGACCGTCATTGCAGCGGTTGAAATTCCGGCGAAATTCGTCATTGAACTGCTGGGCAGCCTCGAAAATTTCGTCGAAAATGCTTCCCAAATCCATGTAATTTCTTGTGCCTTTCATACAGGCTCCTTTCACCTTGCGGTGCGGTTGGTAAAACGCCTTTTGGCCGTTTCCGTGAACCGGTAAAATCAGAATCCCCATACGGGCAATTCTTCAGGAATACTCCTCATTAAAATATACATGGCTTGAGTATAAAAAGCAATATTTGTATCATCATATTTGTCTTACACATAAAAAAAGGAGTAACAATGGATCGCGAAGCAAGAATCAAAGATTTTATTTCTCAAATGACGCTTGAAGAAAAGGTGTCACAGCTCAGTCACAAGAGCGAGGCAATTCCCCGTTTGGGTATACCCGAATACAACTGGTGGAATGAATGTCTGCACGGTGTGGCGCGGGCGGGAATAGCGACGGTTTTTCCGCAGGCGATTGCGCTGGCGGCGACTTTTGACGAGGACTTTGTTCATGAGGTGGCTGTCGCCATTTCCGATGAGGCGCGGGCGAAGCACAACGAAGCTATTAAGCAGGGAAACCGGGGGCAATACTGGGGGCTTACGTTTTGGACGCCGAATATCAATATCTTCCGTGATCCGCGCTGGGGCCGGGGACAGGAAACTTACGGCGAAGACCCGTTTTTGACGAGCGCTATCGGCTTGGCTTTTATGCGGGGATTGCAGGGCGATGATCCTGAAAATCTGAAGCTTGCCGCCTGCGCGAAGCACTTTGCCGTACATTCGGGCCCCGAAAAATTCCGTCATACTTTTGACGCATATACTTCCAAAAAAGACCTTTTTGAGACATATTTGCCGGCGTTCAAAGCGCTGGTTGACGCGGGTGTCGAATCGGTGATGGGCGCGTATAACCGCACGCTGGGTGAACCGTGCTGCGGCAGCTATTATCTTTTGAAAGACATTCTGCGGGATTCGTGGGGCTTTACGGGGCATGTTGTTTCTGATTGTTGGGCAGTACGTGATTTCCATGAAAATCACAAGGTAACAAGCTCGCCCGAAGAATCCGCCGCGCTCGCGCTGAATGCCGGCTGCGACTTGAATTGCGGCTGTACTTATCCTGAACTGACTGTTTCGTACCGTAAGGGTCTTGTCACAGAGGAAGCGATTGATACCGCGCTCGCCCGGCTTTTGCGTACTCGTTTCAAACTGGGAATGTTCGATCCGCCGGAAAGCGGCAAGTACGGCAAACTGGGTCGTGAAGTGATCAACTGCGAAAAGCATCGTCAGCTTGCGCTTGAGGCCGCCGAAAAATCCATCGTGCTTTTGAAAAATGACAAGGGTTTGCTGCCGTTGGATTCGAGCTCGAAAAAAATCACGGTTGTCGGACCGGGCGCGGCCAACGCCCACACGCTGTTCGGCAATTACTATGGTGTTGCTTCCCGCTTTGTTACTGTGCTTGAAGGTTTGGGCGAAAAGGTTAAGGATAAATTCGGGATCAATATCGAATACCGTCAGGGTTGTCTGATGTACGGCGATAATCATTTGTCGAACGCCGAGTTTGGTCAGGCAAATGCTGCCGACATTATAATCGCGGTGATGGGGCTTGACGGCGCGATTGAGGGAGAGGAGGGCGACGCTATCGCTTCGGATTCAAACGGAGATCGTGTCGCTATTGAGCTTCCGCCCTGGCAGTTGAAATTTTTGCAGAAAGTCCGGGCGGCGGGTAAGCCGTTGATTCTCGTGCTCACGGGCGGCAGTCCTATCGCCATACCGGAAGATATTGCCGACGCGGTGATTTTCGCGTGGTATCCGGGCGAGCAGGGCGGTAAAGCTGTCGCGGATATTATTTTCGGCGACACAGTTCCGTCCGGCAAACTTCCTGTGACTTTCCCTGTTTCCACTGCCCAACTGCCCCCGTATGAGGATTACTCGATGCAGGGACGCACTTACCGTTATATGACGGAAAAGCCGCTGTACCCCTTTGGTTTCGGCCTTTCATACACGAGTTTCCGTTTTGATTCGATTAAGCTTTCTTCGCCGTCGATTAAGGCGGGCGGTCAGGTAAAAGCCGCAGTCGCGTTGACTAATACAGGCGGGCGGGACGCGGACGAGGTGGTGCAGATTTACGTTTCGCGTGACGGGCGCGGGGCGGATGATCCCCTGTCATCGCTGCGGGGTTTCCGGCGGGTCAATGTACCGGCGGGAAAAAGCGTGACGGTTGATTTTGATCTTCCGGCGGCCGCTTTTGAAACGGCGAACGCCGAGGGAGAGTCCGCGCTGGTGGCCGGTTCTTATACGGTGATTGCCGCCGATGCCGCTCCGGTGGCTGTTTCGGTAGAGAAAGGCGCGCCCGCTCCGGTTTCGGCGCAAATAACAGTTGACGCTTAGCGCGTAACGGGCGGCGGCGGGGAATCGCTTGTGATGATTCTCCGCCGAATTTGTGGAATTGGCGCGGGCGGGCGGGCGGCTTTGTTACTCGATTTCTGTTGTCTGTTCGTCTTTGGGCGGCGCGTCTACCGCGAGGCGTACCCGTTCGATGGAAAGAGCTTTGCCGTCCGCGCCGATGTCGAGGTACACGCCCTGTAGTTCAGGTTTGTCCCAGGCATCGCGTGTCCAGTCGGGAATGCCGGAGAGATATTCCTGTATGCGCCCCGCTGTTTCGCAGCCGCCGACAGATTCCGCGCTGCCTGTGCGTCCCGCGTCACTGATCACGGCGGTTCCGCCGGGAAATATTGCTTCATCGGCTGTTTGGACTTTGGTGTGAGAGCCGATGACTGCGGAACACAGGCCGCAGGCGGCGTAGAACAGCGTTTTTTTCTCCGCGCTGGCCTGAGCGTGAAAGTCGACAATTATGTGGGGCGTTTCCTGACGGATTCTTTCTAAAAGCGGCGGAAGCAGCGCGAAGGGACTGCCGCCATGCAGCCTCGAAAAACCATTTTGCCCCAGCAGTACCGCCACGGCAATTTTCTCGTTTCCGGCCTTGTACACACGGACACCGAAACCGGGGGCCTGCGGGTTTAAGTTTTCAGGACGCAGTACATAGGGCAGTTTTTCGATATTTTCGGTTAAATCTTTTTTATAGAAACAGCACTCCCCGGTAGTCAGCACGTTTGCGCCCAGTTTGTGCAGATAAGCCGCGTGATTGCGGCCGAGGCCGTTGCCGCCGGTCGCGCTGTCCGCGCAGGCAATCAAAAAATCCCACGGATAACGGCGTTTGAGTTCCGGCAGAGCTTTTTTGAAAGCGTATATTCCCGCTTTGCCGGTTATTTCGGCGACATAAAAGACTTTCATAAAATTGTTGTTTTACCCGCGTTTAATCGTGGCTTCCTTGACGGAATGCCGGACATCTTTTTGCGGTCAAGCCGGAAAGGGCGCGTTCAAATTCCGCCGCCGCCCGGTAATCGCCAAGTTCCCGGCAGACATCGCGCAAATTGTACAATGCTTCGGGATAATGGGGTGAAAGGCGGACGGCTTCCTCAAAACTCAGGCGAGCGTCCTCGAAATTGCCATCGGTAAAATGCAAAACGCCCAGATTGTTCCATGTTTTCGGATCATTGTTGTTTCGCGCAAGGGCGGAATGGTAACAATCTTCGGCCAAATCAAAAAGTTCCATTTCATAGTAAATGAGACCCATTGAAACCCACGCTTCCGCCAGCATATCGTCGATCATTATCGAGCGGTGAAAACTTCCGAGGGCTTCTTCATAATCGCCGGTTCTTTGCTGGGCTACGCCGAGGTTATACCACAAAAGGGGATTTTCTGGTTCCATAATCAGGGCTTCGCGGAACAGCGGAATTGCCTCATTCGGCCTGTTTGCTTCAGTGAGCGCGATACCTGAATCGTTCAAAAAAGTCGCAGTTTCCATAATTTCCCCCTCTTACAATATAGCACAGATTGCGGCAAAGAACCAGAGAAAAGCACTATATCTTAAATCTATTTTCTTGTATACTAGATTTCAAGTTATAGCGCGGAAATCAATTTTTCAGTTACCCCGTGAGGCGCGCAAGGGATAGAAGCGGAAATCCCGCAGACTTTGCGTGAGCAAAGTCGAGGAATTGGAGCGGATAGCCCGGTTTTGCCGCTTGGGTCAAGCGGCAATTGAAAATTGGTTTCTCTGAAATTATAGGGATAGACTGTGAAAGAATGGGCCGATTATTACGATCAGACGAGTGAATATGAGCTGTTTGCTTTTCTGTATGACAGAATAATCAACCGTGAAATAAGCGCTTTTTCTCAGTTAAAGAAGTTTGCCGCTCCTATTATCAAGGAAAAAAGGTGTTATCCGGTCATTTTGCGGTGTTTTGAGCTGATTAAGCGGCTCAATTGGGGGATTTTTGCGGAAATGTCGCCTGTAACCCACCGGAAACTTTGGCGGGAGCTGGTTATTCCTGATCAGCAGTTTCCTGAAGCCGGGGATTTGAAGCGGACTATTTCGATTTCTAATTTGTATATTTGTATGCTGGATATTCATGGGTACACTAAATTCTGTCAGCAATCCCGTAAAAATCTTTCTATGCTGCACACGCTTGACAGGACGATCAACAATGAAATACAGGCCATTTCCGCCCAATGCGGTTCGGTTAGTCTGCGTGAGCGGGGTGATGAGATTGTCGTGGTTTCCGCTTCGGCTTCGGACGCTTTGACTGTTACGTTATGCATTATTGATTATTTTGGGAAAACGGATACGGTTAAAGACCCGTTTATTTCCACCAAACGCGCGGGGGACGCCGAGATTCTGCCTGTGTTCAAGCTTTCTGCGGGGATCACTGGCGGCAATACTTCTATTCCCCTTATTATTACTGAGCAGGGTATGATTTCTGGTTTTCTGCTTAATACTGGAGCGCGGCTGCAAAGCAGGGCGAATGAGCTTTCTCCGCAAGAGTCGCGGGTTATGGTTACGAAGCAGGTTTTTATGAGTTTCCAAAAAGAAAACTCGCTGGATAAATGTAGTTTGGCGCGTCTTAATACGGTTTATTTTCTTGATACGGGGTCGATTGAATTCAAGGGTGTTCAGCTGCCTACCTGCGAAGCGGTTTTCAAAAGCGAGGAAAAGTACAAGGAAAAATACAGCGATGAACTTGTCCGTTTATTTGCGTCGATAAAAGATAATTTGTGGGAGCAGCGGATATTTCAGGATATGCTTGATTTGCTTTCCGCCGCCGCTCGCGCTATGCCGAAATTTTCTGTTACGCCGCCGTCTCCTGTCAACGGCATACAGACAATCACCAACAGTTCGTTTATCGAGCTCTGTCAGAATGCTTCCCAGAAATACATAATCGAAGAAAATTATTCAGGCGCGGTTGCTTTGCTTCATAGTTTTATCGGCATTATCGATATGATTCCCGGCTTTGACCGCCTCATTCTGGATTATCTGAAAGGCGTTGCGGACAGATATACATTTCTGCTTGAATCGTACAAAGATTGTATCGACAAAGAGGTCGATGAAAAAGCGGCGCGGATTTTTCAGAGCAACAATTACAAAACATGGCTTGCCGCGAAAAACGGCGCGGTGATTTACGAAAAACTTCGCGCTATTGGCCGCCGGAGCAAAGAAATAACTAAAAAGAAAAGTCTTTGGTATTCTCTGATCACGCAATTTCAGGACGAAATGGTTTTCACGCTGTATTCCGGGAAAAAATGAGGCGAGAGACAAAAATTTCAATCCGTCCCGTGAAAGATGCCGGGGCGGATTGACCGGTGAACGCGGTTAATAATTTTCCGCTCTGATTTGGAAATATGCTTTGGGGTGTTTGCAGACCGGGCATGATTCCGGCGCGGCTTTCCCGATGACTATGTGACCGCAATTGGCCTCGTTGTCGCGGGAGAAAACAAGGCTGCCCTGCAAATTTGCGAGGAGTTTCCGGTAACGCTCCTCATGTTCTTTTTCTATTTTTCCCACACCATCGAACAGCGCCGCAATTTCCCCGAAACCTTCCTGCCGGGCAGTCTCCGCGAAACCGGCATACATATCCGTCCACTCATAATTCTCGCCGTCCGCCGCGTCCTTCAGATTGACAGCCGTAGCCGGTACTGTGTCGCCGTGAAGCAGCTTAAACCAGATTTTCGCGTGTTCTTTTTCATTGCCCGCCGTTTCCCTGAACAATGCGCCGATTTGCACATAACCGTCTTTTTCCGCTTTTGAGGCGTAGTAAAGATATTTCGTATGCGCTTGCGATTCCCCCGCGAACGCGGTTTTCAGATTTTCTTCTGTTTTCGTTCCTTTTAACTCAGCCATTTTAAATCTCCTTGCGATCAAGTATAGACGAGAATTCCCCCTCGCGCAATATTTTGGCCGCGCATCTGTTGCCATAGAAAGGGGGGACACTTTCCATACTTTCTTTGGTACACAGAAACATTTATCGTGTCCCCCCTTACGCTCCAGCCGCTGCGCGGCTTGCGCTATCCCCCGGCTATCCGGCGTAGCCAGATAGCTTCGGAGTTTGGCACAGCCAAACTCCACGCAATTAATGTCATGGCGGGAATGGGGATTTCTTCGCTCGTTGTCTGAGCATATTGCTCGCGCGATCACTCGGATTCTTGTCTGACTTTTCCACGGTAATCGGATCGTCAAAGCGAGATTCCGGGTCAAGCCCGGAATGACAACTATCACGATCAAATTATGAACTGCGCTCCCTATTCCCCACTCTCGCGAAAATAACCGAGGCTGTCGGGGTACAGGTGGTGGAGGTCGCGGCTGGCGGCGCGGGAGGGCGGGGCGGAGAACGATTCTTCTTGTGAGGCAAGCAGTCTTTTGAGTTCGTGGAGTTCGGGGCGGTATTCGAAATGCATTGTGTCGTATAACGCCCATTTGCCGCCCCAGACAAAACCTTCGCGCTCGAACGCTTCGATTACAGCGGCGGGCGGCATCCAGCGGTCACTGAGAGGGATAAGCATCCAGTCTTCGTTACGAGCACTTTCCCAGAGCCAGAATACGGCTTTGTCTTCGGCATCTTTCGGCTGAATATCTACCGCCAGTCCCCAGCTGTGGTAACTCATGCGGTTGCTGCCTCTAATTTCTCTCCAGTTGTAGCCGCCCATCTGCCCGATTGAGGAAATGAACGCGGCGATTTTTCCCCCTGATTCGGCTGCTTCGGCGGCGGCCTCTGCGCGGATCGCAGTGTCTATCCGTTCGAGCGCTTGGGTGATGTCCCGGTGCGCGGAAATCCTTTTTCCCAGAAAATCAATTTGCCGCAGTTGACTTTCAATTTCTCTACGGTTAATCCCGCCGAAAATCGCCGCCTGAAATCCCCGGTGCAGATCGTCCTCGCCGCGCATTGTTTCCATTTTGCCGTGAGCGCGGAGAGCTTCAGTGTATTGAGGCGAATAAATTTCAGGTGACGGTATTGTGTCGGGATAGATTTCAAAAGTGAACGGACTGTATAAATCTGTTCTGTCTTTCAACGAAGCGGGGAGCAGCCTGCCGCCCGCCCAGTAATAAGTCTCGTTTCCCGCCCTGATTGTCCAGTCACCGTTTTGAAATATTACGCCGCCAGATTTTCCGGGATAACAATGGCTGTAGGCGCGGAGCATTAGTTCCGCCGGAAATAGCTCTTGCGCCGGAATCTCAAGAGCGAAAAAAAAGCAGGCGGTAAAAAACGATACCAAGCGCGGATTTTTTTTCATGCTTTTTCTATCCGGCAATTTTCCAGCTCTTTCAGGCGTTTTTCGTCAAGCGTTATGCGAAGATTTTTTTCGTGGGCCGGAATGACCGTGCCTTTTGGCGCGTCCTTTGCCCGGCGCAGATATTTAACCGGAGTATAAAACAGATCGCCAGCGCCATTGTTTCTTCCCTTAGAATAAAACACGGCGAGATTTCCCGCGTCCAGAAGAATGTCGAGAGGGAATGATTTGCCGGAACGCTGCTTCACAAAAACATACGAGCCGGGAAAATCGCGAGCGTGCAGCCACAGATCATTTCCTTTGACATGGCCGCGCAGAAGAGCGTCATTTTCGGCGGCATCCCTGCCGACAATTATCAGCCATTCGCCGCGCCGGAACGAAATGCCCGGACGCTTTTTGTCTTTGCTGCCCGCGCTGGTGTTTTTGGGGCCGCCTGACTTGAGAAGTTTTGCCAATACGAGCGGATTGCTTTCGGTGAGCAGCCGCGCCAGCTTGTCCTTTACCTCCGCCAGCTCTTTTTCCCCGGATTCAATTTCCGCCCGAATCTCCGCCAGACCGTTTTTCGCTTTCCGGTATTGCTGGAAATACAATTCAGCCTGCGCCGCCGGTTTTTTCAAGGGATCAAGTTTTATGCGTACCGTTCCGCCGTCCGCCGCGTACATATTGCCCGTTTCAAGCCATGCGTCTCCCTGCTTAATCGCGGCAATGTTGGCAAGAATAATGTCCCCGTATTCCCGCAGTTTTTCCGCGTTGGCAAATTCCGCTTCACGCGCCCGCAATTTTTCCAAAGCCGCGCTTATCCGCCCAATACTGCCCTCGCAGGTTTTTTCCGCCTGTTCGCGCAACGCCTCCAGAGAAAGCGCGCCGCCCTTTTCCGCGTAATACTCGTCGATTTTCCGGTTAAATGACGCGGGTCTTTCTTCCGCGCCGCCGTCCGCGCCCGCTTCGTTCCCCGCAAATTCCCGCACAAAATATTCTTTCTTCGCGCCGCCCTGCCGCTCTTCGCCGTCCAGCAACTCTTCCGGCGCGTAATGCCCGCCCGAAATCTCTCCCTTTTTCGGCAAACGCCGCATAGCGTCCAGCACAGTCCCGCTTTCATCGGTAACGATACAATTCGCCGCGTTTGACCAGAGCCGCGCATACAAACGATAACGGTTTTCGCCCCGGCGCACCAGTATTCGGACAATGCGGTTGTCGCCGAGCTGCTCTGCCGTTTCGATCCAGCCGTTGACAATCCGCGAATTGAGAAACTGGGCAAAGCGCAAAGGAACGCCGCTTTTAGGAAACGCCCTAAACGTTTCGTGAATCCGGCACGCTCCGGGACTAAGGGAAATAAGAACGCGCTTTGTCACGCCCTTTTTGTGTATGCCGATACATATCACATCAAACGCGCCCTGTACAACGCTTTGAATCTGCGCTCCCGGCAGATCGAGCTCTTCTAGTATCAGATCGATTTCTTTCCAATTCAGAGACATAATTCAGGCAATCCCGCTCTCAGGAAATTTCTTTGAGAATCAAAGGGTGAGCCGCCGGCTTTTCAGACGAATACTCGACAGCGTCCGCGAGCCGGGGCAGGGCAGCGTCAAGACTCTCCCTGTCCTTGCCCCACACCGTCATAACAACATCACCCTTTTTCACCACATCGCCCCGCTTACGGCGCAATTCGATTCCGGCCGTTGGACTAACCGGGTCTTCCGTGCGGTTTCTGCCCACACCCAGTCCAACCCCCGCGTGACCCGTTTTCCAAGCGTCAATGCGGGCAATATACCCGTCCCGCGCCGCGCAGATTTCCCCGCAATACGGCGAACGGTAATTCCCCAGCATCAACAGAAATTTTTCCACGTCCCCGCCCTGACTCCGTATATTTGCCAAAAACAATTCCCTCGGCCTGCCGCCCGCCAGAGCATTTTCGCACAACACCCGCCCCGCGCCCGTATCCGCAGCCTTGCCGCCAAGAACCGCCATACGCGCCGCAAGTTCCAGCGTAACCTCCATCAGATCAGCGGACATTTCCGGCGCGCCCTCCGGCGAAAGACAGCGATAACATTCCTCAACCTCAAGAAAATTCCCCACCATTATTCCCAGCGGCTCATCCATATCAGTCAACAGCGCAATAATTTTTTTACCCATCGCCGAACCAGTATCAACCATCGAGCGGGCAAGCTTCTCCGCGTCATCAGGATTTTTCATAAAAGCGCCCGAACCATACTTCACATCCAAAACCAGCGCGTCCGCCCCCTCCGCAACCTTTTTAGAAAGAATGCTGGCAGTAATCAACGGAATCGACTCAACCGTCCCGCTCACATCACGCAGCGCATACAGCAGCCTGTCCGCAGGAACAATATCCTTCGTCTGGCCAGTCATCGCAAAACCGTCCTTCAACAGAATCTCCCGAAACTCCGCCGCCGAAAGAGCCGTCCGGTAACCCGGAATAGAATCAAGCTTATCCAGCGTCCCCCCCGTATGCCCCAGCGCCCGCCCCGACATCATCGGATCACGAATACCCAGACTAGCCACAATCGGCGCAAGAATCAAACTCGTTTTATCACCCACACCACCCGTCGAATGCTTATCCACCAACGGCCCCGGCACACCCGGCAAATCCATCACCGACCCCGACCGCAGCATCACCTCAGTCAACGCCGCCGTTTCCCCCGCCGACATACCCTGAAAAAACACCGCCATCGCCCACGCCGAAACCTGATAATCGGGAATACTCCCCGCCACATAACCGCCAATAAGGAAACGAATCTCTTCACCCGACAATTCCTTCCCCGCCCGCTTCTTCATAATAATATCCACAGCCCGCATACCATAAGTGTAAACCAAGTTGTGCCCCAGTGGAAGCATCAAGAAAGGGGGGACACTTTCCGCGCCGTCATCGGCACATAGAAACATTTATCGTGTCCCCCCTTACGCTCCAGCCGCTGCGCGTCTTCCGCTATCCCCTTGTTGTGGGGAATGGGGACTGGGGAGTAGGGATTTTTTTCATTTGTTGTCTGATCGTTAGCAAAGCAATCTCCCCGCCCCCCGCAACGACACCCGTCATTGCGAGCAAAGCGAAGCAATCTCATTCACGATCAGATTACGAACAACAAATTCCCCAGTCCCCAACCTACCAATCCCAGCTCGACAGCCGTTTTCCGAGAGCGGCGGCGAGAATTGATTGGGTGAGAGCTTTCGCCTCGCGGAGAGATTGCGCGTCCAGAGAGAC
>QMCE01001864.1_pt1 | contig 11658 bp, 6 predicted proteins | sample 1821851 | NCBI WGS metagenome assembly QMCE01 (sample SAMN09453174, study PRJNA476694) | Termite gut metagenome, whole genome shotgun sequencing project. | isolation source: worker | host: Odontotermes sp. | place: South Africa:Pretoria | collected 2016-01-28
ATATAATCGATATCACGAGCATAGATGCCTAACATTTTAAGCGTCTTGCCACTACGGAATCCGTGGAGCCGGAAATCGCCCGTATGCAAGATTCGATAGCCACCCGCCTCAACTATAAACATATACGCGTCGAATGCGGAGTGATCGATCATAAGCGGCGTTACGACAATATTGCCGACCGCGATTTTATCGAGCGCCTTGAATGTCTGAATCCTATCAAGATTGTGCGGCTGCCCGCGGCCAACACGTTCCGCATAGTTTATATAAATCGCCTTTGCCGTTTCGCCCATCCACACGGGTATCTCCGGCACAACGGAGCCCAGCAGACCGATATGATCGCCGTGATAGTGGGTCAGGAATAGCGCGCTGCCGGACGCGTTTCCTGCGGTCAGACCATCAATGGGCGGCAATGCCGCTCCAATGCCCGGAAGATTCTCGCCAATGTCGATGAAAGCTTTCGACGCATCTGTAGCGATTTCCGCAACACAGCCACCGATCTGCTTCGTTCCGCGATGAATAGTGATATGGATCATTTTGTTGCCCTCTTAAAATAATATGGGAACAATCGCACGATTCGTTTCCGGATCAATGCGGCTAGTCATACCCATACGAACGATATCGTCATCCTCCATATTGAGAATCCAAGGCATTACCTTCGCCGCAATATCGTAAGATGCTAATAGAAAAATGTCCTTTGGATAAAACGATATTATGTCGATACTATAGGCCATAGCCAGAGGCTTGCAAGTCTCTTCTAATTCCTTGCAGCGTTTGGCCACGTCACGCATGAAGCATTCCAAGCCTTTAGAGCTAACGCCAGTAACGAACAAAGAGTCATTTTCCGTATAATCCATTAGCGGACAAATAATATCCTTTTCTACATCGGCGCATTTGCCATCGTGCGGAAATGTGACATAACGGATAGCGCGGTCTATATCGGGAAAGCGATTTTTATATAGGGCTGAAAACACCCAATCGTCGTCTTCGTTGACTGGTGATGGAAACTGAAGGATTCTTCCCATATCGTTTTCCCTCCTATTCCGTAATCTCTACAGGCTTCTTGGGATTTCCGTAGACGCTGGCCGTTTTAACCATGAAATATCCGCCAGTCGATATAGAAACGCTTCGCTGTTCCGTATAGCCAAACACAAACTTAAATACCATACCCCAGAATGCGCCGATTCCGCGCTTTACAAATGGATCAAGCCGCGCCAATTCGTCGCCCGTTATTTTGACGAGTTCCTCGCGATATACGGTCAAGAACGTTTTTACCGGCGGGATTTCGAACGTGTCGTTGCAAAAGATTATGTTCACCAGCAAATCCCGATTAGCGAGGCTTTCGATACATTTATCCCAATACGGGCGGTATTCGGGCTTTTGTTGTAGCTCTTTGAAGTGGTTGTAAACATCTGCGAAACGCTGCTCCACTCGTTCGATAATTTGGACTGTAGTCATCACGGCCTCCATGAACGAAATAGTACATATTGAGAAATTCAATATGTACTATACGGCATTGTGTTCGAGATGTCAATGGGTGAGTAGAAACTTTAACCCAAGAGCTACGACGCCGCGCTTGTCAAAGCAATATTGTAGATTGCGTATCTAAATGCGAATTCTACAGGTTGGGAAGCGATGATGAACTATGAGGAAAACCCTCAACCTTCGCCAGAGGTGTGCGTTAAATCATAGTTAAGGAGATAGGACTATTTTTTAACAGGAGCCTCGCTTAATGCGGCGGCTCCTTAATTTCGCAAACCCTGGGTGTTATTTATCACCTGCCCTTAGTAACTTTAGCAAAGCGGGCTTAGTCCAAAATTTATTTGGGAAGTATGCGGTACGCCCATTAGCCTTGCTAAAAATAAGCGATGGCGTGTCAGAGTTATCATAGATTAGCATGCTGTCGCAAACTGCGGCCAATCTTGGCAGCAACGAAAGCGCACGCCGATATCTGGATCGAATTTTATCTTCCGGCACATCATGGCCGCCTGCCGCCGTGCGGGCCCGGACGCGAGCAACGTTGATATTCTCGTCGCATGTTAGGACGTAGATGCACTGCACCTCATATCCGAAGCTTTTTGCTTTCTCCAGCAAGAGGAGATTCCTTTTGGTTGACAACACAGTCTCGAATGAAAAATCCGAGCCGCAATCAAGCAGGCTGTTGCGCAAACCCTCAGCCTGCCGTGCGGCTTCTATGTCTGTTAAATTGTATTCCGCTTTAAGGTCGTCGGCATTAACATATGTGCCGACGACGGCCATCTTGCGTGTCAAGGTCGTTTTGCCCGAACCGTTTGGGCCCGCAAACGCCAGCACAATCGGTTTCTTTTCAGGCACTTGTATATTCCCGCTTCCCGTCAGCGTATTCCAAATACGCCTGCTTCCTCACCGAATCGTATTTCGCGACGGGGAAGCCGCTCTTTTGGTGATGTGCGATTTCTTCCTTAACTCCCGTCTCAAACAAAGCTGTTATATCTTCGGGGGAATAGCCCTGCCCGATAAACGCATTACTTGCGCTGACAGGAAATGGGATCGCCCTGATGTCTACCGCTTTGCGCACAAATAACTTTACTGCTGTGCTCAAACTCATACCCATTCCTTGGAATAGGCTGTCTGCTTCTTTTTTCAATTCCCTATCAATACGGACCGTTATCCGAGCATCGTTGTGAGCGCTCATTCTATCGCCTCCTTGCAATCATTTTACGCCAAGGCGCCACAACAGTCAACCAAAGTATGAACATTGTGCACCAAATGGACAATTGCAGCTATTTTTCACATCAAACTTCGAAGTTAAGGGACGTGAACAAACACGGTAATCTGCGATGTCTATCTGCGAGATTATTCGCAGCAATGTTCCCGGCGATGAAAAAAAGATGTTATATTACGATTTTTGTGGTAAAATGAGATAGTACGTAGAAGTAATGGTTATTTGCATGTTATGTAGGTTGGTGATAGCCTTGCCCAATGCGCAGAGAGCTAGTAGCTCACAAAATGCCACGGATAAAATCAGTCGGATTGAACTTGAGATGCGGCCTTGCTCGGGCAGATATCCTAAGCCTATATTTACTTCGGGGTTGTGGGAACAGTTTGAGCATACTCTTACGAAAGCATTCCTATCACAACCGCTTGTAGGGAATATACTAATATCGCCTGAACAAAAAGAGCGCTTGCACACTACGGCAAAGAATCTCCTTATGAATGCTCGTACTATGACTTATTCGTTTGATTACGGCCTTGACACCTTTTATAGCGATATACTTGTACTCAACACTGTATTGCTCCTGCGGAATTGGAGTGGCGATGGCGATGCCAATTGCGACTACACCGGCCTTTGGGAGTATATATTTAACCAATATGCATTGCGTTATAACGAGGACTTTGGCGGCAGTCTAGAGTATAATATTTTTAAATCTGCAATTAAAAAAAGCTTATGTAGCCATCAGCGTTTGTTCTTGCAATCCGGACAAAAGTATTATACCTCTTTGCTCGTTCATGCCATTTCACCGAAGAGGATGTTCTACGCCCTATTTGATCAGATATTTGCATTTTACTCAAAAACGTTAAACTATCAGTGGTATAAGGATGATCCTGCCTTTAGAGCTTTCGCCTATACGATGAAAGATCGCTTTGAAGGCAAGCGCTCACGTATGGATGAAGATATCTATATCAAGAGCGTTCAGTCCTCATCCGCAATTCAAGCGTTATTCACTCACTGCCCGGAATACATGATCGAGCTAGTCGATAAGACTGTTCGCGATATGGATGCGCTCGTTGCCAATGGATCAATTCGCGAAACATCGTATATAGACACATTGTTGATAAATTGGTACGAAAAAAGGAGCCGTGAGGAACGTTCTGCGGCTAAACGGGAACGTGCAAATGCAGGTACAGAGCGAGTTGTAACGTCTTTTTCAAGTATTAGGTCGGTATACCGTTATGATAACGAAAAAGTTTCTTTGATCATCCCTTCAATTCGTCTGGGCAAAAAACTGGATTCTGAGCCTCGGATTACTATTTATCGCTATCAGGACGATGTGATGCCATATTCGGAAAAGCTGCGTTATTTCGGCGACTATTTCTGCATAACAAGCTCTAAGACGATTATACCGATTGAAGCATTACTGCCCGATAATGCCGAGCTTATAGAGCCACGCGTGATTATTTCTTATGCAGATATGGATATTTATGACTCCGGCTCAAGGCTTTATCGTGACGCTATCGTATTCGGCGACGATGGTGGGGAGACTGTGAAACGTCCGAATGAAGAATATGTAAACCTATTTATGGCTATTTGTGGAAATGTTCAGGGGGTGGAAACTGCTCCAGATTGCAATAGAAAAAAGCTTCAAAGCGGCTATATGTACCGTATCCTTATTGATGATGGTACAATTCTTAACATCAACGGAAAAGCCCTGTTCCCCATAGAACAAGTGGTAAGTGAGCTTACGCTGAGTCTGTCTGTCGCGCCGGTACGCTACTGCAAATATGTAAGTGGTGGGAGCGAATATACCATTTTCAAGTATCCCCCCACGCTCGGAATCTCCTCGGAAATTCCCTTGATCGAGAAGCGGTATCGCTTGACTATCGACGATACATATCAACCACTTGCTGGATATCAAGACGATTGCCGAGGTCGATTTAGTATCTCGTTGCCCTCCGTAACCGGCATTCACGAATTGCGAATAATCGATAACACTACGCAGCATCCTGTATACTCTCTGACATATACGGTTATAGAGAGCTTTTCTCTTGGTTTTGACGGTATTTATTATTATGATGGATTTAACGAGAATGGCTGTCTGGATATTACCGATGCCGATGGGAGCAATCGCTACCCCTATGAAATACAGCAAGGACAGAACTCAATGCTCGTGCCTTATGGTCAGGGCGAACTGTCGATTGACATTCCTATATTCCGTTGCTGTCTGAATGGTGTGGTAATATTCAACGAAGAGGAACAGACCTTATGGTTTGAAGATATTCCAATGTTTTCCCTGCTCGAAATAGATGCTCCAAGAGGCTACAACTGTTCCATCGTCATAGGGCAAAGGACATACGAGTCATCACGTGTCGAAATAGGAAACGAAATTAGGGCTAAACATGATGATGATCTTGAGATGGTGAGTGTAAATATACAGAAAGGCGACGAACCGCCACGACAGATTAATCTCTTTAGCATAGTCTTTGAACCAACGTTTAAATCACCGCCTTTGCTATTAGAAAGCGAAGAACTGCTTTGGTGTGCAGAAAACAATTTTATCGGAGATGCCAAGAGTGAGTTTGAGATACACATATATCTTGGGAACAAGGAAGTCGGGAAATATAGTGTCCATACAACAGATGAAATTCTTCAGATGAAAAACCCACTCGTAGACGGTATTTACGATTACACGATACTATATAAAACTTCTGGTTTCTTTGCGAAGTACGAGGAATTAGCAAAGTATCAATTATGGGTGGGTGACAATGACTTATTCCGCTTTAATGATCACGCAATTATTGTTACTGAAGCTATCATAGACAACGAACGTTTCAAGCTTAAGCCAGCTTCGGGGATCATAACGAAGCTTCGCTATATCGGGGAGTTAGGCTTGAATGGAGAAGCTCTGCATTATCCTTGCTACGAAGGCTTTTTACAATACAAATACGAAGGCAATATGTGGCCATATGCTACAAGAGACTATGAACGAAATGGAGTTTCGCGAGAACAGGTTAATCCAATTAAACTCTGGCTTATCAACGACTATACAATTTCATTACGCAATCCGACAGATGCAGGATTGTACGTAAAAAGAAGTTGGGAATCCATAACTGACCGCGTCCCTGTCAGAAGGATTAACAAGGAATATGTCGAAAACGACTACGATAATCCAGATTACTATTCTTTCAAGGTAATAACCATATCGGAGGTAGAGAATGTTTGACCCTATTGAAGCATCGAGGAATATAAAGCAGAGCTTTGTAGATTACATTGGCACTTCCTTTTCCATTGCCGACCCGCACTATCGTCGACTTTTTCATGCCGCGCTAATAAAAGAGGGCGTTATAGCTAAAGGACCCTTTTTAGATATTGGCGGCTCATATAAGACTGGGAAAAGTCTTAGAGAATTGGCAGAGTGCGGTAAAGCATCCTCGTTGTTTCGCACGTTGGAGAATGTTCCCGAGAAGGATCGGGAGTTGAAATTTGAGCGACCTCTTTATTCTCACCAAGAGGAGGCATTAAACAGCGCGCAGGGCGGTGGGAACCTCGTTATTACTACGGGTACAGGCTCTGGTAAGACGGAGTGCTTTTTACTTCCCATCCTCCAAAGTCTTCTTGCCGAAAAGGAAGCAGGAACGCTAAGGAATCGCGCCATCCGAGCAATGATCATTTATCCCATGAACGCTTTGGCAAACGACCAGATGAAACGATTACGTAAAATTCTTGCCGCTTGTCCCGATATTTACTATGGCCTATACAATGGAAATACTCGGCACAGACAAAATGATGCTTTAGCTGATTACCGCAGCCTGAATGACAAAAACGATCCTGCGCCAAATGAGCTCATCTCGCGCGAGGTGATGCAAAAGGAACCGCCACATATTTTGATAACAAATTACTCCATGCTGGAATATATGATGCTTCGCCCTAAAGACGACGCTGTATTTTCCGGCGCGAATCTTCGATATATTGTACTCGACGAAGCTCATATTTATCGTGGAGCTACTGGTATTGAGACAGCACTCTTAATGCGCCGTCTGCGTGCGCGAATTGATAGGCCTAAAAGTGTCCAATACATACTTACAAGCGCAACACTTGGCGAAAAAGATGCGGACGGCGAGATCGTTTCATTCGCTAAAAACCTATGCAGCGTCGAGTTTAAAGCAGAAAATATAATCCGCGCCACCGAGATTCGACAGCAAATGATCGAAAGGCGCGAATTTCCAGAAATACTATTTAAAGAACTATATGCCGGAACACATCACGTAGGTGAAATACTGAAAAAATATGACGCTGACTTTGCGCCAGACGGCGATGAAAACGAAAAACTTTACGAGCTTATGCTGCGCAGCAGCTTGTTTGGCAAGCTGAGAGAGACTAAGGACAAAGCCAAGACGGTTACGCAAATAGCTGCCGAGATGAATACTTCTAGAGATACTTTAGTTCACTTGATAGCAGCCAGCGCGAAAGCGGTCAAGTGCGGCACCAGTCTAATTAAGGCGCGATATCACTTTTTCCTTCGCGCTATGGAAGGCGCATATATTACATTAGCTGGAGATAGAAACTTATACCTTACGCGAAAAGAATACAGCGAAAAAGGCAACCCCGTCTTTGAGTGCGCTGTTTGCGTTGATTGTGGTCGCATCGCTCTTGCCGGTAAGCTGGATCATCAACATTTATTACATCCAAAACAGGGATATGACGATGACACGGACTTTTTCTTGATAAAGCAAGATCAGGAGAGAGATTTTTTCAAGGATGAAGAAGATGATGATGACGAAAATAACGATGAATCCGTTACTGACGAGAATGATTATGTGCTATGTCCGGCTTGCGGCACGATTGAAATGGAAAGTGTCGCAAGACACAACCCGATATGCGATCATGAGTCGCGGTCATATATCAGGCTTCGAAAGGCAATCGTTAGGAAAAGCGGATATGCCGCTTGTCCGGCTTGTGAGTTTGGGAATTTTCGTAGATTCTATCTTGGATATGAAGCGGCCACCGCTGTTCTTGGTACGGCGCTCTACGAACAGCTTCCCGAATATGAGGTTATTCCTTCCCCAATTGCAGGAGACTCAGAAGAGAAATCAGGCTTCTTTGGTATTATACATGAAAAAAAGCCCGCCCAAGTGAAGCGCGCACGGCAGTTTCTATCCTTTTCCGATAGCCGAGCTGATGCAGCTTATTTCGCAAGCTATATGGAGAAGTCATATCAAGAGTTTCTGCGTAGACGCGGGCTGTGGCATGTTTGCGAACAAATGCTTGACAGAGGAAAAATCGCCCTTTCAGCAAGTGAGGCAATATCTGCACTTGCGCGTTTATTCGAAAATAACGGTGCATTTGTCGAAGTTGGGAAAGAAAAAGAGCCACAAACAGAGCGTTGCCGCGAACAAGCTCTTATTGCTGTTCTGAACGAACTAGCATCGAGCAAGAGAGCCAGCAGTCTTGTTCAATTAGGAAAGTTGTCTTATGTATATGCACCAAGAAATCCCGAAAAGCAGGAGGCATGGAACAGTGCAATTAAGGTTGTCTCCGAATTAATGCCTTCTCATGATAACGCGATTCGCGACGCTAAAGCATTACTAAACCTTTTAATCCTCGATGTAATCTATGCTGGCGCATTGGATGCTGGGAACGAATTCCTTCTTAATGAGGATGAGCGCGAATATTTATTCTACACACCAGTAGCAAGGAAAATCATCAAACTTAAAGAAGGCGGCAAGAATTACCTGACCGGATGGGTGCCTCGTCGACGAACAGGCAAGACTAAGAGCTTTTATCCCAACACGAGGATGACAAGAGTTATGCTCGCATTAAATCTCGATAACGAAAAGGCTTGGGGACTTCTTGAAGAGATATGGAGAAAAATACTCAAGTTCGAAGATGATATAGAATATGCGTTGCCTGTTCAGGATTTCGATCTCCTGATTTACTCCGCTGAAGGACGAGGAGGAAACCTTCGTTTCTATCGTTGTGAAAAGTGCGGAAGAGTCACGTCGCATAATTGTCAGAATAGGTGTGTAAATGTCAAATGTACGGGCAGGCTAACGGAATTTGAACCCGAATCGGTGAATGCTTCGAATCACTATGTAAATCTTTATAGCTCTACGAATATGAAACCGTTTTATATTAAAGAGCATACCGCGCAGCTTTCCCGTGAGCGTGGAGCAGAGTATCAAAAGTTGTTCGTCGAGAAAAAGCTAAATGCACTTAGCAGTTCAACGACCTTTGAAATGGGCGTTGATGTAGGAAGCCTCGAAACAGTTTTTCTCAGAGATGTTCCGCCGACGCCTGCAAACTACGTACAGCGAGCTGGCCGCGCCGGTCGAAGCTTACAGTCCGCCGCCTACGCTCTCACCTACGCAAAACTTAGCTCCCATGACTTTACGTATTTCGGACACCCTGAAAACATGATTAGCGGTCTTATTAAGGCACCGATGTTCAGACTAGAAAACGAGAAGATCATTCGTCGCCATATAAATGCAGTCGCTCTAAGCGCTTTTTTCAAAGAACACGAAGAGATATATGACGGCGACAATCAATCGGAACTCTTAAACGCGGGTGGCTATGAAACGTTTAAGGATTATCTGAACAGTAAGCCTGCTGGCCTTAAAAGGCTGCTCAAGGCATCCATCCCATCCGATGATAACAGTGATTACGGTATCGACGATTGGAGCTGGCCAGAGCATATCGTAGGCGAAGCGGGAATCATGAAGCTGGCCGTGCAAGATTTCCGCGATACGGTAGCCTACCTCGAACGTGATCTGGAGCAATGCCATAAAGATGGAAATTATGGCGCTGCCGCCGCCGTAGCCAATAAGCTGAGAAACTTCCGTGCTGATAAAAACAAGGACAGACAAGACGGCAAAGCAATCCGAAAGCGTTTAATCGACTTCCTTGTACGAAATAATATCTTGCCTAAATATGGTTTTCCCGTCGACACCGTCGAACTGCTACATGATCCGGTTCATTCCGGTGATGTAAATAAGCCACAAATGCAGCGGGATTTACAGCTTGCTATCGCAGAGTACGCCCCCGGTTCTGAAATTGTTGCCGATGGAATGATCTATACGAGCAGATATATTCATAAATCACCCAGCAAGAGCGCGCATAATTGGGAGTTTGGCTGGTTTGCCACATGCCCAAACGAGCTATGCAAAGCTGATAATTATTATAATGAAACTGCCACGCGAGACAATTTGACCTGTCGCTCCTGCGGTCAAGAGATTGGGAGAACGTCATGGAATAGAACGCTTGAGCCGCGCCGTGGATTCATTGCAGGTAATACAGATTATGACAAGCCAAAACCGGTTAAGATGCGAAAACCGGAAAGAAACTATAAAACAGACGCTTTCTATATAGGCGACCCCGGTCGGCAGCTTATAGACAAACGTTCTTTTTTAGCGGGTGGAAATAGCATTCATATTGAGTCCACGGCTAACGATTCGCTCGTTGTTAGGACGCAGACAAAGTTTAGGGTATGTTCTGCCTGTGGATATTCGACAGAAAAAGGTGAAAACTATGTGAAAACACACCGGAATGCGTTTGGCGGCATATGCTCTCATGGGGATGCTGGCAAGGAATATTATCTTACTCACGAATTCAAAACGGATGTAGCGCGTATCACGTTCGAGTCAAGCAGAGCCACTGATTACGAGTGTATGCTTTCAGTGCTTTTTGCACTTCTCGAAGCCATGTCAAAAGAACTCGATATTGAGCGAAATGATATAAAAGGATGTCTTTACAGAGTTAAACTTGAAAACGGACTAATAATCTATAATATAATTATCTACGACTCGGTTGCGGGAGGTGCCGGTCATTCTAGACGCCTTGTTACTCCTGACGGTAAAATATTGACGAGAGTATTTGCGCGCGCCGTCTTTATGATGGACAATTGTGATTGCGAGCCATCGTGCTATAAATGTTTACGCAACTATTACAACCAGAAGCTGCATGACAGTCTTAATAGAATAAGTGCCGCAAATTTCCTTCGGGATTTTATAGGAGAAATCAAACCTCGATAAGACACAAAAAAATCGAACAAATCCATCAAGTACGTTCGTAGAGATAATTGAGAGCACACCTTTGAGAAATGATGACGCAAATTGGGATGATGCCTCGATTGTATGCGACAGTTACATAGAGATGACCGAAAAGCTTGTTGACGCGGCAATCCCTCTCGCCGATTCTTTGGCATAGAGCTTTTATTAAAGCAAACAAGTTAGATTTGTATCAATAAATATTATTCGCATCGGTATTTATTATTTTTGTATCAATAATTAATATTTTAGTATCGCTATTTATTATTGAAATCGTATCATTATTTATTATATTTCAACAAATTGTTGAATGATAATAACAATTCGCACAATGATAATGTAATTCACACAAAATAATATTCATTCGCACAAAATAAAATCGATTCACAGCAGCGCCGTCCGGCTATCTCCTTGCGCAGCTCTGTCATAGTACGATGCTCCGCAAATATAAACGATATAATAACAATAAAAGCTTTTATTTACAACCAATTCAGCATGCAGTACAATATATATATTATTTACCGCTTACATATGCTTCGCATTGAGGGGACGGCTTTGTTCAACCGCTATATTACAAAAAGGGCGCTGGCGCTGCTTCTCGCAGTGTGCCTCGCGTTCGCGCTCGCGCCGGGGGCGCTGGCTATTACCGGCGACGTTCCCTATATCGACGCGGACGGCAGTACAAAATTGTGCTTGGACGTAAATTATGCGGAGCTTACTAGTGCAATCGCTTCTCCGCTTACTGGCGGCTGGTATGTTGTGGATACGCAATTCACGCACACGGGCAGGGTAGAAATCAACGGCAATGTGCATATTATCCTGACGGACAACGCCGACATCATCATAACCGGCGGCATCAACGTCACCGGTACAAACAGCCTCACCATCTACGCGCAATCAACAGATGAGAACGCGATGGGC
>QMCE01003202.1_pt1 | contig 11656 bp, 8 predicted proteins | sample 1821851 | NCBI WGS metagenome assembly QMCE01 (sample SAMN09453174, study PRJNA476694) | Termite gut metagenome, whole genome shotgun sequencing project. | isolation source: worker | host: Odontotermes sp. | place: South Africa:Pretoria | collected 2016-01-28
CTTTGCCGAACCCGCGGGGCCGCTGGAACTGATGGTCATTCTGAAAAAATATGAAAAACCGGACATCAAGGAAATCATCGCCGAAATGGCCGGGCAGATGCCGGTGAAGATGCTTGCGGACAACATCTGGATCTACGAAGATGCTTCGGGAGGCCGCGGCTGGAGTATGGTTGCCGCGAACGGTGCCTTCGTCGATATCAGCGCGAGCATGGATTATGTGGATATCAAGGCCTTCCTTGCCGGTCTTACAGCCGCCCAGGGGAAGCTGGAAAAGGAACTGACCGGAATTTTCAAGGCCGCGTCCTCCAAGGAAGCGGTCGATTGGCTCGGTTATGTCACGCCGCCCTTTGCCGGAGGGAAAGTCCACAGCGATGCGAGTGACGCCGGTGACGAAGGGGATGCGGGCGATTCCGGAGACGCGGGTGATACCGGCGATTCCGGAGACGAAGGCGATATGAGTGACGCAGGCGATACCGGTGATACCGGCGGCGATGACGACGAAGGTACGCTTTACGAGCACAAGACCTTCGCCGCAACCGTCCCCAAAGGCTGGACCGCCGCCGAACAGAATGAATCCGTGGTCTTCACGTCCGACGCCAAGGATGCATTCGTCATCGTGCGTGTTTTTTCCCTTGTCTCCGACGACGGCAAGGCGTTTTCCAAGTGGGCCCAAGAGCAGGTGAAAGCGCTCGGCGGCAAAAACGTCGATGCGGGCGAGGGAGTCGTGAACTTTACCACGGACAAGGGCGCGAACGGCATGTTCACCCAGTTCGACAAAAAAAGCCTGTTCCTGCTGTTCGGCGGGGATAATCCGCAGATAGACAATCTCATCAAGTCTATCGGGTTGGTGGATTAGGGGCTGTCTCCAAATAAATTTCTGCTGCAACGCAGCCGTCTTTTCCCCGGCGGCTGCGTTGCATTGAAAAATGTGCCCTCACCGTATTATAATACGCTATCGCCCACATTTTCCAATGCGCCTTGCCGCCAGAAAAAATACGGCTTTTCGCGGGCGAAGTTTATTTGGAGACAGCCCCTAAGCGATAATGCCGCCCTGCCCATATTATGGGCAGGGCGAAACGCAGCAACGATAAGGATTCCTGTATGAAGCTCCTCACCCGCGTCTTGTTCGCCTGCTGTCTGGTGCTGTTCACAGCCTGCCCCGCGCTGGCGGAGTTGAAGGTACAATTCATCAACCGCACCGACTTTGAGATACAGGCCATTCGGATGACAGGGGACGCAGGCTCCATGGCCAGCGCAATCCGCGTCGTGCCGGACAACTTCTGCGTTTTCAGGGACGGCTCCTCTGCGGAATTGCAGGAACTCGTCATCGACGCCGGGATGATGCTCTTTGACTTTACCGACACAAAAGCCGTGGCGGGTATGTCCGACCTTGTCTTTGAACTCTCCTTTGATGCGGACGACCGCCCGCACCTGACCCTGGTGGACAAGCCCGTGCGAGCGGAAGAGGATACCGTGCCCGCGGGCGCTTCCTTCGACCTCCCGGCCGGACCAATTTGGGACAACGACCACGCCAGGGAACGCTGCCCGCAAGTTCTGGAAGAATGGCTGGCCGCCAACCCCGGCAGGAAGGCCAAATGGAACGGCAACTGGGCCACCGTGAAACCCGGCGAGATGAGCGTTTGCGGCATGGATCCCGTGGGAGGTTCTCCCGCTCCCCCGTCATTGATCAACCTCGTCGGCAAGGCGACGCTTTTGGCTGACGCGTCAGTTCCGAAGATCACGGATTTTGCCGACATCGCCCGGGCCGGAACCATGGGTGATCTTCGATCCCTGGGCGCGCGGGACGCGACGATGTGGGACTCGCAGGTATACCTCCCGGCAAGGTTCCTCGGAAAAACATGGGCTGTTTTTGTGGATTCGAGCGAAGTGTTCACCAGAAACGACGCCGACAAAGCCGGGAACCGCACCTTGCGCACCTATACCGGCGGCCCCGAAGGGATTGCCCCGCTCATGCAGGGCCTGGCGGCGGAAGGATACCGCCCCTGGTACGCCCAACTCACGGCGGGCGAAGAAATGGATTTGGAAGAGAATATCCAGTTCTGGAAAGAAGATCTGGATGTGGAGGAAGCCTGGGAACAGGTCGCGGACGCAAGCGAACACGTTAACCGGGAGGGCGAGCCCGCCGCCGTCGATACGATCCTTCTTACCGGGGAAGACTATGCCAGGGCGGCGAGAGGCGAAGACCCGACCCTTCCCGGCTTCCGGTTGCGGGTGTCCAATGCCGCTGTGATCACCTTGCAGTATCACCGTGATATTTCCATGCTCATTGCCATGACCCGCTGACAATGCCGTCACGGGTTGTCTTTTGCCCGCTGCCTGCGTTGCGGCAGAACCGCCAGACGGTCATGTATGTCTCTATACACTCCCTCCTGGCGAACCTGCCGCGCCTTGGCAGAGAACAAAATCCATGCTCGTGGCGACGCTGTCCAGGTAGTGCAACATGAAATTCTTGAAAATTTGCTGTATCATTCTCGCGTGTTGTGTGATGGCATATTACGGTTTGGTTTTTTTGCTTGTGGGAGGCATAGAGTAAATCGTAAGGTTGGTGAATGAACGCATCCTTTTCTCAAAACAATGCGGTTCACGCGCATCTGGTGGAAATCTGCGAGCGAATAGCCCTCGGCAATTATGAAAAAGCCAGGGAACTGTTTGAATCCCCCTTCCTTGAGCAGGCGGACGACATCAATCAGGTTCTCGCGGAAGCGCTCTCCATGATGCTGGTTCGCATCGAAGCCCGTGAATTTGAGCGGGATCGTATGCTGGTGGAAATATCCGAAGCCCGTGAGGAGTTGGAAAGACACCGGGGGCGGCTCGCCGAGGAAAACAGGCGGCTGCGCGCCAAAGTGCGGGAAAAAGACGCCGCCTCGCGTTTTGTTGGTTCCGCGCCATTACCGGCGAAACCGGTTCGGGCAAAGGCGTTCTGGCGCGCTATATCCATGATCTCGGCCCACGGGCGGACAAACCCTTTGTGGACATCAACTGCGCCGCCATCCCGGCCTCATTGCTGGAAAGCGAACTCTTCGGCATTGAGGCCGGGGTCGCCTCCGGCGTACAGGCCCGCATGGGCCGCTTCGAGCAGGCGGACGGCGGCACCCTCCTTCTGGACGAGATCGGCGACATGTCCCTTGAAAGCCAGGCCAAAATATTGCACGTCATTGAAAACGGAACCGTGGAGCGTCTCGGCGCCCGCAAGCGCGTTCGGGTGGACGTGCGCCTGATGGCGGCGACGCACAGGGATATTGAAGACCTCGTCAAACGCCGCCTGTTCCGGGAAGACCTGTATTACCGGCTGCATGTGGTGCGGCTGCATATGCCCCCCTTACGGGAACGGTTGGAAGATATTCCCGCGCTGGCAGGACAAATTCTCGCTACATTGGCGGGCACGGTTCCCGGCGTACCCCGGCGGATCAGTCCCGATGCCTTGCGTCTTCTTATGCGCCACGCCTGGCCGGGCAATATCCGGGAATTGCACCACGTTCTGGAACGGGCGCAACTCTTTGCCGAAGGGACGAAAATTACGGCGGCGGATATTATGGCCTCGCTCAATGGAGAGATCACGGAACAGGAGGCCGGGAAAAAGGAAGAACCCCTTGTCGTCGGTTCCGGAGAATTTCGGGAGGGCTCCCTTGACGCGATGATCGACAAATATATTCATGACACCCTCGCCCGGAATAATGGCAATAAAACCCGCACAGCCAAAATTCTGGGCATCAGCCGGGAAGGGTTGCGTATGAAACTGTCCCGAGGGAAAGGTTAGCGCCTCAGTTTGCCGTGATACTTCGTCAGACTTCGTTTTTTTCTCCGGTCATGGACGGAAGAGTCCACTCCCGTCGCAAAAAACTCGTCTTCCTCGTCTGACGACAAACTGAGACGCTAACAGATTTGCTCAAATTGAAGCACTACCGGGAAAAGTTGATCTTTTCGGAACGGTTGTTGCAGTGGTACCGCTACTCGCGACGACACTTTTGCCGTACTGGAAGGAACTATGGAAATTACCGTCACCCATATACCCCCCATACACACGCTCTATCTCTCCGGCCGCTGGGATGCCTTCACGACCAAGGAGTTTGAAAACGTAACCGGCGAACTTATCCGTGACGACGGTATGCGCCTTGTCGTCCTGGATCTCGCCAATGTGGATTATGTCAGTTCGTTCGGACTGCGCAGCCTCCTGGGCCTGGGGAAAACGCTGGAGCCGCTGGGAGGCCTCATCCATGTGGCCGCTTTGCGGTCGAATGTGGAAAAAGTTTTTGTCGGGTGCGGGTTCGGGAGCCTTTTTCCCGCGTTTCCGGATGCGGCGGCGGCGGCGAACGCTTTTCCGGATACCGTGTGAGCGGGCAGAGTACATCCTCATCCGCCCGGATTCCGTATCGGAGCCGTTTGGCGGTACGCTTCACGCTGCCGCTTCTTGCCATACTCGCGTTTTTTTCCGGCACTATGCTTATTCTGGGGTATTTTCATGTCAGGGAACAGGCCATGGCCGGAACCGCCGCCCAGATTCGCCAACTGGCGGTCTTCGCCTCCTTCCAGGAAGCATACGTCCGACGATGGACCGAAGGAGGCGCCGCGCCCGTTGTCCGGGCGCTGGAAGAAGCCGGGCCGGACAGATTGTACGAATACGACACCTACAGGCAGCGCTTGGAGGACGCCATTCTGGCAGCCATGCCCGCCGAGCGGGGTATGCTCGGCATCACCGTGTACCTTGAAGATACCCAGGGTCGCCGGCACGCGGTACGATTCCGCAGGGGCGAAGAGCCGCTTCATTTTACTCCCGGAGAAGACGCCATGCGACGTGCCTTCCTTGCCGTTGCGAACAACGACGGTTCATGGCGGACCTTTGTGTCGGAAAGCGGCGTGGGAAAGGAGTTGACGACCCGCTATTACACGCCGGTGAACAAAAGAGATTTTCAGGGTCTGCCTTCCCGCTTCGGCGTCCTGACCGTGGATGTCTCCATGGCCTGGGTGGCCGGTCGCATTCGAACCATCAGCCTCACTCCGGAAACACAGGTCTTTTTCATGGACAATGAAGGCGCCTGGACCTTGCCGGAAGCGCCTGGCGACGGTCTTGCTTCCGACCTCGCCCGACTGCATCGCCTTATGTTCGCCAAGCAAACAGGGCAGACGATAGTCTCCAGAGAGGGCAAAAAGTATGTAGTCGCCTATATGCCGCTCGGATCCGGCGACCTCATGTTCGGCATGTTCATTCCGGAAAAAGACCTGTTCGGCGATCTTGACCGCACGCTTCTCTTCTTCGTCATGGTGGGACTCTTTCTGTTTCTGTTCGCCTTGTTGTTCCTGAAAAGGACGGCGAACCTCATCCTGCATCCTGTACACGAGTTGAGCCTTGAAGCCAAACGGCTGTCCGTCGGGGATTTTTCTCCGGCAAAAGCGCCGCCCGTTTCCCGGTCTTTTTCCCGCCCCCTTGCCGAACAATGGCCGGATGAGCCGACACGCCTGTACAACACGGCTACACGGCTTCGTGTGGCGCTCGGGCAGCGGCAGAAAGATCTGACCCTGCTTGCCGCCACCCGTGAACGCCTGTTCGGGGAAATAGCCCTGGCGGGCAAGTTGCAGCATACCCTGCGGCATGGAACGCAAAAGGTGCCGGACAGGTTCATCCTTGCGGCCGAATTGTCTCCGGCAGGGCATATCGCCCACGAGGCCTTCGACTATTTTTCCCGCGAGGAGGGTACGGGTGAAACGCTGTACTGCGTAACAGCCAGCGTGACGGCGCACGGCATCCCCGCAGCGCTCCTCATGGACAGGGTTCTGCCGCTTCTGCACGAACTTCTGGTAAGCGGCATGTCGCCGGCCGAGGCTCTTGAAAACGCCAACACCATCATTCTTTCCTATGCGCCTATCGACAAAAAGGGTTTGTCGCCTTTTGTCTCCGTGTTCGTCGGCGCGCTTTTTGCGCAAGACGGAACGATCCTTTGGGCCAGCGCCGGGAAACCTCCGCCGTACCGAATCTTTATCGGGAGTACCGCATCTCTCCCCTGGTCCGGCGATTTTCCACTGGGGGTGCAGGGCGAGTCCGTGTACACCAATCATACGACCACGCTGCGACCTGGGGAGACGCTGCTCCTTTGCGGCGGTAGGCTCACGGCCTTGCTTTCTCCCGACGGCGAGGCCTTCGGGGAAGAACGTCTGCTGTCCCTTTTGACGGCTGCGACGGGAACCCCGGCCCAGTTGATTGAAAGCATCCGCTCCGCCTGCTTCGCGCATGTGGGATCCGAGACACCACCGGAGGACATCGCGCTTGTCGCGGTGCGCTGGAAAGGACGTTACCGGGCTTCGCCCGGTTCGGACCCGGAGGGATACGGGGGGCGGCAGCCCCCAGGCGGTAGACAAGGCGGTATGCAGGACGGGAGGCGGTCATGAGCGGGCTGCAAAGGACGCCGCCCGCCCATGGCGAGAGTGACACCCTCTCCCTGTCGTTCAAGGCGGAACTGGGGCTTGTGGAAGGCATTTTGCCCCTTGTTGACGAGTGGGGCGCGGAGCGCGGCGTCTTCAAGGACGACAGGATATCACTCCGGTTGGTGCTTGAGGAGTTGTTGCTCAACCTCTGCCTTCACGCGCGTAACGAGGAACCGCACGTTGACTTGACGATAACGGCGATTCGCGCGCAAAGCGGTGGCGCGGACGAAACCTCGGGGCATCCGCAACGGCTTGCCGTTACCGTGCGGGATACGGGCCGGGAATTCAACCCCCTGCGGTATCATGAGGGGCATCATGAGGAGGAGCCTTCCGCGTCGATCCGGAACGCCCGCCCCGGAGGGCGCGGGCTCACGCTGGTGCGTCTTCTGGCGACGGAACTTGACTATGAGCGCAAGCACGGGAACAATATTCTGAAGCTGACCCTGGTCTTGTCCGGGCCTGGCAAAGCTGTGTCGCCGGAGATCAGAGATACCTGGGTTCCGGCCTGGGAAGATATCCGCTCCGGCGGCTTTTGCCGCGTCTTCTCCCGCTTGTGGCACAGCATGTTGGCCGTCAGACAGACCGTGTTTTTTTTCTGCATATTCACAGGGATGGTATGGGGCGGGCTACTTTTTTACTACCTGGCCGCGAACGACTCCCGGCGGACGAACGCCGAAAAGCTGTGCCGTCAGGCTTTGCACAGCCAGAATGTTTCCAGCGCCACCTTCCTTAACTACCTTGCCGGGAGTTTCGCCGACTTCGCGGAAGAGATCGAAGATCTGCCCAACTTCTCTTCCATTATAATCGACGATACCGCCTTTTTTGAAGAGCTGCGGGACGGCGTTCTTTTGCGCACGGTCACAGCGGATACCGCTGTACTCGGCGTACTCAAAGGGAAAAAAGGCAAATCCGGGGCTATGCTACTGTACCGGGCACAAGAGGCGGTTGCCCGCCTTGCCCTGCCGCTGCATTTTGATCCCTTCGTGGAACAATCTGTGCGCGGCGGCAAAAAGACGCCCCAAAGCGTTTGGGCCGGCCCCATTCGCACGCTGCCCATCGAGGCGGGCCAGGGACACGCGGGTATGTTGCTGGCCAAAACCATGAACAGCGAGGGCGACTGGATCGGGCTCGTCATCACCATGCCCTGGATTCTCAAGACGCTTGATGCCCTTTCGGGTTTTGAAAAGGTCGCTTCCGCCTTTGTCACGGACAAGGGGGAATATGTCGTGTACCCGCCGGGAAGAAGCGTGCGCGGCGGGCCGCAGAGCTTGGCGGAAGAGACCGGGACACAGGCGAATATTTCTCCGGCTATGCAACGGTTTCTGACGAGCGTCCGCGATCGGGAAGCGGGGAGCATTCCTCTGGAAAGCCTCTTTCCGGGCGGCGTATCCCCCTGGCCCTTGCCCTGGAATGGCGAGACGACCCTTGCCTACCAGCCTCATACACTGGAAGGCTGGAGTTTTCTTCTGTTTGTTTCTTCCGGGGAGATAGGCGCGACAAAGCCCCCCCTGCCCCTCGACATACTTCTCCTGGCCGTGCTCACCCCATTTTTTGCCGCTTTTGCCGCCTGGCAGATCAGTTCCGGCGTGATCCGCCCGCTGGGCCGCCTTTCCGGCGCCCTGGATCGCATAGCCGACGGCGACCTGGATACCCCGCTGCCCGTACCCCGGATGCGTGACGAGATCAGCGGCATGCTGCACGCTTTTGAACATGTCCGTATCACGCTGAAACATTCTTTCACCAACCTTGCGGAAGCGACAGCGGCGGAACACCGTATGCAAAATGAACTGGCCCTGGCGCGGGCCATACAGGAGTCCATGCTGCCGGCATCCCCGCCGGATGTGCCGGGTATCGCCGTCGCCACGGCCATCGACATGGCCGGGGAGGTCTGCGGCGACCTCTTTGACTGCTTTACGCTGCCCGACGAACCGGACGTTCTATACTGCCTCATCGGGGATGTCTGTGGAAAAGGTATTCCGGCATCCGTCGTCATGAGCCGGGCGATGGTTCTCGCCCGGTCTTTTCTCCTGTCCGGCGCAGGGTGCGGCGAGACCCTTTCCCGGCTGAACGAGGCCCTGCTCAGATCCAGCGATTCCCTGATGTTCGTGACGCTGCTCGTCGTGAGGCTGGACGGGAAAACCGGCATCCTTACCTGGTCCGCCGCTGGGCATCCTCCTCCCATGTTGGGACCGACGGTGAAGCCCCGGCAATCTTCAGATCCTCTTCCCTGGAGCCGGGAATTGATGCTCGGCGTGAAAGGCGGCCAGAACTATACGGAACATTCTCTGCGGCTGGCCCGTGGGCAATCCATACTCTTGTATACCGACGGCGCGGACGAAGCCATGACTCCCGGCTTGCCCGGCTCCCTGCCGGGCCAGTCCGAAGGCAGAGAAATTTTCGGCGAGGAGCGGCTGCGGGCCGTCTTTACCGCTGCCTGCGCAAACGATGCGGATGATACGCACCCCAAAGAGGTGTTGCGTATCACCCGCGAAGCGCTCCTCGCGCACATGGGCGGCGAGGCTCCTTTTGATGATGTCTCGCTTATCGTTATAACATTTACCGCGTAGCGTATTTTATGCGTTTTACTGTGACCGGCCTTGCCGCTGCTCCTGCTGCCGCCCGCGCTGCTGCCGTTGTTCCTGTCCTTTCTGCTGTTCCTGTCTCTGCTTCTGTTGCTGCTCCAGTCTCCGCTGCTGTTCCTGTCTCTGCTGCTGCTGCCGTTGCTTCTGCTGTTGCTCTTGCTTCTGTTTTTGTTGCTGTTCCTTCTTTTGACGCTGTTGTTCCTGCTTCTGTTGTTGCTCTTGTCTTTGCCTCTGCTGTTGCTCCTGTCTCTGCTTTTGTTGTTGTTCCTGCCTTTGCTTTTGCTGTTGATCCTGCCGCTGTTGCTGCGACTGTCTTGGATTTTGCTGCTCCTGTCTCCGCTGTTGCTCTTGTCGCCTTTGCTCCTCCTGTCTCTGCTTCTCCTGTCTTCGTTGCTGCTGCGCTTCCTGCCTCTGTTGTTGTTCCTGTCTCTGCTGTTGTTCTTTGCGCTGCTGCTGTCTCTCCTGGAATATGCGATCCCGCTCGCGCTGGATGCGGGTCTTTTCCTCGATTTCCCATTCCAGGCGCTCACGAGCCAGGCGTTCCCGTTCCTGTGCATTGGCGCGACGTTCCAGTTCCATGCGGCGGTTGCGTTCGCGGTCGTAAGCATCCTGCTGGCGGCGGTCATAGGCGTCATAATCATAGTCGTCATCATACGAACCATACCCGTCGTCCGGGCCATAGAGGCTTTCATAAAAATTGACGCACCCGGTCATACTCAGCGATAAAACCAGAAACATCACGATCATCGTTGTTTTGCTCTCTCTCATAGCTACTCCTGCGTTGATAAAGGGATATGACCTTGTATTGTGCCGCCCAAAATGCACAAGATATACCAACCGCGCATGGCGCGGCAGCACAGGGCGGGAAGGTCTGCCCGGTCACCCTTCAGGGATGCGTTGGGAAGAAGACGAGGAGCAAATCGCCCATTTTCAGGGCGATACCGCTTTGCCATGCGCCCATTTTCCGGGCAAGGCGGGGAGAATCGGCTCTAAAAAGCAAACAAAATGGTGAAGTCATAGCGCACATCCGGAGACATTTCCGGGGCGTTGTAATGGCGATACACGGGAAAGAACACGCCCGCTCCCAGCATCAGGTTGGAGAGCTCCGGTACCTTGAACATGATTTTCGGTCCGGCATAGGCTTCGGAAAAGCTGTCATGCTGTCCTTTGCCATGGACTTCGCCCTGCTGGTCAAAGCGATAGTAAGCTTCCACCCCGATGTCGAAATTGCGGGTCACGGCCCAGGCATACTGGGCGTGGAACAGGGCGAAGTCGCCCGGTTTGATACCGTGCGCGCCTTCGGCATAGGCGAAGTAAGCGCCGTCAAGATCCAGGCGCTGGTTGCTCGCCACCCAACTGAAACCGCCGCCCACATTTGCGGCAAAAGCGTTGGTGGCGAGATACTTTTCCCTGTCGCCAACCTGCCCGGTGGGAAGAGTTACGCCGAAATCCAGAGACAGGGCGAAAGGCGAGTCCTCTGAACGTTTTTTGACTCCGTAACGGAACACGATGGTGGTATCGCCGAGCCCTCCCATCCAATCGCCGTCCGCGTTGTGGTTTTTGACGTCCGTGTTGGTGAAGGGCGTTGCCGTGTTCACCTCCAGCCTGTCCGTGATGGCGTAGCGAATTTTGAACACGTTCACGAACATGTCGCCGCGTTTCGGCCCGACCTTTGCGCCGGAGGGCGTTTTGTAGTCGTAGCGGGACGAACCTTTGTACAGCTTCGCGCCGGCACTGGTAAAATGGTTCTTTATCGAGAACAGCCCGGCGATGGGAAACGTGTCGCCACCCGGTTTGGCCGTGGGCAGCACCATGGGACCGGGTACGCGATTGACGGATGTCTTTCCGTCAGCGGCGGACGCTGACGCTGGCGGAAACAGCAACAGCGCGGCAAACAATGGAAGCAGGATAACAAAAAAGGGCATAGCGACTCCAGAACTGCGGACGGTTTCTTGTATAGGATGTCCGAGGCGGATTTTCTGAATATGGCCTTGTTCGGAAAAACAGCCCAGCAATGCGAAAGGAAAATTCTAAAGAAACCGGCAATATACGTGATTCTGCGACACTGGAACAGTTAATTGTTCTGAGCAATATTGAAAGCATCAACGCTTTGCTGATAAGCCAAAAAATTCCACAATCCGAAATAGTTGCGCAGTTTAATACTGTAGCGATCACACAAATGAAGTCATTGCTCGGCAATCAGCATATACAAACGATAGTCGCGCTTGGCGCACAATAATTCGATTACTTTTTTTGCATTGCCGTTATATCCAGCTCTCGCAAGACCCGCCGCACCATTTCAGTGAAAAGCTCCTGGATGGAACATTCGTGAGGCGGCCTGATTTCCGGTACGCGCACAACATGAGGATTGGGTTCGGCGTCCGCCGGAACAAGGTACTTGCTACCGTGACCGCACAGCACCCAGTCCGGATTGATGCGCTTCTTCTCGAACAGCCTCATGCGCCATTCGGCGGGAATATGTTTGCGGCGTCTGGCATCGGAAATAGAAGATTGGCGGATTCCAAGAAACGCAGCCAGTTCGACTTGCGTTTTGCACTCGGCGGCTTCAAACACACGCTGGTATTGGGCATCAAAGGCAGAAGAAACGGCTTGTTGTGACATGGCGGCTCCCCGGC
>QMCE01006369.1_pt1 | contig 11656 bp, 11 predicted proteins | sample 1821851 | NCBI WGS metagenome assembly QMCE01 (sample SAMN09453174, study PRJNA476694) | Termite gut metagenome, whole genome shotgun sequencing project. | isolation source: worker | host: Odontotermes sp. | place: South Africa:Pretoria | collected 2016-01-28
CTCCGGTGACAGTCGAAGCGGTCACTTTTTGCCGTCCGTAGACAGAAACATTTCCCGCCCGGATAGTTTTGTCATTCCGTGCTTGCCCCGGAATCTCCAGCGTAATATTACGGAGATTCTGGCTTTCGCCAGATGTTCAGTTATTTCCGAAAGCGGCGAGAGCTCATTGAGACAAGCGATAAGACAAATTTGGGTGACAGATATTCCTGCGTTGCTCCAGGGAATTCTTATGAAAGACGTTTGATAATCTTTTTGGCTAAAAGTTCTTTAATTTCTCTATGACGCGGCACAGCTTCAAATGCTCCTGTGTGGGGATTTTTATACCAATCATGATCTCCTCCGTGCCTGACAAAAACCGCACCGTTTTTCTCAATAATTCTGATCACATCAAGACGTTTCATACCGGGACAGCGACAAAACCTGTATGTTCTGGGACAGCTGGTTTCAAATCATCAAATTGCGTAATATCGCCATACAGTGAAATAAGCATTTTCTCAAGTTCTTCGAGACTTTCGCCCTGTGTCCAGTAATCAGGATATTGGTTAAGATAACCGATATATCCCCCCTCTTTTGCTTCCCAATAAATATAGGTCAACTTCATTCTTTACCGTCCCTTCATTGTAATTGTTTGACAATTACAATGAAATCTTGTTATACCACTTGTTTATCTGATAATCAAGAACTTTTCACTATTTTAAGCGGAATTCCGGTTCGGTCAAAACCAATGATAGCGTATTTTTCAGGCAACCCTTTGTTTTTTCGGTGTCATCACTCCTGCGGTCTCCTGTGTTACAACAATGCGTGGAGTTTTCGCGCTGCGAAAACTCTGAAGCTATCCGGCGAAGCCGGATAGCCGGGGGATAGCGTCAGACTTGCTCCGGACTGTAAGCCCTCCGCAAGTCTTTGCGCAACGATTGGAGCAAGGCTGGAGCGTAAGGGTGGTGGTTAAAAATCCGCTTCCATGCGGATTTTTAACCACGTAGTTTTTTGCGTTTGCAAAAAAACTACACAGAAACATTAAAACAGCGGCATCCATGCCGTGGCTGTGTGCCGGGAAATGTGTGGAAACAGCCCCCCTTTTTTGAGCTAACTAGCAGATGCGCGGGAAATACAATTTATTTTTAATGTTATTCTTTTTGTTGAAAATAGGGGAAAGACATATTATAATTCGCGCATGATAAAGGCAATTGCTAAGTTAATTCTTGCTTTGAATGGTAATGTTAAAAAGAGTCAGATTGCGGCGGGATTCGCGTGGGGGGTTGTGCTGGGGCTGGTTCCGGCGGGCAATTTTTTTTGGGTTGTTCTTTTTTTGCTTTCGTTTTTTTTCAAACACAACCATGCCTCGAAACTTCTGATTATGGCTGTGCTGAAACTTTTGTCTCCGTTGATTGCGCCGTTGGTCGATTTGCTGGGTTGGGAGATTTTGCATATCGAGGCTTTGCAGCCGGTGTTTACGGCTTGGTATAATATGCCGTTTGTGCCGTTCACTGGATTTAATAATACGCTTGTCGCGGGTGGTCTTGTGGGTGGTGTCGCGCTTTGTCTGCCGGTCTTTTTTCTTTTCCTGGGGCTTATTTTTTTGTACCGGAATACTGTGGGCGAAAAAGTTCGCAATTCAAAACTGGTTAAGGCGATAACGAAATTTCCCTTCCTTGCCGCCATTGATAAGGCAATGGCGAAAGGGGGGCAGAAATGAAAGAGAAAAAGCAAACCGGAGAAACGGCCGAGCCTATGAAAAAAGCCGCCGCGAAAAAGCCGCCGAAAATTCCGGGGGCTTTTAGAAAGCCGATCAAAAAGAAAATCTTTGAAAGAAATTATGTGAAGCATGTCGAGCACGCCGCTGACAGAAAATTTTTTGCCGGCTCTTTTGAGTTGAAGGACGATGCGTACTTTTTGCGTGAGGGTCTTTCGGCGGACGATATTAAAAAACTGAAAACGCTTTTGGGCGTTATTAAGAAAAACCGCAAAGGCGCGGTGAAATTAATTCCGCTGGTTTTTGCCGCTGTGGTTGTCGCCGCTATTGTTGTTTTCTTTGCCGTCTTTGCCAATCCTTTGCTGGGGCGGGCTATGGAAAAAGGGCTTGAGGCGGCGTTTGAGGCGCGTTCCGATGTGCGCGGTTTCCGGTTAAGCTTGTTTCGTTTCAGCATTGGTATCAGGGAAATTACTGTGGCGAACCGTGACAGCCCGATGAAAAATTTGTTTCAGATGGGAAAGACTGAAATCAGACTCAAGCCCGCCGCGGTATTGAGGGGGAAAATTTATATCGAGGAAGTCCGCGCCGACTCTATTCGTTTCGGAACTGACCGGACTGTTTCCGGCGCGCTGCCTGACCGTTCTCCGAAAGTTAAAGTCAAAAAGGAAAAGCCGAAAAGTGACGCGCCGCCGCTGGTTGACCTCAAAAACTTTGACGCTATGGCGTTATTAAACAGGGAATACGAAAAACTCAATACGCCCAAACTTTACGATCAGGCAATAAGCGCGTACAACGAAACGCTTTCAAAATGGCAGGGACAGGTTGAGCTTGTCAAAACCCGCAGCGAGGAATTGAAAGCGCAGTCACAGCCGGTTTTGAATATCAACGTGAATAATATCCGCGACATACAGACTGTCACCAAAACTGTGCAGGACATTACAACTCTGGTAAACACGATTCAGGCTACGGCGGATGACGCGACAAATATGGTCAACGGAATCGAGACGGATATTAAAATGGCGCAAAATCTCGAACAAAACGCCCGCAACGCGATTACCGGAGATATTAATCATCTGAAGTCGTACATCAATCTGGGCAGTGGTGAAGCGTTTGCCGCGCTGGAACCTTCGATCCGGGAAGTCCTTTCAGGAACCGCCGAGCAGTATCTGGACTACGGCATACGCGCATTGGAAGTTCTGGAAAAACTCAAAATCCAGGCCGCCGCGAAACCAAAAACTGAAAAGCCGGAAAAAAAGCCGAAGGCGGCGGCGTTCAGGGGGCGCGATGTTATTTTCCCGACACAATCTTACCCGCAGTTTTATTTGGGAACACTCGCTTCGGACTTTACCCTTGAATCATGGAATTGGGCGTTTGCTCTGAATGACATCAGTTCCGAGCCGGATTTGACCGGAAAACCGGTTACTCTGACGCTTGGTCTGACCGAGGCCGGCGGCGATCTTGAACGGCAAGTTGCGGTCGAGGGAAGCGCTGATTTCAGGACAAGTCCGGTGGAACGGTTCAGCGCGGACATCAGCGCGAACGGTTTTCCGTTTGCGCTTGGCGATGATCTCAGCGCGGCGGGGATCAACGGCTTTGACGGCATAGCGGCGTTTGCGTTTAACCTGAACGGGCGCACTGACGGCGGCGTTTCCGGCGGCGGCGATGTACGCATAACGCGGGCGCGGATTATCGATCCGGCAGGGACTATCGCCGAAGCGGTGGACACGGCGGTCAAACAAGCGGGACAGATCAACATGGGTATTCAATACGCCCACTGGACAGACCGCGATGACGAACTTAAAATCACGACGAATATCGCCGAGCTCGCCAACAATGCGCTGCGGGCTGTCGCAAGCGCGTACACGCAAAGAGCTCTGGACGAAGTTGAAAAAGCGCTGCGGGAAAAAATCACTCAATACATAGACGGCAAGTTTGTTTCCAAAGCAGAGCTCGACATGCTGTTCAATGCCGCCCGTGGTGACAAAGCCGCAGTAGATCAGCTGAAAAACGCGCTCGACAATAAAAAAGCCGAGTTTGAGCAAAGAGCAAAAGCGGCGGCGGAGCAAGCGGTTCAGCAGGTTACGGACGACATGAAACAGCAGGGCCAGCAGGCAATTCAAGACATCATGCAGGGCAAACAGCCCACATTGGAAGTCCCCGCGCTTCCTTCCATTCCGGGATTGAAATTGCCAGGTAGATAGGGGCTGTCCGGCAAAGCCGGACAGCTTCGGAGTTTTGCCGGAGGCAAAACTCCACGCATTTGTTGTCACATATTTTCTGTCATGAAAGGGGAGCTGTTTCCTGCCATTTTCCGGCATACAGTCTGCGGCATGGATGCCGCTGTTTGATATGTCTATTGGAGTTTTTGCAATGCAAAAACTCCGGGGTCAAAAATCCGCATGGAAGCGGATTTTTGACCCAGCCACTTCGCGGCTTGCGCTATCCCCCGAATCAGCTTGTTTGAGAAGCGTTCAAGTTTCTTATAAAGGCTTACCTGCAATATAAGATTCGTACAAATATTCCGGGCTTTCAAAATACATACTGGAGTTATAATCATTTATTTTATCACTAATCCATGAAGTATAAACTGTCATCAAGACATCTACTAATGATTTTTGTTGTTTGTTGGAAATATTCATAATCAGACGTTTATACACTTTTGCAATATCAAAATGAGTCGGAATCGTAAATTTACATAAGGCAACATTATCAAAATTACCATCTGTTATTTCACATCGAGAAACGAGCTCGTCCGCTGTTTTTTCAAGAGGTTCACTGTGTAATACATCGGCAAGATTCAGAAGACGCGCAATTTCCGCAAAACCTAATTTTTGAACAACATCGCCGCGTTTGTTTTTTGTTCTTCTTCCAATGTATTCAATAACAGCGCAAACAAAAAATAAATCATTCTCTTTTTTTTCTTCTCTGCCATTCATAAAGTGACCTCATAACTTTCAAGGAAACGCAGACAGCCGATAGCCCTTGAACTGCAAAACGCGATTTGATGTGTGGGATGTTTGAATTTCGCCAACACCCAAAATTGTTCCCGTGTTAAAACACCAGCGATAAAATCCGCCACATAATTCCAGACTTGTTCATTTGCCATTACGCCAATAACAATATCATGTGTATGCGGTTTTCCGCTTCGGCAATCAACAATGAAATCGAGCCATGTATCCGTCATTTCATCAAAAGTTACAATATCAAGTTCACTCTGCTCCGTAAATTCATATACGCTAACAATCGGAGACAGAAAACGCAGTGACCATCTTTCTGCTTGTGGCTGCAATTCAGTACAATAGAATCCTTGCCCGAAATCTTTGTTATATGTGGAAATCTTAATCTCCGGTTCTGAAATAATACTATAACCGCCATGATACACTTTCATATTACTTACCCGTTTCCTCAAGATAATTACAGTTATCATATCACGAAAAGAAGTTTCCATCTGCGCCAAATATTAACATATTTCTGTCATGAAAGGGGGGCTGTTTCCACACGGCCACCCGTGCGCGGAAACATTTTTCGTCCGCCCCCCTTACGTCTCCGCCCGCTGTCGCGGGCTGCGCCTATCCCCCGAACAAAAAACCAACGGTAAACGAAGCGGAAGCCCAGATTTTTTTTCGCGGCTTGACATTATGGAATTTGGGGGCATAATATTTATTTTGATGATCATAATCCACCTCATTTTCACGCAAAGTACAATGATTACCGGGCGTTAATTTCTATTGATGATTTGGCAATATTGCAGGGGAATTTGCCGCCGCGAATTCTGGGGTTGGTTATAGAGTGGGCGGAGTTACACAAAATCGAATTATTGGAAAATTGGAATATGGTCAAAGAGACGGGTAAATGGTTCAAAATAGAACCATTGGTGTAGGGGGATACGATGGTTTGGGTTGTAAACGCGGAATTACAAAGTGATTATAAGGTTTTTGTTGAATTTAACGATGGCGCAAGCGGAATTATTGACTTTGAGGAAAAATTAAATAATGACCACAGGCAAATTATCAGGGATTTACTGGATATAAAAAAATTCCAAACTGTAAAAGTGGGATTGGATACATTATGCTGGGATAATGGAGTTGATTTTGCTCCAGAGTATTTGTATGAAAAAATAAAGTGAGATATAGAAAAAAACTCTCATTTATCAATGTTAAAACCTAACTCTATTGATTTATCACCAATTTAGATTGCTTCGTCGCGAACGCTCCTCGCAATGACGAAAGCCCGCAAAGTAAGCAATACGAGAAACGCCACGCGCCGATTGCTTACAAATATTGCATTGCTCTTTGTTCTCTGCCAATTGCTCCCTGATCTGGGGGATAGCGCAAGCCGCTTGCGGCTGGAGCGTAAGGGGGGACACGATAAATGTTTCTATGTGCGGGTGACAGCGCGGAAAGTGTCCCCCCTTCTTAATGCAATAAATTCGTGGAGTTTTGCCGCATGGCAAAACTCCGCGGCTGAACAGGTTTCCGCTTCACGGAAACCTGTTCAGCGTACGGAGGATAATGTGAGTATCATTGAATATGTGGAAGCCCGTGAAATACTGGATTCCAGGGGAAATCCCACGGTTGAAGTGGACGTGGTGTTGGAAGACGGCTCACTGGGACGTGCCGCAGTGCCTTCGGGAGCATCTACCGGTGATTATGAGGCGGTCGAACTGCGTGATGGAGACAATGCCCGCTATCTGGGGAAGGGTGTTCTGAAAGCGGTTGACAACGTGAACAATATTATCGCGCCGGAAATACAGGGTCTGGACGCGCTTGAGCAGGTTGATATTGATCGCACGATGATCGAGCTGGACGGAACCGAAAACAAGGGCAAACTGGGCGCGAACGCGCTGCTGGGTGTCTCAATGGCGACAGCTCGCGCTGCGGCGAACTATCTTGATGTGCCGCTGTACAAATACTTGGGCGCATTTCACGCAAATTTGCTGCCTGTTCCTATGGCGAATATTATCAACGGCGGCAAACATTCAGACAACAAAATTGATTTTCAGGAATTTATGGTTATGCCGGTCGGCGCGGAATCAATGCGCGAAGCGGTGCGCTGGACGGCCGAGGTATTCCACAACCTGAAAAAACTGCTGCACAGCGCGGGGAAAAACACGGCTGTCGGTGATGAGGGCGGTTTCGCGCCGGACATTGGCAACGAGGAAGCTCTTGATTACATTATGAAAGCCATCGAAAAAGCCGGTTACAAACCCGGTGAGCAAATGGCTATCGCGCTGGATTGCGCCAGCTCCGAGTTGTTCGGCGAGGGCGGTAAAAAAGGCTACAAGTTCTGGAAATCAAATCCCGACAAGCTTTTCAGCGCCGATGAAATGATCGAAATTTACACCAAATGGGTGAACAAGTATCCGATTATTTCCATCGAAGACCCGCTGGATCAGGACGACTGGGACGGTTATGTGAAACTGACCAAATCCCTGGGCAGCAAAGTTCAGATTGTCGGCGACGATTTCTTTGTGACCAACACCAAGCGGCTGGAAAAAGGAATCGCTATGGGCGCTTGTAACTCGATACTGATCAAGGTGAATCAGATCGGCACTATTTCCGAAACATACGAAGCCGTCGAAATGGCCAAACGCGCAGGTTACACCGCTGTTGTGTCCCACCGTTCAGGTGAAACCGAAGACAGCTTCATCGCCGATCTCGTAGTCGCCCTTGAAACCGGACAGATCAAAACCGGTTCCATGAGCCGCACCGATCGTGTCTGCAAATACAACCAGCTTATGCGTATCGAAGATCAGCTTGAAGGCATTGCCGAATATGCCGGAAGAAAAGCGTTTTACAACGTGAAAAAGTAAGCTTAAACGATTAATTAATTGATTGAGGAAGCCCCGCTGGAAAGCGGGGCTTTTTTTGTGTGCGCGGGGGCAGCGTTATTACAGTAATCCAACAGGGACAACAAAATTGCTGTGGTCAAATGCGCTTAAATGTTCCGTCAGACAAACAAGAGCGCCCGCGCCCCGGCGGAGGGGAGCTTTCTCAAGAGCATTGAACGAAGAAATCATTCCCGGTGTTGGTGACGCTGTTTTTTTTATTTCAACCGGCATCAGTAAACCGTCATTTTCCAATAGCAGATCAATCTCTTTTGAATCTTTATCACGGTAAAAATACAAGGTAATATCTTTTCCGGCATTTTCATATCCTTTGAGAATTTCCGCGATGACATAATTTTCCAAAAACGCGCCGTTCATTGCGCCATTCATCAATGTTTCGCCAGAATTCCATCGGGTCAAAAATGCGGCAAGACCGGTATCGTAAAAATACAATTTAGGCGTTTTTATCATGCGCTTCAATATGTTGTGATGATAAGGCCGGACATAAAAAATAACGCCCAGCGTTTCAAGCAGCCTGAGCCAGCTTTTTGCGGTTTCCTGATTCATGCCGGCATCTTCGGCAATATGACGATAGTTTACCAGCTGCGCGGTTCGGGCGGCGACAGAGCGGATAAAATCAGAAAATTTAAGAAAATCAATGCCGGAAACAAGATCGCGAATATCCCGCTCCAGATAGGTCTGCGTATAACCGGAATAATAACGCTGGCGGTCACTGAACTTGCCGCTTATAAGGGCTGGCATACTCCCCTGAAAAATTCGTTCATATACGGCGGAAGCGCTCAGCGGCTTTGCGGTTTTTTGCCGTGCCAGCAGATATTGATAATCAGCAAAAAAAACGCCGGGTTCAAAACAGGGAGCGATTTCCTGCTGAGATAACGGCGAAAGATGAAACATGGTCACCCGTCCGGCAAGAGATTCCTGTACCCCTTCCATCATTTTGAAAAGCTGTGAACCGGTCATCCAGAAATCTCCCGGCTTGGCCCCTTTGTCGATGAGCCGTTTCATTCCGGTAAACAAGCTTGGCGCATATTGAACCTCATCAATAAGAAGCGGCGGCTTGTATGTCTGAAAAAAAAGCGCCGGATCGCCTCGCGCCAGAGTTAAAGCCTCGTAATCATCAAGTGTCACATAACTTCTGCCCTTGTCTTCCGTTTCCATGAGACGCTTGAGCATGGTGGTTTTCCCGGTCTGCCGGGGGCCGGTCAAGAGCAGCGCGGGATATTCCGCCGCCGCCCGCAAAAACGAAATCTCCAGATTACGTCTGATATACTCACTCATTTATATTTCCTCAAAAAAACTTGTCGGCATTTTTTCGGCCAATATCATACATATACCGATTTTAGCCGAAACGCAAAATAATGTCAAAGAATTTCTGTATAGGCGAATCGCCCGTCACCTCCACCTGGAAGTTCACCTCTACAAGGAATGTTTCACTTTCATGCGGCCTTCCTCCGTTTGATTGCCCGAATCAACGCGGTCAGCTGTTTGTCCCGTGTGATAACGAGGAGCGCGATTCCCAGCGCGGCAAATATCAAGGCGTTTATCGCAAAGGGGACGCCGAAGGAAATAATCCGCGATTTGAGAAAAATTCCATGAGGACGGGAGAAATCAGGCGTATGGGAATTACCGCGATGACGGACAACGCCGCAAGTTTCAGGGTGTAGAAAACGGTGGAACGGAGCGCGTGGCTGACATTTATGCTGGGGGTCTTTTTCAGGAAAACAAGGAGCAGAATTGTGTTTATTGCGCTTGCCGCGCTTAACGCCAGGGCAATGCCTGCCCCGCGCAGAGGCCGTACAAGCAGCGCCGCAAAAATCATGTTAGCGGCAAACGAAATAATTCCCGCCAGCGTTGGTGATTTGGAATCGCTTTGCGCGTAAAATGCCGGGGCAAGGATTCTGTTCAGCGCGATAAATAACAGACCAGGCATGTGGAAAGTAAACGCGGAAAGGGTAAGAGCCGCCGACTCATCGCCAAACTTGGGACTCTGAAACAGCAGACGAATCAGAACGTCTCCCTGGGCAAGCGAAAAAAAAGTGATCGGCACGGTAATTAGGGCGATAATATTTATCGCGGAAATCAACCGCTCGTTGTAAATTTCCCAGCGGGAAGTTTTCGCGTATTCCGCCAGATTCGGCAGCAGTACCGTCCCTATCGAAACCGCGAACACGCCGAGTATTAGTTCTTGCAGTCTCAGCGAATATTGCAGGCTGGAAACCACGCCCGGCCCGGCATTGCCCGCGAGCGCGGTCGAAACAATATCGTTGAGCTGGTAGGCGGCCATTCCGATTATTGTCGGCCCGATGAGCTTGAGTACCTTGCGTGTTCCCGGATTTGTGAACGCTTTTTTTATGCCGGTAAAAAAGAAACGCTGACCGTGTTTCAAAACAAATGGAAGTTGAATCGCCGCTTCCAGAAAGCCGCCGATGATTATTCCGTAAGCCATAGCCCGCGCGGGATTTTTCGTAAACGGACTGAGGCCATAAGCGCAGAGAATTGTTACGACATTCAGTAAAATCGGCGCAAGCCCTGACGGAGTAAAAATATGCAGGCTGTTGAGTATTCCCTGAAACAGCGCGGCGATTGAAATGAATCCCAGAAAAGGAAACATTATTCTGGTTAATAAAACGGTCTCGTCAACTTCCACCATGCCGAATAAACGAATGATAAACGGCGCGGCAAGTATTCCGGCAATAACGGCGAGCGTTACAAAAAATGTTAGAAAAGTAAAAACGCAGGACAAAAACTCACGGGTTTTTTCGCGGTCATTTTCAATAAGATATTCTTTGTAAGTGGGAATGAAAGCAACGGAAATCGAGCCTTCGGCAAACAGCCGGCGAAATAAATTCGGCAGCATAAAGGCGACAGAAAAAGCGTCTGACAACGCGCTCGTCCCCAAAAAACGCGCTTTGGTCATTTCACGGAACAGCCCCAGAACACGGGAAACCAGCGTCAGGAGTGACAGCATAGAACCGTGGCGGAGCAGTGTTTTGCCCCGATTTTCGGAAGATGAATCTGTGTTTGCCATTAACTTACCTTAACCGCAAAACGCGCTTTCCGCAATCGTCCCGAAAACCGGATTTTTCCGGCAGCGGCGCGGCGCTGCTACGCAAAACCGCCGCCGTTCTAGCCGCCGGACTGCTTTTTCATTCTGGCCTTTAGTTCTTCCAGAGCCGTATCAGCGGCGGCATCTTTTTCCATATCGGCGAATTCCCGCTCGCTCCGCGCTTTTTCCTCGTCTCCGGGCATATAACCCGCCGCCATCAAAAGTTCCTGCTCCAAAAGATCGGGATCGACACTTCGCTCTCTGGCGGCAAGTCCCGGAATCTGATGGCGCATAACGGCGATATTTTCTTTGAGTGAACGCGCTTCTTCACGCAGGGCGGCAATGCGGACATTTGTTTTTTCCGCTTCCCTTTCAGCTTCTCCAGCAAGATCGTTCATGCCTCTGGAACGCGCCATATCTGCGCGGGATTTCCAGTTTGCCGCCGTATCTTCAAGCGCGCTGATTTCTTTCTCTGTCAGTTTCAGAGTTGCGATAAATCCAAAAATATATTCTTTTGCGCCCGCCGCGCTCATTCCCGCGAGATTAGTCGAATCTTTTCCGGCGAAATTTTCTTCCATAAGCATCCTTTTACTTCGCGCCCGTTATGCGCTATTTAAGTTTTTTCCCGACCAGAATTGCCCGGACAAGATTTTCAGCGGCAAGCCCAATATCGCGCTGGCTGTCCTTTATCATCGCGTCAAGACTCGTCTGCCCGCAGGAAATCGAAACCGCGTAATCAAAAACGGCAAGCAGATTTCCGGCTTCTCCGCCCAGCCCGCCCGAAAGTAAAGCGACAGGAATTTTCTGTTTGCGGCTTTCACGGGCAACCACCGAACAAAGTTTACCCCCGGCTGTCTGCCCGTCCGTCATGCCCTCTCCGGTGATGACAAGGTCAGCGTTTTTAAGCCGGTCAAAAAATCCCGCGTAACGCATCACCAGCATCGCGCCCGATTCCATTTTCGCGCCCAGACAAATTCTCAGCGCCGCGCCCACGCCCCCGGCCGCCCCGTCTCCAGGCTGATCGACATTTTCGGCAAGCCCCGCGTTGATCCACGCTTTTCCCAGTTTT
>QMCE01001865.1_pt1 | contig 11655 bp, 4 predicted proteins | sample 1821851 | NCBI WGS metagenome assembly QMCE01 (sample SAMN09453174, study PRJNA476694) | Termite gut metagenome, whole genome shotgun sequencing project. | isolation source: worker | host: Odontotermes sp. | place: South Africa:Pretoria | collected 2016-01-28
CCCCCGCTACCCGCGCGGGACGACATACCCCCGCTCAGCCATGACGGCGGCTTCTTGGGTCTTGAAGAGCTTGAAACGGGGGAGGTACTTGTCCCAGTCGATCTGGTGGGCGTCCAACTCGGGGCCGTCGATGCAGGCGTGCTTGCGCACCAGCTTGCCGTCCTCGTGGAAGGGGACCATGCAGGCGCCGCACATGCCGGTGGCGTCGACCATGATCGAGTTGAGGCTGGCCTCGGTCTCGACCCCGTAGGGCTGGGTCAGGTCCGACACCGACCGCATCATCATCGGCGGCCCGATGGTGACGACCTTGGCGATCGCCCGCCCGGCGTCGAGCATCTCCTTGAGCGGCACGGTGACGAAACCCTTGACGCCGTAGGTGCCGTCGTCGGTGGTGTAGACCACGTCGAGCAGGTCGCCGTACTCGGCCTGGAGCCTGCCGACGTAATCATCCTGACCGGTCCAGAACATCAGGTGCTCGGAGCGGAAGCCGGAGATGAGGGTGACGTGGTTGCCGAGCTGCAGATGCGACCGCATGATCGGGTAGACCGGGGGGAGCCCGAGGCCACCGGCGGTGAAGACCACCGTCTGGCCCTCACCGATCGGCTCGACGCGGGAGGGCCGGCCCAGGGGCCCGGCGATGCCGGCGAAGCGGTCGCCGACCTCCATCTGGTTCATCTCGATCGAGGAGGCTCCCATCGACTGGATGACCAGGGTGATCGTGCCCTTCTCCACGTCCCAGTCGGCCAGGGTCAGGGGGATGAGTTCGCCCTTGTCACGCGGGTAGACCCGGACAAACTGCCCAGCCCGGGCCGAGGCGGCGATGACCGGCGCCTGGACGGTGAACTCGACGATCCCGACGCTGAGGTCCCGGCGGGCCAGGATGACCGGCGCGGTCTGGGCCTCCTGGGTGAAGGCCAGGGCCCGGGCCACTTCCTCGGCCACCGTCAGGGGAGCTGCCCCCCCGCCGCGCCCGTCAGAACTGACCTCCGATGCCATGGAGGCTCCCTCACCGCCGCGCCCGGCGGGGGGGACGCCCATTGCCGCAGGGTCGTCCCGGAAGGGACGATCCGAGGACAAATGGGGGGGCACCGCCGAGGCAGGCCCGCCATCCTCCATAGCCGCGAGGCCCGCGCCAGCACCGCCGCGCCCGGACTCCGAAGCCGCCATGATCTGACGGGCCGCCGCCTGGCCGTCTCCGGCCGCCTTGACCGCGGTCGAACCGCCCCGGGCGGCGTCGCCACCGGTGTAGATGCCGTCGAGGTTGGTCTCCTGGCCGCCCTCGCGCAGGACGATGGTCCCCCGCCGGGTGACCTCCAGTCGGGGCTCGGAGTCGCGGATGATCGGGTTGGCCGTGTTGCCGAGGGCCATGATGACCAGGTCGGCCGCCATGGTCTCGGTCTGGCCGGTGGCGACCGGACGGCGCCGGCCGGAGGCGTCCGGCTCGCCCAGTTCCATGACGTCGACCACGGCCTGGGTGACGAAGTTGCGCTCGTCGCCCAGGAACTCGCTGGGGGACCGCAACTGCTTCAGCTGGATGCCCTCCTCCAGGGCGTGCTCCAGCTCCTCGACCCGGGCGGGCATCTCGGCCTGGGTGCGGCGGTAGACGATGGTGACCTCGCCGCCGAGGCGGCGGGCCGTCCGGGCGGCGTCCATGGCGGTGTTGCCGCCGCCGATGATCAGCACGGTCCGGCCGTCGACCTCGGGCAGGGGGGTCTCGTAATCCGCCAGGTTGGCGTGCATCAGGTTGACCCGGGTCAAAAACTCGTTGGCGCTCATGACGTTGAGCAGGTGCTCGCCCGGCACATTGAGGAACTGGGGCAGCCCGGCGCCCGACCCGATGAAGATGTGGGCGAAACCGGCCTCGTGCAACTCCTGCAGGGTGGCCGTCTTGCCGACGACGAAGTTGGTGACGAAGCGCCCGCCGAGGGCCCGGATCTTCTCGACCACGTCATCGATCAGGCTGTTGGGCAGCCGGAACTCGGGGATGCCGAACCGCAGGACCCCGCCCAGCTCGTGGAAGGCCTCGAAGACCGTCACCGGGTACCCGGCCCGGGCCAGCAGATAGGCGTTGATCAGGCCGGAGGGACCCGAACCGACGATCGCGACCGGGGTCTTCTCGGCCACCTGCCAGGGATCGGGGCGCCCCTCCAGGAGCCGCAGGGCCCGTCCGGGATGGGCCAGCTTGTCCCACTCGGGCAGGAACCACTCCACCTGGCCGATCGACATGGACCGTTTGTGGATGCAGACCCCCTGGCACTGCAACTCCTGGGGGCAGACCCGCCCCGTCACGTCGGGCAGGGGGTTGCACTCCTCCAGCATGGCCAGGGCCTCGTCGAACCGGCCCTCGCCGATCAGGCGGAACATGGTGGGGATGTGGATCTGCACCGGGCAGCCGCCCACCCGTTCGTCGTGGCCCGGCATCAGTTTGCCGATCTCGCAGGGCTTCTCGGCGCACTGCTTGTCGCGCAGGGCCTCCAGCCAGACGAAGAGCTCGACCTCGCGCAGGGAGTAACCCAGGTCCATGTAGCCAAGGAAACCCTTGTTGACCAGGTCGAAGTCGGCCTTGCGCTCCTCGGGGGTGCGGATGTAGGGCCCCATGCCCTGCTGGGCGGGCCATTGGACCGACAGGCCCCGGAACATCGGGTACCGTTCCGACAGGTGGGCGTCGACCCCCTTCAGCCAGATGCGCTGCCGGCCGACGGGGAGGTACCAGAGGAAGCGCATCAGGGCCGTCGCCGGATCGCCCCCGGCCAACAGGACCTCCCAGAGCCGGTTGACGAAGTCGGCGCCCAGTTCCTGGCCCTGGGCGAACTCGGCGGCGACGGCGGTCAGACCGTCGCGGATGAGGAGGTCGCGGAAGGCGCCCGGATCGGCCTGGAGGTGCTGGGCCAGCAGGGCCAGTTCGGCCTGGCGTCCGGTCGCGGACGGGGCGGGCGTCGAGGTCTCGTCGAGTGTGGCTGTCATTGGATGATCTCCGCATCACATGTGTTCTTGACCCGTTCGATGGTGGCCGCCAGCTCGGGGGTGACCGTCAGGCCGTCGAGCGCCCCGGGCTTCATCCGGGAGACGTTGCGGGCCTCGCCGTCGACCACGATGGTCGTCGACTCGAAGATGGCGGGCAGCTCCTGGTAGCAGGTCGCGCAGTCGGTGCACCTGGGCACATCCTGCTCGGCCAGCCAGACCGGGGCGCCGGCCGGTTTCGCGCCGAGCCCTGAGGCGGCGGGCGCGCTGCCGGCGACCTTGGCCGCGGGCGGGGTGGCCGCCGGAGCAGCCGGGTGGCCTCCGCTGGGCGCCGGGGCCGGCGCGGCGGGGCTCGGGGCCGGGGCCGCGCCCGCTCCGAAGCTGGGCAGGGCCACCGTCGAGGGGTCTCCGGCCGTGGCCAACTCGGCCAGGGCGTGGGCGATGTCGTCGATCCCCTTCTCCCGGTCGGCCCGGGACTCGGCCAGCTCCTCCTGGATGGCCTTGAGGGCGGCGGCGGCGTCCTTGGCCTTCAGGGAGGCGTCACGGCCGGACAGGAAGCGCAGCAACTGCCAGTTGCTCTGCCGGTCCTCGACCAGGCCGACGATCACGGCGGAGACCGCCACCTTGGCCAGGCGCCCGTCGGCGTCGGTCGTCAGGATGTAGGGCGTCCGACCGGTCCGGGCCGGCTCGGGCAGGTCGACGAAGTCCGCGACCGGGGTCGGCGTCGGGTCGTCGGCCTTGAGGGGGCGGAAGTGGCGGGCGAAGCGGACCTCGCCGTAGGCGAACTCGGCCGGGGTCAGGGGGGTCGAGACGATCTGGGTCTTGCCGGCCTCGTCGAGGTACTTCAGGTTGAGGGTGGCCCAGGGCTTGTCGATCTCGGGGTTGCCCTCCAGCGTGAGCCTCTCCGGCAGGCTGGCGCCGGCGGTGGGGTCGTGGACGAAGAGGGGCGCCATCCGCGAGCGGACGGCCAGTCCGGCCCGGACGTTGGCCTGGTCGTCGGCGAAGCCCTGCTCGAAGTCACAGGGGGTGTAGGCCTGGATCAGGGAGGCGCCGCGGTTGTAAGCCAGCATCTTCGAGGTCGTGGCCAGGAAGTGGGCGTGCATGGCGGTCGAGACCGAGGCGACGAAGGCGCCGGGGTGGAGGGCGATCAGGATCGGCAGCTCCTTGCGGGTCTCCGCCTTGCCCCGGTGGGCCCGGCCGTACCTCGCCAGGTCGGCGTTCTGGCCGGTGAAGGAAGCGGTGGAGGCCTGGCCGCCGGTGTTGGAGTAGCCGCCGGTGTCGAGGACGAGCATCTTGAGGGGGGTCTGGCCGGTGACGACCCGCGACATGGCGCCGAAGCCGATGTCATAGGCCGCGCCGTCGCCGGAGATGGTCCAGAAGACCGGCAGGCCGGCCAGCTCCTCCTCGGTGAAGTCCCGCCAGCTCAGGGTCGCCAGCGTCTTGTCGTCGACCGCCGGGTCGTAGTCGTCGGCCAGTTCCAGTTCGGCCAGCCGGCGGGCCTTGACCTCGGCCACGTAGCGGGAGGCCACCCCTTCGAAGATGCCGGCCGCGCTCGGCTGGGCGTCCTGGAAGAGTGAGTTGAGCCAGGGCTGGACGAAGGGGGTCGAGGGGAAGGTCGAGGAGTAGACCGAGGAGCAGCCGGTCGAGTTGACGATGACCGCCGCCGCCGGGCCGTGGCCGGTCGGGCCGGACTCCAACTCCCAGAGGCTGGACTCCAGGCGGTCGATCAGTCCCCGCAACCTGGCCGCCCGCTCGTCGTCGACGGCGGCGGCCTTGCTGGTCAGGCGGTAGATCAGGGACTCCAGACCGGCGATGTGCTGGTGGCGCTTGTCCTCGCCGACCGCCTGGCTGAGGGCGGTGACCAGGTGGGTGGCGGTGACCTCGCCGCAACCCTTGCAGGCGCCGTGCCCGCCGACCAGGGCGTAGTAGTTGTCGTGGGACATCAGGATCCGCTTGGCGTCCCCGCCGGGGCGGGCGGCCTCGGCCGTGAAACGGGCGGGGGTGTCGGGCAGCTGGGTCAGCCGCTCATAGGCGCCCGTCATCGTCTCCAACAGCTCGTCGGTCTGGGCGACGGGGCTGAGCGCTCCCGGGCCGCAGACGCTGACGCACTCCAGGCAGCCGGAGCACTTCCAGGGGTCGATCACCACCGAGTACATGGCGCCGGAACCTGGGACCTTCTTCTCCATCGAGTCGAAGATCGGGCGGATGCGGGACACCGGGAAGGCCGCCAGCTCGGCCAGGATGGCGCTGAGGTGGGCGTCCGCCAGATCGGGCACCACCGAGGCGGCCGCCTGGACGGCGGCGGTGAAGTCCTTGGCCTTGGGGTCGGCCAGCAGCTGAGCCCGGACCGCCTCGGCCCACTGCGGCACGAAGCCCAGCAGGTAGGCGCCGGCCTCGCCCGGCAGACCGGCCTGACGGACGGCCCGCCCGATCAGGTCGCCGATCTCATGGGCCTGGTTGGGGATGGCGGAGTCGGGGCAGGCGATGGCGCATTCGAGGCAGGCCGTGCACTTGGTGAAGTCGAAGACCGGCACCTCCCGGCGGAAGATGCCCTTGTTCTTGGCGGCGCCGGAACCGGCCGGCAGGAAGGAGCCGGTGCCGGGCAGGACCGGCGCGTCGGCCACCCAGCCCTCCCGGAAGGGCCGGCCCAGGATGTCGTCGAAGTAGGCCGGGTCGTAGAGCCCGGACGGGGCCGACCCGGTCGAGGGCGCCAGACGCCCGGTCAGGGCCGGCCTGGCGGCGACGGCCCCGGCGGCCTCTTCGGCGAACTCCGGCTGGTCGTAGTCGACCAGGGTGGTGGCGGCCATGCCGTCGGCGATGACCGCCATGTTGGCGTCGACCACGGCCGTGCCCTTGGAGCCGAACTTCTTGGTGATCTCGTGGCGGACCAGCTCCTGCACCTTCGCCTGGTCGGCCCCCCGCGAGATCCGGTCGACGTGGGCGATCATGGCCCCGATGAAGGCGATGCCCATCATCCTGGTCTCCAGGGCGGGGTTGGGAGCGTGCTTGCGGGCGACGGCGAAGGCGTCGATCGTCAGGAAACGGATCCCCTTGTCCCGGATCTGCTGGCGGGCGTAGGCCGGCAGGGAGCGCCAGACGTCCAGGGCCGGCTTGTCCGTCTGGAGGATGAAGGTGCCGCCCCGGACCAGGCCGCGCAGGGGCCGGTCGTGTTCGAAGACCTTGTGGTCGGGGGAGACCACGACCTCGACGTCCTCCAGGGTGTTGTTGGTGAAGAGGACCGGCTCGGGCGAGAGGGTGATGTAGAAGTTGGTGGCCGCCCCGGACTTCTCCGAGCCGTACTTCGGGGAGGACTTGGAGTGCATCCCCAGCATGGAGGAGAGCATGTCGGTCAGCAGCTTGCCGGTGGCGACCGTGCCGTAGCCTCCGACCGAGTGGAAGCGGATCCGCAGGGCGTCGGCCGGCAGGAGTCCCTCGGGGTTGGGCTCGGTCGGCAGCGCCATGGCCTCGGTCTCGGGGTAGGCGGCCCGCATCCTGTCCTGCAGGGCGGCCAGGGTCGCGGTGGCCGGGTTCTTGACGAAGAACTGGGAGCCGACGTAGACCAGCGGCGCCGTGGAGCCCTCGGCCATGGAACGCGCCACCGCGATCAGGTCGCGCGGCTGGACGTCATGGGAGCCCAGCCCGAAGATGGCCGTGGTCAAGGTGAGGTCGTCGGCGCTGATGCCCGACTGGAAGAGGGCCTCCTGGACCGCGGCGGTCAGCTGGGTGTTCTCCGAGCGCTCCAGGACCGTGACCCGGCGGGCGCCCTGGAGGGCGGCGACCAGCTCCTCGACCGGGAAGGGGGAGAGCAGCTTGACCGAGACGACGGCGACCTTGAGGCCCTGGCTCTCGAAGTAGGGCAGGAGGGCCCTGACGTCGTCGGTGATCGAGCCGAGGCCGATCAGGACCAGGTCGGCGTCGGCCGCGCCGTAGCGCTGGACCGGGGAATACTCCCGGCCGGTCAGGTCGGCGTACTCCCGCATGGCCTGGCGGACGATGCCCGGCACGGCGGCCCGGAAGTGGGTCCGGTGATCGGCGGCGCCCGCCTGGAAGTCGGGCTGGTTCTGGACGCCCCCGGCCAGACCGGGATTGTTCGGGTCGACGATGGCGGGCACCAGTTGGCGGGTGCCCTTGGCCCAGGCGCCCTTCCAGGCCCGGCGCCAGGCCCCCCACAGGTTCTCGGGCAGGTGGGCCTCGGCCTCGACGGCCAGGGTGGCCGCGTCGTCGGCCTCGACGGCCTCGGCCTGGACAGCCAGCCAGGTCCGTAGGGCGGTCTGGTCCTCAGCGGTCAGGCTGGCCCGGTGGGAGTCCAGCCACTTGGTCAGGTAGTCGACCCGGCCCTTGGCCCCGAAGAGGACCTCCTGGGCGACGGTCGGGCAGGGGATCCGGCCGGCCGGGTCCCCCAGGTAGGTCTTGAGCAGCTCGGGCTCGGGCAGCAGGACCTCGCTCATGACGTGGCTGGTGGCGAAGCCGTCCATGGCGTTGGCCACCGGCACCAGCGAGAGGGAGGAGACCCGGTAGGAGATGGCCGCCAGGTCGGCCGCCTCCTGGGGGTTGGAGCCGAAGAGGATGGTGTACCCCGCCGGCAGGAGGGCGTAGATGTCGTCATGGCCGGCCATGACGTTGAGCGAGTGACGGGTGACGACCCGGGCGGCCACCTGGAGAACGAAGCCGCCGATCAGCTTGCCGGCGGTGACGTAGTGGGACTCCAGCCCGTAGAGCACGCCCTGGGCGGAGGAGGCGTTGGAGACGAAGTTGCCGCCGGCCAGGGTCGCACCCAGGGCGCCGGACTGGGCGGAGTGCTCGCCCTCGGCCTCGACGAAGAAGGGGTGTTTGCCCCAGACGTTGAGCTGGCCCTCGGCCCGGCCCGCCTCGAAGATCTCGGAGATCTCGGTCGAGGGGGTGATCGGATAGCCGATGACCCCGCCACAGACCTGCTTCATGACGTAGGCCACGGCGCCGTTCCCGTTGATGACGTCTGGAACTCCAGGGTACGCGATCGTTTTGCTCATGGTGTACCTTCTGTTACCTTCCCTCGTTGGTGGGCCTCTCAGTGGGCGCCCCTTCGGCGGTTTTCCGGCTGCCGACCCGGCCCCACTGCCGGTCCGATGTTAGCAGGTCGGCCCCTCCCGAAAAGGGAGCAAGTCATGAGTTGCCACCAACCAATTGCTGGCCTGAGATTATGGACTTCCCCCCTGGGAGTTTTCCCAGGATGAGCATCCTCCCTGGTATCCATCGACCTGAGCCGTTCCCCGGCTGGGGCGGGGCCGGGAACCCGGCGTCGAGGCGGATTCGTCATAGCCTGAGGACGGCCAAAGAAACGAACACTTTCGAAGACGGAGGCAGACCCGCCAAGTCAGGCAGCAAGAGGACCCGTGAAAGTGTTTGTTCACTTATGTAGACTTCACCTATGACAAATTCGGTGAAAACCAGAGGCCGTCCACCACGGCGTGCGGTGTTCGACCAATTCACCGGCGCGATGTCGGATCTGGCGGCGCATGGCGGCTTGCCCCCCCTTGACCAGGCCCGTCCGCTCTGGGACGAGTTGTGGCACATGGACGTCCACCACTCGACGGCGATCGAGGGCAACACGCTGGTCCTGCGGGAGGTCGAGGCCCTGCTCGACCAAGGACGGGCCGTCGGCTCAAAAGATCTGAAGGACTACCTGGAGGTCCTCGGCTACAGCGAGGCTGCCGCCTGGGTGTACAAGCAAGCCGGCGGGCATCACGACTGGGATCACGGCCAGATCGTCACCATGACCGAGGTGCGCGAAATCCATCGTCAGGCGATGGGCCGGGTCTGGGAGGTCGCCCCCCATCCGATTGCCACCGATCAGGAGACGCCGGGCAGTTTCCGCCAACACGAGATCGCATCCTTTCCCGGTGGGATGAAGCCGCCGACCCACCCCCTGGTGTCGGCGATGCTCGACAGTTGGATGGCCCGGGTCAACCAGATCGGGGAAGACCTGTTGCGAGGCAATGTCCCCCCTGCACAAGGACTGCTGGCGATGGCCGATGCCCATGCGGAGTTCGAGCGGATCCACCCCTTCCTTGACGGCAACGGTCGGACAGGGCGACTGGTGCTGAATCTGGCCATGATCCGATGCGGCTGGCCGCCGGTCGTCATCCTCAAAACGCAACGTCGCCGCTACCTGGGCGCCCTGGCCAAGGCCGACGCCGGGGACGCCGCTGCCCTGGCCGAGATCGTCGCCCGGGCGGCCATCACCTCGATGCACACCCTCCTGCCCACCATCGCCCAGCCCAGTGATTCGCTCCCCTTGGCCGCCCTGGCCGATCAGACCATCTCCCTGCCCGCCCTGCGCCAAGCCGCCAGCCGTGGCCGCCTGAAGGCCGAACCGGACGAGCAGGGCCACTGGCGATCGACCCGCCAGGCCGTGGAGACCTACCTCGCCAGCCGCTACCGAAGAGGCGAGGAATGACACTGACCAAGCCGATCACGGACATCGCCGACATGCCGGTCATCGCCCAGCGGACCCTCACCAAGGAGGGGCGACGCTAGGAGCTCCGGGTCGAGCAGCCCTACCGCGACGAGGACGGGCTGTGCTGGTGCGCTTGGTCTCTGACCGATGGCACCCAGACTGTCCTCATCCGCCGGAAGGCCATCGGGGTCGACCTGGTCGACGCCCTCCCCCGGAAATCTGTCGGAACCCGCCCTTACACTGGATCTATGAAAACTGGCGCGCCCTCTCTCCTGGCCGGCCTGTCCGCCGGCCTCCTGACCTTGGCCTCGCTCTTCGCTTGGGCGACCCCGGCGGCCCAGGCGGCCGACGACTACGACATCACCCGGTTCGAGGTGACGGCCAGCGTCGACCAGGCAGGCAAGTTCACGGTGACCGAGACCATCGACATGCAGTTCAACGGTTCCGGCCACGGGATGTACTTCTGGCTGACCACCCGTCAGGGGTACGACGACTCGCACGACCGACTGCTGACCTACGACGACATCCGCGTCAGTTCGCCGACGGGCGCCCCGACCGAGACCCGGTTCGACCACGGCGACACCTACATGGAGATCAGGATCGGCGACGAGGACCAGACCGTCACCGGCACCCAGACCTATCAGGTGGATTACACCCTCTCCGGCATCGTCAACCCCGACGTCGCCACCTCCGGCATGGACGAGGTCTACTGGAACATCATCGGGACCAACTGGGAGGTGCCGATCTCCAACCTCACCGTCCAGTTGACTGGCCCAGCCGATCTCAGCCAGACGACCTGCTACAGCGGGGCGGATTACACCGCGCCCTGCACCTCCTCGGCGTCGACGGGCCCGACGGCGACCTACACCCAGGACCACCTCCAACCCGGCCAGGGCCTGGCCGTCGTCGGCGGCTGGCCGGTCGGCACCTTTCCCGACGCGACCGTCGACCTGGTCCCCACCAGCCAGAACCCCTTCGCCGTGAATGGCGACTCCGGCACCGTGCCGGCCTCGGCCGCCGGCCTCCTGACCCTGGCGGCCGCCTGGCTCCTGACCCGCCTGAACAAGAAGGGCCGCGACGAGCAGTTCGCCGACACCACGCCGGGCAGTCTGCCGGCCGACGGCGACCGGCCCACGATCAAGCGGGAAGAGGTCAAGCAGGCCGCCGTCGAGTACGCCCCGCCGGACGGCGTCCCACCCCGGCTGGTCGGCGCGGTCATCCGTGACGGCTCCGCCAACCAGGACATCACCGCCACCATCATCGACCTCGCCGTCAGGGGCTACATCCAGATGGAGCAGGGCCAGGGAGACGACTTCTCCCTCCACCAGACCGGGGCCGACCCCGCCTCGCTCAACCCGGTCGACCGCCAGGTCTACGACGGCCTGTTCGCCGACGGTCCGGTCATCACCAAGGAGTCGATGGCCGATCAGGCCTTCTACACCACCTACACCGGTTTCCAGTCCACCCTGAAGGAGGAGTTCGACGCCCAGGGGTGGTACAAGAGCGATCCCCGGGCCACTGTGGCCGCCTACCTGGTGGGCGGCCTGCTCATCGCCCTGCTCGGCGGCGTCGGCGCCTTCGTCCTGGGCCGGACGCTGGCCCGCTCCGGCACCCTCGGCCTCGGCTGGCTCGCCGTCCCCTTCGTCGTCCTGGGCCTGGGGATGATGGTCCTGGCCAAACGGATGCCGGTCAGGACGCCCATCGGCTCGGCCGTGGCTATCCAGTCCCTCGGCTTCAAGAAGTACCTCGAAACCGCCGAGGCCGATCAGATCCGCTGGGAGGAGGGGCAGGACATCTTCTCGCAGTACCTGCCCTACGCCATCGCCTTCGGCTGCGCCGAACGCTGGTCGAAGATCTTCGAAGAGCTGGCCGCCCGAGGGGCGCCCCTGCCGCAACCCGGCTGGTACGCCGGCTACTGGGGTTACAACCTCCCCATCTGGCTGGCGATCAACCACTCGATCGGTTCCATCGGGCAGTCCTACACCGACTCGGTCCAGGCCAACGCGGCCGCCCAGGCTGCGGCCACTGGCGGCTCCGCTGGTGGCTCGGGTTTCTCCGGCGGCGGTTTCGGCGGAGGGGTCGGCGGCGGCGGTGGCGGCGGCTGGTGAGCGCCCACCGACGGCCAACCAGCCCGGGCCCCTGGTGGGCTGACCGGCGCAAGTCGCCAACCATGAGCCTCCTGCCGGCTAAAGTGATGGCCGGATCATCCCATATACTGAGGTGGTCATAGGATGATTCGGTGTCATGAGCGGTGCCAA
>QMCE01003685.1_pt1 | contig 11655 bp, 9 predicted proteins | sample 1821851 | NCBI WGS metagenome assembly QMCE01 (sample SAMN09453174, study PRJNA476694) | Termite gut metagenome, whole genome shotgun sequencing project. | isolation source: worker | host: Odontotermes sp. | place: South Africa:Pretoria | collected 2016-01-28
GGCGGTTTGCGGTCTGATACTCGACGTGAGCGGTGTTGATCGTGATACCACGTTCTTTTTCTTCGGGAGCGTTGTCGATCGAGTCGAACGAACGGAGTTCCGAAAGACCTTTCTTACCCAAAACGGCGGTAATGGCCGCGGTGAGGGTGGTTTTACCGTGGTCGACGTGACCGATGGTACCGATGTTGACGTGGGGTTTGGACCTGTCAAATTTTTCCTTTGCCATAGCTGTATTTTTTAGTTTAGTTTATGTGTTTTTTCAAGTTTTGCTTCAATGTGTTCCTCGGGACTTAGTAGCTTGTTCGACGAGGCCGACTTGCTTCGCTCGCTGACCCCGGTCTTTTGTTTCAAAGTTCACCGAAGCCCATATAAGGGCTCCGGTGAACTTTGGAGCGGAAGACGAGGTTCAAACTCGCGACCCTCAGCTTGGAAGGCTGATGCTCTATCGACTGAGCTACTTCCGCAAATATTTTTCAAGGCTTTTCAACCTTTTTTGTTCCTTTCCCTTTGCCGACTTTGCCTGACATTTCAGAGGCTTTTAAGCCTCTGTGAAAAGAAAATTCCTTTTTTCATTGCCGTCGGTTTTAACCGACGGATTGAAAATGTACCATAACCCTCCGGGCTTTAGCCCAACTTTTCGATGAATTAGCTCGCGTTTTCACGCTCGCTGATTCATTGCCGTTCGCCGCGGATGAATTAGCTCGTAAAAAGCACTCGCTGATCCATTGCCGCTTGCCGCGGGGGCCCTTACAAAGAAAAGCTAATTTCCCTGCGGGAAAACTTTTCAAATTCAAAACCCTGCCTTGCAAATAAATTTGCGGCGGGTTTTGAATTTGAAAAGCAATTTTGCCTATGGCAAAATTGGCTTTTCTTTGTGGGAGAAGATGGATTCGAACCACCGTAGGCGTGCGCCAGCAGATTTACAGTCTGCCCCATTTGGCCACTCTGGTATTCTCCCATTAGCTCGGTCGTAAACTCCCTCGCTGATGCCCTTGGTGGGATGGCTTTCACTCCTTTCGCTCCTGTCGTGTTTTAAAAAAGCCCGCAGATTAAAATCTGCTTAGAAATTTGTGTCGTCCGGCATCTTCGAATAAATTCGAGCTACCGTCCGCCCCAAATCTCTGCCGCTTTGCGGCGGCCTTTTTCGAATCCCGACGTCGGCGAACGAAGTGAGCCGATGGAGGGATTCGAACCCCCGACCAGCTGATTACAAATCAGCTGCTCTGGCCAACTGAGCTACATCGGCATTGGGAGTGCAAATGTAGTGATTATTTTCGAATGTCCAAGAACCCTGCGCAAATTTCGCCATTTCCACATAAACAGGGAGGCAAAATCGCGGGGCAAAAGTACTATGTTTTTTCGGATTAACAAAGGTTTGCCCCATATTTTTAAGACAAAAATATGGGCGGCACCTCTCTTACGGCCCTCCGCCCATACTGTCCCGAATTTTCCGTGCGCTAAATAACGGAAACGCAGACTCCTTTATTGCCTCTTCCGGTTACTTCTTGGCGCTCGTACCGTCGGCTTTACCGCCGCTGAGCGCCTCGCGCATCTGGGTATCGGCCTGGATGTTCTGGAACTTGTAGTAGTCCATGATGCCCAGATTGCCGTTGCGGAAAGCCTCGGCCATAGCCAACGGCACCTCCGCCTCCGCCAAAATAACCTTGGCGCGCGCGTCCTGGGCTTTGGCTCGGTTCTCGGCTTCGTGTGCCACTGCCATCGCGCGTTTCTCCTCGGCTTTGGCCTGAGCGATGTTCTTGTCGGCGTTGGCCTGGTCGATCTGCAGTTCGGCGCCGATGTTCTTGCCCACGTCCACGTCGGCGATGTCGATCGAAAGGATTTCGAAGGCGGTTCCGGCGTCGAGTCCCTTTTCGAGCACCACACGCGAGATCTGGTCGGGATTTTCGAGAACCTGTTCGTGCGAGGTCGCCGAACCGATCGAAGAGACGATACCTTCGCCGACACGTGCCAGGATGGTCTCTTCGCCTGCGCCGCCGACCAACTGTTTGATGTTGGTGCGAACCGTTACTCGCGCTTTGGCTATGAGTTGGATACCGTTCTTGGCAACCGCCGAAACGGGCGGTGTGTTGATGACTTTCGGCGTCACCGACATCTGCACCGCTTCGTAAACGTTGCGTCCGGCGAGGTCTATTGCCGTGGCCTTGTTGAAGTCGAGGTCGATACCCGCCTTTTCGGCCGAGATCAGCGCGTTCACCACGTTCACGACGTTACCCTTGGCCATATAGTGGGCTTCGAGTTCGTTGACGTTGAGTTTGAGGCCGGCTTTCGTGCCGGTAATCATGGCGTTGACGATCACCGAGGGCGGTACCTTGCGCCAGCGCATCAACACGAGTTGCAACAGGCCGACCCTCACACCCGATATCTGGGCGTTGAACCAAAGCCCCACGGGCACGAAATAGAGAAATATCAACAGTAGTATGAACGCTACCGCCACGATTAATACAATTGACCAAAGTTCCATAAATTCCATATTTACAGGGTTAATAATTATTCGTTATTCCGAACTGTATGAAGTTCCTTCATTCAACATCGTGTTGTTTTGGCATTGTTCGGGTCGGAATGTTCGACCCATACCTCGAGCGGATCGCCCGGGTATATCTGTGCTACCACCGGAGCGGCACCCGACAAGACCAACGCAAGCAATACGATGTACTTCTTCATCGGCGGCTGTTACACAGGCTTGACGACGATATTGAAATTCTCGAAACCGATAACTTCGACTTCGGTGTTCTGGTCGATGAATACTCCGGTGGTCTTGGCTTCGTAGTTTTTGCCATCGATAACCACGGTGCCCATGGGCGCCAGACGTCCCAGCGCCACTCCGCGGTCACCCTCCTTCACCTTGCGCCGGGGCGAATCCTGCGAGCGGCTTTCGATCTTGTCTCCGAGGGCGAAGCGTTGCCATGTCTTGGCGCGGAGCGAGAACCAGGTAGCGAGTATGGTCAGTACGATGACTATGGCCACCACCAGAAGCAATCCCTTTACGCCGTAATTATCCCATGCGAGCCAAGCCGCACCGCCGTAACATCCCAAAGCGCCGATCGCGGCTATCGTGATGCCGGGCAACAACACCAGCTCGACAATGAGCATGAGCGCTCCGACCGCTATAAGTAAAGCTATTAACCACCACATAATGAATTACGAATTAGAAATTAGAAATTACGAATTCGGGTGTTCGTCCGAAAAAGTTTGTGGGTAAAGGTAGCAAAAAAAATGGAATAACCCGCGATCACTCGGGAATTATCGAAAGTTTCGCCTCCATTTCCGGGATCGATAGCCCGAGGGCTTCGAGAGACGATCGCAGACGCACCGCCGCGGCTCCGTCGAGCGGGGTGAGGACGAAGGCGCCGTCCGTGCGAACTATATCGACCCGGGCCGAGTCTATGGCTCCGCGCAATGCGGGCGAAAGTTCCTCCACACCCGAGATATCCACACGGTAGGTCTTTTCGCCCTCCGCGGCCGGGTCTATCAGCACTCCGTCCATCCACACGACCGCAACGGGAGCGCGGAACCCCGCGAAATATCTGAACCGGCCGTCGTCGCCCGTCTGCACGGCGAGCGGGTGCGCACCTCTGAAAACCGAAGTGGCCTGAGGCGAAGCGAAGTTACCCACCTGAACGCGCCAGATCACTCCTTTGGGCCACACGGCCACTTCGGGAATGGGATTGGCGGCGTTGTATGGAGAGCCGCCCACCGTCACATCGGCGTAATCGAGAAAAAGCCTCTCCTTAAGCGCAACGGGCACAAGATCGTCGAGGCTCGCGGGGCCGGGAAGCGCCGCCGCCACCATTCGGAGCGAGTCTGCCGCCGCACCGCTCGCGATCTCGTCGGCAAGCGCGATCTCATAATCCGTGAGCATCCTCTTCTGCAACACGTAGTCCAGAAGAGCCGCCGGAACGTCTTGCTCCTGCCACTTCGACCTCTCCTCCCGAAGCCTCTCCATCCCTTCCTCGAAACGGGAGAGCAGGCTCCGGCGATCCTCCTTGTCAGCCAGCAGGTTGTAGAAATAACTTTTGCTGTCGAATATCATCTCCCAGAGCATACCGATCCGCTCATCGAGAATGCGTTCCGCCGAGATCAACGAGTCGAAATCGGCTTTGAGGCTGTCGGCCCTCTCCCGGTCGGCGATAAGGGCGTACTCCCGAGCCAGCGCCGCGAGCCCGGCGTGACCTTCACGGTATTGCGCCATCAGACGCGGCAGTTCGCTTTCCGCATCCTGGGCGCGCCGCAATTCGTCGAGTTCACCGGGCGACAGCCGCGAGGCGAACCATGTGTTGTAAACCAGATTCGGAGAAGCGCTGCCTTCACCGTCGCCGCCGTCCGAAGTTTCCGGGAGCGGCGTCTCGGTTTCACCCGGCGACGAAAGGCTCGCCAGAATCCACTCCTGTTCGATGGTGTTGATGCGCGAGGCGAGGCGGGCCATACCGCTGCGAATCTCGAAAGATCGCTCCTCCATCTCCACTATGGCGGCCGATATTGCCTCGCGGCCCGAGGTTTCGCTCCGAAGTTCGCGGCGCAACGAAGCTATCCGGGCGGCTATCGAATCGGCGGTACGCAACAAAACACCCTCCTCGTCGATGAGGGCGCGGTACTCCGTGTTGTTCTCAAGCCCGGCGATAACGTTCCGTTGCTGCGCCGTTGCAATTGATAATTGATAATTGATAATTGATAATGTCAGCACAACAAAACATACACGCAAAATTTTCCGCATGGTTTCACTTATCCCCCCCTCTATTATTATCTTGCGCAACATAATTATCAATTATCCATTATCAATTGTCAATTATTTCACTTCCACCACTTCAATACGAACAGTTGCAACAATCCGAATATCTCGAGGCGTCCCAACAGCATCAACAGGGTCGAGAACCACATCAACTCCGGCGAATGGGTCACACACCCGAAACCTCCGACCATACCGAATCCCGTTCCGACATTACCGAGGTTGCTTGCCGCCGTCGAGAATGCCGACACGAGGTCGTAATCCCAGGCCGCATAGACAAAGGTTCCTATCCCCAGCAGGGAGATGTACGCCACAATGTACAGCATCGTGAAAGCGAGTACGGAACTTTCCTGTGTCACACCTCCCAACTTTATGCGAATGATGGCGTTGGGATGTTGCTGTTGGCGTATCTGGTGGCGTAGCACCTTCGCGGCGAGCCACACCCTGTCGGCCTTCAATCCCCCCGAAGTAGAACCCGCGCAGGCGCACTGCACTCCCGCGAACATCAACACCACCATGGCGAGCGCCCCCCACAGACCGGTGTCGGCCGTGACGAACCCTGTCGTCGTGGCCGTTGCTACGGTCTGGAACGACGAGTAGCGCAACGCTTCCCAGAACGAACCGTAGGTTCCGTTCACGGTCACGCTTGCGGCGATAATGAGGATCATCGCCGCCATACAGAGTATCCAGTAACGCACCACCTCCGAACGGAACACATTGTTGCGCCGCCCCGTGAGCGTTGCGAAGATCACCCCGAAATGGATCCCCGCCATCACCATGAACACCATCGTTACCGCCTCTATGGCCCGGTTGTCCCAGGCGGCGATGCTGAGGCCCCGGGTGGAGAACCCTCCCGTCGCGATGGTCGACATGGCATGGTTCAGCGCGTCGAACCATCCCATCCCGGCCAACGAGAGAGCCGCGAAACAGGCCAACCCCAGACCGATGTACACACCGAGCAGGATGCGGATGATCTTTCCCGAGGTGTATTTATAGTCGTCCCTCGCCAGCGACGACATCTCGACGTGCGACACCAACATGCGGCTTCGGCCCAGCACCGGCATTATCATCATGGCGAACATCACAACGCCCGCCCCTCCTATCCAATGGGTACACGAGCGCCAGAAAAGCAACCCGGCGGGCATGGAGTCTATGTTCTCGATCGCGGTCGAACCGGTGGTCGTGAATCCCGAGACGCTCTCGTACCAGGCGTTAGTCAGGTCGAAATGGGCGCCCCACAGCAGGTAGGGCAACATTCCAACCACGCACGAAGCCAACCACGCCCCCACCACTATGCAGTAACTCTCCTTGTGCGAGAGGTTCTTTTCGCGCCTGAAGACGATCATGGGCACGGCTCCGAGGAGCATCGTCACACCGGCCGAGACGAGAAGCACGCTCAAAGCCCGCGTGTTTCCGTCGGTGAGGCTCATTGCGGCCGAAGCGAGCATGAATGCCGCGTCCAACAGCAGCACCATACCTATATATCTATATATTACCTTCGCGCGCACTATATAATAATTACGAATTACGAATTACGAGTTAATCGGTCATCCTTAAACCATTATAAAACTCCCGGGCAGTCATTCTTCTTTTGCCGGCGGGTTGCAATTCCACTATGTCTATCCATCCGTCCTTACATGCGATCCGAATAGTTCCCTTCTCCGAAAAATCAATTGTTCCCGGTTCCGGCAATTCGTAATTCGGAATACCTGATTCGTAATTGCAAACAAGCAATTTGATGGTGGTTCCCTCGAACTCCATCCACGCGCCGGGATAGGGCGAAAGGCCCCGGATGAAGTCCACAATTTCCGGGCCGGATTTCGACCAGTCCACGCGGCAATCCTCCTTGAATATCTTCGGCGCGGGCTTCAGGCCCTCTTCGGGAATATCCATCTGGCTCAGGGGTGTCACGTTACCTTCGGCTATCCTGTCGACCGTGAGCGTCACTAATTCGCTTCCCGCTTCCATCAGCCGGTCGTGTAGCGTTCCTGCGTTGTCTTCGGGGAGTATCGGCATCTCCACCCGTCCTATGATATCGCCCTTGTCGATCTCGGCGTTGAGCATGAAAGTGGTGAGCCCCGTCACCTTTTCGCCGTTTATGATAGCCCAATTTATAGGTGCCGCGCCCCGGTATTGTGGCAACAGCGAGGCGTGCAGGTTGAAAGTTCCGAGCCGCGGCATCGACCACACCACTTCGGGCAGCATCCGGAAAGCGATAACAATGCCCAGATCGGGCTTCAGGGCGGCGAGGGCCTCCAAAAACTCCGGCGCACGTAGCTTTTCGGGCTGTAAAACGGGCAGGCCGATCGAGAGGGCGTACTTTTTGACCTCGCTCTCGTGGAGCCGCTGTCCCCGTCCGGCGGGCTTGTCGGGAGCGGTCACCACACCCACCACGTTATAGCCCCCCTCGACCAACCGCCGAAGCGACGCCACCGCGAATCCCGGCGTACCCAGAAACAATATTCTTAATGTCTTCGACATAATTGATAATTATCAATTATCCATTGTACATTATCCATTATTGGTCTTTGCGTTATTGCAAAGCCCCAAAGTATGACCCATTTTGCTTTCTTTGGTTTCGAGATACCGCCTGCTATGCTGGTTGGGCGGAATTATTATCGGCACGTTCTCCACCACCGACAGACCGTACCCCTCCAGACCCGCCCGTTTAAGCGGATTGTTGGTCAGAAGGCGCATCCGCGTGATGCCCAATTCGTGCAGTATGCTCGCCCCCACGCCGTAATCCCTCTCGTCGACCCCGAAACCGAGGTGTAGATTGGCCTCGGCGGTGTCGAGCCCCTCGTCCTGAAGTTTGTAGGCCGCGATCTTGTTGAAAAGCCCTATGCCGCGCCCCTCCTGATTGAGATAGACCACGGCGCCCCGTCCCTCTCGCTCGATCATGCGCAACGCCTCGTGGAGTTGAGGGCCGCAATCGCAACGGCACGAGCCGAGAATGTCGCCCGTTGCGCACGACGAATGCATCCTGACGAGCACCTCGTCGCCCGGCGCCCACTCGCCTTTTGTGATGGCGATATGCTCCAGCCCGTTGCTCTTCTGTATGAACGGAGTGATGCGAAAATCGCCGTATTCGGTGGGCAGGTCGACAGTTTCACCCTTGATGACTATGCTCTCGTCCCGCAGACGGTAAGCGATGAGATCGGCGATGGATACTATCTTCATCCCGAAACGCCGGGCTATCTCTGTAAGCTCGGGCAGGCGCGCCATCGAGCCGTCCTCGTTCATGATCTCGATGAGCGCTCCGGCGGGCTGCAAACCGGCCAGACGCGCAAGGTCGATGGTGGCCTCGGTGTGGCCAGGACGACGCAACACCCCCCGGTTGCGTGCGCGGAGCGGGAAAATATGCCCGGGACGCCCCAACTGCGCGGGCCGAGTCGCGGGATCGGCAAGGGCGCGAATGGTGGCGGCGCGGTCGGAAGACGACACTCCCGTGGTGCAACCGTCGCCCAGCAGATCGACCGAGACGGTGAAGGGCGTACCCAGAAGCGAAGTGTTGTTATCCTCCATCATGCCGAGCCCGAGCTCGGCGCAGCGGTCTTCGGTGAGAGGCGCACAAAGAACCCCCCGGCCATGGTGTAGCATGAAATTTACGGTCTCGGGAGTTATCTTTTCGGCGGCTACGACGAAATCGCCCTCGTTCTCGCGGTCTTCGTCGTCGACGACAATGACCACACGCCCCGCACGGAAATCTTCCAGCGCATCCTCGATGCTATCGAGCACTTTTCCTTTCGACATATCTTTTTTTGAGCTTTTGATACTGTATGATATACCACTCGGTGTTCAGGAGTCCCGAGTCGTTGGTGGCCTTGTATGTCAGATAGATCGCGACGGGCATCAGCACGAGCGTGGGTATCCACCCTCCCCAGAACGCGGGCCATGTCCCCTCTTTGGCGAGCTTTTCGCCCGTGATGAAGATAACATAATAGATCACGAAGAAGGCCACCGAAATTATGATAGGCATCCCGAGCCCCCCCTTGCGGATTATGGCCCCGAGCGGTGCGCCTATCAGGAAGAACACCAACACCGCCACCGGTAGCGACCATTTTTTGTGCCATTCGATCTCGGCGCGGTAGAGTTGGTTGAGCACATCCTTGGTCATGGTCTCGTCCCAATCGATACTCCCTTTCGAATTCGACGCCGCCTGTTGGGCATTGGAGTAGAGACGGTCTTTCTGGACGTCGGTGAGGCCGGCGATGGAGTCGATGAGCAGTGTGGGCCGCCTTTCGTCGAGACTCCGCCGGGCCTCGCGCGAATGGGTCACCACCATCGTGTCGCGCGAGAACAGATGATCGTACAGCAACGGACGATAGGTGCGCGTGGTGGCAAGGTTCACCTCGCGGTTCAGAGAGTCTATATCCACCCGCAACTGCGACACGTTTTTTGTGGTGGCGTTATTGCCGAACAGGCTTTCGTCCGTGCGGTTGAAGTCGTAACCCGGAGTGAGTTCGAGACTGCGCTGCGAGGTGAACGAGGTGCTCTGGAGCGAATTCTCGTCGTACCAGTTCCTTCCGCGCGTGAACTGATAGTTCTCGCCGCCGAAAAGCGTGACGTCGAGGAAGCGGCGGTCGTCCGTCAGGCGGATGTACCCCGAGTCGGCCACTGTCACCGTCATGTCGCCGGAGTTGGATCCGCCTCCGTTGTCGTAGATCAACAGGCCCCGCAAAAGTCCCGTCACGGGATCCTGCCTTTCGACGCGGATGCTCATGTCCTCCACTCCGTTGAAGAACTGGCCGTCCTTGAACTCGATCTTCTGTTTCTGTTCCTTGACGTCGTACATCAGGGCGTATATCTTGCGTTGGGAATAGGGAACGAGGTTGTTGGAGACGAAGAAACTCGCCACCGACATGCCCAGCGTCACGATCAGCAGCGAGAACATGATGCGCGGCAACGACACACCCGCCGATTTCAGCGCGAGCAGTTCGTAGTTTTCGCCGAGGTTTCCCATCGTCATGATCGCGGCGAAGAGGGTGGCGAGCGGGAAACCCATCGCGATCATAAAGGTCGTGCCGTAGAATATGAACTCTATTATCATGCCCAGGCCCAGGCCCTTGCCGACCAGCTCGTCGATGTACTTCCACAAGAAGTTCATCATCAGCACGAACAGCACGATGAAAAAACTCGCGACCATCGGGCCGAGATACGATTTGAGGATGAGTTTGTCGACTGTCTTTATCAGTTTCATTGCGTGCGCGCGCGTTTAACGAACAAAGGTAAGGTTTTTACCGCAAACAGCATAATCACCAGGACGAATATGGTGGCCGCTCCCGTCGGAATGTTCCATCTCCAGCTCGCCGCGAGGCCCGCCAGACCCGCACAGGTGGCAATAACGACCGACAGGAGGGCTATTTTGGGGAACGAACGGGTGGCGCAGCCTGCGATCACGGCGGGGAAAGTGAGTAGCGAGACGAGCAGCACTATACCCACCGCGCGTATCGAAAAAACTATCGCGAGGGCCACCAGCGCCGCCATCCCGTAAGAGACGGCCCGTGTGCGAACCATCTGGCTACGGGAGTATTCGCCATCGAAGGCGACGTACATCAGGGGGCGCATCCACACTCCGAAGACCACCGCGACGACGACGGCCAAAGCCCCTCCGGCGATCAGGTCGCCGCGCGTGACGGTGAGTATGTTGCCGAAAAGTATCGCGCTCAGATCGGGTGCGTATCCGGGGGTGAGGGCTATAAAGATGATCCCCAGCGCCATTCCCACGCTCCATATCATGCCGATAGCCGAATCTTCCCTCACCTTCATCCGTTGTCCCGCCCACTCGATGCCCATAGCCGCCGCGAGCGCGAAGACGGCCGCCCCGAGAACGGGGTTCCAACCGAGGAAGTACGCCATGCCGATCCCGCCGAACGAGGCGTGGGTGATCCCGCCGCTCAAAAAGACGCTACGCCGCGCCACGACCCAGCTTCCGACAAGGCCGCACGTCACCCCCGAGGTCACCGCCGCCAGCAGAGCGTGCTGCAAAAAGCGGTACTCCAATATCTCCTGCACGAAATTCATTCGTGCAAATTTAGAGATTTAGAAATTAGGAATGACCAATTGCTGGTGAAAAAAATCCCCGCCGGTCGGAATGAACAGTACCCCAAAAGTTTTTTGTCTAACTTTTGGGGTACTGTTCATTTGCAATGCAAGGTGGTTAAGTTCTCAGTGTGTTCGTTTTTCCTGCCCAACGGCAGAGCCTCTTCGGGATTTACCGGTTTACCGTCGATCCAAGTCATCAACCCCAACGATTTATTGCCTGAATGGAACATGGTGGTGCCTATTATCCCGATGGGATCGCCGCCTTTCACCGTCGCGCCGTCGGCGACGAGAAGTTTGGACAGTGGGCCCAACTCCGTTTCCAAACCGCCCGCGTGCGCGATTCGCACTCCGTACGAACGGCGTCCCTGTTTTAAGGAGACTACCCCGTGATAGGGGGCGCGAATTGTGTCGTTGGTCACGAGAACTACTATCCCGGCACTTACTCTATGCATCTTTTCCATTTCGCCGGTTTCCGAATTTTTGTGATCCACGACTTTGTCGAAATAGTGATGCGTTATGTTCCCGACATAAGGCATGTGGAACTGCCCTTTTCCCGGTTCGTCGGGAAGCAGGGTCGTGGTTTCGGCGGCGACGTACCTTGTTTTGGCGAAGACCGCCAATGCGAGGGCGGCGAGGGGCAACAGCAACAGCGTTTTGAGGACCGCCGCACGTGATGTGTTTCGTTTCATGGTCATAATTCTTTTACGAAGGTCGCTCGTGCGGAAATGACTTGCCACCGGCAGCAGGCCCTCCGCCCGCGCGATCTTAGAGATTAATAAATACTGATATTTTTTTGCATCGATGCCGCTTTGAATAACTCCGCTGTCCGCCGCGATCTCGTGAACCAGAATGAGTTCGCGCCGCAG
>QMCE01005341.1_pt1 | contig 11654 bp, 11 predicted proteins | sample 1821851 | NCBI WGS metagenome assembly QMCE01 (sample SAMN09453174, study PRJNA476694) | Termite gut metagenome, whole genome shotgun sequencing project. | isolation source: worker | host: Odontotermes sp. | place: South Africa:Pretoria | collected 2016-01-28
GCGGCATAGCGGATATTTCTGCCGCCTAATTATGCCGCGGCTGAACGCTGTGCGAGCCGCGACGCTCGCTACGGACCGGATGCGAAGCATCCGGGGGTGCAGGGCGAAGCCCTGCCGAAGCATCCGGGGGTGCAGGGCGAAGCCCTGCTATTCAGGCTGCCGCAGACGCGTGCCCATGTCGATTGAAAGACGTATCTCGGACGCGCTGATGCTGGCCGGGAAAAGACAGCCGCTGATCTTGGCGTTTTTCATGCTGGCCCCGTGCATTCTGGCGTTGGAAAGGTCCTGGCCGGTGAGGTTGGCGCCGCGAAGATAGGCCCCTCGGCGTCCCGAAGCTCGAAGCCCCTGAGATCGAGATCGGAGAGATTCTGGTTCACAAAAGTAGGCGTCTTGCCTTCCTGGACCAGTTTGTTGAAGGTTTCCCTATTTTCCTCGAAAAGTATTTTTGGTTTGGCTGTGCGTTTTATTTCCGGCATCGTCTTCCTCCTTCAGATAAATGGCGGGCGGCAAGACCACTATAATTAGTCGCCGTTTCTCCTTATGGCACAACTATACTTCAAGTCCGCAATTTTGTCCAATAGCCAGCGATTCTCATTGATGTGAATTGGCGGTAAAACAAGTCGCGAGGCGAAGTCTCGCTGCGCTCGACCTTTTTACTTTGAGAATAGCCGCAAATTTTGGCGGAAAATTCGGCCGATATCTATATTTATGGACACTTGGAAGTGAGGCTGAAGCTTTCCGGGTTTTGCCGGGCCTGGTCATAAGGCGTCATTTTTTTGGGTACGCCCGCCTCCCGGGACAATTCTTTAAGGAAATTGTAGAGGCGGTTTTGGCCTTCCGCGTCGCCGGCGGCCAGGAAGAGGAAAAAGGCGCGGTCCAAGAAGGCGGCGGCTTCGGAGGGCCTATTTTGGGTGAGGCGGAGCCGCCCCAGGGCCTCGGTATCCTGGGCCAGGGCCGCCGTGTTTTCGGTTTTCCTGTCCAGCTCCAAAGCTTCCTGAAAATAGCCTTCGGCCGCGTCCGCGTCGCCCCCGGCCAGGGCGGCGTGACCGGCCAGATTGGCGGCGTCGGCTTTAACGCCCGAATCTACCGCCGTCTTTTGGGCTTCGGCCAGGGCCCTGGCGGCGAGAGCCGGAAATTCGGGGCGTTTTTGATTCAAATAGAGGCGGGCCAGATTGCACAGGTGAAGGGCCGGGGAGGCCCCCCGGCTTTCCGCCACTTCCGCGGCTTTTTGCCAGAAATCCTCGGCGTCGCCTGTTGCGCCCGCCTTGAAGGCCAGAGAACCCAGGTTGCCCATGATTTTATCCAGTTCCGGCCGACCCTCCGTCGCGTCCGCAAGCTCCAGGGCCTGTTCCAGATAGGTCGCGGCCAGGGGCAAATCGCCTGAGGCCAGGGCGGCCGCGCCCAGGCTGTTGTTGGCCCGTATGATTAAAAGCACGTCGTCGCTCAGGCGGGCCGCGCTCACGGCTTCCTGAAAAAAGCGTTCGGCTTCCCTGGGGCAGCCGCGTTCATACCAGTAGTTGCCCCGGCTCAGGCTCTCTTTGGCTTCCGCGAGATAAGGCGGGTCGGCGGGCGGGAGGGGGCCGCCGCAGGCGTTGAGCATTATGACGAGCGCGGCTGTCGCCGGCAAAAATTTTCCAGGCATCGGTCTACCTCTGGCGAGCGGGATAGGAGAGGGATTCCGGCTCCGGATCGGCGGTCAAATTGGGGCGGATCAGAAAATTGCGCTTGGCGGAATCCAGGACCTGATTGACGCTGCGCATGCTTTCCCTGGCCGAGCGGCCTATTTCCGGGGCCGAGCGGGCGGCCGCCTCCACCTGGGCGGTGATGCTTTCCAGCCGGTTCAAAATGTCCGGCATGGTTTTATTCAGGCTGCCGGTGAGGGAGGCTATGTTGTCGGTGGCTATTCTGACGTCGCCCAAAATCCGGTATAGCTCCAGGGCCGCGTTGTCGTTCATGGCCAGTTCCCCCAAAGAGCCTTCGCCCGCCGCCACCGTGGCCGTGAGTTTGCGGACGTTGCTCATGGTGCCCAGAAGGGGGCCGGAGGGGTCCTGAAGCTGGTGGGTCAGGCTGTCCACATTGGTCATGATGGCTTCCGTCTTGGCCAGCATTGTGTCCAGGTGCAGGTCTTTTACGTAGTCTTCCAGGCTTTTGCGCTCCTGGGCCGGAATCTGGCCGCCGTTGGGCACGGGTTCGGTGGCGAGGCTGCCGGGAATTATGTCTATATATTCGCTGCCGATGAAGGTGGGGCTGGCGATGGCCGCCTGGCTGTCGCTTTTGACGCGGTCGGCGTATTCCTCCAAAATCGAAAGGTGAACCTTCACCTGGTTGTTTTCCGTAAGTTCCAGGCGGGTGACGAGGCCCACGTCGGTGCGCAGGAAACGCACCTTCACGCCGGGAGCCAGGCCGTAACCTTCGCTGTACAGGGCGTAATATTCATTGTAGGAGCGGAACCAGCCGCGCCCCCCGCCCATCATGGCGGCCCAGCCCAAAATCAGGAAAAAACCCAGGACCAGGAAAAGCCCGGCCAGTTTTTCGCGTTTCGTGTAGGGGATGTTCGTCCGCGCGGTGGTTTTCATTTGGATTTCCTATAAAAGCTGATTAATTTAGACTTTGTATACGATTGAAACCAGATTACCGCTTAAAATGCTGTAAAAAAAAGCCTCGCCCATAGCCCGCCGGATGATGACCGTTCCCTGCCTCAAATCCTCTTCCTCGATGCAGAAGGCGTTGTAGACGCAAAAAAAGGAGACGGTGAGGGAAATGGCCGCGCTCTTCAAAGCCATGACCGCATAGTGACGGCCTTCGGTCTTCTGGGTCAGGTTGAGCATGAATTCCAGCATGGCCTGACCTTCCTGTTTCCAGGCGATATAGTAGGAGCCGATGAAGGAGGCGCCTATGAAAAGGGTCAGCAAAATGGGCGTGGCCAGAAAGGCCCCGATGATTCTGGGGGCGGCCAGTTGCAGTTCCGGAGCCAGGCCCTGGGCCGCCAGATTTCTCACGTGGCCGCCTGATTTCATGATGGCCAGTTCCCAGGTTATGGGCGCGCCGTAACGCATGATGACGATGACCGTGGTCATTATGGGCGCAATATGGATGCCGTGGATGTTCACCAGAAAGGCGCCGATGTTCTCCACCCCGCCGATGTTGGAAAGGGTGTCGAACCAGAGGAAGGACCACAAGTAACCCATCATGACCCCCACCAGAACGATGAGGCCGGAGGAGGAGGAGACCAGGCGGTAGACCTCCATCAGCGCCAGGCGGAACAGACGGGCGCCATAGTCGCGGTTTTCCAGGGCGACGAAAAGCAGGCGGCCGGCGAATCCGGCCTGATCGGCGATCCTTTCGGCGACGCGAAAAAAAAAGCGGCCGCAATATCCGAAGAAGGCCGCGCCCGCGCTGAAAAGGCGATCCAGTGGTCCGCGCCGCAAGGCCGGGTCAAAAGCGTTCCTTACGATTCGCCGCCTCAATGAATTTCCTTTCAACGCGGAAGCGGCTCCTGGGCCGGAAAAGGAACAAACTTTTCCCTTCCGTCGCGGAGCCGCGTTTTATATCTATGACGACTAAATAGCTGCCGTATCGACTGTTGGCTTTACAATGCGCCCAGTTCTTCGGCGGACAGCACTTGATCAATGTTTAAAAGAATCTTGACCCCGCCTTCGGTTTTGGCCATGCCCAAAATGAAATTGGTGTCTATGGAGGCCCCGAAGGTGGGGGCCGCTTCGATTTCGTGGGCCTGGATATTGATGACCTCGGAAACCGTATCCACCACGATGCCTATGGGAATGTTGTTGGAAAGGCCTTTGACCTCCACCACGATGATGCTGGTGCGCTCGGTGTATTCCTCTTCCATCAGGCCGAATTTCAGGCGCAGATCGACCACGGGGATAACCTGGCCGCGCAGGTTGATGACGCCCTTCAAAAACATGGGAGTTTGCGGCACCGGCGTGACCGGCAGCATTCCGATGATTTCGCGGACTTTCAGTATGCCAATGCCGTAACCTTCCTCGGCCAGCTGAAAGGTGAGGTATTTGCCCTCATTTTCCGCCTGAAACGGATCGATTTGCGGACCTCTGGTTTCAACTGAAACCTGAACTTGTTCAGTCATAAGCGTAACTCCAAAATGCGGGATGGCGCCAATATGGACAACGTATAACTTTATCAACAGATAATTTCAAGCCCCACATCCGCCAAGCAGCATTTATCACCGTGGCTGGTCGAGCGCAACGAGACGGAGCGCAGCGACTTGCTTTACCGCCGAATCCCATCTTAATTGAGCAAAAATGACGCTTTTTGCCCTATTACGAGCCTTGAGACGAAGGCAAAAAACCACAATTAGAATCGCTGGCCGTCCAGGCCGCGAATTATGCCGCAGTCGGATACCCGGGCCGGGCCGGGGCATTCGCCGTGGAGCTTTTGCAATTGTTCCTTCAACAGGTTCAGCGATTCTATCTGCTCTTCCACGCTTTTTATGCGTCTTTCCAACAGCTTCGACACGCCCGCGCAATCGCGTTCCGGGGCGTCGCGGTATTTTAGGAGTTCCCGTATTTCAGGGAGGGCCATGCCGTGGCGGCGGCAATTGCGAATGAAGCGGAGCCGCTCCGCGTCGTCCTCGCCGTACAGGCGATAGCCCGCCTCGCTGCGGGGCGCCTCTTTGATCAGCCCCGCCTGTTCGTAATAGCGCACGGTCACAGTCCGGCATCCGGCTTTGGCCGCCAGTTCGCCTATTTTCACAATCCCCTCCCCCTCCAAAAAAACTCTTGACCTTATAGTAGCTGGAGGCTGTATCCTTGTCAATATTGCGAAAGGATTGCCTTATGCCTGATGAAAATATCGCCGTACCCTGGAAAAGGCTGGCTTCGGCCGTTTTCCTGGCTTTGGCTTCCGAATTGATCCAGTTGAAATATGAGGGCCATATAGCCGCCCTGGGCCCGGCCCTGGCGGCCATACTCTTAAGCGGCCTGGGCGTTTATAAAAACTGCTGGGCGGCCCTTCGCAATCGCAGTCTGGATATGAACGTGCTGATGAGTTTGGCCGTGACCGGCGCCCTCTTCATCGGCGAGTGGCCGGAAGCCGCCATGATCATGGCCCTTTTCAATCTGGCCGAGGCCATTGAGGAGATGAGCCTGGCCCGCGCCCGGCGCGGCATTGAAAACATCCTGAAACTGGCCCCTGATAAAGCCTCGGTGAAACAGCCGGACGGCGCATGGCTGGAAGTGGAGGCCGGGGAAGTCGAGCCGGGGGCTCTGGCGCGGCTGGCCCCCGGCGAACGCGCGGCCCTGGACGGGGAGATTTTATCCGGCTCCGGCTTTCTTAATCAGGCCCCGGTCACCGGGGAAAGCATGCCCGTGGAAAAGGGGCCGGGCGACAAGATTTTCGCGGGCAGCATCAACGAATCCGGCTCCATTGAATACAGGGTGACGGTCCCCTTCAGCGATTCCACCCTTTCGCGCATCATCCGGGCGGTGGAGGAGGCCCGGTCGGCCCGCGCGCCCATTCAGCGTTTTATGGACAAATTCGCGGCCCTGTATACGCCGGCGGTCTTTCTGGCCGCGCTGGCGGCGGCTCTTCTGCCGCCTCTTTTCCTGGGCGGCGACTGGTTCGGCTGGCTCTACAGGGCTCTGACGCTTCTGGTCATCGCCTGTCCCTGCGCCCTGGTCATATCCATCCCGGTGACCATTGCCGGCGGCCTGGCCGCCGGAGCGCGTCGCGGCCTCCTCATCAAGGGCGGGGCCTTTTTGGAAGAGGGACGCAAGCTTTCCGCCATCGCCTTCGACAAGACCGGCGTCCTCACCCTGGGCCGTCCAGCGCAAACTGACGTCCGCTTTTGGCGGGGCGACCAGGGGGAATCGCTCGCGCGGGCGGCGGCCCTGGCCTCCCGTTCAAATCACCCTGTTTCGCGGGCCGTTTATGAGGCGGCCCTGAAGGAGCTTTCCGGGGCTATCCCGGACGCGGAAAATTTCCAGTCGCTCTCTGGTTTGGGTGTGCGCGGAAGAATCGGCGGCGGGGAGTTTATGCTGGGGAACAAAAGAATGCTGGAAGGCCTCAGCTCGCTTGCCCCGGAAGCGGCGGAACTCGTCGGGCAATGGGAAGGCGAGGGCAAAAGCGTCGCCCTCTTGTGCGGCCCCGAAGGCCTCCTGGCCATTTTCGCGGTGCGGGACGAAGTGCGGGAGTCCAGCCTTGCGGCTGTGGCCAATCTCAAAAAAATGGGCCTTTTCAGCATCATGCTTAGCGGCGACAATCAAAATGCGGCCGCAAGGGTCGGGGCGGCCCTTGGAATCGACGAAGCGCGCGGCGGGCTTCTGCCCGAAGACAAGCTGCGCGAAATCGGGCGGCTGAAGGCGGGCGGCTTCACCGTGGGCATGGTGGGCGACGGCATAAACGACGCCCCGGCCCTGGCCTCGGCCGACATCGGCTTCGCAATGGGCGCGGCGGGGACGGACGCGGCCATAGAGAGCGCTGACGTGGCGGTGATGGACGACGACCCCGGCAAGATCGCTGATTTCATAAAACTGTCGCGGGCGGCGCACGTCATTTTGCGCCAGAACATCGTCCTGGCTTTGGGGATGAAGTCCGTCTTCCTCATCCTCGCCTTAATGGGCGTGACCAACATGTGGATGGCCGTGTTCGCCGACATCGGAGTGAGCCTCATGGCGGTATTCAATGGGCTAAGGATGCTGGGAAAATGAGATTACGGCCGTGCGGGCGGCGCAATTGCGGCGTCTGAAATGCGAAACGCGCCGGGCGGGGCCAGGCCCCGCCCGGAGCCGCGCTTATTCCCCTGAAGACTCGCCCACTTCGATGAGCTTGATCAGGTTGGTGCTGCCGCTGGTCTGGAGGGGCATGCCGCAGGTGAGGAAAACCTTGTCGCCTTTTTGCGCGATCCCGTTGCGCACCAGCCATTCGCTGGCCAATTGCTCGATCAAGACCATTGAATCGCAGGGCTGGATGAGGGCTGGAATGACCCCCCAGGAGAGATTGAGCTGGCGATAGGTGGTGGGGTCCGAAGTTAGGCCGATGACCGGCGTCGGCTGCCGCAAATGGGAAATCATCCGGGCCGTGGAGCCGCCCATAGTGGCCGCCACGATGGCCTTGGATTGCAAATCCTCGGCCAGGAGCGCCACGGCCCTCGTTATGGCCGCGGAAATGGGATTTAAGACATTGCACTGGGATTCCATCAAATAGGCGCGGTTGTCCATGACCGGTTCGGTCTGGCGCGATATTTTGTCCAGCATGGCCACGGATTCCACCGGATACTGACCCACGGCGGTTTCCTCCGAAAGCATCACCGCGTCGGTGCCGTCCAAAATGGCGTTGGCCACGTCGGTCACTTCGGCCCGGCTGGGCAGGGGATTGGCGGTCATGGAGCCCAGCATCTGGGTGGCGGTGATGACCAGCTTGCCCCGGCATCTGGCCGCGCTGATGAGCTTCTTCTGGGTGACCGGCACCTCCTCTATGGGCATTTCCACGCCCAAATCGCCCCGCGCCACCATGATGCCGTCGGCCACGCTCAAAATGGAGTCGATGGCGGCCACGGCCTGGGGTTTTTCGATCTTGGCTATCAAAAGGGGCGGGCGGCCGCTGCGGTTGATCATCTCCCGCACGGGCATGAGGTCTTTTTCCGTGCGCACGAAGCTCATGGCCACGAAATCCACTCCGGCCTCCAGCCCCGCCGTCAGATCGGCCCGGTCTTTTTCCGTAAAGGCCGGTATGCGCAGATTGCTGTGGGGCAGGTTCACCCCTTTGTGGGAACTTATGGGGCCGCCGACCACGACGCGGCAGGTCAGATATTTTTCGTCCTTTTCCGCAACTTCCAGGGACAGCTTGCCGTCGAACAGAAGCACCTTATCCCCCACGGACACGTCGTCCACTATGTACTGGTAGTTGACGGGCAGGCTGTCGTCAAATTCATCGGCGCCGTAGGAAAGGCGTACGGTGGAGCCAGTCTCCAGAACCCGTTCTTTGATGTTGCCCAGGCGTATTTTGGGGCCGGACAAATCCTGCAGAATGCCCACTTCGTATTTTTTTTCCAGGCTGATCCTTCTGATGGTTTCCACCATAGCCTTGTGTTCCGCGTGGGCGCCGTGGGAGAAGTTGAGCCGGGTCACGTTCAGTCCGGCGTCCATCATGGCGCTCAAAACTTCCGGCGATGACGAAGCTGGTCCGATGGTGGCGACGATCTTGGTTTTTCTGCGTTCCATTTGTTTCCTCCTGGAAAGTGGGATGGGGGGCGGACGCTTTTCTCCGCCGCAAAAATTCGCAGTTTTATAAAATAGCATAAGTAATGGGAAAATGGTATAATAACATATTTAAGAAAGAAGCGCCATGCCTTACCCAAAATATAAAAATGTGGCCATAGTCGGCCTGGCCCGCGACGAAGCGCCCCTGGCCGCATCTTCGGCCGACATTGAAAAACGGCTGGAAGCGGCCATGCGCCGCCTGAAGCTGCCGGCGGGGCTTTTGGCCTCCCTAAGCGGCATAGTGAACCGCAGGCTCTATCCCCCTGATCTCCCCCCCAGCCAGGCCGCCGCCAGGGCGGCGGAAAAGCTTTTGGCGCAACTGGACTTCGACCGGCGAAAAATTGATTTGCTCTATTCCACCTCGGTTTCGCGCGATCACGTCGAACCCTCCACCGCCTCCATCGTCCAGAGCCGCCTATCCCTGGGGAGCCATGTGAAAAGCCTGGACATCGGCAGCGCCTGCCTGGGCTTCATCGACGGCATGGAACTGGCGGCGCTCTCCATCGAGGCGAAAATAAGCCGCCACGCCCTCGTCGTGGCCGGGGAAAACAGCGCGCCCATTTTGGAAACCACCATCGCCAAACTCGCGCGGCCGGCGGCCGACCGCGCCGCCTATTTCCGCAATTTCGCCACCCTCACCTTAGGCTCCGGCGGGGCCGCCATGATTTTGGGGCGAGCGGAAGATTACCCCGACGCGCCCCGCCTCGCCGCCTCGGTCAGTCGCAGCGACGCCCTCTCCAACCACCTCTGCCGGGGCGACCCGGACGGCATGGAAACCGATTCCGCCGCCCTTTTGACCGCCGGGGTGGCCCTGGCTCAAAAGACTTTCGCCGAAGGCGTCCGTGAATGCGGCTGGACGCCATCCTATTTCGACCGCCTCATCTGTCACCAGGTGAGCGCGGCCAACACCCGCAAACTGTGCGAAACTCTGGAACTGGACGAAGATTTGCTGGTGAAGACTTTTCCCGATTACGGCAACATGGGGCCGGTGGCCATTCCCTTCACCTTGGATTTGGCCGTGGAGCGCGGCCTGGTCTCACGCGGCGACCGCCTGGCCCTCATGGGCATAGGTTCGGGATTGTGTTGCGAAATGATGGAAATTATTTGGTGACCGTGTTATATTAAGCAACTTTGAATTGCTTTTCTGGATGAGTGAACAAATAAGTGGATAGGGAACTATGTCCTCGGAATTATTGGCTGAAATAATCAGCACCGGAAGCGAAATGATGCTGGGCCGCCTGGTGGATACGAACAGCGCCTGGCTTTCGGACATTTTAAACGGCGCCGGAATAAAAGTGGCCCGCCACACGGCGGTGGGCGACGATCTGCCCCGCATCGTCCAGGCTTTCCAGGCTGGCTGGCGGGATCACAACATCATCGTGGTCACCGGCGGCCTGGGCCCCACGGAAGACGACCTGACCCGCGAAGCCGCCGCCAGGGCCTTCGGGCTGGAACTCAAATTCCACGAAAATCTGGCCGCCGAACTGCGCGAACACTTCGCCAGGCGCGGCTACACCTTCACGGAAAACAACCTGCGCCAGGTCTGGCTGCCGCGGGGAGCCTTGGCGATTGAAAATCCCAACGGCACGGCCCCCGGCTTCGCCCTTCAGGACGAAACGCATTTCATGGTTTTCCTGCCCGGCGTGCCCCTGGAAATGAAACCCATGACGCTCAACTGGTTTCTGCCTCGCCTCAGGGAAAGCTTCCCCATTGAAAAGGCTTTGGCCAAAACAGTCATCCTGAAAACGGCGGGCCTGGGCGAAAGCTATCTGGACAGCCTCATAGGCGACCTCATAAGTCCGGACAAAAACCCGGAAGTGGGCGTCCTGGCCGCGCCGGACATGGTGCGGGTTCTGGCGACCGCCAGGGGCGCGAACGAAGAGGAACTGGAGGCCGTCCTGGCCCCCACGCTGGCGGAACTGGAAAAGAGGCTGGCCGGGCACGTCTTCGGCTACGGCGAAACCACCCTGCCCCAGGCCGCGGCCGCTCTTCTGAAAGAGAAGAAGCTGGCCCTCTACATCACGGACGCGGCCACCCAGGGCCGCCTCGCCGGTCTTCTCGGTCCGGACGCGGCGCCTGAAAACTGGGCCGGCGCCTTTACGGGCGCGATTTCAGCCGACAGCCCTCCCGCATCATTTCCGTCCCCCCCCAAGGGCGATCTGATCCATCTGACCGCCGCCGCCAGGCCGGACCCGGAGGCCGCGCCGCCGGAAGAAGGCCAGATCGCGCTCATCATTGAAAGCCGCGTGCAAAGCGAAAAAATCAACGGCGGTCAGGCCCTTGTTCGCCAGTTCCGGGTGGGCGGGGCTCAAGGCCGCGCCCTGGCCAGGGCCGCCTCCTTGAGCGCCTTTCATCTCTGGCAGGTTCTGCGCGACTTTTGCTGATAGGCCCGCAACGGCGAGCCGGGCGCCCAATGAACGGAAGCATGGCGGCGGCGGAGACGGAAAAGGCGAAAAACTGAAATAAAAACCTTGCATTTTTTCACGCAATGGTATACATTGTGTCTTCGTTACACGGGCGGTTAACTCAGCGGCTAGAGTGCCATCCTCACACGGTGGAAGTCGGAGGTTCGAATCCTCTACCGCCCACCATCGATCTTGCAACGTCTCATATAGTCCCGGAAGCCTTTAAAAACAAAGACTTCCGGGATTTTCTTTGTCTCATATTGTCCAGTGGCGCACCTTGACATCTCATAATTTGCCTGATAGGCCTAATCTGAAGCGTCGCGGGCCGGGTGGATATCGTGACCGTGGCCGTGGCCGAGGGCAAAATAATCCCCAGCGGCAAAGTGAAATAAATTCAGCCCTTCGACAGGGGCGTGGTGAGCCGCATTCTAGTGAGCGAAGGCCAGTTGGTGGAGGAGGGGGAACCGCTCATAGAGCTTGGCAACACCCAGACCACGGCCGAAGAATTTCGTCTGACCGCTGAGGGCAAATTCACGGAGGAAAAACTCCTGCGGCGGCAAATCATGGCCGGCCTTTTGTGGCCGGGCGCGGCTACGATGGAAGACGAGGAGATCCAGCATCATCCAAGCCTGGACGGCAAATGGGAGGAAGGCCGCCAGCTTTTGGAGGAATACCGCAGCATACGCGCTCAATGGAAGACCCTGGAATCCCAACTGGAGGAAAGGCGGGCGGAATGGGCCGCGTCGCAGGAAATAATCAAGCAGCTGACCGCACCCCGCCCCTGGTGGAGCAGCGTCTTGCGGCAGTTCCACGGCCTGGAATCGGAAAAGGCCAGATCGAGGCAACTGACGGCGGCCATAACCTCAATGGAAAAAACAGATAGAGGCCCAAAAGGCCCAGAGCCTGTCCGACATTTAGGACTTGTTCGTAAATAAGGGATTTTGTTCTCTGGCGAGGCGCGAGCTCTTTTTAAGCGCAGGAATATTGGACATATTTCGAGCATTAAAAAGTG
>QMCE01001866.1_pt1 | contig 11650 bp, 9 predicted proteins | sample 1821851 | NCBI WGS metagenome assembly QMCE01 (sample SAMN09453174, study PRJNA476694) | Termite gut metagenome, whole genome shotgun sequencing project. | isolation source: worker | host: Odontotermes sp. | place: South Africa:Pretoria | collected 2016-01-28
TTTTGAGGCTTATATAGCATATAGGTGAAAAATCCGTTTGCAAAAGCCGCCGGCAATATCGGTTTTACAGGCAAATAAATAACTCAGACAGAACCTAAGACGCATGTCGGGGGACGTGTCATGAAACACAGGGGAATATCGGCCATCCTGCTCATGCTGCCGCTTCTGGCGCTGGCCCAGGGATGCGCGAACACCTACGAGCGGAACCACATGGCGGCGAACAGCGATGCGCGGAAACGCCTCGTCATCGCCGTCATGCCGTTCCAGGGCGTGTCGGAATCGCCCGGCTCCGGGCTTATCGTCGCCGACGTGCTGGCGAACGAACTCTACGCCCTCGGCGGCAATGTCCTCATCACCCCGGAAGTGATCGCGGCCCGCGCCGCGCCGCGCGAAGGGGAGGTGCTCTCGCCGGAGGAGACGGGGAAGATGGTGGGCGCGCGCTATATCGTCACCGGCCGGGTCACGGAATACACCTACAAGTCCGGCGTGGGCGAGCAGCCGGCCGTGGGCGTCACCGCCCGCCTCATCGAAAGCGCCACCGGGCGCGTGCTGTGGAGCGCCACCCGGGCCAGGACCGGCAGCGCCGCCTGGTTCCAGGAGGACAGCCTGGGCCTGCTCACCTCGCGCATCTGCCGCGACCTGGCCCTGTCCCTCAAGGGATCCGCCGATTCCTACGGCTATGGCGTCCGCGAGGACGAATTCACCGCCGCCGCCTACCCCGCCGTCAAGGACGCGCCGAAGGCCGGGACGGACGGCAAGGCGGCGGAGCCGCCCGCCGGCGGCGCGCGGAACGCTCCCGCCGGATCCGCCGCGTCGGCGCCGGTGGCGCGATCCCGCGTCGCCGTCCCGGGCGGGCGGCCGGCCGCGCCCGGGAACAGGGCGGGGGAGTCCGCCGTCCTGTTTTGACGCGGACGTTATGCCGCAATCGCAGTCACTGGGGAAGAGCAATGGCCGGCTTGGTGGTGGTGGCGACAGACATACCGTGGGCGGACGCGCTGTGCCGTCTGTTCCGCGCGCACGGCTTCGCCGCCGAAATCCGCGACGGCTGGGAGGACAGCCAGGACGACCCCACCGTCGCCATCATCCTTTCCCTGCAAAGCTGGGACGAACCCGTCCACGTCAGGGCGAAGATCCTCCGCGACGCCGGCTTCAAGGGCGTTCTCATGGTGCTCGGGCGCATCCAGCCGGACCTGGGCGAACGCCAGCGCCTGTCGGAAAGCGGGGCCTGGTTCCTGCCCGCGTTTTCCGGCCCGGAGGATGTGGTGTCGCGCGTCAGGATGCTGTGCTGAACGCTTGGAGAAGCGGGGCTATCGGTGAAATCCATCAACAGAAGCCTTATTCTTGAATGCGTCGTGTTCGCCGCCCTGGCGACGGGGCTGAACCTGTACGTGTTCCCCGGCAGCATGATCGGCTGGAACCCCAGCCCGCTGTGGATAATGGTCCTGATCATCGCCATGCGCCACGGCTCGCCCGCCGGCCTCGTCGGGGGCTGCCTGGCGGCGGCGCTGCACCTGTGGGAGCTGACGCGCGGCGGCCACGCCTTCGAGGAGCTGATCCACCGCGAACCGGAGATGCTCATCGTCCCCGTGCTCTACATCTTCATCGGCATGTATCTGGGCGAGACGCGCGAACGCCTCGCCCGCCGCGGCGATTTCTTCAAGGACACGGTGGACGAGCTGAACCGCAAGCTCGACGCCAACGAAATCAAGCGCCTCAACCTCGAACGCTCCCGCCTCGACATGGAGAAACGCATCGCCGGACAGGCCGACACCCTGCTTGGCGTCTACCACAACCTGAACCGCCTGGACGAGGCCCGCTCCGAGGACGAACTCTGGCAGACCCTAGCCGACATCGTCTGCTCCGGGATGCGGGCCGAGGCGGCCGGCGTGTGGCGTCTGTCGCCGCCGGCGCTCCTCGCCGTCGTCGGCGCCCTGCCCGAGACCCCGCCGGCCCTGACCGCCCTGGCCGCGCGCAGGCGCGGCGTCGCCACCGTCGGCGACTGGGTCTCCGGCGGACACGAGGGAGAGGCGGCGGCCGACATCGCCGGCGTCCTCTCGGACGCGTCCGGCGCCGCCGTCGCGCTGGCCGTCCTCGGCATGGAGTTCGGCCAGCTCAACCGCAATTCGGCCATTTATTTTGAACTGGTGCTGCGGCGGGCGCAGGTGGTGATAAGCGATCTCGGCCGGCTGGAAAGCCTGCGCCGGATCAGCATCAGCGACCCCGATCTCGGCCTGACCAGCGAAAACTATCTCAAAACCCGCATCCACGAGCAGGCCCTGCTCGCCCGGCGGCACAAAACCTCCCTCTGCCTCCTCAGTTGCGCCAACGCCGGCCCGGCCGACGCCGCTCTCTCCGAGCGCCTCCTCATCGTCCTCGCCTGCGCCATCCGCTCCGCCATCCGCGCCAGCGACGGCGTCGCCTGGTTCGCGGGGCCGGGCGCGTTCGTCATCATGCTCCCGCAGTGCGATCAGGCCGGCGCGGCCGTCGTCATCCGGAATGTGGCGGCCAACCTCGACATGCTCCGGCTGAACGACGACGCCGGCAATCCGCTGTTCACCCTGCGCTGGCGCTCCGCGATGCCCGGCGACGCGATGGACGACGACGCCATGTACGCGAGCCTGTTCACCGCTCCCGCTCCGGAAGAGCCGGTCGCCGTCCCGGCGGAGGAACTGCCGCCATGAAGCGCATCCTGCTCCTGTTCTGCCTTTCCGCCGCCGCCGGCTGCTTCGGCCTCGTCCGGCTCCTGGCGGGCGACTTCCCCGTCGCCGCCGCCGGCCACGCCGCGTCCGCCGCGCTCGGAGGCTGGGCCGCGGTCCTGTCCGACAACCGCCGCCTCGGCCGCCACGTCTTCCAGGCCGCGCTCGCCTGTTCGCTCCCGTTTTTCGGCGGGATGACCGCTTGCGTGCTGTCCGAAGCGGTCAAGCGCAAGCAGACCGGCTCCCTCGCCGACGAATTCGCCGTCTATCTGAACGACGCTGCCAGCTTCCGCGAGAGCGTGCCCGTCGGCGACATGGAGGCGCCGCCGCAGGAGCATCTGGCGCCCCTCTACGACATTCTGGCGGGAAACGCCACCGAGGCGGAGCAGCGCATCGCGGTGGAGAATCTGGTCAGCATGGAGACGCCGGCGGCGATGGATATCCTCCGCCGCGTGGTCGAGACCAACAAGGGCGAGGGGCGCTTTTTCGCCATGACCGCCCTCGGGCAAATGGAGGAAAAGCTTCTCGCCCGGCTCCAGCGCCAGGAGGAGGCCATCGCCTCCGGCCGCGACGCCGGCGTGCGGCCGCTCCTGGAAGCGGCCGGCACCTACATCGATTTCGTGTACTACCGCATCGCCCAGGACGCGCGGCGGTTCGACTATCTCCGCCGCGCGGCGGAGCTTCTGGAAGCGGCGCTGGAAAAGGAGGACTGCCCCGATTCCGTCCTCCTCACCCTGGGCCGGGCGCATCTCCTGTCCTACGACGGCGACGCGGCCCTGGCGCGGTTCAACGACTATCTGGCCCTGTACCCGGGGAACGCCGTCGGCCTCATCTGGCGGGCCGAAGCGTGGCACCTCCTGGGCGATTTTTCCCGCGTCCAGGACGACTGCCGCGCGGCGCGGCGCCAGGGGGACATCCCCGCCGGCATCCGCTCCAGCGTCCTCTTCTGGCTGGGCGACGGGGAAGAGGAGGAGGACGACGGGGCGGCGGCGGTGGAGGCGGTGGAGGCCGGGGAGGCGGACGCTTCCGCTCCGGCGGGCGGCGGGGGGAGGATGCCGGCATGAAGGGAAGATTCGTCGAATTCGTCCGCAATCTCCGCGATCCGGTGCGGGCGCGGCGGCAGGAGAAGATCCGCGAGGTCGAGCTGACCTGGAGCGACCACGATCTCAGCAATTTCCGCGTCTTCGCCCTCGGCCTCCAGCCGGCGGAAATGGCCGACGTCTGCTACGCCCTCTCCGACGGCAGCGCCATCCCCCTGCTGGAGCTCCTCGTCGACTACGCCCCGGTCAACGACGAACTCATGGCCATCGCCTTCCAGTCGCTGGAAAAGACGCCGATGTCGGCCAGGCTGTTCCTGGCCGATCGTCTTCTCGCCTCGCCCCGCGAGCCGGTCCGCGCCGGAGCCTGCAAGATGCTCTCCGGCGCGGTCGCGGCCGCCGGCAAGCTGGAGAGCGCCCTGGGCGACGACAGCGAGCTCGTCGTCGCCGCCGCCATCCGCTCCCTCGTCGCCATCGGCTACGCCGGCGCCGACAAGCGCCTGCTGCCGCATGTGCTGGCCGGGTCGGTCGAACTCCGCTCCCTGGCGATGGACGCCCTGATGAAGCTGAACCCCGCCTCGTGGGCGCTGGAGCGCGAGGCGCTGCGGATGCTGGCCGCGCCGGACGAGGAGCCGGCAATCAGGAAAAAATCCGCCCAGGCCCTCGCCGCCATGCGCAGCGCCGACGGCTGCCGGGCGTTGACCGGGATGCTGAACGATCAAGGCGCGCCGGAGGACATGCGCCTCGCCGCCGCCCAGGCGCTGGGCGCCTATTCCGATCCGAGCGTGGCCCAGGCGCTGCTCGCGACCGTCGAGGGCGACGCGTTTCTCCTGGCGAAGGCCGCCATGCGCTCCCTCGCCGCGATGGATCCGGGCGTGACCATTCCCGTATGCGGCGAATGCCTGCGGGGGGGAAGCCAGGCGCGGGCGCTGGCGGCGGCGGAACTCGCGGGCCTCCTGGCCAGCCCCGACGCCGTCACCCTGCTCCGCGAGCGCCTGGACGAGGAGCGGCGCCTCCCCGTCGTCGCGGCGCTGGCCGAGGCGCTGGGAAAGAGCGGGGGCTCCGGCGCTCCGGAGGTGTGGGACGCGCTCAGGCGCAAACTGCGGACGACGCCGGAGGCGGCCGTTCCCCTGACCGCCGCCCTCGCCGACTGCGCCGGCGCGGACAGGCTGGACGATTTCGCCGCGCTCATCGACGAATTGCCGGAGGGGGGCGCGGCGGAGCTGGCGCTCCGGCGCCTCGCGGCGTTTTGCCGGACGACGGCCCCGACGCCGGCGCTGCTCCGCCGCGCCCTGGCGATTCTGGACTCTCCCAGCCATATCCTGCGCGTGTCGGCGGTGGAGATTCTCGCCTACTCCGGCGACGCGGCGCTCCGCAAGCCGGTGCTGACCGAAATGGCCGGGTTCGGGAAGAATTTCCCCACCCGGCGTCTCCTGCGGGTCATGCTGAAGAACTCGGACGGCGAATTGGCGACCTTGTTCGAGGGATTGGGGCGGGGCGCGTCGGTGCTGGTGCCGGAGGCGGCGGCGGAGGCGGACGCGATGGGGCCGGGCGGCGAGGACTTCTTCCGGACGCTCGCCGCGTGGGTGAGGCTGGACGCGCTCCGCGCCCGGGAGGGCCTGGCGGCGGCGGCGATTCTCGATCCGGCGCAGTTGACCGCGGCCATGCGCGGATCGGCCGACGGCGTGTTCCTGCTGGAGGCGTGGGCCGGGCTGCCGCCGCAGGAGCGTCTGCGGAATAACCCCGATCTCGACTATCTGTTCGCGTCGTGCGACATTCCCGATCGCCTGCTGGCGCTGGAAATTCTCGACCGGCTGCCGGAGGAGCGCCACCTGCGCCCGGTCGCCATGCTGGCTTTCGGCGAGCGCGCGCCGGACGTGAAGACCGCCGCCGCCGGGCTGGTCCGGAAGCTCCTCCTCGCCGCGCCGGGAGCGGGAGGAGGGGGCCGATGAGCGCCGACGTCTGCATCATCACCGAGGGAACCTATCCCTACGTCATGGGCGGGGTGTCGACCTGGATCGCCCAGCTTCTCGATTCCATGCGCCATCTCCGCTTTTCCATCCTCCACATCGGCGCCAGTTCGGTGGTGGCGCGGGAGGTGAAGTACAAGTTCCCGGCGAATCTGGAGGGCGTCCACGACGTCTTCCTCTTCGATTTTCCCACCCCCGGGCGCGGACGGGAGGCGCTGACGCGGGAGGTGCTCACGCCGGACGAGCGGCGGGCGGTCTACGATTTCTACCTCGGCCTCACCTCCGGCCGCGCCGTGGAGACGAACGCCGTCTCCCGCATTCTCGGCCGTTTCCGCACCGACGAGGAATTCGTCGAGGCGATGGCCCACAGCGCAAGCATTTGGGAGGTGATCACCGACATCTACAACGCCGCCGCGCCGGAGGGGTTGAGCTTTCTCGACTTCTTCTGGACCATCCGCTCGCTGTTCCTGCCGATCATGAACGTCATGCGGATGCCCATTCCCCGCGCCCGCGTCTACCACGCCGCCTGCACCGGCTACGCCGGGCTTCTGGGCGTCCGGGCGGCGCGGGAGACGGGACGGCCCTTCCTCCTCACCGAGCACGGCATCTACTCCCGCGAGCGCCGCATCGAACTCTCGCGCATCGACTGGCTCTCCACCTCCGGCGCCGCCAAGTTCACCCAGCTTGAGCGCTCGCGGAACTGGTTCCGCGAATGGTGGATACGCCTCTTCCAGTCGCTCAGTTGCACCGCCTACGACGAATCCAGCCGCATCGTCTCCCTCTATCAGGGAAACAAGGACACCCAGGTGCGCGAGGGTGCCCGCGCCGACAATATCGATCTCATCCCGAACGGCATCATCGTCGACCGTTTCCTGGGCCTGCCCCGCGCCGTCAGGAAACCCGGGGAGGTCCTCCGCATCGGCTTCGTCGGCCGCGTCGCCAGCATCAAGGACGTGAAGACGCTCCTCCGCGCGATGGGCATTCTGAAGGCGCGGCGGGTGGCGTTTTTCATGAAAATCGTCGGGCCTATGGACGAGGAGCCGGAATACACGGCGGAGTGCCTGGAACTGGCGGAGAAGCTGGGGTTGCTGGAGCATGTCGTCTTCACCGGCCCCAACCGCGACCTGCCCAAAGTGTACGGCGAGATGGACGTGGTGCTCCTGACCAGCGTGAGCGAGGGCTTCCCCTTCGTCATCCTTGAGGCCAACTGCGCCGGCGCGCCCGTCGTCGCCACCGACGTCGGCGCCTGCCGCAACATCATGAGCGGGATGGACAAGGAGGACGCGGCGCTCGGCCCCAGCGGCCTCATCACCCCGGTGAACTCCCCCGAGGAGACGGCGAAGGCGCTTGAGCGCTACGCCAATAATCCGGAACTGCTCTACCGCCACGGCATGGCCGGCCGCGAGAGGGCGCGGCGCTATTACGATCTCCGCCGCGTCATGGCGCAGTACCAGGAACTGTACGAGACCTACATGTACGCCGCCAACAGCGCGGCGGGAGAGGGCGAATCATGGCCGGCATCGGCTTCAGGCTGCAAAAGCTCCTGAACTCAAACAACTACAGTTCGCTCGCCGCCGCCTACGGCTACTCCGCCGTGGTCTCCTCCGGGCCGTGGATGATGTCCATGGCCAGCCTGGTGCTCATCGGCTTCTTCCTCTCGGCCGACAACGCCCTGTTTCCCGGCGACATGGCCGTCGCGGCGCAGTTCCGCATCGTCACCACCTACGCCTACGCCGGGTCGCTCCTGCTCGGGGGGCTGTTCCACCTGAGCGTCTCCCGCTACATTTCCGATCTGCTCTACGGCGCCAGGATGGAGGAGGTGCTTCCCTGCTTCATGCGCACCGCCGGCGTGCTGCTGATCGCGGGGCTGGTCGCGTCCGGGACGTGGTTTTTCCTCTCCGGGCTGGAGCCGGCGCGGGCGACGGCGGCGGTGCTGCTGTTCCAGAGCCTGTCCGTCACCTGGCTGGCGATGGTGTTTCTCTCGGCGGCGAAGGGGTACGAGCTCATCGCCTGGGGCTTCTTCGGCTGCAACGCCCTGGGGGTGGGGCTGACGCTGTGGGGCTACGGCCTCCTCGGCCCGGACGGCGCGTTGTGGGGCTACGCCCTGGGGCAATTCCTGCTGGCGGCGTGGCTCGCCTTCCGCATCATCCGCGAATTCCCCTCCTACAGCCCGGAGACGAACGAGCCGCTGCGCTTTCTCGCCGACAACCGGCATCTCGTCGGCGTCGGCTTCGTCTTCAACCTTGGCATCTGGGTGGACAAGTTCATCCTCTGGTACAGCCCCCTCAGCAGCAAGGTCTTCGGGCTTTTTCACTGCGCCGAGGTCTACGACACCTGCCTCTTCTTCTCCTACCTGACGGTGGTGCCGGCGATGGCGCTGTTCCTCATCCGCGTCGAAACGTCCTTCTACCGCGCCTACAGCGTCTATTTCAACGCCGTCACCTGCGGCGGCGACTTGTCCGCCATCACCGAAGGCAAGGAGCGCATCCGCGCCAACGTGTGGCTCTCCGCCAGCCGCCTGGCGAAATCCCAGGGCGGCCTGACCCTGTGCCTGATTTTCGCCGCGCCCCTTCTCGCGCCCTACCTGGGCATCGGCGGCGTCAACGTGCCGACGCTCCGGCTGGCGCTCCTGGCGGCGTTCCTGCAGAGCCTCCTGCTGTTCATGATGATCTTCTTCCTCTACTTCGACTGGCAGCGCCACGCCATGATGCTCGCGCTCCTGTTCGTCACGGCGAACGCGGCGTTCACGTCCGTCACCGTCGTCGTCGGCCGGGAGTATCAGGGGATGGGGTATCTTTTCGCGCTGCTCCTGTCGCTGTTGGCCGGCGCGTACTGGTTCCACGCCGGCATGGAGCGGCTGGAGTTCGAGACCTTCGCCAAGCAGGTGGAGCGGCGGTGAGCTTCGCGGAAATTCAGAACAGCATGGCCCGGATCGCCGCCATGTCCAGGGACCGCCGGAGGGCGTCCGCCAGCTTGTCGTACTGCTCTTCCTTGTAGGCGCGGATGTCGGGGGCGGCGACGTCGTCCAGGGACAGCCCCTTTCTCGCCAGGAGCGCCCGCGCCAGCCGGTCCGGAATGTCCCCGCTGTCGAACAGGCCGTGGACGTAGCTGCCGAGAACGTTCCCCGCCGCCGCGCCGTCCTCCTTTGCCGCCGGCTCCTGACCGCCGTCGTCACGCAGCAGCGCGAACGGCTGGGCCGGCCGCCCGACGGCGGTCGTCCCCATGTGGATCTCGTAGCCTTCAAACGCCGCTCCGTCCAGACAGGCGAACAACCCCTCCAGCGGGCGGACGCTTCCCGTGACGCGCGTGCGCACCTTGTCGCCGCCGAAGCGGGTGGCGAGGGGCAGGAGCTCCATCCCCCGCATGGCGCCGCCGTGTTCGTGGCCCTCCGGGTCGTCGAGGCGCTCGCCCAGCATCTGGTAGCCGCCGCAGACGCCGATGATCGGCGTGCCGGAGGCGGCCAGTTTCTTGACCGCGGCCTCCAGGCCGTTTTGCCGCAGCCATTCGAGATCGCTCATGGTGTTTTTGCTGCCGGGGACGATGACGAGATCGGGATGCCCAAGGTCTCGGGCCTTCGCGACATAGCGCAGGCCGAAGGCCGGGTGGCGTCCCAGGGCGGCGAAGTCGGTGAAGTTGGCGATGCGGGGGAGGCGGAGGACGGCTGCGTCCAGCGGCCGGCCTTCGCGCCGGGCGGCGAAGCGGTCGCTCACGCTGTCCTCGTCGTCCAGGTCCAGGTCGAGCCAGGGGACGACGCCGACGACCGGTATGCCGGTCAGATCCTCAAGCTGGCGCAGGCCGGGGCGGAGAATAGCCTCGTCGCCCCGGAACTTGTTGACGACGAACCCCTTCACCCGCCGCCGCTCCTCCTCCGGCAGCAGCATGACCGTGCCGTAGAGGCTGGCGAAGACGCCGCCCCGGTCGATGTCGCCCACCAGGAGGACGGGCGCGTCGGCGATGGCGGCCATGCCCATGTTGACGAAATCGTGTTCCCGCAGATTGATCTCCGCCGGGCTGCCGGCGCCTTCGATGACGACGACCTCGTATTGCGCCGCGAGGGCGGCGTAGGCGGCGCGGACGGCGGGGAGGAACTCCGCCTTGCGGGCGTGGTAGGCGTCGGCCCGCATGTTCCCCGCCACCCGGCCCTCCACGATGACCTGGCTCACCGCGTCGCCGGTCGGCTTCAGGAGAATGGGGTTCATCAGGACGCTCGGCTCGACTCCCGCCGCCTCGGCCTGCGCCACCTGCGCCCGTCCCATTTCCAACCCTTCGCGGGTGATGAAGGAATTCAAGGCCATGTTCTGGCTTTTGAAGGGCGCGACGGAGAGGCCGTCCTGGCGGAAGACGCGGCACAGCCCGGCGACGGTGAGGCTTTTCCCGGCGCTGGAGGCGGTGCCCTGGATCATGAGTGGACGGGCCATATGGGTATCCTCAGAAAGCGCTCTGCCCCCGCTTCGCCAGGCAATGCGCGTTCGCCATCGCCACCCCGGACAGCATGGCCCCGACGATGCCGTGGAAGCCCTGATCCGCGCCGATCAGGAACAGGTTGCCGCAGCCGGTTCGGCCGCTCCGGCGTTTCACCGGGCTGCCGTACAGGGCGCCCTCGGCGTGGCCGGTGAAGCGCTCCAGCGTCAACGGCGTGAACACGTCGGCGAACGGCCCGTAGCGCCCCGCCCCCGCATGAAGCGCGTTCACCGCCGCCCCGAGCCGCCCCAGCGCCTCCGCCATCCCTTCCCCGGTCCGGACCTTCGCCGCCGCGTACTCCTCTCCCGAGAGCGCCCGCCACGCCGGATACGACGCCAGTTGCGTCACCTTGACGATGTTCTCGTCCACCCCGGCGTAGTTCCCCGGCGCGCACGCCACCCCGTTCGACGCCTCCACCAGCCCCTCCGGCCGGCGGAACGCCAACGCGTCGGCGAACGAATAAAACACCGTCGTGTCCGCCAGCCCTATTTCCGCCGCCGGCCGGTCCAGCGGCAGGATCCCCTCAGCGATGCTGATTTCCCCGGCCGGAAGGTCCGCCAGCGCCGCGCCGCCCGCCGCGCCCGCCAGCATCCCCGTCTCACGGCCGCCGGCGGACGAGAAAAACAGATCGCCCCGTATCGCCTCGCCGCTGTCCGTCACCGCCGCGACCACCCGGCCGTCCGCGATCTCCAGCCGCGCCACCCGGCAGCCGAGGCGGACCTCGCCCCCGTCCTCGCGGAAACGCGCGAGGAGCCGCTCCCACAGCGGCCGCATCCCGCCGGCGGGCCAGGCGAAACCGGTCTCGAAAATGCACTTCCACACCACGCAAAACAGCAGCCAGTCCATGTCCGGCCGCGTGCGCTCAGCGTCCCGCCCGTCGCCGACGCCGCCCGGGTTGCCGTAAAACATCACCGGGCACAGCAGCATTTCTGTCAACAGCGGATCGGCGATGAAGCGGGCGAGCATATCGCGGGCGGAGGAGCGGGCGTCGGTGATTTCGCCTTCGTCGGTGGCGGCGACGCGGGCGCGGAAACGGTCGAAGCCGTCGATTTCGGCCGGGAACCGCGCCGCGATCTCCTGCCGGATCAGCTCCGGATCGTTGGAAAAGGCGAGGGAGGCGCCGGGGAAGCGGATGCTGGAGCGGCCCTGCGGGCGCAGGTCGAGGTCGGAGGGTTTTATCCGCAACTGCCGGAAGAGCTTGCCCAACATGCCGCCCCGGCCGGACGCGGCGTAATTGGTCACGGCGTGCAGCCCGGAGGAGATTTCGCGGCCGTTCACGAAATGCCACGAATTCAGCCCCCCCGGCCGGGTGTGGGCGTCGACCAGGCACACCTTGACCCCGAAATGACCGAGCCGGGCCGCGGCGGCAATCCCCGACGGCCCGGCCCCGATAATCACTGCATCGTAGGTCATGCTATGCCTTCTGGTGATCCCTGATATAGCCGATGGTGGAGTTGAGGGTGGCGAGCTTGGGGTAGTCGGGCTC
>QMCE01002750.1_pt1 | contig 11649 bp, 7 predicted proteins | sample 1821851 | NCBI WGS metagenome assembly QMCE01 (sample SAMN09453174, study PRJNA476694) | Termite gut metagenome, whole genome shotgun sequencing project. | isolation source: worker | host: Odontotermes sp. | place: South Africa:Pretoria | collected 2016-01-28
CAAACAAGCCGGATCATGATCCGGCTTGTTTGATAATACTATTTCCTCTTTTTCTTGGGAGGCTGATTTTTGGTGGCCTGGGGTTTGGGGTTATTTACGCGCCCCGACCCGCCCTGAAGTTGCTGTTGGCGCTGCTGTTGCTGGTGGAGGGCTTCCTCGTAGCGGGCTTGCCATTTGCTCTTCTTTTTCGGCTGGCTGTCGGCTTTGGCGGCATTGGCCTTAAGTTTCGCGTGAAGTTTATCCTCGTTGACGAAATAACGGAATCCGGTCATCTGCGCGATGGTGAACAGCTGCGAAAGCATATAATAATAGGTAAGGCCGCTGGCGTAGCCATTGAACCAGCAGAGCATCATTACGGGCATGAAATAAACCATCATGAACTTCATGCCGGCCATCTGCGGCTGCCCGGTCGAGGCCGTCTGCTGGTAGTTGATCTTTGAATAGAAGAACAATGCCAGAACCATGAGCAGTGTGAATAAACTGATATGCGAGCCGTAAAGCGGAATGTTGAACGGAAGCTCGAGAACGCTGTCGTAAGCCGACAGATCCTCCGCCCACAGGAAACTCTGTCCGCGCAGATCTATCGAGGCGGGGAAGAAGCGGAACATGGCGATAAGTATCGGGAACTGGATCAGCATGGGCAGACATCCTCCCATCGGGCTCGCTCCGGCTTTCTTGTAGAGCGCCATGGTAGCCTGCTGTTTCTTCATGGCATCCGCCTTGTCGGGGTAGCGGGCGTTTATCTCCTCTATATCCGGCTTGAGTACCCTCATCTTCGCGCTCGACATATAGGATTTATAGGTCAGCGGGAGAATAATGAGCTTTATCATTATCGTAAGGATGAGGATTATGATGCCGTAGCTCGATATGTATTTGCTAAGCCAGTTGAATATGGGAATGACAAACCCCGTATTGATCCAGCCCAGCCACGATCCACCCAGGGGTATGACCTTCTCCATCCGCAGGTCGTACTGCTTCATGACCTTGTAGTCGTTGGGGCCGAAGTAGAACTGGAAGTCATACACATTCTGCTGGGGATAGAACGGCACGGAGAGAGTCGCAGCAAAATCCTTCACCACGCCCTGGTCGGGCTTGTAGGTCTGGAAGCCGAATTCGGCGTCGGAGAAACTCTCCGGAGCGATGAATACCGTCGAGAAGAACTGCTGCTTGAAACTGAGCCAGTTGAGCTTGGTCTTGACATTATCGTTCTTCGCTCCTTCCGATACCGTCAACTGCTCTATACTCTTCGCATCGGGGTAACGGTAGGCCACCGTGGTGTAGTTGTTCTCGTTCTTGAAGCCCTTTTCGTTCTGCAGCGTGGTAGCCGTCCAATTGAACCTCAGGTCGGTGAGGCTGGAGGTGAGGGAGCCCATTCCCACGAAATTAATGTCGAAATCGACCATATACTCGCCCGGGCGCAGGGTGTAAACATACTCCACATAAGCGCCGCTCTCGTCGTCAACCGGCAGGCGCATCGAGAGGCTCTTGCTTTCCTCGCCGTCGCCGAGAATAATAGTACGAGGCTGCTCCGTGGTGAACAGATACTCGGATGTGTTGATCTGCGCATAGTTATATGTCCTGCGTATGAAGAACTCCATATCGAATTCGGCCGATCCTTCCTTGTAGAGCCTTAGCGGGTCGCCGTTGCCGTCCTTGGCGTAACGCTTGTAATCCTTCAGTTCCACGTTGGACACCTGGGCTCCGCGGGAGGAGACGAAGACCTTCATCACGTCGTTCTCGATCATATACAAAGCCTCCTCGCCAGTCTGGGCGTCGACCAGCGTCTGCCCCAGATTGGCTACTTTCAGGGTTTCGCCCTCTAATGCGGCCTGTTTCTGCTGCTCCTCGTACCGCGCACGCGCCTCGAGTTCTTCTTCCTGCGACGGAACCACGTATTTCTCAGGATAGAGAGCCCTGTCTATCGAATCTTTGACGAATGCCTCGCGCCTCTGTTGTTCTTGTATTTCTCTTCTTTTCTTATCCTGCTGGGAATTGTAGAATGTAAATCCGAAAAGGATCGCGCCCACAATGAGCAGGCCTATGACTGTTTTTTTATCCATTCTGAATAGTTAATGACTTATACCTAACGGCATAAAATTGAGTTTCAGTTTATTGATTTTTCATTTTACATTATCGTGTACCAAAGCCGCCGCCACGAACGCTTTGAATAGCGGGTGCGGATGACTCACAGTGCTTTTATATTCCGGATGGTATTGCACCCCCACGAACCACGGGTGGTCTTTCAGTTCGACCGCCTCCACAAGTCCCGTTTCGGGATTGATCCCCACCGGCTGCATACCGGCCGCCGCATAACGGTCGAAATAGGCGTTGTTGAATTCATAGCGATGCCTGTGGCGTTCGTGAACGAGACCTGTCTTATAGGCGTCGTAAAGTTTCGACGGCTCCGTTATTCTGCACGGGTAAGCCCCGAGCCTCATCGTACCGCCCTTATCAGTCACGCCTTTCTGACCCTCCATCAAGTCTATAACGGGGTTGGCCGTGCGCCTCATCTCCGACGAATCGGCATCGGAGAGTCCCAGCACATTGCGGGCGAACTCTATCACCGCGCACTGCATTCCGAGACATATACCCATGAACGGTATGTTGTTCTCCCTGGCGAACTTCACGGCCTCTATCTTGCCATCTATGCCGCGGTTGCCGAATCCGGGAGCTACGAGTATGCCGCTCATCCGTCCCAGCAGGCCGGCTACGGTCTTGTCCGTCACAAGTTCCGAATTCACATACGTCAGGTTCACGTGCACATGATTGGCGGCACCGGCATGAACGAACGCTTCGACTATGGATTTGTAGGCGTCGGGCAATTCGGTGTATTTACCCACCAGGGCGATATCTACGCTGCGGTCGTAATTCTTCACCTTGCGGACGAATTCCTCCCACTCTCCCATGTCTGGTTCCTTGTCGTGGGACAGGTCGAGTTTTTCGAGGATCACTTCGTCGAGGTGCTGTTCGCGCATTTTCAGCGGCACTTCGTAGATGGTCTTCACATCGATGGACTGCACCACCGCCCTCGGATCGACATTGCAGAACAGGGCTACCTTGCGTCTTATCTCCTCATTGAGGTCTCTCTCAGTACGCAGTACGAGCGCATCGGGCTGAAGACCGTTCTCGAGCATTATCTTCACCGAATGCTGGGTGGGCTTAGTTTTAAGTTCGCCCGACGCCGACAGGTAAGGGATCAGGGTGAGGTGTACGATAGCCGTATTCCTGTATCCCAATTCATAGCGAAGCTGGCGCACGGCCTCTATGTATGGAAGCGATTCTATATCGCCGACGGTACCACCTATCTCGGTAATGATCACATCGTACTCCTTCTTGTTGCCCAAAAGCTGGATGCGTCTCTTGATCTCGTCTGTGATATGCGGTATCACCTGCACGGTCTTGCCGAGGAAGTCGCCCCTGCGCTCCTTGTTGATCACCGTTTGGTATATCTTGCCCGTCGTGACGTTATTGGCTTTAGAGGTGAGTATCGACGTGAAACGTTCGTAGTGTCCCAGGTCGAGGTCGGTCTCAGCTCCATCTTCCGTGACGTAACACTCGCCGTGTTCGTAAGGATTGAGCGTACCGGGGTCGACGTTGATATAGGGGTCGAGCTTCTGTATGGTCACCGAGTACCCGCGTGCCTGCAACAGGCGCGCTACAGACGACGCAATGATACCTTTACCCAGCGAGGAGGCCACGCCTCCGGTTACGAACAAATATTTAGGTTTAATTCTTTTTTCAGATGACATGACTCTATCCTCCGGTCTATTCCTGTTGTGAATCTATAAGTTTGATCTTCTCTATGGTTTCGGTTATCTCACGTTTGGCCCTCTCTATCTTGTCCTGCACATCCCTTATCATGGCTTCGGCATTCTTGGACTTCGAGAAGAAACCGATATTGTTCTCAAGGAGGGTGACATCCGATTCCAGTTGTTTCACCCTGTTGTAGAGCCTGTCGCGTTCCGACTTCAGACGTCGGTCGCCGCTGCCCTTCATGGAGTGTACCTTGTCGCGAAAACGGTCCATATTGCGGCCGCGCTCGCCGCTGCGAAGTGTTCCGAACATATCGTCGACCACCGCTTTGTAGCGCTTCTGAATATCGTTCTTTTGCTTAATGGGCACAAAACCTATCTCGTTCCAACGCCTCTGGAATTCCTTGATCATCTCGAATCCGCCCTCCTGAATGTCGGCCGCCTCCATTTCGCCGAGCAGGGCGAGTTTCATTTGCAGATTGTCGTCGTGCTGCGCATCCACGCCGGAGAAATGGGTCGACTTGCGTTCGAAGAAGTAGTCGCACGCGGCGCGGAACCTCTTCCACACCGCATCCGAATGACGCCTCGACACAGGGCCGATCTCCTTCCACCTCTTCTGCAGCACGATAAGCTCGTCGGTGGTCTTCTTCCACTGATCGCTCTCTTTGAGCGATTCGGCGGCGACACACAGTTCGGTCTTCTGCTGGAGGTTGTTCTCCATCTCGGCCTTGGCCTGATCGTAGAAATTGCGCTTCAATTCGAAAAAGCGGTCGCACGCCCTGCGGAAACGCTCGTATATGCGGGTGTTGTCCTTCTGGGGAGCGAAACCTATGGTTTTCCAAACCTTTTGTATCTCCATAAGGCTGTCCGAAGCCTTATTCCACTCCTTGCGGGTGGTGAGTATCTCGCGTGAAAGTTCTTCGGCCTTGATGCAAAGCTCGGCCTTGAGTTCGAGGTTGCGTTTCTGTTCCTCTTTCAGCCCCTCGAAATGCTCCTGATGCTGTTTGTTTATGCGCGAACTCGCCTCTTTGAACCTGTCCCAGAGAGACTCCTTGTATTCGTTGGCCACGGGGCCGGTCTCACGCCAGCGGTCGTGCAATTCCTGCAACTGGCGGAAAGCGCCCACGACCGACGGTTCCAGCACGAGCGCCTCGGCAGCCTCGCAAAGCTGGAGCTTGGTCTCGTAGTTGCGCTTCAGATCGAGGTCGCGCAACTCCTTGTTTATCTTTATGTAATTATAGAAATTCTCCACATGGAGGTTGTAGGTCTCCCACAACTCCTTGACATTGGCCTGCGGAACGACACCCGTGTCGCGCCAGCGCTGCTGCAACTCGCGGAAGGCGTTGAACGTATTGTTGAGCGTTTCATTGCCGTTGATAAGTTCCTTGAGCTCTTCGATGATCGCGAGTTTCACATTAAGGTTCTCCTCCTTCATCTTCTCGAGGTTGGCAATATACTCCGCCCTCTGCCTGCGGTATCCGGCAAAGAGTTCCTTCAGGCGCGCCTCTTCCATATCGACCGACGGCACATACTGTTCGGGATCGCCGCCGGCGTCTACGAACTGCTTCCTGTTCTGCTCGTACTCGGCGCGGTGTATCTTGTAGAATGCCACCTTTATAGCTTCCGCCTCGCGACGTATATGCTGCACGGGCTTGGTTTCGAGCAGCGTGGCGAAGAAATCCACAAGCTCCTTCTTGTTCATTCTCGAAATATCCTCGAGACTTCTGGCCAACTCCTCCGGACGGGCGTCGCTGCCCTCCTCCTCGGTCTCGTCGCCCATGTCGAGGTCGGGATCCGAGGCGGCCAAAGCGGCCTCCTCCTCTTCGAAGCTTACTTGCCCGCCCACGGCTGCGTCGTCGTCGACCTCCGGTTCGCGCATTTCCGCGGTTTGGGGCTCAGCCGGTTCTTCGGCGGCCTCTTTCTTCGCGGGGGCTCTCTTCACGGTAGCCTTCTTTGCGGGTTTTTCCTCTTTCTCCGCAGTCTTCTCCGCGGGTTTGTCCCCGCTGTCGGCCGCCGCCTTCTTCGCGGCAGGCTTTCTGGGCGCCGCTTTCTTCACGGCAGCGGCCTCCGTACCTTCGGGCATGGCATCCGCTTTGGCCGGCGCCTTGCTCTTCTTCACAGTTTCCTTTTTCACATCTTCAGCAGTGCTGACTTGTTCCTCCGGAACAGATAGTTTTTTCTCAGTAGCCATCTCTCGCTTGGTTTTTAATTTAGGCCGCCCGAATGATAAAATGCAGGCAACTTACAAAAATAGGTGAATTTTCCGTAAATTACGTAACAATAACCTCAAAAGCAACAATAAAAAAGACGATTATTTTTATTTTCCGGATCATTCCCTGTTTTTAATGGCGGAGATGCAACAAATACGCTATAAAAATCATCTATCGGATAGAATAACCATAATAATAAACTTCAGCATACTATGAAGAAAATCGCCTTATTCGCCACGGTAGCATTATACTGTTGCATTTCGAATTTGTCGTGCAATTCTTTTTGCAATGTTGATGTCGATCCCGCTCCGGTGCCTGTGTGTTTTATCGTAACCGACATCGACGGAAATAACCTGCTCGACCCTGCGTTCACAGGGAACATACTCGGCAACAAGATCGAAATTACCTACAACCAACAAAAATATCCTCTCGTATTGGAAGAATACGACTATTCCATCGGGGGGATGGGATTGCATACGGGTAAGGTCGGCGGCAACGTTCCGGGTATAATGTTTTGTTATTTTTACGCCGGCCGCGACAGTGGAGGCGGCGAATTCATAATAGATTGGGGCGATGGGACTTCCGGCCATGTGAAATTCGACCTTTATTACAATGTGGTTTGGTGTGAGCCGGTATCTCACATGAAGATTTATTACAACGGAGAAGCTAAATCCAATAATTCACTGACAATCACACTTGTAAAATAAATGTGTATAAAAATGACCCGCGTCAAAAGAAAGAGAGAAAAGATTCCCTCTTTCTTTTATTTACGGTTTATCGATTTAATTATAATTTTCAATTTCACATTGTTTAATCTCTCTTTTTGATTACCTTTGCGGGTTGATTAAACAGTCTGTCTGACGTAACAATATCTAAACATAAAATAATGATAATTCTTGTATTAAACTGCGGAAGTTCATCTGTGAAATATCAGGTGATAGAAATGGAAGGAACCGGTCGTCACGACCTGCTGGCCAAAGGCCTCGTGGAGCGTATCGGTATCGAGAACAGCATAATTACCCACAAGCCCACAGGCAAGGACAAGGTCGAGACCGTCACCGACATCCCCGACCATACGGTAGGCATCGACCTGATCATCAAGGCGATCACCGATCCCGACCATGGTGTGATAGCCTCTTTGGACGACATCTCGGCCGTAGGCCACAGGGTGGCGCACGGCGGAGAGCATTTCAAGGAGAGCGCCTTGGTGAACGACCGTGTCATGGAGCTCATAGGAAGCTGCGTCGATCTGGCTCCGCTCCACAATCCGGCCAACATGAAGGGTATTTACGCCATTTCGAAATTGCTTCCCTCCGTACCGCAGGTGGCCACGTTCGACACATCTTTCCACCAGACCATGCCGGGCAGGGCTTACATATATGCCATCCCGTACAAATATTACGATCAGTACCGCATACGCCGCTACGGTTTCCACGGCACCAGCCACAAGTTCGTGGCGCAGAAGGCCTGCGAAATGACGGGGCTCGATTTCAATAAATCCAAGATAGTCACCTGCCACATAGGTAACGGGGGCTCGGTAACGGCCATACTCGACGGCCGCAGCATAGACACCAGCATGGGATTCACCCCCGTCGACGGCCTCATCATGGGCACTAGGGCGGGTGAGACCGATCCCGGTATACTTAACTTCCTCGCCAAGAAGGAGAATATGTCGAGCGACGCCCTGTGGAATATGCTCAACAAGGAGTCGGGCGTGCTGGGCATCACGGGCATATCTTCCGACATGAGGGATATCGAAGCAGCACAGGAGGCCGGCAACGAGAGGGCTGCACTTGCGCTGGACGCTTACTTCTACCGCGTGAAGAAATTCGTCGGCGCCTACGCCGCGGCCATGGGAGGACTCGACCTTGTGGTATTCACGGGCGGTGTGGGTGAGAACGACGCCAATATGCGCAAGGCGGTATGTACCGGCATGGAGTTCCTCGGCCTCGAATTCGACCCGGAACGCAACAAGGTCAGGGGGCAGAGCGCCATCATATCAAAAGAGAGTTCGCGCGTCAGGGCGGCTGTGGTGGAGACCAACGAGGAACTCGTCATCGCCACCGACACTTTTAATATCGTAAACAAACTGTAATTCGTAATTTATATATCAATATGATCAAGCATCTCGAAGAAATTGTTCAGAAAGCGAAAGCGCGCGGCCGTCAGAGGATCGTGGTCGCTTACGCACAGGATTCTCACACACTCGAAGCCGTCAACGACGCATATCAGTTGGGTTTGGTGGAGGTAACGCTCGTCGGCGACCCCGCCGAAATAGAAAAGGTGTGTTCCGCGGAAGGTATCGACCACAAGAATTTCACCATCGTAGCCGAGAAAAGCGACGTTAAGTGCGTGGAACTCGCCGTGAGGATGGTCAGCGAAGGCAAGGCCGACATCCTTATGAAAGGCCTCGTTTCGACCGACAAGTACATGAGGGGCATACTCTCCAAGGAATACGGCCTTGTTCCGCCGAAAGGCGTTCTCAGCCATGTGTCGGTGATCGAAGTTCCCGCTTATCACAAGCTGCTCACCGTGACCGATGTGGCTGTGATCCCCTACCCCGATCTCGCACAGAAGGTCGCCATGACCAAGTACCTGATACAGACAGCCAAACTTCTCGACATAGATACCCCGAAGATATCCTGCCTCGCACCGAGCGAACAACTCCTGCCGGGCGTTCAGTCATCGGTTGAGGCCGCCATGATCGCCAAAATGGGACAGAGGGGTCAGTTGGGCGCAAAGGTACTCATCGACGGCCCTCTCGCGCTGGACGTTTCGGTGGACCCGGAAGCCGTGAAGACCAAGAAGCTGGAGAGCCCCGTCGCGGGCGACGCCGACTGTCTGCTCTTCCCGAATATCGACGCCGGCAACGTATTCTTCAAATCCATCACCAAGTTCGCAGGCGGACAATTGGCGGCACTTGTAATGGGCGCCAAAGCTCCGTGTGTGCTCACATCGAGGGGCGACTCGCGCAAAACCAAACTTTACTCCATAGCGCTGGCTTGCATATCAGTAAAATAGTTCCGAAATGTCTTACACTATATTAGCTATCAATCCCGGCTCGACCTCGACTAAAGTAGCCGTATATAAGGACAAGGATGCGGTACTTGAACTAACGCTCCGTCACAGCGCCGCCGAAATATCGCAATTCCCCACCATCCTCGACCAGTTCGATTTCCGCAAGAACATCATTCTGGAAGCCATCGGGAAGGCGGGTGTCGACATAGCCGATTTCGACGCTGTCATCGGCCGCGGCGGTCTCATAAAACCCATCAAGTCGGGCGTTTACGAGATCAACCGGGCGATGCTCGACGACATCAGACACAGGCCGCTCGGACAGCACGCCTCAAACCTCGGCGCACTGCTGGCCTACGACATTGCCGAAATAGCAGGTGCGAAGGCGTTCATCGCCGACCCTGTGGTTGTCGACGAGCTACAGGAGGTGGCGAGGATTACCGGTCTGCCGGAGGTCGAGAGGAAATCCATATTCCACGCCCTCAACCAAAAGGCAATGGCAAGGAGCTACGCCGAGAGCATAGGCAAGAAGTACGAAGAGCTCAACCTCATTGTCGTACACCTCGGTGGCGGCATATCGGTCGGTGCGCACCGCAAGGGCGAAGTGATCGATGTGAACGATGCACTGAACGGCGAAGGCCCGTTCTCGCCGGAACGTATGGGCGGTATGGTGGGCGGTATGGCTGCCCTCTCCGTGGCGGAATTATGCTTCAGCGGGAAGTACACGCTCGCGCAACTCGCCAGGATCATCAACAGTCAGGCCGGCTACATAGCCCATTTCGGCACTAACAGCGCTCTGGAGGTATCCAAAATAGCCGAGGCAGGCGACGAGAAAGCCAAACTCGTACAGGACGCAATGTTCTACAATGTAGGCAAATACGTCGGCTCCATGGCTGCCGCGCTGAAAGGCGATGTCGATGCAATAATAATCACCGGCGGCATAGCCCACGACAAGTACGGATGCGCCTATATCAAGGATATGGTGAAATTCATCACTCCCGAAGTGGTCGTCCGTCCCGGAGAAAACGAACTCGAAGCCCTCTCCTCGAACGCCCTCAGGGTTCTGGAAGGCAATATCACGCCGAAGCAGTACGAATAACTTATATCACACGGATAACACAGAGGCCGGCTTTTTTCAAAGCCGGCCTCTGTGATATTGGCTAAACACGGATAACTTATCTCCCTCTCTTCGCCTCCGAAAGTATCTGCATCGTTTCGCGCCAGGCTTCGGGGCGGAACAGCCAGGCCTGCAGGAAATAAACTGCGGCGCCGGTAAATATCTTGACGACCATGACCCCCAGGGCGGGTATCGACCCGTCGATCAGGAGTCCAGTTACGTAAACAGCCGCCCACATGACCAGCGACATCACAACATAAGGCACCGACTCTTTCAGGCGGCCGCGAAGACCCCATGGGACGAACCTGCCCGCACCTATGGCATTCATGACGGCGTCGGAAAAGAATATGGCAACCTGCCCCCACACTATCGCCTCAACGCTGACAGGTATCGTGACCGCAAGGACAACGGTGGCTACCGCCTTCTTCACCATTTCGAGTCTGAATATGGCACGCCCGTCGCTCCTGACTTTCATTATATTGTACGAAACCACCGACAGCGGCACGAAAAGCCCCGACAGGCAGAATATACGGAAATAAGGCATGGCCACCGACCACCCGGCAGGCAGGAACACATCGAATATTTCGGGCGAAACGGCTATCAATCCGATCATTACGGGGAAGATTATGAAGTTCATCACCGCAACCACCTGATGCGCGGCAAGTCCCATCTTGGCGTGGTCGTCCTGCAGTCGCGAAAGGGCGGGGAATGTCACTCCCTGTATCGTCCCCACGAGGGCGTTCACAGGGGAGTCTTTCCATTTCTTGGCCTGATCGTAGAAACCCAACTGATCGCCGGAATACATCTTGCCTATGAACAGTTGCGATATGTTGCCGTAGACCGAATTGGCAAGGTCGCTCAGGAAAAGACGCGAACTGTATCCCAGCATCGAACGCAGCGGACGGAACGAGAATCTGCCCGAAAGCCTCCAATCACTTCTCAACCAGAGTATCACTCCTCTGATCAGAGGAGCGGCAAGCCTCATCACCACCAGCGCCCACACGCCGCAGCCGAGGAGGGCTGCACCCACGGCGGCCATGCACGCTGCGAGGTCCGCCCAAAGGGTGTATTTCGTCAGGCTCTTGAAGTCGAGTCTGCGTGTGAGTATGGTCGCCTGTATTATGCTTATGGAGTTTACCGGCACGAGCAGAAACAACACCGGACCCAACCGGCTCAGGGAGTGGATACCGTAATAATCGGCAATAACCGGCGTCAGGAGCACCAAAAGCACATACAACACAGCGGCGACGATCAGGTTAAAGGCGAATACCGACGAATAATCGTCCTGCCCCACCTCCTTCTTACGTATGATGGCCGCCGAAAAGCCGCTGTCGACAAATACCGAGCATACCGACGTAAAGACAACGAGTATCGCTATCATGGCATACTCTTCGGGCATAATGAACCACGGCAATATCAGTCCCACCGCGAAACGAAGCAGAAAGGCTCCCGCCTTCTCCACGCCCGACCACGCCATGCCTCTTACTACGTGCTTACGAAGTCCCATGATTAATTGACAATTGTCAATTAATAAAGCTTTCCACGCCCAGACGGT